>Ga0123355_10005674_pt1 | contig 18332 bp, 13 predicted proteins | sample TergutEmb28metaG_3_FD_89872 | JGI IMG/M metagenome (GOLD analysis project Ga0123355, IMG submission 89872) | Embiratermes neotenicus P1 segment gut microbial communities from Petit-Saut dam, French Guiana - Emb289 P1 | ecosystem: Host-associated > Arthropoda: Insects > Digestive system > Gut ... | reverse complement strand
TATGTAATTTTCTCCATTCCCCTGTTACCTCGTCCCTCTTAGACCCAAATACTCTCCTCAACACCCTGTTCTCAAACACCCTCAGCCTACGTTCCTCCCTCAATGTCAGCAACCAAGTTTCACGCTCATACAGGATTATAGTTCTATATATCTTGATCTTTAAATTTTTGGACAGCAACCTGGATGACAGAAGATTCTGCACCGAATGATGATGTAATATTACTGATTATAAAATATTTTATGTTTTAAAAGAAGTAGCTTATGTTTTTAACCAGCTGAATGACTGGTTTATGGCCAAATAATGTCTACATACTATTATAAAATAAATAACTTGGTAAAAAAGGTTTGAAATAATTTACCTGTTGAGAAGCAAATGATTGGCACATGTAAGTTCAAAATACATAAGTACTTAAAATTCTACTTTTCCCATCAAATTTTAGTAGGCAGTGCCAATTCTCTTGTCATATATGGGGATTTTTTTTAGACATTACTGTTACTTTAATAGTTGCAGTTCCAAACTAACTCTGAGAAAGTGTGTGGTGTCTTCCTCAACCATGGTGCATTAGATGCATAGGTGTCAGAGATAAGATAATTATGAACTATAACGTCAAAACGTTGGGCCCTCTTAAGGCATTTTCTTGACAGAAACATTATACTTCAGTTACAGTAATTACTCTTTTGGCAAAGATTTAACCCACACACAATTACAATTGAACTCGGTTATGTTATGAAAGGGACTGAACATTTTGTGTCGTTATAAAAGAATGTTGTTCAGAGTATTATAATGGTATGGTTAACAGTGAGGAATTAATTGACACCACAGAATATCTGACACTATAAACAAGGTGCTGCATAAACCAGTGCAGTTACAACTGGGCTCGACTGTTTGAAAGAAGTGCTAACCATTTTCCCGAGTAGTTCTGAAAACCAGTATGAGGGTGACCTTTACCTATGTTGTTTTCTGTAAGTACCATAAAAATTGTTTCAGTTGCTCAGAAGGTTTTGACTTTGAGACCAACTGCTTTCTTGCCAAGGAGGTATTTATTTTCCAATTAAAGGATTTCAATTACTTGCATAGATATGACTATCAACGTTGTTTCAGCCCATGAAAAAAATATTTCCGGAGGCAGAATCCAAGTGGATGCAGAATTGGGCTACTATATTGTGAATCCTGAACAGAACTTGCTTCGCACTGAGGAACGCCTTCAACCTATCCTCACTTTACGAGCTCCCTGTTGGGAGGGTACCTTTGGTGTTGCACCATCTTCAGAAAAGTTCAGGGATGTGCTTCAGAACTACAATATATTTATGTAAGCCTGTCACATAGTGAAAGCATGTAGAGAAGTAATACATACTCACTTCCAGCAGCAACCTTGAAAGTTTGCATCACGGGATTTTGAACACAAAAATTACTAGGGTCAGTTAAAAGATTTTCCCTGGGGTTAAACGCAGATCTCTTGCACTCTGTCATGTGCGTTATCACACACAGCTGTTACAACACATGGCAGAATGGCAACATTGGAACAGAACACAGATTAGTTACAGTTGCACTACCTCTTGTAAGGTCCTATTCTTGGCAGGAAAAAATGTACTGTTACAGGTCATAATATTGCATAATACTTGCCTAGAAGGCAGGTGCACATTGGGACTAGTGAGTTTTTACTCTGCTTAGTATCAAGGGTAAGCAGCAATTGTAACCATTACTCACGTTCAAACATCAGAACCATGTGTCAGAGACCAAGAGAGAAGCTGAACTCTGTATCCCACACACCAAACCTGCTGCATCCACTGGTTTTATATTGGATGAATGCATGTCTCAGGGAGAGTTGCACTTAATATATCATACTTAAGTGATGTTTTTCCTACCTACATTCAACATTTATAAGATGTTACTGCATCCTCTGTTGAACTTTTTGTAAATGGTGTTCAGCATTTCATTTTGATACAAATAAGTAACAGAAGCTGAAATACTGCTACGAATGTAAGCAATTTAATACTGCATTGATATTGTAATTCAAAGCCTTGTTTACTGTCTGCTGCATTTTATAACCAAACAAACGGTATTTGAAAATAATTTAGTATCAATGAAATACATGAAGTGGGATAGCGCAGTCGGTATAGTGACTCGCTACAGGCTGGATGGAAGGGGATCGAATCCCAGTGGGGGTGAGATTTTCCGCACCTGCCCAGACCGGCTCTGGGGCCCACCCAAACTCCTATACAATGGGTACCGGGTCTTTGGCTGGGGAATGGCATTGACCACCCACTCCCATTTAGCACCTCTGGGACTCTGTGGCCTGTTATAGAGTGAACTTTACCTTTACCTTTTTTATTAGTGAAATGCATGTTTTCCCCATATTTAGGATCTAAGTCTAATCGCATAATATAAGAATGCAAACAGAAATGAAATGAGATTCAGATTCCAATGATGTGTTTTGCAAAATGTTATATCATATATATAAAATCTTTAAAAGATTAATTCCCTTTATTTTCAAAGAACATGAGGGTCACCACACATTCAGTAGTATTAGGATATGCTGACTTACAGTAATTGTAGAACAGTTCTTAGGCACTGCTGCTTTACACCACGTAGATAATGTGATTAGCACAATATAAGGAACAGCATCAGACAGAAATGGTAAAAAAATACATCACTGAAGAAGTGGAAGTGTGTTGGTTATAGTATCTGTGGAATGTGGATGTGGGATTCTTAAACCCAGACGTAACCCAATTGTATTGCAAGAGGCTTCTGATGAGTGACAAACCATGAAAATAATTCTCAGAATTTATTTTAATATTTTGTTGTAGACCTGTGCTAATTTGCTGGGCTGCTGAGTATCATCAGTATTTTTTGGGTTTTAAGACCAATGTGACTTATGATTTAGTGTCATGGGCAAAGAAGTGAGACCTACTGACCTGGACAGGAGAAATGACCCTACAACCTCAATTATGAGAACTATACCCTATCTGCAGTTGTAATTTGATAGCCATTGAATGTACTGTCATTGATCTGACTTGGGTGGTGTATCAGTACAGATTTTTAATTTACTGTGTCCAACTTATTAAGGTCAACACAAAGTATCTTTCAACATAAGTATGAAACATAAGAACCCAACCTCTGTTAACAATTGCTCGCAGTTTAAAAAATTGATTTTACAGAATATTCGACACATTTTTGTCTGAAAGTAAAAAAAAAAAGTTCCTCAAATATGCCTGTATTATTTAATTTGCTGTGACTAACAGAATTTTTAATTCTAAAAGATTTCAGAAATTTGTTATTTTTAGCTATGCTGGACACGGATCAGGCTCAGTTCCTGAAGGAGGACGATATCCAAAAGATGAATGTCCGTGCTGTGACTTTCCTGTTTGGATGTTTGAGTGTAACCCAGTAAGGATCTGGGGGGACGAGTAGAACGTGCTGGAATATGGCAAGATGGTGAGTGCTTATTCTAATAGTCAGGGAAAGATGAAAGAACACGATACTTGCTTTGTCACTGACATGCTATAGTTTGACAGAAATAAGAATAAGATGCTTCAACTTGATGGGTCTGCTGTAATGTTCATTATGCCACTGCAGCCAAGGTCATAAGCTGTTCTTATGACTAAACATCTGTTCTTAATTTATCATTGTTTACTTCTACACCAACATCTTTATCAGAGACTAATAAAGCTTCTGTGTTTTTCCTCATAGTATGTTTTGCCCAGTAAATTAACATTTTCACCACTGACCAGAAGCTGACATGTTCCATTCAGTTTCAATCCCACCTGCTCTGCTCAGACCATTCTGAACAGTAAATATATCAGGCAACTAACCATACCATCCTCAGGATGCATTTTCTCCTTCTTCTTTACTGTTAAGTTGCATTTTATTTTTATACTAGACTTCTGTGTTGAAGTCAAAAGTCAGCAAGACAAAACAGGGCTAAAAAATATAGTATGAGTCAAATGAAATACAATTCTGTTGGTTATTGACAATGTGGATTTCATGAAGTGTGACGACATGCCTATAACATGTGTGATGCAGTCAAACTGACTTCTGATCCTGTTCATTCATCATGATTTGCAGTCCCATGGTGACTGGCAACTTGTGGAGTGTAACAGACACTGCAGTAGATGCCATCACAGTCCGCACACTACACAACTGGTTGCCAGCGACACAGGATATGGTGGAAGATGACTCAGATGCTCCAGCGTTGTGTCGTTCAGATCTCTACAAATGGAAGTTCGACTCTGACTTGCTCTATGCCTTCGACCGCAGTCATACCTCTGTTAAACATTACATTGCAACAGCTGCTCTGGTGGCCAGGGGACTCCCTGTTGTAATTAAAGGCAAAGTGGACAAGAACACAGTGGCACAGCACTAGAACAGGAAAGTATTTTCAGCTAATCAATTTCAAGTAATTCTTTCTACGGTAAGTTCATATTCCTGTTTCTGTCAAACAAACTATTACGGATTCAGATGTTTTTACAAACACAGCACTAAAAATGTCATGTTCAATGAAAATATGAAATGGCCACATGTATTGAATTCTCATGAGTGCTTCTTCACAGCACACCTCTAAAAATCCTACACTCTCTTACCAAACTGCTTAAGACTAGTCTGTGGCATTTTATTGAACTGAAGTTCTGTTTGTAACTTCTGTACCAACTAGAGAAGTGTGAGGTAGTAATAGGACACATATAACCTCTCCTCCTCCCCTTCCACACACACACACACATTTTCCCAAATTTATATAAATATGCTGCCTTGTTCATCCCTCACATTTTGAATAACCCCACCTGACAACACTGCACTGTCAGGAATAAATATGTACAGCTAAATTAATGATACCTGATTTGGCAGGCTTAATGTCAGCCATTTATAGGCAATCCCTTCACATAAGGGGGACCGCGGTAGCACAGTGGTTAAGGTGCTGTGCTACAAATCAGAAGGTTGCTGGTTTGATCCCAGCTGGTGTCACTGGAATTTTTCATTAACATAATCCTTCCGATCGCACTGTGGCCCTAGGGTTGAATCAGCCTCTAACAGAAATTAGTACCAGGAGAATTCCCTGGGGATAAAGGCAGCCGGTGCGTAAGGCTGACAACCTACCAGCATCCTGTGCCGTTGTCACAAAATCTGGGAGCCTTAACTTCCTGAAACCCTCTGGGCCACTACAGGCCTGCTTTACCTTTTTTTACCCTCATATAAGAGAGCTATCATGAACCATTTGAAAGGGCTTTTTGGCTCAAAATTAAGAGAAAATTAAAAACAAATTACAACTGATGAAATCTAAACAAAGAACCTATGTTATGTTTACAAATACAGAGAAACTGGATTTTTATGTCCCTTGAAACTACATCTTACATCATTCAGATTTACTGAAGATTTATCTCTCCATTCACAGTTCATGCTAACATCTGCCACTATAAAAACACATAAAAACTCAATTATTCTGAAGTCTGCCTCTTCATAACATTGCTACTGTACAAATGGGCTACTGTAGGAACTTTCAAAAGAACAGAATTTCACAAAAAAGCGAAGCAGCCTGAAAGATTAAGAGACACTTTCTAACAGTATGTCTCTTCTACTATGCAACATACAGTAAGACAATATAGTACAGGTAAACTAGAAGCAGTAACAGTCAATCAACCAAAGTGTCCAGAAGAGCAACATGCTCCCTGAAACAAATTTTAATGCCACTACTAATGTAACTGATTCACAGACATTCTATTCTGTATGTATGTGTTATATGTAGTATCAGTTGCATGTATTGTTGTTCCTTGTCTTTTTATTTTGTTCATGCAAGTTACAAAGTTTTGTGTTGAGTTTGAGATACAGGTTGTCCATTGATATATTTAGTTCTTGGTTAACTCATGTTTGCATATATTAGCATATACTGTTCCATGTTTTAGCACATTCTAAGTGCATATTATAAAGCTTTTTCTTCATTATTAAAGTCCAATGACAGTAAATTCTGTATGCATATGTAATATGTAGTACTGGTTATATGTGTTATAGTTCTTTTTTAATTGCATGTACATACTGAATGCCTCCATATGTACATACAAAGGACTGATGATATCCTAGAACAATAAGCCAAAATACATCACCTCTGTGTTTTTAAAACAGTTAATAAAAGGCTGCATCAATAGAAACATTTCTCCATTTGGTATAGCTGTTTTTTTAAATCCTGGCATGTTCAACAAGTAGTGCCATGTTGTCGTGTGGTTTATATGTAGCAGCAAGCAATACAACAACAATTATGTCTTACCCATCACATTCAGCTCCAGCCCCACTTCAATCCCTAGTTTTTCTATACATGTCTGTTGTATAATTTTCTATTTAGATCCCACAATGTCCTACTTTCCTGCACACAATGTAGTTGTTTTTCCATATCCATTGAAAATATGGGAATTAATGACTCTATGACTGAAAACCAAACAGATTTGCTTTGTGAACAGTTGTCAAGACACTGCATGAGCATGTTGAATCTACTGTACTCTTACATGTTAGTTTCAATCTGCATGACTGTTCGTTGCAACTACAAGTGATTTTGGCCAAGGCTAACTGAAAAGACGTCCGACTACACATCCTTTGTACCTGCAACCTAAGTAATTTGAAATATGCCAATTCAGAATGTGCTGTGGCTACCTGGTTACTTCAAACATGCACATGTATAGCGACAAGCTAAACACCACATCCTCCTGTCTTGGAACTGTGTGAATTGATGTCATACTGTCCTATGGTAGCAGAAGGAATCAGAATTGAAGCTGGGGCATTTACATGATTTGGCTATTCATTAAAATTTGTACATATTTTCAACTAAGAGCAACAAACGTTGCATTAAAGCCTTCTTCCACAGTGTTTGTAGTTTTAAGATTTTTGCAGCACTCATTATCAAGACTGGTCTTCGGGCATACAACACCATGTTCTTTTATAGATGGGTATCAGGGTAGAAGGTTAAAACAGTCCAATGTCAAGTTGGATTTTATCAGAACCATGGATTCCATTCTTCTGAGACACGATGCTGCATTATCACACCCCGACATTTCAAAGCAATGTGATGTCCCATCTTAAAGGATGAAACTGTCAAACTATATAAACTGCCTTCTGCTGAAATAATTCCTAAACCATCTGAAATAATCCACCAAAATGTCCAATTCAACATGGGAACACCTTCCTTGCTTGACACTGACATCCACAAGACAGCTCATGAAAAAGAACCCATGCCAACACCTATCTGAACACCAGCTGACAAACAGGCTACAGCTGGTTCACAGGCCCACAGCCACTTGCCATCAGGATAGTCTCTGGTATGACATGGACTTTTTCAAAACCACATTCACTGGCTTTTCTGTTCCTAACCTTTATTGGTATGACCTTCACTCACATTAACAGAATGGTGCCCAAGCACAATGCCAGGACTCCTGGCCTCCTGTAGAGATATTCAGGCTTCTTTGGAAAGTGAGGAACATGCTTTGAGAGGGTGTGTATGTTCAACATCCCTGCAAGTGGAGAGGCTCATAGTGGAAAAACCAGACATTCTGTTGAAAACAGGGTCAACAAGAACCATTAGTGTATCTGTCTGTGTTATCTGGACCAGTCAGTCATTAACCAGGGTCATCACATCTTCTACAGATCAAAAACGCCCTCAGTAGAATATTCCTGTGTATTAACCACAGCATAATGAAAGCAACAGTGATTTCTAGTCCAGCAACATGAATGCAGAGGATGGCTACTCCCTAAGCAAGTACTGGAAACCTCTTGTGTATACTCTTAAAGAAGAGAGAAGGGCACCTACAGATAAAGCTGTTACTTCATTTTACCTGCCAGTATTTTTATAACGGCCTCTGACTGACCACTGACATGTTCTGAACCAATGGCTTGTATAAACAGTATTCATACTGAATTTATTCACCTACCTTGACACCAAATTTAACAAGCTAAAAACAAGACTTTATGCAGCCACCACACTGACTTGCATTTACAAAAAAACCTGCCTTAACAAAAGCTGCATATTTTCTGATGATATTTTATTAGACATCATTTCGGAACCCTACCTTAAATGACAACTGATATTAGTGATTGAAGGAAAGTAACCAGTACCAGATCACAATGGCCTTTTAATTATGTCCAAACTAAATTTTGTTGTAATCAGCTGACTTGTCTGAAAGTTGAAATTGCGGAAAGACTTGACAGCTACTTTATTTTTTTAAAAAGGAACTAGGCTAATAATAAATATAATTCATTTTATGATATGAATACAGTTACAGTACAAATGACTGTACAAATATGAGGGACCACATCTGCCCCACAGAAGGAACCCTGTGTTTTTATTTAACAAGGGAACTATAACTAACTTCTACTATCTGCAGGTCACCTCAGTTGTGCTGGTATTTGCCTTGTGCCAGAACTTCTTTCATCTTTTTCAAGACTGTTGGCAGGAGACCCAAGTGGCCATCAACACACTTCACTGCACACTGTTCAAAGTCTTTGCTATATCTATTCACCTGTTAGAGAATAAGAAGAAAAACCTCACTCTGACATGACTGTAATATGCACATGTTCACAACTTCACAGTGGTTCTAGGTATAATTGATTTAGATAAATATTTAAAATAACAGGCAGAATGCCTGTAAAACATCAAGAGAAAAATTTGACAAATCCCACTTCAAGCTACAGTTTCCATGCACAATCCTTCCAGAAATATACTCTTACACATTATAGGTGTTGAAGGATAATTCAAAGTTATTACTTCACTGAATATGCACACTACAGTTTGAAGTAGGACAACTCGATATAAGGGTACTTTTTATTGTTGGTCTGAGCACTCCAGAACGAGCATCATCACTTGTTGCTATGCAGCAATAATGTCATACTACAATAAGAAGTCCAGCAATACAAAATACTCTCACTGTTGTTACTACTGCTACTACTACTACCACCACCACTACCACGTCAGAACAACAACCAAAGGTACGATTTCTGTATGCATTGAAAGGACTAATGACTAATGTGACCAGCAAGAACAAGTGCCAATTTGATATCGCAACAATATTACACTGTGCAACAATGCAACAAGCTTGGAAATAACAACACCTATTGACTGGTTAAATAAATAAATGAACTTCATGTCATTATCATAATATGTGATGAGGTCATCTTTAGTTTGTGGCCTCCCAATCATTCTGCTGATTTCAGTCTAAAATGAATGAAAGTCTGATGTGGATATCCAACTATAATGGTGCTGTGTGTGATAAAACATTGTAATACTGTAAGTTGTTACCAATTTGCATATATGTACCATGGTGTATTTAAACTGTAAATGTTCAAAGTTCAAATTGCCAAAATTTTGTTATGTGGCAATCCACATATTCTTACAGCACATAATTTTCGTTTCCTGGGTTTTACAATTCCCTTGATTTTACATTCAATTTCAGGTGGTCATTACAGAAGTGTCAAAAAGAGGTTTCACTATATATATATATATATATATATATATATATATATAAAAACAGAGATACAGAACTAAAAGCCTGTGTAAAATATATAAAAAATGTGATTTTTTATTAAGTTCTTCACAACATCCATTTTTAGAGCATGCACAATCAGTGGGAGAACAGCTACATTCTGCTACAATAACAGAATCATCTCAACTACCACATACACAACTGCTAAAATAAAATCGTTTTAATGCACTAACAGAACTGTATACAGTATACAGCCACAATGTGTGTATACAAAAATATCTTAGTCATCTCATTATTTATTCATGTATTTTTTTATTTGTGTGTTAATAATTCTATCAGCATATGAAAGTACAGTAGGGTCTCATTTTATGACAGTTACGTTCTCGAATATTTGGTTGTAAATCGAATCGTCTTAAAACGAATACTATTTAAATGGTTTAAATTGAGATAGGTTCATGGGCCAAACAAATAAGTCAAATAATTTTATAATTTACAATATTTCTTTACATTATGACATCCAATTTTAATTGAATGAATTAAGCATATAGAAAAATACACAGATGATTGAAAAAAAAAAATGGCAGTCACTCTTTGTTTTGTTGAAGAAGGACCAGACTGTGGTTCAGAAGACATAAAGAAAGAATGTAACATCAACTGTTTTGATTTTTTCTTCTTTTATGTCTTTTTGACAGATGTCATGTGTGGAAAAATCACAGTAAACTTAAAAGAACTGCACTAAAATAGAAAAAGATGAAACACATGCACATCAGAAAAGAGCCAGAAGCACACTAAGTACAGAAAGGACACTTCACTTGCGACAGTGGTGCACCACAAGTCAGGAGTGTTCGGTGCGACGCAACAAGGGTCGTAAAAGGAGACCCTACAGTACATACTGCAGTGTCAAATGTTAAAATGAACTGATGACTGAATACAGAAGAAAGGGGCTGTGGCTTGTTTCAAAGTACTACCTGGCAAATGCCTGGAAGACATGCAGCAAACCACACAAAACCTCAGGCAGTATAACCATTGTTCCAGCCATGAGACATAATGCACATATTACAAATACAGGTAAAACCATTTGCCTTAAGCCAACTCACTGTGTTGAAAGAATGCACAAAAATAAAGAACTTACTTCTGCATCAGTAGGAGTGGGCCCCATCTTATCTCTGATATTATCATTGCACTGCATGATGCATCTTTGTAATCTGTTCTGAAAAGAGAGTTTCTGTGTACTTCACTATGAAGGAAACTGGAAATTATTATGTTTGAAGAAGATATTTAGGAGTATATGTTCTCATGCCATGCTACAGGAGTTTGGGAAAGTCATCAAAACACAAAGTCAGGCTGTACATTTACACAAGTCATCTTTACATGAATGACTGGCTACCTGTCACCCCTCCACAAATTTTGACAAGTATGCTAGTTACAGTCTGAAATTAAACCACATTCCCAATTATGTGCAGACATCCCATAATATTGCAACAACTTCAAATTTTTAGACATATTACTTTTTAATTCATCCTACTTTATCATGAAATGAAATACATTTATTGTGTTGTGGTTTGTACTTGACAGGGATCTGTGCCCATGTTAATACAAGGTTCTTGCTGGGTATAAATACCCCATGTATGTACATATATTTCACTACTCAGTCAGCAGTGCTACCATCACTCCGGCATTACAATTTCTTACGGCCCACCAAAACTGATCTTAATTTCTCATTGTTCTCCGATAGCCTCCCACTTTAGCTGTGTTTTATTTTCTTCATTTTCCCATTGCCATCTAAATGTTAACAGGTACTGTCCAGTATTTTTCAACTCCATTACATTTGTACATGTTAATCCTTTCCTACAGGTTACATTCTTATTCATACTCAACCACTTACTACATACAAGTTCTTCTCTCCACCTTTTCATTTCAGCATATTTTAAAAATATATGTTTTGCAACCTCCCCCTGCAACAGAGAAGGCATATTTTTCTATTTAGACCCACTTCTAGTCATTTATAACTTCCAAATCCCTGCTTTCAGTCACATATTTTTTCTTCTCTCATTTCGTGTAAAGCTCTCCACTCATTTTTTGGCCTGCAATACACAATAACATAACAAGAACCAGTAATGTTACATGTCCCCATAAACAAATAGCTCATCAGTTTTCAAAACTGCTTCAGTGTTCCATCTCGACTATGCCACAAAAAGGGTTAAAAACTTTTCCTGATCTGTGATGTGTCCACAGGCAACATAGCACCGTGTCATGTGCAACATGTTTTCCGCAAGCTACGGGTTGGGCAGGCATACCCTGCACTGTACGTTTAAGTAACGTATACGTTTCAACTTACTTGTAAATGTTCGAACTCGCCTTGAACATATTTCTGTGCGTTATTTAGGGGTGCAGAACAATTTTCAACACACTGATGCACACGTTCTATAGACAGGGTGCCATTATCACAGCAGTTGGCAGCACAGCGATGCATATCGGCCTGAAATTAAAAACGGAAATTCTAAAGAATATGCACCAATTAAGGTGAAAAGAACTGCAAAATGTTCAATACGCTTCAAAAATATACTTTCTCCAGGACCAACCACATAATTACCTGCATTTTTCGCAAACAAAGTTTATCAATTTCATTAACCATACTTGTCATTGCTTCTTCCACACGTGTCCTTTGCTCATCAACCATTTTCCAAATAAAAAGAATACACAAGTATTCCAGTGAATTATCTCCGACAAACAGCGGTTCCAAATTACTCTACACAAACACAGTGGCCATAAATACTGGCACCAGTGAGACAACAAATTTTGTTTCGTTGTATAACAGATATACACTTCGAGATAACGTGAGCTTGGAGATAACCGAATACTTACAACCCATGCTCCGCAGGTTGCGTGTATAACGGTATTATGTCCGAGCCCTAGTCTCATTCGACGCGTAACACGTCCATTCACATCGCGCACATAGATCATGGATCTGCGTAGATGATCTGTGGGCACAACTAATGGCACGGATTAGAGATCAGACTCATGGTATCACGTGCTCTTATCCGTGCTACTGAATAAGCCACGTTGCGACAAGCAACGTCTGCCGGCAACACTGCACTGGGCGACCTATCGTACAGTCTTTTACACATGTCTTGTCCACACTGGAACTGTTCAGAAAATTAACATGCTGTAAGTAAATTAAAACCCATGTAGTTAGTAACTCCGAGGTTATAACATATCTTCAGTGCGATGCGAACAGGGATATATATATATAATGATACGATAACGCTACAGTGCTACCTTAACTAAGTTCTCACATTACTGAACGCCACGGCAAGGCGGTCGGTAAGAACACCAACTACTAGTCTACCCTCAAGTTTTTCTGCACCGATAGTGCGTTGATCTGCATTACTCGTAGTGCTGATACACACTGATAGCGAAAGGATACTGTACATATTTATAATCCTGTCTCCCTTATTCAAGTATGTCGGTGCCTGTGCCACCATCAAAGAATATTATTATAATAATGATTTACGTGATGTGTATCTGGTATAAATCTACCAACGTTTTTGCAAATACAAATCGCCGGTCACAGCAACTTAATACACTACCTACTAGCCTTCATTGTAGTATGAGCTCATACGCTGGCCTCTAAAATGTACTTCTGCATCACTGCACATGCCACATTTTGAGTTGGTAGCAATTTCAATATCCATGCAAAGCCAGAAAAACACAGGCCATCCAAAAATGACTTGCAATTAAATCCATCTCCTAACAACTTGTATGTTTTCCCAGTGTTTAGGTATAGTACTGTGTTTGGTTTCTTAAGATATGCTGTAACTGATTTTCACTAAACGTTTCTGGAAATGTGATTTCATAATATTTCTACACATTATGACTTCTGAAAAAAATAATTTGAAAACAATTCAAATTGCAACACGTCACTCCTGTTTAAAAATTGATAAGCCAATCACCCATCACACCACCACGAGTCATCCTCAGGTCACAAAAGAAATAATCTACACATATAAAGGATAGCTGTAAAAATATTTAATAAATTCATGAACAGCCATGAAGGTGTAATCAACCAGCCTGAAAAGTATGTGATACACTAAACACACCATAAAAAATTAGTTGTCACAAAGAACCTTGGATTTGAATGGATTCAACACAAAATGGGGTCAAGCGCATAGGTCTTATAATACAGTAATGAACCTGTGATGAATTTTGACAAATTGAGGTGGACTCTGCTCCATGAAATTATCTGCACATTAAATAAACATCACTGGATAGCTTGCTGTTAGTTTCAACAGATTACTTTACTCATTATAGCAGTGTAAATCACACAATAGTTTCTTCAGTTGTCTTTTGGAATATGACATTTGCTACAGAGATACTGCACATCAATATTTAGGCAGGGCCTGCTGCCTCCACTTCACATCCCCACTACTTAATCACAGTCTACATTCTGCATTGATCAAACATTTCATCCAATGGCCAATTACATTAATGCAGTTTTCCTAGACCTAGCAACATATGTAAGCTTGTGGATTGTGCACATCAGAAGTTTAATGATTTTAACACCATGACCCCAGCTTTACTCTCTTTCTCCCCCCACACCCATAGCGCTGCAGCCCACTGCTTGCAACAGCTCCTCAGTCTTGAGGTTTCTACATCAGACATGAGGCACCACAGTTGGTAGGATTCCTCTGGGTGAGTGATCAGCTCATCGCACAGACTTCTACCTGACAACACACAACACCCACAACAGACAAACACTAATGCCCTTGGTGGGATTTGAATCCACAATATCAGTACATCAGCGACTGCAGACTGATGCCTTAGAACGCAAAGCCACTGGGATTGGTTTTACATAACTAATGGTCTATATAAATACAAAGCACCAATTCCATGTAATGGAATACATTGTGTGATGAAAGCCTGAGCTTCCAGTAGCACATACAGCACTGCATTGTTGCCTTCCACCATGCCTGATTCCATCCAGCAGTGCTCCACTAGGAGAAAAGAAAGGGACTATGACACGCAAGTTTCATTGTAATTTGTCACCAGCAAGGAGCATGAGTTAGGTGGGGAATGTAGCTCAAAACAAGTAAGAGTGGCACACTGCTGTGTACACAATAGTAATGAACCTTCACTATCAGCATAAGGAAGCATTTGGGTGAGGTATAGGAACTGACTTCACCATCAAATCAGCATATTCCATTAACCTCCAACTGCTGTGTAGGATGAAGTTATACCACACATGCACTGTCAGTCTCATTTAAATGTGCATCAAACTTCCTACAACAAAAACAGATTACACCATTAATGGTGTTCCATAAACTCAAATGTCCATAGGCAGTAATAAATAAAAGACAAACACCACTAACTCTTTTCTTCATGGAACTATTAACAATCTCAGAAAAAACATGAATACAAAGTACAAAAGCAGTATCAGCTAACCTGTCTTTAAATGAATGGTAAGAGTCACAAATTACGTTTGCAACACTGTAGGTAGAAGTACAGTCGTCCATAATATCTTCAGGTCACAGTACAACTGTCGCTTCACACAGACCTTTTGCATCTTAAAATTACTGATTCATCAAAATTACTGCAATACACTTTTTTTTTTCCTGTGTCACTGTGGCCCAATGCAGGCCATGGCCTCCTCATTCTAGAGGTTACTAGATCACACACGACGACGCACCAGTCGGTAGGACTCTTCTGGACGAGTGATCAGCTCGTAGCAGAGACCTCTAACTGACAACACACAACACTCACAACAATCATCCATGCCCAGGGTGGGATTCGAACCCACAATCTCAGCAGGTGTGCGGCCGTAGACCTACACCTTAGGCCACGTGGCCACTGCGACCAGCACTGCTATACACTACTCAATAAATTTCAGGCAAAGGAATCATTATAACTGTAAAGAAAAACAGTGAAATTGGAGTCATGTGTAGTTCTATAATGATGCTAAAACTAATTTTACAGAGGCAAAGTTTAAACAAGTAAAATGTTCGTGAAAACAGTTTACTGGTAAGCACAAGCTTCAGAAGCATGACAAGATGACCCTGTGAAAAATACCATGGTCTTATATTTAACAATGTATTGGTTCTATTAACAAAAATCTCACAAATTCACATTTATGATACATGCCTACAATTTACTTAACATCATTTTCCAAGTCAGACCTTCAGAAATACTGCTGTTCACACAAATGCATACAGCAGACCAATCTCTTGTGTTGGGTTGTGCATCACAGTTTCACTTATTCACAAAATTATTGTAGCAACCCTTGTGTGTCACAGTTCGCTTTCCACACATACTCGTGGTCAACCTTATGTAGTAAAACACAAACGGCCACTATGCATACAAGCCTCACTCAGCAGCTACCTAGATACTGTACGGAACACCATTACTTCAACGGAACTTCCCATGGTTTTTCGAAACTGAACTTCCCACGGTTTTTTAAAAGTAACTGCCGTCTGCATGTTTCAGTTATGTCTGGCAAGTGAGACAAATGTGCTGAATATGAGGACAAGGATAAGAAGGAGTGGAAAGGGATCTCTCTGCTACAGAAATTGTAAGTGCTGGGTTCAAGTTGGACAGAGGAACGAGTTTTTTTTTTAAAGCTTTCCTCTCCATGCATTTTTGCGGTTAGTTGCGTCTTTTTTTTCCACCTAAATGCACATAATATGTTAAATACATGTATTTATAACCAATTACCTCCTACATGTTTTGGTGTTTGTTAGACCATCTTCAGAGAGACCACTCTGTTACTTGCTCAAAAACTGTTATGTCTTTTGCAATGTTGTTACATAAGTTGTGCAGTAACATGTTATATATACCATTTTTTAAATATATAATGCTGTTATGATGTTGAAAACAATGTATATTTCATCTTTCTGTATCTTAAACACCTTAAAAATGTTAGTTAAAATCCTTAATGGTAGCACAATATCTGTATCTTAAAAATTTTAGTGAAAACTGTGCCTTTTAATATGAATTTGGCCATGTATGTGCTAATCGTAATCAGCTATTTTTGGGTCGGTAATGGTGTAGAGACCTTGAGAGGACCCCATTCTATAATCAAATATAAATCTATCATTTACCCTCTGATTCACCCTGTTTTTGTTTTTCCTCTATCTTGACTTGCTGCATAGTGTATCATTTATTTCTGTCAGCCTGTCCACTATATATCACTGGCAGTGAATGGATTCATTCTTTGTATCATTGTGTATGGAGGGTTAATGTCTATGGTGTGTTGCTCTTGGATTAATAGTCCTCGTTACTGGAATGTTTATATGTAAAATATTTCCCAACAGTTCATTCTCTTTCCTTTCTGACATGTTTTCAGTAGTTCCTTAGTGTGTAGTATGTTTCCATATTCATGTCTATTGTTTAAGATGTGTACTACATAGGCTGACTTAGGATTGTTGTTTTTGATGAAACTAAGGTGCTCATTAAATCTGGTTCTTACACTTCTATCTGTCCAGCCCTCCTGGCACTACATCCTCCTATATCACCACTCACATCATTGGGACAACATAACCGCGCCTCTTGGGCGTCCCAACCTCAGAAGTCGGTTACACTTCTGCCATGCCCAGGAGGGAAGACCACAAAGTCCACAAGGACATGTGGGAGCATTGGGGGGGGGGACCAACAAATTCTATCTGTCCTATGTATGCTGAACTGCATATTCTCTCCATGTTAATTTGGAAATTATTTTTTGGAATTGGTCTTGTGTATTCTGCAATCTACTGAATAAGGTGTTAGTGGTTGGGTATGCTATGTTTCAGTTCAGTGTGCCTGAAGATTTTACAGCACAACCTCTGTAACAACAATACAAAAAAGCAAATAGTTTTTGAGCAAGAGCATGTAATGGAATGGTCCACCTGAAGAGGCAGAGGCACACTTGGCTGAGGCACTGTGTACAAGCCGGAAGGTCATGGGTTCAATTCCTGATGGATATCATTGGAATGTTTCATTTACACAATCCTTCCGGCCACACTATGGCCCTGGGGTTGACTCGGCCTCTAACAGAAATGAGTACCAGGAATATTTCCTGCGGCGTAAAGGCAGTCGGTGCATAGGGCTGACAACCTTAACACCTTCATGTGCTCAATGTCTTGAAATCTGGGAGCCTCGACCTCATGGAACCCTCAGGACCTGTCCAGGCCTGTAATGGGATTGCTTTACCTTTGCTTTTTTATCTCCGTAATGATGGTATAACAAACACTGAAACATGTAGGAGGTAATTGGTGATAAATATATTTAACATAATATGTGCATTTAGTTGGAATAAAAGAAGTGAATGAGGGGAAGAGATTACTGTGGTTGGACAATATCTTCTTCTTCCATTGGCTCTACAATCCATTGTGGGCTTTGGCCTGTCGAATAATGCCCTTCCATTTTTCCCTATCTGCCACCAACTCTCTCCATCTTCTCATTCCCAGCACTTGAAGATCTCTTTCTACTTCCTCTTTCCATCTTTTCCTGGGTCTTCCCCTTCTTGTCATCCCTTCCAGTTCTTGAGTGAAGATCTTTTTGTGCACCCTATCCTCCTCCATTCTCTCTAGGTGACCTAACCAGCTTATTCTTTGCCCTTTTATCCATTTTACTACATTTTCTCCTTTGCTCATCTCTTCTAGTTCTCGATTTGGGTTGGACAATATGGACATATCAATGAATCAATCTGTTGTATCAAGAAAAATCAAGAATGCTGAGGGAAGCATTAAGGCCAGTGAAAAAAATTTCATCTAAATAATGACCCCTTCCTTGGGTGTGGGGGTAAGGACAAAAAGACATGTTCAAGAACGAAAAAAAGAATGACGTTCATGTATCGCTTCACCAAGTATTAATCTCCTCCTCCGCCATGCACTTTGTGTTGTTCTGTG
>Ga0123355_10005673_pt1 | contig 18332 bp, 10 predicted proteins | sample TergutEmb28metaG_3_FD_89872 | JGI IMG/M metagenome (GOLD analysis project Ga0123355, IMG submission 89872) | Embiratermes neotenicus P1 segment gut microbial communities from Petit-Saut dam, French Guiana - Emb289 P1 | ecosystem: Host-associated > Arthropoda: Insects > Digestive system > Gut ... | reverse complement strand
GTGGGGGGGGGGTTTATTGTACTGTGTGTGTTTTCCTCTTTGCTGCTATTTTTGTGTTTCTGTCTTTAATGTCACGATAACTTGTGATGTGTTCCATATTCCTGGCATTAACTGAATGAATGAAATTTATTAAAAGGACCAACAAATGCATTTCGGTTTTATGACTGTAATTTTATTATATAGCGACTACCGCCATGTTTCGGTCACTCATGTTGCAATCTTCAGGGTGGTAAGTGCCAGAATACAACTGTATTTATAATGTGTCAGGATCACTGCATACTTCACAGTTGGTCGTGGTAGGATCCCGAAACCTTATAAATATATTTGTATTCTTGCACTCACCACCCTGAAGATGGCTAGCTGCGTGGCCGAAACATGTTAGTAGTCGCTATATAATAAAATTACATTCATAAAAACAAAATACATTTGTTGGTCCTTTAATAAATTTTATACGTCACGGTAGCGGTTTAAATTCTTGTATTAATGGTAATGTGTACAAGTAACAAAGCTAATTAATACCTTGATGTCAGGATTTTGGTTCTGAACGATCCCAAAAGCTTCGTCCGTAATCATAATGCCCGCTGATTCTTTACTCTGCTTGCTCGAGAGCCGATATATAACAGTGGTGCACGCGCAGGGTTCTGTCAGTCGTGTGTCGGAGTGCTAATAGCTGTGTGCTTTATTTAATATAAATAATCGTTGATACAGTGTACATGTGTATGTAGTGTTCGTCGATCCACTATATGTGTTTGCTATATCCGAAACATGAATTGTAGTGCGACAGTGGCGGTTTTTTTGGCCGTCACTGTGTCCTTGGTACTGTCGGGTAAGATTTCATTATTTATTTATATTTTACGTAATGATAATGGCAGTGTACCAGAAAATATGGTGTCGGATAGTAGAATTGTTAGTGAATAATGAATTGAACAGAATTTGGAAGGATATGGTTGTGCCTTAACTGAGGTTCTATGTCGTAATTTGCCTTGAGGGAGTGAGGAAAACCACCTAAAGCGTCAGGGAGGAGAGGTGACTTCGTGACCGAGATTCGAACCCGGAACCCCCGAAATTCAAGTCAGAAGTATCATTGCGTAAGACACTGGTTCGGTGAATTTGTTGTTAGTTTCGTGTTGAAGAGAAAAGTTAACACAACAGAAAGTGAAGAAATGCAGGAGAAATAAACGCTGTAGTAATATTTGAAGCAAATAACAAGTATTATTGTCTGTTATAAAGCAAATTTAGCTATACTTTGCTTCCAGAGAGATGCTAATTGTACTGATGATTAAGTTATTATGAACTGAATGTTGATTAAGATCGACGAGGGAACAACGGCAGTTTTACTCGCCACGTGTTTACTAAAATTAAGTCTTGTGTTTCCAGAGTTAGGTCAGATTATGAATGGGGTGTGCTTGGGAACGTGACTTTCGCGCCATATATTCACATGGTCTTAGACTTGGAAAAAATAGGGAAGTCGCCAGAATAGCCATCCTTTACACTTACTTTCTATTCTCAGTATCTAGGAAATGCAGCACTTGTCACTCTCCAAAAATTACGCCATATTTTTGATAGAAAAGACTTTGCGTTTATTTAAAGTCTGGAAAAATTTGAGTTCTTGTTGATCGATTGGAGATATGCCTTGTTCTATTTTCTGTTTTCATTTCATTTTTATGCAAGATTCTGTGAATAATTCAAAGCTAGAGTAATACTTCATTGAGAGATTGTGAACACACACGTCTAGTAATCCTATTTAGGGAACTAACGATTTAAGAAACTAATCCTGGAATGTCACTTGGAATTTATAAATGAAACGTTATGAAACTCCTAACCGTCCATTATCATTGATTGTTAGAACAGATTTAATATATACGTTGATGGCGATACGAAATTTGAATCTTGTGACACGTCGGTAAGAAATTACCACTACTCGCTGCGTAATAACCTAGAACGGCGTAGTTCTCTGAAGTTCTGCTACACAGTTATACCCCAAGTCAGTTAAGTGCGTAAATGTAAAATGTGGTTGTGATCGAAATTCACACAGTGGATTTTCCGCTTAAGGGAGGGCAATTTATTTGTCATACTTCGTTTGCTAATTGTTTTACTGAGATTAACAATGCTGAGGATTTTAGTACATGCGTATCATGCGACTGTTATGATGTAAACGTTATTCTGGTCCACTTCTTTGCACTTACTCTGTTTGGTTTCTAATATACGCATTTAGACGCTAACCTTCCCCTCTACGGAGAAGCAGGGTAGCATCGAAAGGCACGTTGTAGACACAAAAGAGTGTAAGTGTATGGCAGGGAACCAGAATAGTGTGTGCATAATGCTGAGAGTGTTACATCTGAACAGTAATTAACAGTTCATTGTCGTACAACAATAACAGCAGGCAAATTGAAGAATAAAGAGAGATCTGACATAAAACAGTTTCCAAGCTCTGGTCTCTGTAAAATACCAGTATGCTGGGCTTAGAATCAAAGGGTTGTTTCTTATGCATGTGTGTCTTCTAGTTAAGATCTACAAAGTTCAAGCAATGATGATGTAATTTGTGTTACACTGCGGTGTTTGTTCTGATGGCGGAGTGACATTATGTGTCCGTGGACCTGCAGCCTCTGACTGGCCCATTGTCCATCCGTCTGATGATCTAAGAACAACTCTTGAATTTTCGTGAAAGAATGATTAGCAGTAGAAAGCGAAAGTACTTGGAAAAATATTAATTTCAGTACCAATTTTTCCACCACATACCGTCCCCGTCCCCCCTTTGACTGCCTACCATATTTATATAACAATGTCTACAGGATTTCTGAGTGAAGATCACTACACTGACACACAGGTGCACTACTTCTTCACCTGTACCCTGTCGAAAGGCCCAAATGTCAGTCTGTAAAAACGACTGGCATGATTATGACGTTTTTACAGTCACACTAAAAATACATAAAATAAGAAAAACAGATACGAATATTAGACACAACACACAAGCACAACTGGAAGGGGTTAAATAAGTAGTATGAATAAATTTGTGTACGTTCCGTTTGTAACGGACAAATCATTGCAGTCTGCATATGATAGCAGAATAACCCTTACGTTTTGTATATCGTGATCCAAAATATAACATTGATGTGTATAATAGTGTCCTGTTGTATTTTATAGATCATGCAGCGATTAAGACTACTTTAAAACTGTAAATAGAAATTACAGAAAAGTGTTCTGAGAGCTGTTAATTCGGTTACATCATCAATGAATTAGAGAAGTCAACATGCACAACGTCCGGAAAACGACAAAACTTTTAACCATACTCATACATAACAAATTAGTGGCAATTATTCATTATTCAAAACATTTTAACCAGCTGACAAAGACTAAAGTCATATCTTGGAAAAATCGATAGCTCTAATTATTGTCACCAACTAGGTAAATGTTCGTATGATAGCAATTTAGAACAGGAAAATGCTCACATTCGTTCTACTCACGTAAAGATGAAAATTGTAAAACTCCGATAAGGGGTCCTTTTGTAGAGTCGGTTAAACCAAAACCATTGAATAGACATTTTCATTGATGCATTATAATCAGGACTGTGATGCTCATATTGACCCTGCGATGCCCGAACTTCTTGTACAGAATGTTTGAGAGTCCAAATCTTACTTTATAGAAATCATTGCATATTTATTACAAAAGTTAATCGGTTAATATTGTTTAGCAAAAGAACCATAGTGCTCTACAAGATTAAGTGTGACACCCGATGACGGCCAGAAAGACGAGTCGAAACATGTAGTAATGAAAAAGACTGGGCATTCGGGGTGATTTAAGTGATATTTGCACTTCTATTAATTGATTCTAAAAAAGACACGCAAGTACGTATAACCTAACATTAAGGGGCGTTCATGTAACCATTGTTGCCGTGGAAAAGCAATAAGTATTACATATTCTGAGTCTGTGTCTGTAGCCTTATTTATGCAGCATGCAATGCGCTTGCGCCGTATTAGATTGTTATCTGTGGCTTGTCCCACTCTACAATATTTTTCCACACTATCTCATAGACGGCGCGATTTTCGAAAGAAACTTTTGAGCAAAAAGTGAGTGTTTCTTTTTTCTCTACAGCTTTAGTCTGAAATGTTTCTCATTCTAAGAAATGAGCGAGATACGATAAAAAATGTATATTGGTATTTATGTAAAATACCCATAATTCTTGTCAGCTTTAACGAAACTTGCACTATCTTGACAAAGTTTCGAAAAATACTCAGATGTCAAATTTCATTAAAATCCGTCTAGAGGGAACCGACTTGTTCCAGCGGATGGGCGGACAAACAGACACGAAGAAGCTAATAGTCGCTTTTCGAAATTATGCGAACGCGTCTTAAAAGTAACCTATGTAAAATAATGGTGGGCGGGACGGTCCGAGGATCGAATCCCGGTGGGGGAGAGATTTTCCTCAGCCGTCCAAACAAGCTCTGGGTCCCAACTAACCCCCTATAGAATGGGTACTGCGTCTCTTTGCGAGGGGTAAAGCGGCCGGGGTGTGCAGTTGACCACCCACCCCCAAGTGTCAAGGTTAAAGAAAGAGTAGAACTATACCTCTACTCCCCGTCTTCGCCTTCATGACCTGTTATAGAGGGAACTTTAACTAATGTACAATAATGACATTTGTAGAGCGTAAAGAGGAAATTTAAAAATTTCGATTTTCACTTTTGGAATTTCAATGTGAACTCTTTTGGATTGTTAAACAGTTTTTGATTAATTATGTTACACGCCAATACAAATTTGAGGAAGGAGCATTTGCGCCATATTGTTGGGAAATAAATGTGTTACCGCGCTTTTCTTCAGACATTGGCATGAACCACAGCCCCATCGTGTCGAGTTATTTACTGCCTTTAATTGTCTATTCCATGGAAATCACGGTCTCATACAGTTTTGTGGATAAGGCATAGAACGGTCTCACTTTTGGGCGCTCCTCGGCGTATTGTGCCCTTCTTGTGGGGTTTTCAGGCCGTGTACCCACACATTGTTCAGAATGACAGTTCATAACACAGGAAAAATGGACTCATTGCTGTACAGCACGTTGGATAGTAAATATCCGTTTAGTTTCAAGGCTTCACCCCCCACTCCCAAATCTTTACGATTTTCGAGATACTCAAGCCAAAGTGAGCGAAGGCCTCGGAACTGTTCCGCTATACGCGCATTTCTGAATAGCTTTGTTCAAGAGTCATCAATGTTCATGATTGAAGAAGCCCTGTCGAAGTATCTTGCTCTCGGTAAGGGCTAATAAAGTTTGCCCCAACACTGGTGCATGCATCTACGATTATATATTTCTGTATTTTATTATCACAAAATGCGAATTTGGTGCTACAACCTAACTTTGTTACAAATTTAGGCCATATTCTTTAATCGCCTCCGCTTCTAGTTCACTCTGCGATCGGCTAGTTTCCGGAGGAGGTTGAGGAAGTAGCTTGGCGCTTTCAGTTACTGCGTTGCGTATTGAGTCTCGTAATGGAGTTTCGCCCCAAAGACAGGAATGTGGAATTCAAATCTCATGTTCGCGTCAACTCTTATGCTTATTACAAACAAAATAAGTTTGAGAACAAGTTAGGAAATTTAAGCACAATATAACTGTTCTGGTGCATTTGCTGTATTTAGGCCTCTGGATTTATAATTCGCTAATGCTTAATTAGATGTTCTAAATATGCCAGGGCTGTAATCCTGTGAATTACCCCTTACCCTGCTGACGTGGAGAATATGGTGAGCTCCTAATAACACCAGCAGATGGCAGATGGAATTTAACTTGGCATTTAAAGGATTAATAATACATTTGAATTCACTGGTCTTCCTGTGTGCTTGGATAACGCAGTTCTCAATATAAAAATCTTACTCCAGATTTAAAGTTTGGAAACGTACCTATAGCTTGACAATATTCGGGAATTAACTCACTTCTATTTAACTGTCTTGATAACGTTTAAAACCTACAGGACTGTTTTTTTTTGTTGGATCCAAAATGTGATTTATTTCTTTCCGGAAGTCTGCTGAGAACGTCAGTTTCTTAGACACGTACCCAAAACTGCGAAAAATACTATTAGCTTCTTCATGTCCGTCTTTCCGCCCGTCCGTCTGTCGGTCCGTATGGAACAATTCCGCTCCTACTGGAGGGATTTTCGTGAAATTTGATATTTGAGTATTTTTTGTTAAAACTGCCGAAAAAATTTTACACACACACCCTCACCATGTAAAATATTTATTGCTCGTCCACTGCAACGATGGTTGCAAGAACGCGTCTCAATGTTACGTTATACGTGCATTGCCTGTCTTGTTTTTCAGTATTTCGCGACATACGCAGGAGATGCTCGAGAAATTGGTGTCGGTTAACATACCCGGACAGGTGGAAAGTAGCTTCGTCACTAAACACCATTTTCCCTGCTAAAGGTTCATCTGCGTGTTTAAAGGTTAAAAGAACGTCACAGCAAAACGCGTAGAAAACGTTTCTCTTTGGGCTGCTACATGTTGCAATAATTGACGCTTCTAACTTTAAATCTCACAGAATTTTGCAGGCCTTGTCCTGTAGCTTGTGGCATGCTTTATTGTTGATTCGCTTGTTTGTTGATTTTCTTAGACTATAAACAAATGCAGACCGAATTTCATTAATCTTAGCTTCAGTGACTTATCTTTTACCGGAGCTTTCCATTTTACAAATGCAACCGACCCAATACGACGGCTTATGCCATATGCAGATGAATATTCTCGTTGACGGTTCTCCACCAGACTCTTTACGAAATCTCCTTGGTACAGTAAACACAGATTCAATTCCTGATACTAGAGTACACGTTTAGCTTTCTGCACTTGATGCCATTTTAGGCACGTTCGCAACACTGCGAAAAGCGACTGTTAGCGTCGTCATGTCTGTGCGTCCGTCCGTATGTTCTTCCAACTGTCCGTTCGCGTGGAGCAACTCGGCTCCCACTGGACGGATTTTTATGAAGTTTGATATTTGGGTATTTTTCGAAAACCTGCCGAGAAAATTCAAGTTTCGTTAAAATATGACCAGAATAAAGGGTTCTTTTACTTCAAGACCAGTATACATTTTTATCACTTCTCACTCCGTTCTTTGTAGAGAGAGAAATGTTTCAGACAAAAGCTGCAGAGGATATCAAAAACACATTTTATGCTCAATAGGTTTTTTTTTTTTAAATCATGCCATTTATGAGATAATGTGGGAAAGCATTGCACAGCCGGACAGGCCACAGAAGACTATATAATACAGCACATGCGCACTGCGTGCTAGATACATAAGGCTAGAAATACACACTCATAATATGTGATACTTGTTGCTTTTCCACTGCAACAATGGTTGCACAAATGTGCTTCAGTATTGCATACATACATTGCCCATTTTGTTTTCACATTCTTGGTTTTAGTGCTGCTAGTGGTAAGACTCTTAAACTCAAGTAGCATGATTCCAAAACTTGAGGTTATTACCCACACCTGGGTACGTGTCATTTTTATTTATGCGATGCCAAGTTTGTGAGCAATTTTACATCAGTCTTCCACATTTTATATTTTCACACTGTATATTCATAGGGAAGAAATCCCATTTTGGTTCAATTTAAATCCTTAATTTTCAGGGCATTATTCCAGTTGCTGAAATAGTACTTATAACTTACTGCTTGTTGTATTACTGTTAAATGAAAACTAGCATATTAGCTGGAGAGGAACTGGCAAAAGTACTGGTTGTGCCAGGGTGTTCTTTTTTACATGCTGTTTATGCAGATGTCTGTGTATTTAATGTAAATGTACTGTTCATATGAGGCAATTTACTTACTAAGAGTCATTGTACCTTTTTATTTACTTGAATTAAGATTTTTTTAAAGTATGTTACTCCACGGTATGAAGTGGGGTTTAATATTAAGCAACTGCTTCATTGTGTAACAGTGTCTAATTGAAGTGGGCTCAGTAACCATGGCTTGACTTGTCGTGAGTTTGAAGATGTAGGAGATGGCTTCTATATGTGGGGTTACTACAAATAAATTGAATAATTTTATGTTTATACGATTATATTGAATAACTACTAACAATCAGGTAATAAATAATAATCAGCTTAGAGATTGGGCATGTGCAAACATTGTCTCACATAAAAATTGCTGTTAGCAGGATACTACACAGGGCTTCATACTCTGTGAAAATGGTAGAGTAATATTAAAATATGCCTTGAAATAAGAAAGGAAACAGGGATCAATGGTAGCTGATTGTGAATGTAACATTGAATATCCTGAAATTTCTTGAGTATCTGAGTGGTAGTGTAGCTCCTTACAAAGGACTATACTGCGTTGTGAGTGTCAGTAAAGAGTAACAGTATGAAATTAATTCAGGTGGAATGCAATTATTACTATTTCTGCTGTTTCACTTGCAGATCCTGTACATCAGAGAACAGAAGGAAGGTATCAGTGTGCTGGGTATTGTAAAGGTAATTGTCGCATTATTTTTTCTGCTTGAATTATCCACCCCTTTTTACTGCTAGCAGCAGTATGAATTGTAGAAGACATAACAATCTTGTAGGTTTGTTATAAAGAGAACTTAACAGAAACATTTTATATATGCACATGATTTAGTAAAAAATTATTTCCTGTTTTGTAAACTGAACCTGTAAATGCAGTCATTATTATGTAGTGCATGACACATTTGCAGTAATACTTTGCCACCTTTAGGTATATAATATTATATCACATACTACAATTTCCTGTGAAAGTTTGTGAAACAGGAAGCACAATTCTTCCTGGTTCTTTTGGTGTTTGTACCATGTGCATAATATTTCATAATATCTGTAGTTGATGGCTATTTATAATACATTACAGTGTACAATAAGGATTGTAAACTTTAAATGCAAGTCGCATTTTATCACGGGTAAGAGGAAAGGTAAAGTCATTTCTGCCCTTAATTAAACACATTTCCATGAGGGTAAATGGAGGAATGATGCTATAGTTCCATGCATTCTTAACTCTAACACTATATGAAGATGAACAGTCAACCTCATGCTCCAACTGCTTTGCTCGGGGGGGGGGGGAAGCCTCAAGTACCCATTGAATAGGAGGTTGGGTGAGCCCCCAACCCAGTTTCGATGCTTTAGAGGGGGAAAATTCACTTATACCTTCCAGGAATGAGACTCATTTCCCACTGTCCTTCTGTCAGTAGCCTTGTTACTATACTGCCTGAAATGTCCTACCTCCTGTGTTGCCCTAGTCATTTCATCTACTTGATACTGGGTTTTAGCACAAGAATATTAAGACTGTCTCAAATCTTTTTTTACTGCATGGGTTTGTTACGTGGTTGTTTTACTGTTTGACATTTGTAAAAGGAAATCATTTCAGCACATTATTTAAACTGGTATTAAATGCAAGAAATTCTACTTAAATGTGTGGAACCAATTTACAGCAAACTGGAAAAGCACAGAATGCTGTGATGCTTGAAACAAGCTGAGAGCTAGTATAACCTTGTGTAAACTACTGTCTTCATGCAGTGACTTATGGTACCCAGAATTGTAGAATTCAGTGTGAATAAGTTTTCTATGTATATAACTTCTATAAATGTGTTATTGTTCCTGGTGGTGTAACAGAGTAAAGTTACTGAACTTTTGCACCAGAGGTCTCTGGTTTTATTCTTGCTGGATCCAGTGTAGATACATCTGCAGGACTTTGCCATCCCTTTATTCTCACATCAGAAATTATGCCAGGTCCCCACCATAGACTGGAACCAACCCACATTGACCCTCAGTCATATATGACATACAGTCATTTCATGTAGTGATTCCACACATGCATTTTGTGAGGATCACTAGTAATATTGGGTGTACATGGCATTGCTAATTTTTTAAATTTCTGTTAATTGCCCAGAATGCTTTGAAAGATAAAAGTCTGTACTTTATATTCCATTTTCATAATTACTACTCATCACAGTATGGTGAGTTGAATATGCTGCTGTTTCTTTATTAATGAAGCTTGTGCTACATTGTCAAGTGCTGTGTTAGATAGCTGACTCTTGGTTCAGTCTTATAGAGAATCTCGTAGGTAAATGGAACGAAGACAATACATACTGAAAATGTGGTAGATTGTGTTTAATTTATTTGTAGTCATTGCATTCTACTGAACTGCAGAGTGGTTTTGTAAGGATGTATGTATATGTGTCAAGAGGGTCTGTTTTATATTTTCATCACATGTTACAAAGTGCCTGATGGTCATCATAACTATCCTCCTTCCCCTCCTCTTCATCCTCCTCATCCTCCTCCCCCCCTCCTCCTCCTCCTCATCATCATCATTGTCGTCGTCATCATCATCATCACATCACCACAGTATTACAGACCTGAACTGATATCCTTTATTTATTCCAAGAAAACAATAGCAATTTTTTGTGAATGCAAGGTTGTCTTGAGACTTTATGTTCATGTTGGTTCCTGAACCAAAGACCATGTTAGTGGAGCAGTAACTGGTTGAAAGCTTTGATACAAGTGATTTAGAATGAAGTTCAAACAGTGATGGCAGAAATTTGCAGGGTAATTCCATGACAACATATGCATGAGCAGTGGCTGTGATGTTGATAAAACTGTGTGATATTAGTGACAGGTTTTATATTGGAGGGTGTGTCAAGTTACAGGGGCCAAGAGGATATATTTACAGATAAATATGGGCCACAGGATGCAGAAAAGAGTATGGATTACATTATAATATTGTTGTAACTATTTTCATTAAAGATCTTTTCCTATGCAGAACAGCTTATGAAATCACAGGTTGAAGTATGTTCAAATAAGATTGTTGTTGTGGTTCTGGAAACCAATGAGAGTGAAATAGACTTATCTTATGCTGTGGGTATCTTGTGGTAAAGAGAATGATGGCTTCTGTTGTGAGTTTGTTGAGGACTGCCAACACTTAATGTAATTATTGTGGTAATATAAACTGCATCATCACATACTGCAAATATTACATCACTTGCCAAAAAATTGGAGTGAGATTTGACTCAAGCTGTTACTTAAGTCCAAGCATGAATTTATTTTAATTGTAAAACTTATTTAGGTTATTTAAATTAAATTATATCCTCCACTGCTGACAATTTAAGCTCTAGGTTCCTGTTGTCAGCCTTTGATTGTTACTTATTGGAGGTAGCAGTGTTTCCCTACACTTTAGGAATAAATTCCTTCACCATTACCAAGGTGGGAAAGAACATGCAGGTCAAGTAGACCATAATTGCAGGTATTGGTGACCAAGTATCAATATATTGTATTAACATCTTGTCAATACCTTGGTTTTCCTTAATATGGAAGTTGACCTACGTACAGACAGATTAATGTAACAAACATTATAATATTTGTGGTTTATGTTAATGTTTATATTACATAATTCTGAGATTGTAGCTGTCAAAGTTTAAACTGTACTCATTGATAAAGTGGCGTGACTTGCAGTACTTCAAGTAGTACTTCTTCAGTCTCTTCCATTTTTCCATTTCTGTATCTTATCAACCACATCAGCTTGGAATAAATCACATGACACAGGGTTGAAGAGTAATAGGATTATAGTACAACTGTGTATTCTGATACACTTTTCTATTGTTCTTCCTAAAGTTGCTCTACTTTTCACAGACAGAGATTAATTTGATGTAATAGACCCAAAAATATAAATTTTATATTACATTCATCGATGAAAGATGTAAAGTCACCTTCTAAACATTGTGTTCATCTAGTATACATCATCCAAAGGACAGTGTCCAACGTAATATTCTTGCATTGAAGGTCACTTTGCTTGTAGACTTAGATGCAGTGATGTAATTTTAGATACGTGAGCAAAAATATAAAATTGATGACGAAAAGTGCAACGTTTTCAGACTGGCTTATAATTTACTTTTCTTATTTTTCTGTATCAGTATGACATCTAAAAATATTGAATCAGTTGCTCAGTTTTCATTATATTTTGTATGAATGTTGTGCAGTTTGTTACCACCTTGTTTAAGTACATGTTAATTTCCTAGTATACATGGAATTTTAGATGTAAAAATGCTGAAATATTTGGAATTTTAAACATAGTATTGGAAGAACTGAAAATCCTGTGTTAGTTTCTTCATGTTGGTCATGTACTTTGAGTTTCATTAAGTGTATTTTGTTGGGTAAAGACAACATCTGGTTATAACAGCTGTTTGTTCTTTTATAGGTAGGACCAAATTCAGATATGTTCCAGGAACAACATATGTATATAACTACACAGCAAATACCTTAACATCTATTCGAGGGGCCACCAAGGAAAAATCGCAGCTCCATTTTTCAGCCACTGCAAGTTTTCATGTAGTGTCTGAGTGCGACTTTATCCTACAGGTAATATATGAGTGTTTTGTTAACTTACAAAGTGGAGAAAACGGTTTAAAACTATGTTAGAATTACACATGCATGTTTATGTGTTGATGTTCATATTTATTCAAAATCAGGAATTAACTACTTTCCAGTGATTCTACAAGTTTATAAGTCTTTCATACATTAAAAATGATCCATACTTTTGATCAGTATCTAATTGTACATGCGTAATCACTACTCTGAATCTGTAGTTCAAAAGCTGTGCTCCTGTGGAGGACAAGTATTCTTTAATGGAAACTGAATAATCTTCCTTACACACAAAAATAAATTAAATGGGTAGAATGTTCACAATTTTATATTATTCACACAGTAAATTTTATAGAATATGATTTTCTGGCTGGACAAATAATACAACATGGCATTTTTTCTGCAAGTAATATTGGTCCCATTTCAAACGATTACATGAGATCCTCCACAGACTGAAAATATCTGGCAATCACTGCTCTAAATCATTATCTTTTACCTTATTCAGAATGCCTGATTAATAGAAAGTTAATTAGTTGAACATTTATTTATGTGTGATTGTTTAAACTTGGTGCAGTGTCTAGGTAAGGGCTGGGATACCATAGTTGTTAGAGGGACTTGCTACAGGCTGGACGGTCCTGGGATCGAATCCTGGTGTGGGTGAGATATTCCGCTCTCGTCCAGACCAGCCTGGAGCACACCCAGCCTCCTATACGATGGGTTCCAGCTTATTCTCAGGGGTAAAGTGGCTGGAGCATGGCGTTTGCCACCAACCCTCATCTAGCGCCGAAATTAAAGAAAGAGTAGAGTTACACCTCTGCGCCTCTTGTGTCTTCATGGCATCTCATAGGGTAAACTTTAGCCTTTTTTATAAAGTCTAGGCTATCAGATTACTGAAGAATTGTGGTTTGATGCCTGGAAGGGGAGAGAGAGGTTTGTGGTCTACAAAATGTCCAGACTGGTGCTGGGAGTCACCCAGCCTTCTATAAAATGAATGCTGGGCCTTCTTTCCCTGGTATTAAAGCGATAGGGCACTGAAAGTGACTCTCATCTCCATCTAGTGTCCAGGTTAAGGATATGTGGAAGTATATGTCCACTCCCACATGTACCTTTATGGCATGCACAGAGAAAACTTAGTCTTTAAATTATTTTCATAGAAAAGCAAGGATTCCAGTAAGCTATTCAGTTGAGTGTAAATATTAGAAACAACAGAATACCTGCTGCAAGTATATGTAATGGAATTTGTGTTATGGCAGTTGGAAAATGTGCAGTTGGCAGACTTCGACCTCAAAAATGACGAAATTCACAGCAGTGTTGCAAGATCAGCACAGTTTGCTGCTGCTTTAAAAAAAAACTCACTTCACTTCTCATTTCAAGATGGCACAGTAGATGAGCTTTGTCCAGGTGATGAGCCGGCATGGGTACTTAATATCAAGCGTGGTATCCTGTCAGCATTCCAGAACACCATGCATGATCTCTCCTCGGCTAGGGAGAAGCGTCATGAGGTGAGATGAATTGAAGTATAATTTAAGTCTTGAGAAAATTTGCATTAATTTAGCATTTAGTTACTTGGTTTAAGTCTCCCCTTGCATTTTATGTTGCAAAGACAACTTTGAATAGTGCTAACTCTTCCTTTTGCAGAAGTTTGTAGTCATACATCAGCAGTTACTCTGAGCATTAGCAATGGCTTGACTTTTGTTCTAACTTGATAAGCTTAACCCTTATCCTGCTAACATGGAGAATAGGGTGAGCTCCTAATAATGCCAGCAAATGGCAGATGGGATTTAACTTGGAATTTAAAGGGTTAATACTAAAATGGAACTTTATGTGTAATATTAATCCACCAGCTGAAACTGTGAACCTGTACAGTTATACTAATGAGTTGAGTGGATTCTCTTTGAACATTTGAACTCTTTTATTATTTTATTTTATTTTATTATCCTATTTCATCTTATAATAACAAAATAATAGGCTCGTACTTTAATTGTAAAGGAGAGCTCTCTACCTCAGTTTATCTTTATTATGTATTTATAGCAATACACAATGATGGCCGCAATTACTGGCCATTTAACATGTCTTAGCAAACTAGATGAATAAATGAAAATACGTTCATTTATAGTGTTGTATTGATCAGAAAATTAATTAACCAACGTTTATGGGATAAAGTTCGAATATTTTGAAGTAACACTAACAAATCAAGATTTAATTAACAAAGAATTTAAGTCCAGAAGAAACTGAGGGAATGCTTGCTGCCATTCAGTTCAGAGTCTGTTGTTTTTCTGTTTACTTTTGAGAACACAAAGATTAAAATACATAAAAGTGTGAGTCTGCTTGTTGAACTTTCACATTAAGGGAAGAATATGGAGATGGAGTGAGGCATTCTAGAACAGAATGCTGAGGAGAATGTTTGAACCCCAAGAGGGGGAGGAGAGTAACAAAATACTGGAGAAATTTGCATAATGAGGAGCATAATGGTGGTTTCTCGTTGCCAGCTATTACTAGGGTGATCATTTAATCACGATGTGAATAGTGCATGTGGCATATGTGGGAAAGAATAGTGTGTGTGTGTGTGTATGCAAGATTTTGGTGGGTAAAGCTGATGTAAGGAGACCACTAAGAATACATAGGCATACATGAAAGAATAAATTGAAATGGACATTAAAGCACTATGATGGGAAGCCATGGACTTAATTTATCTGACTTTGGGACAGGAACAAGTGCCGGGCTCTTGGGACCACAGTAATGAAACTTAGGGTATGATAAAGTGCTGGAACTTTTGATTAGAAAAGAACTACTGGCTTCTAGGGAACTACTCTATTTCGTGGAGTTAATTAGGTATGTAGATTGTTTTTCGGACAGTAATTCCCCTGACACAGATTCTGAGTTGTGTAAGTACTGATGCATTGCAACAGAGTAATTTCTGCAGACAGATATCTCCGGTACCTGTGAAACCAAGTACGATGTGATGTTAGCGGAGGATGAAGTAAACAAACCACTCCTTCTTATTGGTAAAAATAAGAACCTTCTGGCTTGTTCAAATCGAATGGAACATTTTTTGTCTCTACAGTCTACACCGTACACATCACCATCAGGTGCTCAGTCACTGCCTCTTATCAAGTAAGTCTAAATAAATCTAATTTTATTATACATCCCTTTGTAATTATGCATTATATGAGGCTGTGGTATGAATATGTATAAATCTTATGCCATTGGTACCCATTGTAATTTCATGTATGTTGGTATTGTACAATCAGTAATAACAACCTAGCAGACACATGAACTTGGGGAGTGGAAGTCCTACTAGTGCTGCTTCATGTAGGCTCCTGGAATTAAGATAGTGGGTATGTGAAATCTGTCTTCAGCTCTTTACTTAGTAGTGATATCCAGTGAACCAATGGTGCTAGTAATATGTAATGTTGTGTGAGGGTAGGTTATGAACATACCCAGACACTGGATGGTGAGACACAGTTTGTAAGTCAGTAAATATGAATATAATGATGGTGTGAACTTCTTATATTATATCTGACAAAATCAATGTAGATCTTATAGTTATTCCCAAAAAGAAAATTACAGAATATATGTAACATATTGGTAATTGCAATGAATGAAATTATACTGACTCAATTTTAATTTCATGCTAGGGGCATTTGCTGTTAATTACATTCATCAATTAGCTGACTGTGTATTCTTCTGTTATAACATTGCACTTCCTAAGCCTGGTATTCTTTATATGATAGCAATAAGTTTTTAAAATGTTCTCAGTCTTAAATTCTCCTTCACTGTAATTGTGACAACACTTGATGAAGAAAAGGAAGTATGAATCTTCTCATTATGTATTTCAGTTACTTACATGGAGTTATTCTGGTTAGAACTCCATTCTCAAAAACCGATAGCTTCTGCTGTTTCCTAAATGGAGTGTGTATATATGTGTAAGACATGAGGTAGATGTTGTTAGGTAGAAAAAAGGTATCAAAATGTGACTGCATAATGTCTCCATTCTTGATTCATATCCAAATGTTATACCGTATTTTCTTTTTTCACATTAAGGAGCCAGCAGCGAGGACATCAAGTTATTGGAGATGGCATCCTTCAGAAGGCAACTAACAATGAAATTCATACCTTCCGTCCATTTTCTAATCATGATAGTGGTGCAGTGACTATGGTGCATCAGATGTTGGTTTACAGGACCTCACACAGTGAAGGCGCACCACAAGCTGTTGGTAAGGTGGTCACATGAGTCACAGAATGAAATGTCTGGATAAATACAAAAATGTTATTAAACATTCAATTCCCATATTTAGTTGCACTATCCCTCCACAATGTCCCTCAAAAGTGCTGACAAAATATGTGGCTCTAAGGCTTACATAATCATGTTCTTACATTGTTGCATTCAGCTCCAGTCATCGTCTACATAAAAACTGTGTGTCAGAAATATAATCAGTGTTTAAAAAGGAACTGTTTGGTTGAGTCCATAGGCAAATATTGCCACACATTATATATATCTGTCAGTTGCTTTACCTATGGGCATATGCTTAAATTGACAAATGATTAAACATTTCCTGATTCCAGATGAAGTACCCATACGACACACTAACTTGTTGTATGAACATGTGGACACAATGAATGATAAAATTGACCGCGAGTATACTGTGATGGAACTACTTAAGGAGTTAGTCTTGAAAACTCATCATGGAGTAGAGAGTGATGTTCCTTCTGTGTTCTCACACTTCGTAGCAGTGCTCACATCTATGAACTACAATGAACTTGAGAACGTGTTCAGTGATGCCACTGACAAACAAACTAGGTAAGAAAGTGGAAGTGTTGATTTTATACTGAAACAAACATGGAAGTCTTTTGTTTATTTAGATGACAAACGGAATTCCTTCTGAATGCAGTCAGTGAAGCTTAGCTGTCATTCAAATAAAAGTTAAAGGTGTCCTTGTGCACGTCACGAAGAAGTATCGTGGGTATAGGGTTATAAATCCTTGCATTCTTCAACTTGGTACTAGATGGACGTGAGTGGTCAGCTTCATGTCCTAGCCATTTAACTCCTGGATAAAGAGCACCCATTGTCCATTAAATTGGAGGCTGGGTGAGGTTCAGAGGTGATTTGAATGTTGTTCAAGAAGGAAAAATCTCATGCCCCTTCCAGGAATCAAACTACAATTCCTCAGTCTGTTATCCACATACTAAGTATAAAACTGAATTAAATACTGTACTTTTTTTAATTTATACCATTTTATTAAGTATAGTGACTTGCAATGGGCTGGATGGTATGGGGCGAGATTTTCTGCACCTGTCCAGACTGGCCCTGGGGCCCACCCAGCCTCCTGTACAATGGGTTCCAGATCTCTTTTCCGGGTGTAAAGCAGCCTGGGCGTGGCATTGACCACCGACCCTCATCTAGCGCCGAGGTTAAAGAAAGAGTAGAGTTACACCTCTACTACCCCTCTGGTCCTTCACAGCCTCTTCTAGGCTGAAATTTGCCTTACCATTTTCTATTAACCGCTTCAAGCACAGTTATTTAAATAGTTTGCCCCTTGTATTAACATTAAAAAACTTCATTTTCTGTCAGACTATATTATTGCTTTTCATATGATTCTTACAGTTACAATGGTTGTTCTCCTAAACATCATTAACTGGTTAGCCTTCATAATTGAGATACAGTAAATATACTGTGCGGTAGGAATTTAATCTCTAAATATAACTCAGATTAATTTCATGATTCAAAAGACACCTGAAACAATATCAATAAAACTTCATACATTTGTCAGCTTAGCCAGTTATATGTCAGTTCTAAGACCATTAGCACAGGCACGCATGGTGTAAAGCTCAGGAAGCAATTGTAGTTTTATATTATGTTACCAAAATAATTTTAAAATGTAATTAATGATTGTAAAAAAAATACAAGAAACTTTACACAGAACTCTCTTGCTTGGGTGTTTTTACCTTTTCTACAGGTTGTAAAATTCTATATTGTCTCGGGTGTTTTGTTGCTAGGTTTAAG
>Ga0123355_10005671_pt1 | contig 18334 bp, 16 predicted proteins | sample TergutEmb28metaG_3_FD_89872 | JGI IMG/M metagenome (GOLD analysis project Ga0123355, IMG submission 89872) | Embiratermes neotenicus P1 segment gut microbial communities from Petit-Saut dam, French Guiana - Emb289 P1 | ecosystem: Host-associated > Arthropoda: Insects > Digestive system > Gut ... | reverse complement strand
CACGTTTGTCTAGATATTATTAAAAATTTCAGCCCATTCATGCACACTCAGTGAAATAACACATTCGCACCTGAATTTTTACCCTCTTCATACCCTCCAACCATAAAGAAAAACAGCCTTTTGTGCTCCCTTGATGCAAATCAGCCGCCGTCCTGCCAAGATCACAGTCTAAATGTAACTGATGCACTGCCATGAAGGGCACCTTGTGCAGTGTATTACATGGCTTATGAGTCTCATTGTTACCAAATGTAAGTCCAGCTTGCTGTTGAAGCAGTTGGAAAGGAAATTGCTGATACTTTGTGAATCTCCTGTGTATAAAATAGTGGTATTTCCATTATAGTTTTTTTTGTATAAAACACTCATGGCTTTTAATGTAATGCACTTTAACCAACAGGGAGTCACTGTCATCAGAGATCCCTGTGTTTCGTGATGTGAATGAACTGTTGGATGATGATGATGTCAGTGTACTGGAAGAGGAGGATGATGGTGTTGGGTGTCCTTTACCAAGTACTCCTGAAGATGAACATCTTTTGGATTGTGAGGTGAGAATATATTACAGGCATAGACTTTTAAACAATCATATAATCCAAATAACAAGAATAATACAGTCAATACAACCATTTTAATCATATAAATATTGTTTGTTTTTATATAAAATGCTACATGTTTTGACCTATAGGGATCATCACCAGGTGTAGATGGTTAAAGGGGTGGTAGTTAAATATTTAGAATTATCATGGGTCAAAACATGTAGTGTTTTTTGTGTAAAAACAAATATTGTTTTTATAGTAGAAACAGTTGTATTGACTGCATTATCATTGTTATTTAATTTACAAAACACAAGATGTCTTGTATTAAAAGTCACATAACAGTTGGTCAGACTATGCCACTCTCTGTGACTGTCGTGGGAGTTTGCGTATGATCAACCACAAGTCCCCTGAAACTGTGTAGGATATATATTTTCATGTGATGGGCAGCAAATTTCTGACATGGTCCTTGAGATTGGTGTGATGAAAGTATGTATGTCAGCACAGGCTGAAAGTTTTGGTTTCTTTATATGTCCTCAGTGGCAGGCCAATGCTGATGTTTCGAGGGGGAGGATAATTTTGTCATGGCTCTTTTCTGCACAGAAGAAACGTAATTGCAGCCTAAGGCTGTTAAGACCACTAATTTGACTAATTTGTTGTGGAAGTTGAAGCTGCATGTGTCTTAACTTTCACTCTTGCAGCTACAGACAAATCCATTAGCAGTATTTGTTAGTTCTACATACAGAAGGGCAGGATTGATTTACTAACTGATAAAAATGCTTCCCACCTAAAAAACAAAAGTTTTGTGGTTGAGATATTCAGCAAAAAAGCAAGCAGAGGACCTATTTAAATTGGCTTTCCTTTGATCCTGTCATAATCTGCTCTGGTTGACTCAAAATGTGTGAAATATACAGGCCAAACGGGAAGATGGTTGGCAAACTACTTCCACTTAAAATGGTCTTTTTGATGTGTCAACCTTGCCTGTCACTGTAAATGTTGGGTATGAAAGGGTAGCTATTAGACTGTAGAGAATAAACTCACTGTGATAGTTTTGATGCCAGAAATTTGTTCACACACATCAGAGGTACTTACTGAGCCTAGCTTCTGAAATCCTTGGTGAGATTGGGCATAGGCAACGTAAATGAAAGTACCGCACCATGTGAACTTCTTTGTATCCCTTCCACTGAGTGGCAAAGTGTCCCATTTTTCAAAACAAAAAAGTCATTTAGGAACTTATGAGCTAAGGTGTCTGCGCCTGTCAAAAATGTGATGGGCAGAGGAATGGATTGATTTGGCTAGGGTAGGGACAGGTGGTGGACTGTTATGAATGTGGTAATGAACCTCCAAGTTCCATAAAATGCGGGGAATGTAGCTTGTTTCCTTCCTGGTTGGGCTAAGGACTTAACAGCACCCCCTTATGTGCATATGCATTTTGTGACTTAAAGAGTAACTGAATTAATTTTTCAATTTGTACAGATCACAGAGGTATTGAAGGCAGGTGTTTTATCAGATGAAATAGACCTTGGAGCATTGGCACATAATGCTGCTGAACAGGCTGAAGAATTTGTGCGCAAAGTGTGGGAGGCATCATGGAAAGTTTGCCACTTCCGGAACCTGCCACGCTGGCTTCAGGACAATGATTACCTCCTTGGTGGACACCGACCTCCTTTACCAAGTTTCTATGCTTGCTTTAAAAGTATCTTCCGTATTCACACAGAGACTGGAAATATATGGACCCATCTCCTTGGTATGTAAAATACATTATCCCAGAACAAAACATGTTGTAATAGTGGTGGTATGGTTACATAAGTTTGTATTGACAGCACATATATTTAGGGAGTGCCAATTGCAGTGGCCACTTAGTTCTTACGGTATATTCGGTCTTCTACCACTGAAACACTGGGGTAGTGGGTTGGCATCTCATGCACATGGAATCATGCTTCTTTGGCATTGTTAAATGATGTAACTCCATTTTTGGGTTTTGAAAACTAATCAAATATTTGATCTGCTAATTGTTTCCTCTCCAAAAGCAGTTTTCAACATATCGTAGGTTGCACCAGTTATGCCTAGTTTGAAGTGGAACTCAACACAGGCATGGTGCTCTTTGAAATCTGCCATTTTTTGATACACTGCAAATCTAGGAGCAAACAGAAAACATCCTCACTTTATAAGACATTGCTTATGAGTGACACTGGCTGCAGTTTTGAAATGTTAGATGAATTATGCGTGATTTCAGGCTACCACTGTGACATAGCTGAGAACTGCATACTTCTGGGTTATTACCACTACTCGCTTCGTGATAACCCAGAAGAGCGCAGTTCTTGATAGATGAATTACTCAGCAGATCCTACTGTACCTCCAGTTAGCAGAGGTTTGTCATGATTCCAGTAGTGTTCTTTGTGTGGTTAGTCCAGACAGTAATTGATCACAGCATATATATTACTATGCCATGACAGGAATGGAAAATTTTGTGTGTTTGGAACATCATTGTGTGATAGTTTTAATTTGTGTGAGCTGAAAATAAGAGACAGAGTGACAGTTGGAAGTCCTTGTGGAGGGAATGAACTCAGAATCAATGCTTAGTGATGATTCTGATAAATACTAGCATGTATGAATTGGAAGGTGACAGTAATACGCATAGTTCCCACAAGAATCTGTGTGTGTTTGGTAACTTTCAAGAATCAGCCTATCCCTTCTCACTTCCTACTCCTGAATAGCCCTCAGAAGCAAATACTATAAAGAGTAGACTCTGTACTGTTGGCAGCAATTGTGTAGAATGTGTATGTTGCGAGAGAAATGTTGCGCCCAACATTTTGGAGAAATAGATGTGTTCATAACGTTGCATCATAAGTAAAGGCATCACAAAAATTTACCATTTGGAAATGAAAGAAAGAGTGAACAGGAAAACATATGTTGGCTGTGAAGCCCAAGGGAAACAATGGAGAAATACTGAATGCCTGAAGTTTTGTAGAACTTGATACTCCTGTCTTGTGTTTTAAGGGTAATTTTTTTCTCCCCCTTTCACCTAACTGTTGACATCCAAAGATTGCTTAATGTTAATTTTCTTGAGGTTTAACCTTCATGTTACAGGTTGCGTGGCATTCATTGGAGTAGCATCCTACTTCTTGACACGTCCAAGTGTTGAGATACAACTACAAGAGAAATTAGTGTTTGCAGCATTTTTTGCTGGTGCAATTCTTTGTCTAGGACTGTCCTTTGCCTTCCATACAGTTCATTGTCACTCAGAGTGTGTTGGTAAGCTGTTCAGCAAGTGAGTATTATCCACTAAAGGGTGGCCGTTATATCAGGTCTTGAAAACCATACACAAAGTTAAATAGAACATACAAAAATTCTTGTAAAAAGACAGTCAGATGTATGAATATGTGGGAGGATTTTTTATAATTGTCACATGAATATGTGGCTGAGGAAATAAAAATAGTTGGCCTTTACTTTTGAAGTGATGCTGTTAAGATACCCGTTGTGACTAATTTTGCTGTGGCAGTAATTAATTTGTAATGTATCCAATAGAAGGTTGCAGGGATACCAAGATTTTAAACCTCAGGACTGTTTATAAACTTTCTTTAAATTCAGTTTGAGGTCAATTTTAAAGCTCATGCAAGTGTATTTCTTGTTGTTTCCCATTTATATGCACTAGAAACTTCATGAAACTTTTTTTTTTTTTTACGAAAGTGATTTTGCTTTGCTTTAAACAGTCCACTATTGTAATAGTCTACATTTGGCCCCCTCATTGCTATTATATTTAATGTAGATATTCATTTAATGTAACATTTAAATGTTTTAATATAATATAAGCCCAAAATCGGGCACTTGTGAATGCAGTAATGAACTTCCAGGTTCCATAAAGTGCAGGGAATTTCTTGACTATCTGGTAACCGATTAGGTTCTCAAGGACTCTGCTCCATAGAGTAAGTATGGAGTAAGTGTAAGCCCAAAATAATAGAGAATCATACCACCTGAAAAGTTTAATTTGACACCAGTATTATTACATTAATTTATGAGAATACCTTCTGTCTAATAATTGCCAAATTAGTATAATCTTTAGACAACTCATTTCCCTTCCTCCCTTCAATAAGAGATCACTTTTCTTGACCACACTGTGCAACTAACAGTTGTTTTTTCTGTTTATATTCATCATTTGAGTATTTTGGAAAGCAGATGAATAATAAGAATTTTGAGTTGAATAACATCCATTTTCACAATTTAGTCTTTTCTATTTGTAGTTGTTCATTGTTGCTGCTACAAGCTCACATACTCACACAAAACTGGACTTCTGATTATGTTGACAGTGGAATTGAAAGGAATATTGAAATTTGATTCAAGTTTTCATTAGACTGAGGTAGTAGTAGGGAGTATAGGATTCCAGTTCAGACATTCCATGAAAGAAGAATGCAGAGTACACCAAATCAGTATATGATGAAAAACTTGACTGATGTGTCGGAGAAACTCTATTCATAACATTGAATTCATGTGCTAAAAATACATTTAATTTATTTCAGATTGGATTATTGTGGCATAGCAATGCTCATCATGGGATCATTTGTTCCGTGGTTATATTATGGCTTTTACTGCCAGTTCCAACCAAAGCTCATCTACCTCAGTGTTGTTATATGTCTTGGAATATCTGCCATCATTGTCTCCCTGTGGGATAGATTCAGTGAGCCTAGGTATCGACCTCTTCGTGCAGGTAAGACTGCACAAACCCTGGTACTTTCAGTTTTTTTATCTAGAATATGATAAATGTCAGTCAGATTTTGCTTATCTCCATCATTATCATTGCTGCTGCCACCATCATCATTGTCATTACCGTAAGCTCATACATTGTTTCTTGTATATGGACGTATGTGTGCCATGCTGCTGCTTGCATAGTGTCAGAGATGTTTTGTGCTCCAATACCTTTTGTGGAAAATTAAAATTTAGTGTGTTGTGGCTGAGCATTTTGCACTGTCATCAGAACTGCTTGTGTAGTGTCAGGGATGTATTGTGCTCCAGAGCCTGCTGTAGAACATAAGTTCACTGAAAAGACTAAGGTCATGGGTGACTTCACAGCCCTAATGTATAAAGACATAGGAATACATAGACATGTTGACAAATATGTATCCTCCTCCAGTGGAGCATAAATTATATGATGAATGTCAAAATATTCTGAAATAGCTATAGTTTATGGCTCACAAGATGACCTGATTTAAACCTCCTGGGTTTTTTATTTATTGGGCTGCCTGAAACATATGGTATGGCAGTTAACTAATGTAGTTGAATTACACCAGAGGGTGGAAGATGGACCATTTCTTTCATAACCTGCTTGGAATTCTTGAGCATTTGTGAGTGTCCTTAGTAAAATGTGCATTGTGCTGTATGCAAGCACAGTGACAACACGTTATGGAACATTATTTATAATTTCTTACTGTCACAACAGTAATTTGAAAATAAGTACTGCACCCTGTCCATGGAAACCTTACCAGGGATGCAAGTATGCAGAACAACTCGTGTCCAACATAAATTTAATAATCTGCTGAATAGATACATAAGATGGGAACTAGTGAGACAGTTTATGTAACACACACTAGCTGGTTCCTGTCCTTATTTCTGGCCTGTGACACAAATGAGTTGACCTGCCTAACATCATGGTAAAAAGCTAGACTCACATATTAATCTCCACAACTCAAAGTGAACATAATCACAATACAGATGTAACTTATGTACACCCACAACTTCAGGTCAGGGACCCAAGCCTGCCTTCCTATCATCACCAAACCAAATTTAGGTGCCTGATCCAAAACAGAATTTAGATGATTTAGACAACTCAGAAGCCCAACTGAGAGTGAGCTAAGCAGCACGTGGTATGCTGGTAGGTTGAAGGTAGTTCGGCTAGGTAAGAGGGGGAAGGGTTGGAGGGGGGGAATGCTGTGCAAGTAAGTACAAATATAGAATAAATATGTGCTGGAAAATGTTGCCCTGCATAATAATATAGGCACAGTGCTTTACTGTGAATGGGTTTGCACACTGTTTTGTACACTTTTCCTTCCGGAAGAAAATGGTGAACATAACTTTAGAAGTAGGCCTGTGGAAATACCAGCATTATCTGACAGAATGTGTGTCCTGTGCTTGTACATCAAAATTGTGCTGTCGTATTTTGGGTTGCAGTGTACTATGTAAACCCTTCACTGTGCCCAATGTAACAGATTTAAATTTTCTCTACTGCCCTTACATACTGTAATGAATCATGCTTATTACATGGATGAGGTATGGGGAGAGAGGAGGAAAAATTAATTAAAGGTATGCAACTGTTTCTGCTATTTCCTAATGTTTCCTTTTTCTAGGTGTATTCATGGTTTTTGGACTTAGTGGAGTGGTGCCTGCTGTCCATTATGCCATCTCTGAGGGGTGGTTCAATGCCTTGTCAAGAGCATCTCTAGGATGGCTGATATTAATGGGCTGTCTGTACATCCTAGGAGCAATGTTTTATGCTTTGAGGGTACCAGAGAGATTCTTCCCAGGAAAATGTGACATTTGGGTATGTTCTGATGTCAGAGTGAGCACTGAATCATACATGAAATGATTATACACTTAATATATAGCAGGTCTAAAATAAAAGTCCAGAATTTAATGTAATATAACCTCTTTGTGATGAGAATTTACAGAATTCACAAAATTATTCATTCAAATCAATCCTTGTAATAAAAAAAAAAGTGGTTGCAAAACTACCACCAATTCTGACCCTTAATTTTTATGTATGTATAATGTATTATTGCACCAAGGATTAAAATATCATAGATGTGTCACTATTTATTTGAAAATAAGAGAGAGTAATTGAGTATTCTTGACATTGTTAACATTGAACCAAGAAACTGAAGATTTTCTGATATTTAACTTCTTAACTCAAGAACTGTTGCACTGGTAATGAATCATCTTTGACATGTAATAGTTTTATCCACCACTCACTGCATGCCTGTAAGTCCTACCTACATTTCATTGAAGAATGCTGTGTGTTATTGGTGTAGACCTTAGTACGCTGGTATTGTGGAGTATTCAAACTAAAAATTCCCCATGAAAACTTGAAACACAAAATAAACTGTATAACCGGTGCAGACATTTCCCTAAATGACAGAAGTGTTTCCTTCATTTTCTGTTGGAGTTCAGAGTGGATTTTTTTTTTGGTTTATTTACAGTAACATATTACTATAACATACTTATAAGTGATCATGTCTTTTATTTTCCTAGTCCTAGTACCTCACCTTCCAGACTAATTTGATTTATAAGAAACTATTTTGGGTAACCTTGTAATATTTCTTATTAACTGCTAGAGGGAAATTAATTTTTGTCATAGAGTATGAAAATATCAGTGTGAATTAAGACTGTGTTAAAGATACATATAGGCATAGTGGTTTGTGAAGAGATTAAGGATTGGGTGATAAGAACATTCTGCGTGCTGAGATAATGTTTCCTCAAAAGTTGTCTTTCATGCAAACAGTATATGCAGCAATATATGACCTAGAAATCGATATTTAGGCTGTCTGATTAAAGTGTGATATATTTGTTAACTGCAATTGGATTGACATCCAGTGGCAGTAGTACAGTACTCATTTACAAACAAACAATACACAGAACAACACAATGAAACAGAATACCCAGAACAGAACATATGTAACAATAAGAATACATAAACATGACAATAAGAATTTATAATTTACAAAATTAAACAGAAGCGTACAAAACATAACAACCATATACACAATGATATAGAATAGAAACCCAAAGAATATGAAAAAATGTGGTAAGTGAAACAGCCATATAAGCAGCAAACCTCGTATGATATATATCTTATAGTAATGATAGACACACCCTGTTACTAAGACCATCACTTCACCCAACTGCATGTCATTACACTTTGCTATCCTCTCATTTGGCTTAACATTTTTTTTTAACAACTGGTTGTTAATATAGAAGGAGCGTGCATTACTTTCTCATTTTTTTGTTAAGTGAAGGAACCAGAATATTCCCCTTTATTAGTTCATTGTGTACAGGCAGTATCAGAGAAATATGTCATTAATAATTTATGGTGTCTTTGCAACCAGTTTCAGAGCCATCAGATATTCCACGTGCTAGTGATCGCAGCAGCTTTTGTTCATTATCATGGAATATCAGAAATGGCTATGTATAGAATGACCGTTGGTGAGTGCACATCACAAAATGCTGCTGCCTTGGCCTTCTGATGTCATCATATGGTTGGTTTTGCTGCTACAACACTGGACAACCGTAAAACCCTTAATAAATTAATACCATATAATTATGTACCAAGACAAACTCTGTCACTTGAATGACATTAAATTAGAATTGAAAGTCATCAGAAAAATTCATTTCTTGAAGGGAATCATTTTGGCTTATATATCACTGGAGTATGTAACATGATGTCAGCGTGAAATTGTGTAAGAAGATGTCTGCAAAAGATGTGGCATGTACATCAAAACAGGAGAGTTTCCAGTGAGCCAGTATTGATACACGTCTTTATTGTGTGGAAGCAACATGTGATACAGCTTGTGAGAGAAAGTTACACCAGCCCTGTCATTATTGTCACATTTTATTGCAAATCATTCCTTTCATGAATGATGATTGTGTCAGCACTGGTGTCCATGACATACTGCCAAACTTTACACTTCAGTTGACAAATTCAGGAAGTTATTTCTGAGGGAAAATTGAGGTCATGTAATGGTAAATAAGAGCAAAGGAAGAAATAAATGAGATTGTGACACTGGTTATAAAAGATATTGGAACTAAATGGGAAGTTAGTGAAACATAATCCATAAAAATGTTTTGTCACAAGCTCAATTGCCATTAATTATCAGGACCTCTAAAAGTAATTTTTTTTTCTGAATGAATTGGAACAGTGTGCTTACTGACCTGTTATGTTCTTTGTAATTTAAGACTACAAAATTCTGATTTTTTAATGTTATTCCTACCATGCATGTTATTACATTCAATATATCATCCAACATATGCACTCTATGGTACACCATTTATGGCATAAATCAGCTCCTACGTGTTTTGGCCCGAGATGCCACGCTCAGAAAGTTATATAGCAAAGTCAGTGCATGCCAACCTGCCAGTATACGTTCACTCCGACTTATAAGAGTGATTAAAATCTTAAAATGCATTTCAATATTAAAATCATTCTTAGAAGGAGGATTGAACATATATTGGCATTTTTACTTACATTACCTGTGTTATATGACTCCCTGAGGATGGCATCTTGGTGCTGAAACATGTAGGAGTTGATTTATGTAATAATTGGTGTATCACAGAGTGCACATGTTGGGTGTTATATTGATTACAAAATTCTAATCTGGTCAGATGAAGTCATAAATTAATATGCCAACAGTAAAGAAGTGTTCAGTATTGTAAGATGTGGTACTTGTTTCTATAAATCAATACATAAACTTTTCTGCACTTAAGGCTATGTTGAATCCTAGACCATAAATTTGTAATATCAGAGGAGGACACTTCAGGAAAAGGAAGATTTTTGAATATCTGAAAGGATTTTCATGTCACAGGTTTTTGAATTTCTTGTGTTAAAAATTGGTGTATACTATGCAAATGAGAAACAGTGTGTATTGAAATTGACCATACAACACATTCAGCGTAATGTATTAGTGAATAACTTGAAACAACCTGTTATTGGATATAATTCTTGCCACTGTACTATAGAACATTCAGTAACAAATCTCTAAATGGTCTGTCCAGCACAACTATATTTATTCAAAAAATGTGTTGTTCAATTGTGACTGAAATATATATCTACTTTTTTGACTAAACATAATTGTGCTGAGCAGACCATTTAAATAGTTGTTACTGAAACAGTCTGTGGATTAAAGATTTCTTCAGAGAGTTACTTTTGAATCCTTGCACACATTAAAGTAAAAAGAGTATGTCTGCCTTTGCATTTTTAAAACAAATTGTCTTATCTGTGTGGAAGTTCAAGTACATTACCAGAACATTACATTATATACGGATTGAAATAAACAGTGTAACTGATACTACACAGGCAAAGAGTGATCTTGTGGATGTTGATCTTCTAGTGCCTAGCTGACTCTGTTATTTGGGTAGGGAAACTTAATGTCTTAGGTCATATATGTGTTTCCTGATATCACTTATGACTGATAATTAAGCATGTTAACCTTTAAAGGCTGAATGTTAGATATATTTAACACAGCCTGCAATCCCCAGTGGCCGAATGTTAGACATATCGAACACTGTGCATGCATGAATTTTTTTCAGTGGTCCAAACAGACCCACTGTTGGTCCCACAGCAAGGCCTGGTATTTGTCAGGAGCAATTATGTCATTTATGGCGGTCCGCGTTTCAACATTATTTACGTGCAGACTTGACCTTTGGGGATTTGCTGAGGGAGTGACAGGCATGACACAGTAGACCATTGTTTGAGGCTGAAATGTAGAACCTCAATTATGAAGAGCTCTAGTTATTCTTCTGGCAGCATTTGTAGAAGTGTGGCACGTCTTGATATTGTTTTGCGGTGGCGGACTGGCGTATGCATGAAAGTGTTGGATTGGTTATATACAGCATTCCACAATTTTTCACAACATTTATTCTCAAAGCTGTGGGTGTTGCGTTTCATGGTTGTGTTTGTTGTTACATTATCAGCGGTGAACTGGCATATATTGCATAAATTCACTGGCGGTTTATAAGGAATTGCCCCTTCCTCGTTGGTACTGATATTTTTCCTCAGTGTTTACCGACAGAGTTTCATCTGCATTACTTTCATGGTGAAGAATTATTTAGACTTTAGACCAGTGGTGCATTATCAGTAACTGTTGCTTATTTTATTTTGCAAGTAGAAAATCTGACAGCTAGTGTCATTTCAAGGGGTAGACCAAGTCCATTAAGTCCCAGCTCAGTTGACTGGAAGTAAAGCATTCACAGCATTGGCCTTCCAAAGGAAAACAATGGCGATGTCATGTGTGTTCGCTGCAGAAAGTGAACACGGAGCACGCTGTATTTCTGCAAGAAATATGACATCGGTCTCTGTGTAGTGAACTGCTTCGAGAAGTGGCATATGCATGTGAACCTGAGTCACTAGACACAAAGAGTAGCGTTGACTGCAGTGGCGTGAGGCAACATATATCGTTGTACAGCATGGACAGAAAACATTTGCTGTGTAAATAAGTGTTGTATACTTCTTTGTATGTAACATCACACATGTCTGTGGTGTAAAGCAAGGAGTAATTACATAAAAAATTTACAGAAGTGTCATAAAATATGTCATGCAATGTAACTTTTAAATTTGTCATAAAATGTGAGTACATTTTATTGCTAAAACTTGACACTTCGTTATGAGTGTAGAATTTTATTCTTTTTGAAACAGTTTTTATTTCATAATTTGATGTTATATAAAGTGGAAAATGTATCTGTTTTTGTGGAGGCCTGCAATTTCAGGATTTAAATGCTCAAAAAGTCTGGCCACTAGGGGACTACTGGTTTTTAAAATTCAGCACTTTAAAGGTTAAGGAAACCCTTCAGTTGGTTTTCAAAACAACTTCATACCAGAATAGTCTTCACTAAAGGCTTTATGATGTGGGCATCCAGCCTTTTTATGGCACAGGGTCATACCCCTTATCATGTGCTGGTTTACAGGCCACACGTGGAAGAGTAATAATAATTGGTATATGTAACTGCCTAAATTATTGTGTGATTTGTATGTTATATACATAATGGTTGAAGATCCATGCTTTATGATATTTACAGAACACAAACAAAAGCCATAATGAAATTTGAGAATTTTTTTTTAGTTTTGGAAGACAACAGTTTCAGTGTAAGTTCATTAAAGTATAACATACTTCCAACTTGTTAGAATAACATAAAGGGAAACAAGTGTGTATGTTTTACAATACAGTCATCCCCCGAAGTTACATTGATTGTTCTGAAACCAGTGATGTTAGAAGAGACAGTGTGGGTTGAGACACATCTTCCTGTATTTGCAATATTAAAATGGGGAGAGTGGTTCCAGATAATCCGTTTTGACCATGGACAGTATATTTTCATACCTACAGAGAATTTACAAAAAATATTAAATGACAAAACTAGTGAGAATTAAGGAGGAGGCACTCTTTCTTGAACTGTGGATACGTCATCTGCCTGATCATAATCTCCATTGTCCAGTAATGCCGGCGGCAGTGTACGAGTCCCTGAAGATGGCATGAAGAAGTCACGTACTTAAGACTGGCAGGGCAGAGCCTTTGTCTTCTGCTTCAGAATCTCTTCATAGCAAGCAAGCGTCCACGTAAATTCTTGTCCAGTTGTTGCCGCTGTTTGTTCTTACCATTGTCCTTTAGACACCTTGATGCCAGCTTCAGTGAGACCAAGCCCCTCAGTCAAATTCAAAACTGTCATGGTCCTCTCCTTGGGCTTAGGTGCCCCAGTTTCTTCAAGAGTACTTTGCTTCCAAATTTCAAGATGGTCAAGTGTGAGCTCCTGATCATGGTAGTTCAGCAACTCGACACCTTTAGCGTTGTATGTACAAATTTGCACACTTGCCCTAATGCAGCATATTGGGTTGGGGGGGGACAATGAAAGTGCAGAACGGCACAAGTTGATGGACAGCGTAAGTCAGGGGATGATTGTATCTCGTATGCTTGAAGAGGGGTTATTGTTACTTTTCTGTAACCACTTTTTTTGGCATGTGCAATTAAAACTGTAATATTATTTATGTTTCATAAAGCAGTGTTTTTCTTATGTTCATTATTACAATCTGTTAATGCAATATAATGACTTAGACAACCACAGCAAGATGAACTACATGACCATTCCCTGCAGATAACTTTGATTGGATACACATAAAATAATTTTGATAGTTTTCTGTTGTATCATTGTTTGCCTGAGTTTTGTAGCATAATTGATGTACCTGAAGATGTGTTACCTAGATTTGTCATAGAACTCTGTATGCCTGATCTTCAGGACTGCATCTTATTGTTTACGTTTGCAGAAAATATGCTTTGGTAATGTACACATTACTGACATTTGTTGAGCAAATTTTTGTATTACTGAATCCCATCAACATAGTGAACAGTAACAAATTCTAATGTGCCTGTATCACATAGTATGGTAGTGCATACTTACGCATTAAGTGTGAAGGCTTTTATAAATTGGTCTGCTGGGCGCGGATACGTAAGAATGTCAGTGCTAAGGTTTAAGTTATAGACATTTTTAGTCATTAGAGATGCAAGTAGCATGGAAATTAATGACCTCTCATATTATGAGAACTGTATATTTATCATCAGCTACAAAAGTAGCACAAGACAGTTACATTCCAAATTTGAAACATTGTCAAACTGAGAGGAAGCAGAAGTGATGGTGTAAAATGTATCAGGCTTATGCTTGTATTTAAATGTACTGAAGTTACGAACTGGACAGGCATATAATTTGGATAAATGCTGATTTATTTGTTTCTGGTTTGTATACTTCCAAACATGCTTTTGTTTTTTTTTTTTTTAACAATGCAGAAGATAAGCAAGAGTGACTGGGTTTACACAGTAGGCCTAAACTTAGTGATGTCACCATTTTTGTAATACTCAAGACATGAGTGTCTTCTTCTTTAACTGCCGCTAGAGAGGATGAACTTTAAAAATCTAGGTGCTCATATTTCCCACTGTAGGTAGTTATGTTTATTTATATGTAATTGTGAAGGTTTAATGTGAACTATAAAGTATATGGGGAAGTTGAATAACATGCAAAGAGATAAGGATTTTGGGCTTGAAGTCTTTAAAGTACCTGATATTCCATCAGCTGTTATGTACTAATATGAATAAAATTTAATGATTTAATCTATAATACACCATTTATTAGAATTGAAATAGTGGGGCATTGTGTTTTTCAGCAGTTGTGATCTGTAGCTTGGAACAGTAATATCTTATTACTGTGTGCCATGTTTATGTGCATGTATATTACATGAATATTTCACAATGCAAAATGTGGTCTTTTTTAATGTTCTACACTTCATGCCACCTACAGTCAAAATATGTTTTTGTTTGTCATGTTTTTCATATAATTTATGCTATTGATGAATATTTTACAGTATATGTTTTAATTAAAGCATACAAAATAGTACTACAGGTTCCATATGTGACAGTACCTGTACTCTCACTGTATAAGTAATTAAGGTGAGACTGTAATTTGTGCAGAAAGTTATTTTTGTAATATGTTTGTTGTGCATTGGAAAAATATTTATTTTTTTTCACCTGAAAAGTTGGGTAAAAGTGGTGCCACAGCTGTGGTAATTTGTATCATATTGTACAAGTTGTGGTGTATTTCAGGATGTAAAAACATCTATTTGTTATGACAGTTTATTATGTAGACCAAAAATATTGTGGAAGGACTTGTTCTTTCTTTAAAATGAATTTGTATTTGTTTTGTTAATTTGTTTTAAGGAAATGTGAGTGAGTGTGTGTGTCACTGTCACATGTACAGACCCACTGTACATGCTTATTATAGGTATTTAATGGTTTTTTTGCACTGTGGTAGCTCTGTTGGTAAACTGCCTGGCTACAGACCAGATGACTAGGATGTGATTTTTGGCAAGGTCAGGGATGTTTCTCTTCTCCATTTGCAGACTGGCTATAGGACCCACCAAGCCTACTGTCTAGTGGAATTAGCATTAAATTAAAGCAGCTGCAGTGTGGACCTTGACCTCCATGCCCTCTGTATGTGTTTACAGTGTACTGCTCGTGCCCAGGCATATTTCTTTTACATTTATTGTGGTTTTGTTACATTATTACATTCATAATAGGTTACAAATTGGTCAGATACAATGAATTGCCTTCTCACTTTGCAGAGGGTAGACTGTTGAATGTCTCATGGACCTTTCATTTTACCACACTGCTATTGCAAGACTTGTGAAATGTGGAACACAGGTTAGTCAAACAGTGGGTAGAGATTAAACCTCACTGGTTTTTGGCAAGAGTGGATGCCATATGCACAGAAGTGACATTGGCCAAGCAGTAATGGTAAATCATAACATTAGCTTGATAGAGACCAAAATAGACTCTGATAATATACAAAGAATTTTTGTGTATTACACATACAATCGAACACAACTATACACTATTTCACCTAGTAGTACAGTAGGTATACAACTACATGTTTTGGCCGAAACATGTAGTTGTATACCTACTATACTGCTAGGTGAAATATAGTTGTGTTAGACTGTATGTGTAATACACAAAAATTCTTTGTTATTGAATGAACACAACAGGGATGACGCACCTAAAAAAAAACTGTTAATATACTTTATTCCAACACTGCACACAGAGTATGATATGTGCATTACTCCAGTATGTTTCAGCTAGCATGTAGCCATCTTCAAGTAGTACACAGAAAGCAAAGCAAATTGTGTGTACATCAAATGAACACTCCATACAGTGACTGTTTAATGCATATGCAGATTTGCTGCTGCGTACAGAAAATGTTTCAGCTGATATAAAAACAAAGAAGCTTGGATGCAAAAAAAGAAAATACTAAAAATATTACTATCTCCTATTATCTTTAACATTGTTGTCTGTTTTGTATGAACACATTGCAATTTAAGTTTTAAATGTGCAGTTAACGTTCTCTTCAACAGTGTTCATTGCTCAACTGAACTTGACCTCTTTGTGTACTCCCTGAAGATGGCTACACATGTTAGCCAAAACATTTTGAAGTAATGTATGGTATAAAGTGTGCAATAAGTTGGAATAAATTTTATCTGTATATTACTTGTTGCACAGAAGATATATGATATGGAGACTCTGTTGCAGTTGACTGCCTAACATTATCCAGGCCACCTGGCTGATGTCAAGAATAGCTGGCTGTTGTTTACAATGCCTGGATTTGGGCCTTCACCTGTAACATATGCATTTAGTCCTCCCATAATGTGGTTAGTCTGAAAGTACGTATAATATAGATCTTTAGAAGTGCATGTGTTTAAAGAAAAGAATATCTGATTTACTTAATTAGACAGAGAATTTGAACAGTGTCTGCATTATAGTTTGTCAGACCTAATTAGCAAATTATGTTACAAGAACATATTTCAGGACTCTTAGTGTTTTTTTTTTTTTTTCTCCCCATTAACTGTAAATTAACATCTATGCCGTAAGTGTATCTCACAATATTTCTTTGAAACCCAGCCACATGCTAAGGATAGTGTGTGATTTTTGTGGATATGGTGAATACTGAGTTGCTAGCTATTTACCAGGTTGAAATGCTGGCACATAAAACATGAGAAAGGTAAGGTATTATGTTCAAGCCTACTGAAATGTATATTTTTCATATAATATCTATACCTATTGATAAATTATTGATGAAGTCTTGGAGCTTGGATGTGGGAATGCTAGTTGCCAGCAGATACGTTTGGTTGAAGTATACCATTAATCTTATTGAAAAATTTAAGCTGTTGGTTTAGAAAACTTTGTGTATATGGTATTGTATAAACGATGGTCTTGAAAATGAAGGACCTTGTAATTCCATAGGCTTGTAATTGCTTTCATACTTAGTGTATGTTTGAGGATTATGTTTAATTTCCACACTGGAGTGCGACATGGTTCCTGACAGTTAGAATAGGAGAGAACATTGGGTGGAAGTGTAAACCCAGTACAAATAGAAACTTGTAAAAATTTAATATTCTTCCCATTGGATGGTTATAAGATGTTTTTATGCTGTAATTGAAATTTTGCAGCAACACAAAGTATTAATGTCCTTTTGTCAGATATGAGGGGAGAGTAATACTAAGTTTGTTGTGTTTTTACTATTGTAGTTGACTAGGAACATGATGAGCATTATTGTATACGTGATGATATTGTAATGAAACAAGTGACACTGCTCTGTCATGCATTGATAAGACTGCAGTTGTTGTTGGTTTGTATGGTAGAGTCCTGTTATTAGGACAACATCAAGACTTCTGTTCAAAATGGTTGTTAGAAATTGAAGACCTGTATATAATGTAAGAAATGAAAATTATTTAATATAATATATTGTACAGACATTGAAATGGACTGAGAAAGAGACTTATTTGACCAGAATTAAAGAAATTTAGTTGGAGTATATGAAAATATTAATATTTATTCTTTAGACTAATATAAAGCTGAATTTTATACAAACTATTTCTTGAACCAATAGTGTTAATGTTCTCAAGTTAGGTTTCACAAAACACTGTTCCAAATTGTCTTTACCTTACTTCAATTTGGACTTTTGATATTGCTAGTCTCAAAACAGATATAGACCTGTGAAATTTTCATTTTTCATGAGTTGTTGGATAAAAACCATATACACTAGAAAAAATAAAAAGAAGTTATAAAATAAATTTATTAACTGTCTTTATTACTGTGACACAACAGTAGTATGAGCAATCATATTCATTTTCCATTAAGATTTTAAAAGTGCATTTTTCTAAGCCAGATAATAAATATACTCTTTGAGATCAAAATAATTAAATCAACTGGAAGTGAGGTAATGTGACTTGAAGCACCAATTTCAGGATTGCCTTTATTTTGGTATGTTCTAGGTATCTCAGAAGTTATATTGTTTTCATTACCTTGAGCATGTTGACCTTTATGTCCCCTTAGCATGCAGCCACATCGCAGAATTGCCCGTTATGACTCCTGTCTTGTAGAATGTGTGGGAAATCAGAAACTTTTTGTAATTTGTACTAAAGCTAAATACCAATGACATTTTATTAAATGTGTAAGGAAAGCTTTACTGCTGCTTCTAGTGAATGTAGTTTGTATCACAATGTCACTAATTAAAACTGT
>Ga0123355_10005670_pt1 | contig 18334 bp, 16 predicted proteins | sample TergutEmb28metaG_3_FD_89872 | JGI IMG/M metagenome (GOLD analysis project Ga0123355, IMG submission 89872) | Embiratermes neotenicus P1 segment gut microbial communities from Petit-Saut dam, French Guiana - Emb289 P1 | ecosystem: Host-associated > Arthropoda: Insects > Digestive system > Gut ... | reverse complement strand
TTTATTGCGCTTGCGGCAGTTGCGGCCATATCCAGCACTTCAAAAGAAAATACAACCTGGCTGTCTTCCCCCGGGTAATCCTGCTGCTCTATGAAATTATTGCGTTTAAAACGGCACCGGCCTTTAGCGGATGGGATTAGACTAAAACGTTGCTCTAGGTCAGCGGCATCCATCTTTGTCACCAGTACTGTTAGGCAATCTACCCCTACTCGCATTGCTTCTATAAGGTAAGGGGTATGGTCGGATGAGAAAGACCCTTCTTCTTGAGCCAATTGCATGATTTCCCTAAACAGTTCTTGAGTTTTTTCCGACGAATGAGATAACTCGCTTATATTTATATCTCGTTCTTCAAGGTCGTGATTCATTAGTACAAATTTCATCTGTGTCTCGCTTATTCTTTCGATTCTCATGGCGATCCCCCTAGGTATATGTACTTCACAATATGTTCCGATAAGTATAAACAAAGGCTTTTGCGGTGTAAAGAGGCTTTTTATGGGCATTTGCGTGCATTAATGTCGGTTTATAGGATACGGGAATGTACATGGCATTAGGCGAATACCATTTACTGAGGTGAACTGTATGCTTAACTACATATGGGGCGGCATGATTCTTTTAGCCATAATCGTAGCTGCTTTTACTGGCAATATCCCGGCAATGACCAGTGCCGCAATAGACTCTGCCCGCGAAGCGATAATGCTTTGTATAACAATTTTGGGTGTGCTTAGCATGTGGACGGGGCTCTTAACCGTAGCAGATAAAGCAGGGCTTGTGGAGTCATTGGCCAAAAAATCAAAACCAATACTACGTTATCTTTTTCCTGACTTAGGACGTGACCATCCAGCACATGAACCTATTGCCACTAATTTCATAGCCAACATCCTAGGGCTGGGTTGGGCCGCTACCCCCAGCGGGTTACGAGCCATGAAAGTTTTACAAAAAGAAAACCGTGTCAAGGACACGGCCACGCGCTCTATGCGGATGTTTATGGTTATTAATATGTCTAGTCTGCAGTTGGTCACGATAAGTGTTGTTGCTTACCGGGCACAATACAACTCTGTTAACCCGTCAGAAATTATTGGCCCGGGACTTATTATTACCCTTGCAACAACAGTTGTAGCGGTTGCCTTTTGTAAGATACTAGAACGGTTTAAGCTGTAACGTGTTTTGTAACGACTTCACCATGTACATGTATTATTGGTGCATATAGAAAGGCTTTGATAAACCATGAGTTGGTTGCTATTTTTATCGGATTTAATAGTGCCCCTGACTTTCGCAGCTATATTGTCATATGCCTTTTTGCGAAGGATGCCGGTTTACGACCATTTTATAACCGGAGCAAAGGAAGGCTTTGGCACGGTGCTTAACATAGCCCCTACCATTATAGGCCTTATGATAGCCGTAGGAATGCTGCGTGCATCTGGGGCATTGGACTTGCTGGGCGCGTTTATATCGCCGCTAACCACAAGACTAGGCTACCCAACAGAGGCCGTACCTCTCACACTTATGCGGCTTGTTTCATCATCCGCGGCGACGGGGCTATTATTAGACTTATTCGAGCGTTACGGGCCGGACTCCTTTATGGGGCGGTTTGTTTCTATTATGATGAGCAGTACCGAAACGGTGTTTTATACCATGAGCATATATTTCATGAGTGTGAAGATAACAAAGACACGCCATACCCTAACAGGGGCGCTTCTTGCCAACTTTTCTGGTGTTATGGCTTCGCTTTGGCTTACTAGGCAGTTGTATCCTGGCTGATGATTCTGTTAGAATGTCCCATATCGCAAAAAGCGACTTGATTTTGAATTACCTTTACAAAGGAGATAATAAAATGGTACGCACACGTTACGCACCCAGTCCCACCGGTTTTATGCATATCGGTAATTTGCGCACGGCTTTATACGAATACTTGATAGCCAAGCACGAAAACGGCGCTTTCATCTTACGCATAGAGGACACAGACCAGCAGCGCTATGTAGAAGGCGCAGAAGACGCAATACTAGAAACCCTACGCCTTACCGGGCTAAACTACGACGAAGGGCCGGGTATAGGCGGCGATTATGGCCCGTATATCCAAAGCCAGCGCAAAGCAGATTACCTGCCACCCGCCCTGCGGCTAATAGAAAGCGGACAAGCCTATTATTGCTTTTGCACAAAACAAAGGCTTAGCAGCCTTGCAGACGAACGGGGTATCATGAAATACGACCGGTACTGCTTGCATCTTCCCAAAGAGGAAATTGCCTCACGAATCTTGTCTGAACCATATGTTATCCGGCAGCTAATCCCGGAAGGCAAAACAACATTTCATGACGAAGTATATGGAGACATAACCATAGATAACAACGAGTTAGAAGACCAGATATTACTAAAATCTGACGGTATGCCAACATACAATTTCGCAAATGTAATAGACGACCACGCCATGGCAATTACCCATATAGCGCGGGGATGCGAATATCTTACCTCTACCCCCAAATATACACTCTTGTATGAAGCATTGGGCTGGCCATTGCCGCGCTTTGTTCATTTACCACTACTACAAAACGACGCAGGTCAAAAGTTAGGGAAGCGTAACGGTGCCATATCCATCCCACAGCTCATAGACATGGGCTTCTTACCAGAAGCAATTGTAAACTATGCTGCCCTACTTGGCTGGAGCCCGCCAGATAACAAAGAAATTTTTACATTGGATGAGCTTACGCAAGTTTTTGATGCTACCAATATCAGCAAATCACCTTCAACTTATGATGTAAAAAAGCTCACTTGGGTTAACGGCGAGCATGTAAAAGCACTCCCTCCGGAAGTGTTTGCGGCTATGGCATTACCATACTTGCAAGCTGCCGTAAAAAAACCCGGCACCGACTATAACCGCCTGGCTGTCATAACCCAGCCACGTGTGTCTTTGGTTAACGAATGCGGCGAGTTGGTAGACTTCATAGATGCCCTGCCCGAGTACGATATTGAGCTATACACCCACAAGAAAATGAAAACCAACCCAGATATTGCCCGTGAAACCCTAAAGCTGGCTATATCCTCATTGGAAACCCTTTGCGACTGGAACCATACCGCCATTGGTGAAGCCGTAGCCATAAAAGCAGAAGAAAATGGCTACACTAAAGGGCAGATACTGTGGCCACTACGCACAGCCCTGTCTGGCAAGCCATCCACCCCCTGCGGCGCTACCGAAATTGCCGAGCTTTTGGGCAAAGACGAAAGCCTGCAACGGTTGGCTATTGGGTTAAAGAAGTTGGAGGTATAGCAGCATGGAGATACCAAATAAATTCTATATAGTAGGGTTGCTGTTTATTGGCATTATTGTGCGGGTGATGTCGTTTCAGTCGGGCTTTATGTTTGATAGCGATGTAAATCTTTTTCAATTTTGGGGCCAGCATTTGTATTCTGTTGGCTTTAGCCAGTTCTACTATACCGTCCATTTTTGCGATTACCCGCCTGGGTTTTTGTATTATTTGTATATTATTGGCGCGTTAAGCGACTGGTTTGCGTGGGATAGGCTATCCCCCATGCTTAACTTTTTTACATTTTTGCCTGCTATGCTGGCAGACTTAGGTGTTGGGTATATCATCTATCGTGTTGCAGCATTTGGCTACCTTGTAAGGCCACGGAGTGTGGCAAAACCAGGCGATTTAACGCTTGAGGTCACAAAAAGGGCGCTTATAATGTCTGCGCTATGGGTTCTTAACCCGGCGGTTATATTAATATCCTCTGTCTGGGGACAAGTAGAGTCATTGTTTACCGTATTTTTACTACTATCTCTTTTGCTGCTACGCGAGAAAAAACTTCTGGCCTCGTATTTGCTGTTTGGTGTGGCCATTATTGTTAAGGCGCAATCTCTATTCCTTGCGCCGGTGTATTTATACTCCGCGTTTGCATATTTGATGGATAACCTTGTAAAAACAGACACAAATGGAAACAAGAATCGCGTTGTGCTGTGGGCCAACCCTGATGAGGAAGCTACAACCGGTAACTGGGCGCACCCCACTATTGGGTTTGCCCTTTGGGACAGGAGGCAACATGGCATTAAAATAAAGCCATTTGCATGGGCGTGGCTGGGTATTGCCATTTTTGCATCTGCTGTGCTTATGGTTTTACTTATGCTTCCCTTTGCACAAGGTATAAATATCATGCCAATAGTACGCTTGTATACTGGCGGCTTGGGGACATACCCGTTTACGTCTGTCAATGCCTTTAACTTTTGGGGGCTTATCCATAATATAGGCTATAGCTGGAGACATATGGAGCCGCATCATGTTGTTGCTGGTGTTGCTATTGTTATTGCATTGGTTGTTGGTGCCATTGCCGCCCTTTACCGGGATCATACCCGGTATGGCGGCAGGCACTATTTTTTTATTGTAGGGGCACTTTTGGCGCTTATATTTATATTCTCGGTTAGGATGCACGAGCGGTATCTTTTCCCGGCGCTTATTTTCTTTCTGTTGTACTTTGTCCAGACCCGTGAAAAATGGGGGCTTGGGATTTATGGTGCATTGTCTGTTACGTACTTTTTCAATTGTACGGAGATATTGCGCTGGCTAAGGGCTGGCGCACATGGGTCAGGTGTGCTTGCTGTTAGCGGGCCTATACTTTCTTTTGCAAATGTGGTTATAGGGGGAGTGATACTGTTTATGTTGGTTGCTACAAGATGGATGGAACGAGCCGAGATTATGGCGGCCAAAAGCAAACAGCCGCTACGTGATACGGCTGGCAAAACCAGCCAAAGGCAAGGTGTGGCATCCAACAAGGACAAGCACCACAAAAAACCTCACCTAGACGAGCCGCCCATAGTTGTAGACCCACCCCCTATGAAGCGCCGTGACTATGCATATATATTTATATTAATAATTGTGTACTCAATAATAGCATTTACACGGTTGGGAGATTTAAACGCGCCTCAGACCTCATGGGTGCCGCATGTAGGTGAGGCTACCGTAATAGACTTTGGGGACATACAGCATGTTTCTGAGTTTCAGTTTCGGATGGGAGCGGGACATGATGTTTCGTTTACTGTAGAAACATCTATTGACCATGCTAACTGGAGCCACCCCGAAACAATTACACCAGCGTATACAGACGCATATAACTGGGTAAGCAGGTATATGCACGGGGATGTACGGTTTGTGCGGATAAGGCCCACCAGTGCCGGGACCAGCGGGTTTATCATGCATGATGCAGCCTTCCGCAGGCCAGATGGGGAGCTTATACCAATACACAGCATATCTGCCGGTGCAGATGCCATTATAGACGAACAAAATACAACTCCATGGACACCGCCAATAGGTGAAGAAGCCATTATAGACTTTGGAGTGGCTAGGCATATAACAACCTTCATGTACCGTATGGGGGCCGCGCACTATTCCAACTTTACCTTTGAGACATCTATGGATGGCGTTTATTGGAGCCCGCCAGAAATATTTACCCCATCCCATACAGATACGTTTTATTGGGCTATAGCGCATAGGGATTTCTTTGCGCAGTATATACGTATACGCCCAATAACAGAGTGGACTAACGGGTTTAGGATGCAAGAGGTTGCCTTCCGTGGGCCAGACAGGGAGCTTATACCAATACACGGCATAACCCCCGGTGCTGAGGCCCTTGTAGATGAGCAGCAGTGGGTGCCCTTGTACAGCAATTTTATGAACTCTGCATATTTTGATGAAATTTTCCACCCCCGCGCGGCGTACGAGTTTATACATGGACTTAGGCCATGGGAAAACACCCACCCGCATATGGGTAAAAACTTTATTGCAATGGGTGTTAGGGCCTTTGGCATGACTCCTTTTGGGTGGAGGTTTGCGGGTACGCTGTTTGGGGTACTAATGGTACCACTTATATATGCGTTCGCGAGGTTCTTGCTAAAATCTAATAATTGGGCGCTGTTTGCTGCTACTATTTTTACGTTCGACTTCATGCACTTTGCCCAGACTAGGCTTGCGACCATCGATTCATATGTTACGTTTTTTGTTATTGCTATGTACTTCTTTATATACCTGTTTATACATGGGGTCGAACGTGACTCCTTGCGGCGCAAGCTTGTGATTTTGCTGCTTTGCGGGATTAGCGTGGGGCTTGCTGTTGCTTCTAAGTGGCAGGGAGTGTATGCGGTTTTGGGGTTGCCGGTCCTTTTCTTCCCGGCTTTGTACCGCTTGTATTTACGTGACCGTAAGCAGGCTACTACTATCTTTTATTCGTGCTTCGCATTTTTCATTGTTATACCACTCGTGATTTATCTTGTAAGTTATATCCCGTTTATGGTGGGGTACCAGCAAGACCTTAGCTGGATACGCACGGTTTGGAACAACCAGCTTGGCATGTATAACTATCATGCCCACCTGGATGTAGATTTCCACCCGTTTATGAGTGTCTGGTGGGAGTGGCCGCTTAATCTTAGGCCTATATTCTTGTACGCCAATGCAGGTATTGCCCCTGGCACACGGTCCGGTATTAGCTCTTTTGGGAACCCGGCAGTGTGGTGGGGTGGGTTTGCAGCTATTGGCTTTGTACTTTTTTATGCTATGGACACCGGGATTATAAGCAAAGCTATATCCGCGTTTGGAAGCAGCGATTTGCGCCGCACAGAAAGAAAGCCAGCTACCGTAGATATACACAATGTATTGTTGTGGGTGGCTGTTGTTGCGCAGTTGCTGCCATGGAACGGCTGGCCTGTAATTTTTAGGGTTGCGGCTACCGCTTATATCGTAGGTTTTATAGTTATCAGGAAAGTTGATAATGATATCTTTTTCCTGCTTGTGGCTTTTTGGGCACAGTTTTTGCCATGGGTTGGGATTGCTAGACTTACGTGGATATATCACTTCTTCCCCAGTGTGCCATTTATAGTATTGTTTATTGCTTGGGTGTTTAAGAATTATGTAAAAAGGCCCGGTGTTGCTGTGGCGTACGCGTTTGTTGTTGTAGCGCTGTTTGCTTTGTTTTATCCTGTGCTTAGCGGGTTGCCAATTTCGCCAGAGTTTGTACGCACTTACTTGCAGTGGCTGCCGCGCTGGCACATGATTTAGAGGTGATTTTGTGGATATGCCGTTATATTCTGTGGTAATACCCGCCTACAATGAGGAAGAAGTTATAGGTGAGACTTATAAACGCCTGACTGCGGTCATGCAAGGTATGGGCGAGACTTATGAGCTGATTTTTGTAAACGATGGCAGCCGCGACAAGACTGCGGAGATTATTGCAGGGTTTTGTGCGACGGATAGCAATGTGCGACTAATAAACTTTTCCCGTAACTTTGGACATATGCCGGCAATAACCGCCGGGATGGACAATGTACGCGGGCAAGCCATATTTGTGATTGACGCAGACTTGCAAGACCCGCCGGAGCTTTTCCCAGAAATGGCTGCCCGCTGGAAAGAAGGCTACCATGTTGCCTATGGCAAGCGGGTCAAACGCAAGGGTGAAAGCTGGTTTAAGAAGATTACAGCCAAGTTTTTTTACCGGTTTATAAGGCGGCTAACAACTGTGGACTTGCCACCAGACACGGGCGAGTTCCGCTTAATAGACCGCCGTGTATGCGATGCCGTGAGCCGTTTACCAGAAAAACACCGCTATATACGCGGATTGGTGAGCTGGGTAGGTTTTAAGCAGGTAGCCGTAGAATATGTACGCGAGGAGCGTTTTGCAGGGAAGACTAAGTACCCGTTTAGGAAAATGGTTTCTTTTGCACTGGATGCGGTTACGGCATTCTCTTATAAGCCGCTTAAACTGGCTACTACCCTTGGGTTTTTTATATCACTGGTAAGTTTTATTTACCTGGTGGTTATTGTTTACCAGCGGTTTTTTACTGATATGTTAATTAGCGGCTGGGCTACTACTGTAGGGGTGGTGCTGTTTTCCCAAGGTATTGTGCTTATGATTCTTGGGCTTATGGGCGAATACATTGGCCGGATTTATGATGAAATTAAAAACCGGCCAACATATATAATTATGGAAATTGTGGGGCAAAATGAAGACGATAATCGACTGGATAATAGGCCTGTTAACTAAAATTTTAAGCATATTTATACCCAAGCGGTTTAGTCATTTATTGACCTATGAGACTGTCAGCTATTTATTTTTTGGTGGCGTTACTACGGTTGTGGGGCTTGGCGGTTATATTTTACTTAGTTTTTATTTTAGTATGAGTACTGCGTGGGCAACTGCGGTTTCTAGTGCGCTGTCTATTATCTTGGCTTTTGTAACCAATAAGATATTTGTGTTTGAATCAACCAGTTGGAGGACAGGTGTGTTGGTGCCTGAGCTTGTGAAGTTTGGCGGCTCTCGTGTGTTTACATCTGTCGTGGACACGTTGGCTATGGTGTTATTGGTAGATGTGTTGGGTTTTCATGAGATGCTTATGAGATTATTAACTATAATTGTTATCCAGGTTATGGGTAATTATGTGCTTAGCAAGTGGGTGGTGTTTGCTAAGGGAGATTATAATAACACGCATGAAAATGGGGAATAATACTAAAAACCATTTCATCCCCAGGAGGATTAACTCATGCGTTGTAAAAAATTCCGCCCTTCCCAGTCTGCTTATGTGGCACACAGTTTAAACCCTGCAAGTGATTGCCGTAACTGCGTATATTTTACGCGCTTCAATTGCGGTACACACCCAGAAAGTAACCCTGCAAGCTGGCAAATGAGCCAGAACATGTTTTACACTGTCTGATTGCGACTTAAATGAAAGACAAACTATGGAATATCATGTGCATCGGTGATATAATCACACCATGATGGAAGTGCTACATCAATAGCCCAAGGAAGGATGATGCACAGTGGCATACGAGACAAAAGTAATACTTACTTTGCTTGCAGAATATGTAGGTCGTGCGGAAACTGTCGAAGAAGCCTATAACATTATAATACGGGCCGCCAATGTAGAAGGTGTAAAATTGCCAAGCTACGAGGAGTTCCAAGAGCAGCTTAAAGGCAAGAAGTAGTATATAATTATTTCACAAAAGCCACTCCCATTGGGTGGCTTTTTCAATCTGTCCTAAATATGGTATCATGCACTCGACAAACTCCTAATACGAAAGGAAGGCCAGTAATGCAAAAAATCACATTAGAGGTAGAAGGCATGACATGTGCCCACTGCGAGAAAGCTGTAACCAACGCCCTGTCTGATTTAGGTGTTAAAGCCGTAAAAGCTTCGGCAAAAAAGAAAACAGTAGACATAGTTTTTAACCCCGAAACAATAACCTTGGAAGAAATAAAAACAGAAATAAAGGAAATAGGCTATCATGTTTAAAATCGCATTTATAGGTGCAGGGAGTGTAGGCTTTACCCGTACACTGCTTACAGATGTAATGTCTGTGCCGGAATTTAAAGGCATAGAAATTGCATTTACAGACATAAACCAGCACAACCTGGACATGGTAACACAGCTATGCCAGCGCGACCTAGAAAGTAACGGCATAAACAAAAAAATCCACGCCACAACAGATAGACGCAGCGCGTTAAAAGGCGCAAAATACGTAATTAACTGTGTGCGTATAGGTATGCTAGAGGCCTTCGAAAGCGATATAGAAATCCCGCTAAAATATGGTGTAGACCAGTGCGTAGGTGACACGTTGGCGGCCGGCGGCATAATGTACGGCCAGCGCGGAATAGCGGCAATGCTGGATTTTTGTAAAGATATACGCGAAGTATCTGCCCCGGGTGCGATAATGCTAAACTACGCCAACCCCAACGCCATGATGACATGGGCCGCCAACAAATACGGCGGTGTGCACACTATTGGCCTATGCCACGGCGTACAGCACGGTCACTGGCAGATAGCGCGGGCTCTTGGGTATGAGCAAAAAGATGTGGACATAATATGCGCAGGTATCAACCACCAGACCTGGTATATCTCCATAAAACATAACGGCGAAGACCTTACAGGCAAGCTGCTGGAAGCATATGAAAAAGACCCGGAACTTTCTAAGACCGAAAAAGTGCGCATAGACATGCTGCGCCGCTTTGGATATTACTCTACAGAGTCTAACGGGCATTTGTCTGAATATGTAGCGTGGTACCGCAAGCGCCCAGAAGAAATCATGAACTGGATAGACCTAGGCACCTGGATAAACGGCGAGACCGGCGGCTACCTGCGCATATGTACAGAAGGCCGCAACTGGTTTGAAGAAGACTTCCCCAAGTGGCTTAATGAGCCGCCCAAAGAATATATAGCCAAGTCCCGCAGTCAAGAGCACGGCTCTTATATAATAGAAGGGCTGGAAACCGGGCGGGTTTACCGTGGGCATTTTAATGTAATGAACAACGGCTGCATTACCAACTTGCCAGACGAATGTATAGTAGAAGTACCAGGCTATGTAGATGCTAATGGCATATCTATACCCATAGTGGGCGATTTACCGCTGGGTGCAGCGGCAATATGCTCCCAAAGCGTGTGGGTGCAGCGGCTCTCTGTTGAGGCGGCAGTTAGTGGTGATATTATGCTACTGCGCCAGGCAATGATGATGGACCCACTAACCGGCGCGGTGTGTACTCCTCCAGAGATAGACCAGATGGTAGACGAGATGCTGGTAGCATGTGAACATCTGCTACCCCAGTATACTCAGGCCATAACAGAGGCAAAAAAACGCCTAGCCGGCCCGCTGCTGCCCACAAAAGAGACAAGGGGCGCTGCCAGGTTGCGCACCAAGACTGTGGAAGAAATGCGCAAAAACAGCTAGATTCCTCAAATAAAAAAGGTTTATCGATAACATCAAAACCGGAGATGATATATGTGGACAAAATTGCCGTCCTTATCCCTTGCTACAACGAGGCGCTAACCGTAGAAAAAGTCGTTTCTGATTTTAAGACAAACCTGCCACAGGCAAAGATATATGTCTACGACAATAACTCAAGCGACGACACATATGACTTGGCAGTAAAAGCCGGGGCAATTGTCCGCAAAGAGTATAGGCAGGGCAAGGGCAACGTTGTACGCTCTATGTTCCGCGACATTAATGCCGAGTGCTATATCCTGGTAGATGGGGACGATACCTATCCTGCAAAACATGCCCAAGATATGGCCGACATGGTACTCAACGACAATGTAGACATGGTAGTAGGCGATAGGCTGTCAACCACATATTTTACAGAAAATAAACGCCCCTTCCACAACAGCGGGAATGTACTAGTACGGTGGCTTGTAAATGTCATGTTCAAAGGCAATATCAAGGATATCATGAGTGGATACCGTGCATTTTCGTACTTGTTTGCCAAGTCTTACCCCATTGTCACAAAAGGGTTTGAGTTGGAAACAGATATGACGATATTTGCGCTGGATAAAAACCTGCTAGTACGCGCCACCCCCATAGAATATTCAGACAGGCCAGAGGGCAGCTTTTCTAAGCTTAATACCTTCCGCGACGGCTTTAAAGTGCTAAAAACTATTTTTAGGCTATGCAAAAACTACCGGCCGCTTACCTTTTTTGGGATAATTGCATTAATATTGTTCTTGGTAGGCGGCGGGGCGTTTGTTACTGTATTAGTCGACTACCTGCGCACTGGGTTGGTGCTGCGCTTCCCCACCCTATTTGTGTCTTTGTTTATCATACTTACAAGCATAATGTCGCTGGTGTGCGGGCTGATACTAGAAACGGTAGCGTCTATTAACCGTAAGTCATACGAACTCCGCTTTATTCAGGTAAAAGAACATTTTGCTCCGCCGGCGAAGGAGGCATGAGTTAAATCATGAACGAAAACACCTATTCGTCTGGCAAAGAACAATCCTGGCGAGACAGGGCAGAGTACACCGCCAGGATGAAAATATACGATGCCCTAGCCAAGCATGTCCCACTGGACGAGCTAAGCTCAATTGTAGATGTAGGCGCAACAGCAGACGATAAAAAAGACTCTTCTAATTTTTTTGAAAAAACATATCCATTTCCAAGCCGCATAACGGCCCTATCCAACCAAGACGCGTTATGGATGGCACAAAAATGGCCGGGCCTAAAATTCGTACAAGGCGACGCACGCAGTATGCCCTTTGGCGATGAGACTTTTGACCTGGCATTTTCCTCTGCGGTTATAGAGCATGTGGGCAGCAGGGCAAACCAGGCTGCATTTATCCGCGAATGCGTAAGGGTTTCAAAAAAATATATATTTATTACCACCCCCAACAGGTATTACCCTGTAGAGCTGCATACTGTATTGCCAATAATCCATTGGCTTCCCCCCAGGGTTTTTAGGGGCATCTTAAAACTACTGGGTAAGTCTTTTTTTGCTTTGGAAGAAAATCTTAACCTGCTAAGCAAAAAGGACATAGCAGCTATTATGGACACCATCCAAGGCGTACGCTACAAGGTAGACACCATCAGGTTCCTGGGGTTTAAGTCAAATATTTTATTAACTATAGTGAGGGATTAATTGTGCAAAGTCCGGGGACTTCTAAGTTTGCAACTGCATTTACGGCGCTTGTGGCGACATATCTAATTATATTTTTGTTGGAGGTTTCTGTCTTTAACTTGCGCCACTGGACTACCAGGTTTGCACCTCATGCAACAGACGCTTTGCGATATGAAAGCTATAGTGTAGAGCATATTAGCCATACAGTAGACGAGCATCAGCCCTGGATCCCCTCCCCTCCTTCTGAAATAAATATCTCTGATATCAACCACCCTATCCGCACAGTGTTTGTAAGGCCGCAGTTTACTAACCCAGATGTGAGGGTGACATATGTCTCTGTCCGCTACCGGGACGAAAGCAGCTTTGTTACCCACACCGCGCATATTATCAATGGCTACACACCCAGCTACTACCTGGCGCTTGGGGCCATGGGTGATGTGATGTATCTTACAGTTGTAATACATGATGCCAGCGTTAGCATACAGGACGTGTATTTTAACCAGCCGCTACCTTGGCGGTTTATGTGGGTACGGGTCATACTTTTGACTATTATTGTCACAATAATTTGGCTATGGAAGAAGTTTGGGTTTAGCCGCATCCGTTTTAACCCGCTGCTTGCCTGGCAAAGATACGTCGAGGCTGCAACAGTTATAGTGTTTGTGTGGCTGATGTCCCTTGTAATGATTTTTTCGACAGACTTTGGATTTATCCCCGGCAGCGACAACGAGCTGGAGTGGAACCCAACCCGCGAGCAATTCGCAAACATAAATGACTTGATGGTAGAAGCCCTACTAATGAGGCAGCTAAACCTGGATATAGAGCCCCATTATAGTTTGTTAAACGCTACCCAGCCCTACAGTCTTGCATATAGGCTTGCCAACTGGGTACACGCACCATGGGACCATGTATTTTTTGAAGGACAGTTTTTTAGCTATTTTGGTATTACGCCGGTGGTAGTTTTGTCCTTACCGTACTACTTGCTACGGGGGGAGCATCTTTCGGCTACTATGGCTACATTTATCTTTGCAGCACTTGGGGCTATGGGCATATATTTCTTGTGGAAAGAACTCACGATAAAATTTTTAAAAGACATACCATATACCATGTTTTTTGCTGGCCTTGTTGCGGCTTTGTTTGGGACAAATCTCATACTATTGGTTGTTAGGGCCTTGCAATATGAGATAGCCCTTGCAAGCGGGCTTATGTTTTCTGTTTGGGGCTTGTTTTTTATTTTATTTGCCATGCAAGGCGACTCTCATATGGCGGTCAGGAAGCGGTACTTGGTTTGCGGTGCTGTGTCTTTGGCGCTGGCTGTAGGGTGTAGACCTACTATGATTTTTTCGTCACTTATGGTGCCGGTATTGTTGTGGCCGGCTATACGCTCTTGTTGGCCGTTGTCTCAATTGCGCGATGCAGCTGCACGCAAAAGTATATTAGGCGCTGTTTTAGCACTTGCGCTGCCTTATGCGATAATAGGCGGGGCGTTGGCATGGTACAACTTTGCGCGCTTTGGCTCGATATTTGAGTTTGGAGCCAGCTATCAACTGACTGCCGAAAACGTGGGTGTAGTTACTCACACAGGCTTATTGGGCAACCTGCGAAGGGTCCTTGACGGGTTGTTTGCATACTTCTTTTCTAGTGCCCATATGCAGCCGCGTACATTCCCTTATATACAGGCATTGCATGTAGCACCTATTTTTACTGGGCACATGCCGCGCGCGGCCACAATAGGCATGTTTTTACTGCCTATTACGTGGTTTTTACCGGCGGCATATTTTGTCCGCAAAAAGTCAAAAAAAGCCATGCCTGTTGTTGTAGGCATGGCTGCTCTTGGAGTTTTTATAGCTATACTTTCGGCCGTACTTATAGGTGTTATTGCACGCTACACAGTAGATTTTTATTGGCTTATCATGCTTGCGTCTTTGATGTGCATGGGGCTTGTGCATAGGGAAGCACGCAGGCTAAGCGAAGGTGCAGCAAAGGCTGTAAGGCATTTTGCTTATGCTGCGGTTGCGGTTAGCTGCTTTGTGCTATTTAACTGGGGGATGGTAGGGGAAAATAACTTTGTATGGGCCTCTAACCCTGTGGTTTTTAGGTTCTTGTCTGATTTATTTCTGATTGTGTAGCAGATTATACGAATCTCGAAAATCATCGTCGACAACACATCGCGTATTACTTACTCAATCACAATAACCTGCGGCAGCCTGACACCATAGTGCACATCACGGCCTTCCCCAGCTGCGTACCGTAGTTGGCTGTGGTCTTCGTTGGACCTACGCCATGTCGCATAGCGCATGATTAAGCTGCCATCGTTTAACTGTATCGTCCCATCAAGGGTCCTGCCTGTTGCGCTGGCATGGGATGTTGACATATTAAGAGTTAGCGCCACATTGCTAAGCGACATGGCTGGGTTGGGGTTGATACTACTCCATGTCCACAGTTCGCCGTTTGCAGTTACATAGAAAAAGTTACCGGCACGTACCACATTGGAGGCAATCCTTACAGGGGTTTCTGCCCGCGATATAGTTGTACCGTCGCCAAGCTGGCCTTCCCTGTTGTTGCCTATGCCCCAAAGGCTGCCATCTGTGGTGATAAAATGCAAGTTGTTATAGTCACCCCATAGGGATTTTACGTTCTCAGCAACTGCGCTTCCTCTCCCGCGTGCGCGTGCGGCCCGCTGGTACAATGTGCCGTCTTCGTTGATATAAAACAAGCTGGTATTGCTTAGCCTGTCATGCAAACCCACTGCTTCAAGCATAGGAAACCTAAATACCCTTGTAACGTTGGGGAGCGAAAATATAAACCCATTGGTCTTTTGTATTGCTGGGCGGTTGGCATATGTCCCAAAAAAGTTGGCTACATCTTCTGTTACCAATACAGGCGACAGCTCCCCGTTCCCCCAACGCCACAGTGTCCTGTCTGCCCTTAGGGCATATATAATCCAGTTTCTTAGCCCCTTATCGACTTGGAGCTCTATTACATTGTCCAATATCCTAACTGGCTCGTCTTGGTCTATAGTTGTCCCTATCCCAAGCAACCCATTTGAGTTGCTGCCGTATCCCCACAATGAGTTATCGTTTTTAATATAAAATACAGTCGTGCCTATAAGCTCAATAGACCTGACATTTGAGTCTATATACGTAAATGTAAACCCGTCCCTGGATGTCCAGCTTACTGTTCTAAGGTCACCGCTGTGTGTAATTTGATAGTGCGGCCCGCTGCCCTGCTGCATATGTGTTGTGCTTGTTGTACTCAAAGGCAAAGTAAGCCCTGTTTCGGCAGTACCAAAGTTGCCAATGACAATGTCTGTACGGCCGGTGGTTATCATACCCAAGGGCAGTGCTATAGCAACAAAACAAGCCAGGGCATACAGCCCCGCGATAATCCTATACCTAGTTTGTGACGTTTTGCCCGAGATTACAAATGCAATGTCATCGGCAAGATTAGGGGCACCGCACAAGATTGCCCCAATAGGGAACATAATAATAAACAAGGCCATCAACATAATAATACCGGTGACAACAATCGCCAGCCCAACCAAAAAGAAACAAAGCCATATAAGTACCGGCCAGAAAGCCGCCATAAAATCGCGGAACTTTTCTGTATTTTCTTCTGTACCCCACGAAAATGTGGCTTTTATCCACCGTGGGAGTGAAGTCCACAACACGAATATTACAACCAACAGCCATGTATCAAGTGTGGTTAGCAAGTTTAATCCTTCGATACCTATGCCCCAAAGCACAAAGTCCAGCGCTATAAAAGCAAGAAACAACCCCGCCGGCATAAGTATTAACATTGCAAGTGTTTTGCCGCGGTGGCGCGGTGTGTCACCCTCTACATAATTTTCTTGCAAGGTTACGCTGGCTGCAAATATCAGGCTGTAGCATAGCGCAAATATTATCAACGTGTTTATAGCCACTGTTGCATACATGACTATTTGCTGGTTATCTACAAGCAACTGAAAAAATGGGACAGCTGTGTCCATGCCCAGCTCGTCAGGCCCAGCAAAATGATACAAGTTGAGAAAAATAGCAAGAAACACGCCAGCGAAGCCAACAATAGACCCAAAACAACCCAACCAGCCGCCCGATGCTTGCTTTCCTGATGAAGTTTGCATTAAACTCATACCAACATCTCCTTTGATAGCCCAATATAGTGATGTTGATTATATCAATCTAGATGTGCATATTCAACAAATTTGCCCATAAAACTACAGCAAAAAAGCCCACTAAGAACGCAATTATCGGTCTTGGTGGGCTTTTGTAATTGGTGTGAATTTTTCGTTACCCGAGCGAGGCAGTTCATCCTCTATAATATAGCACCCTCTTTGTAACAAGCAACAAGATATTCTTTGCTGGACCAATATAAGTTGTTTTTTGTATCAGCAAGTATCGGTGGCAAAAAAGAAGCATAATAGCTATATACTCCATTTACATAATTATCACTGTGTACATCATTGATAACCCTTGCTGCGCTTTTTGCCATTTTGCTAAACGGCGGATTTTTACGTTCTTCAGGTAACTCGTGGAATAAAGATGGAGTAGGAAGTCCAATTTCCTCAGCCAGTTCACCCACAACTTTATCCGGATTTTCGCTATGATACGCATCGGCGTATGTGTAGTAGTGGTGAAGTTTATCTTCACCAATTTTTTTTATTAATTCGATATGAGGCAAGTTGGTTGACCTATGAAGACGTTCCAGCAACCAACAGAGATAAAACATCCTGTCGTAATCTTTGCTACGCACGAATAACCTCCTCATCCTTGATATATTCAAGTGTGTGCAATGCTCTTTCGTTGTGGAAACTAATTTGATGTGTTGGTTTGGTGAATTTTATTAATTCCCAAAAAGCAGCACGTGTTATCACACCAGCAATAAAGTCGTCGATTTCGTTCCATATCTTGTCATCTGCCATTGGGCCTTCGACTATATCGTAATCATGTGATTTACCACGACGGCAAGCAACAACAAAATCTAGCCATTCATCATCTTCGGTGAATTTTTTATAAACCAAATCAGCGTTTTTTATATAAGTGTACGCAGTTACATACCCGGTTGCACTTTTTTTATTACTCCATATCGCCGCCTGTTGTTTGAACTCGGTACAATAGAAGCCCGTACCAAAGTCTTTCGTGTATCGGGCTTTACGTATTTCCGGTTGTTTTACAGGTGTTGGCCCACCGTGGAATAAAATCATTTCATATCCCTCATATCCGTATTATTCCAATAGTCCATGTTATAGCCAATTAAATGAGAAACAGTTCAGCCCGAGCCAAAAATAGCGGACGCTTCAACGCTTTTTTGGCGACAGGCTGGACTGATTTCGAATTAATTGGCTATATCTATTCTACTCCCACTTTATAATATTATAAACGTGACATGGCGTTTATTCAAATAACTATAGCCATACTGGCTCGATATATTTCGTGATAAACGCAACCCTATCTTTAGCAGTTGGCTTAAAAAGCGACGCTATAGACACCACAAGCTTTTTCTGCGGATTTATATAAATCACATTGCCACTGTCGCCCATAGCCGCATAGCCGTTTCCGATTTTGGGCCACCACATATATCCATATGGCAGTTGTAGTTCATCCCACGTACTGTGTGTTTTTAGGCTTTGGGTTATCCACTTTTGTGGCACTATCTGCTTGTCACCCCACTTTCCCATGTCCAAATAAAGCGCACCTATTTTTGCCATGTCCGTTGATGTCATGGTAAGTCCCCAGCCCGCCGTGTTTACGCCTTTAGGGTCACACACCCAGCCGCTAACGCCCTTCCCTTTTACAAAGGCAAGCTGTTCTTCTTTATCTTTGAAAATTATGTTGTTTTCAACATTAATCCCTTAAGGGGAAAACAAGTGTGCAGTCGCAAAATCAAGCACAGATTGCCCTGTTGCATTTACAAGAATACCAGACAAGATATCTGGCCCTATAAGAGGTGTGTATCTAAACTCCCCTACCGGCTGTTTGCCGCCCAGTAA
>Ga0123355_10005669_pt1 | contig 18334 bp, 16 predicted proteins | sample TergutEmb28metaG_3_FD_89872 | JGI IMG/M metagenome (GOLD analysis project Ga0123355, IMG submission 89872) | Embiratermes neotenicus P1 segment gut microbial communities from Petit-Saut dam, French Guiana - Emb289 P1 | ecosystem: Host-associated > Arthropoda: Insects > Digestive system > Gut ... | reverse complement strand
TCTTATGCAGTGAAGTTCACTGCCCACCTTCCAGCTGAAAGCTTGTCATGCGAGACTACATTCAAGGACGAAGGGGGTGAGAGTGTTAGCCCACAGGTACAGTGCGTGGACCCGCAAGAAGACCACACTTTTCTCTGGCCATTATCTCCGCAACCGTTCCACTTTGGACTTCGGTGTTTTCGGTTATATCGGTATAGTTTAGCATAAGGAACACCCTCCCGAAGTCTGGCACATTCCTCCTGGGACACCCTGTATATATATATATACATATGTGTATGCGTGAATGTAGGACCGATGTGTGTATTATGTATTATGTACGTATGTATGTGTGAAATAAATTATTCTCTTTAGTTTTCGAGTGTCGTATATCAACAGGAACCTCAACAGCAATGCAGTTATAATACAAAATGCAGTAATATTTTTCCCGAGCAACTACTGACAGAATGTAACCCCGTAGGCTGCTTATATAGACCCACGAAACACACAGTCGTTAGAGCTGGACACTGAAGGACTCATAAAACACACATCTGACACCCTACAGTATCAACACACCAGTTTACTCATTGTTGACTCGTACTTCACATTTTAAGTTTGAAGAGTTTGGATACTCTTGCAGTCGGGGACTTCGTCGCATTCGGAACCTGAGTCTCAGGGAGGCTCCTTTCTGATTCCAAGCTATCCAAATGTTATTGCAAATATTAATTGTGTAGCTATTTATTTCCATTTCATATACCATATATATATTGATTTCTGAATATTAGTATCCACATGTCGGCCTTGTCTGTTGTAATTACGTTACATATCTAATGACAGTAAACACCTTTGCACTGACAGTTGGTTGTGGCTTATTAAATGTGGTAAATGAAAACAGTGATTTTTTTAAATTTCAATTACTGTTAACCGCATATTCGCACCTCCAGTGTGTTTAGCGTTTATGCTTTGAGTTGTGAGGTATGTGGTCATGTTAAAGCGCGAGTGTTTAAACGTGTGGTGTCAGAAGGCGTGGGTGTGTAAATGCATAGTGAGTGTATGAATGAGCGAGTGTATCAAGTTAGATGTCACCAAATTCTGAAGCTGGATTGGGTCACTTTAACTATTGCTACGTTACTTTTCATATCATTATTTGATTTTTTAAAATGTTTTGCTGACCGTACATCTCAGTATAATCTTAGTAATTAACAAACTTAATGCACAAATTTTTGTTTTATAATTAAGTTTGTTATACGCCTCTACATGTTTCGGGCGCTATGTGCTGGAAACATGTAGAAGAATATAATAAACTTATTATAAAACAAGAATTTGTGCATTAAGTTGGTTAATTACTAAGACTAAGGTCATTATTTGAACTTTTCACTCCCACCTAAAACTAGGGCTCCAAGTTCTTCGCTTAGGCTTACATCCTCCATATCAGTTAAGTATCTGCTTGACTCCGTGTGGCACTCAAATCTTAATTAACGGGCTTGGTAATTGGAGCAGCGTAGAAACTCATGCAATGATTTTCAAACGTTCCTTACTGATATGGCTTCAAGTTTCTAATCAGGTATGCATACTGATTGGTTTAAAGCCTACCCGCTGAAAACTTGTTAGTTCATTCAAAGTTAAGAACACAACAAGAGTGTCTGAAAATTAAGTTCCGTGGACAGCATGTGGATTTACGAGAGAGGAAACAAAGGTGGATGAAGAAAATGACATGGATGAGTTGCGTCAGTTGAAATCTTCGGGAAATATCATTACCAAGATCGAATTAAAGCAGATTATTTTGGATGTACAGTACGTGTAGCGCACACAGGACAGAAAAGAAACCGATACGGCATTTCAACTTGAAAATCTGGAAGGAAGGGACTGTTCTGGAGAACTAGACGTAGATTGGAAAGTAATATAGTGGATGTTAAAGTGATGTACAGTAGGGTTACTCTAATGTTATAGCGGATGTTAACGACAAGCAAATTGAGGTTATAGATTGAGCTTTTTCTGCCTTCAGGTTAAGTTGCGGGGCTAAAATATGTGAATGCGGTAAAGAATTTTGGGTTTGCTAAAAATGGGGACTTTCTTGGACAGTTGATGTAGTAGTAGCTTTCATGAAGCGTTCGGCTGTCTGAAATGAACCAGGTAATTTACAATGAAAATGGAGGCATTGCAAAAGTCACTGAAACTGAACGCGTATATTACAATATGTTTAGGTATTAGTTTAGATCAATAAGATTACGTGCATTAAAATTCTCCGAATATTAACTTATGCAAATCAGCGGCTTATAACGGAAACGACGAAGTTATGTATTCAAATGAAAGCAGAATGAGAGAAAATTACGTTTCCTTAAGTCACTTTATTATGCTCATGCACATTCGCGCGATCTTATATCTTATGCATTGCGGTTGCTGTGTTCAGGCTGTAAAGTACACAAACCCACGTTTGTGGTCAATCAGGAGGAAAATCTGTTTTTTTTTAAAGGAAGTTTTTCAAATGTATTCTGCGTCTGTGCATGCCTCATTGTTCTCTGTCCTTTTACAATAGGCGTGTGGAGTACTACAGCTTGTGTATTTAACAACTTATTGCTTTAGATCTGCGTCCTTCTGGAATTTTATGCAGCGTGGAATGTTAGTTTGTTACCGATGTTTCGGAACAAACTATCGGTCCCTTCTTCGTGGGTCAAGAAGCTTTCTTGGACTGCTTGACCTTTGAAGATGGGACCCGATAGGTTTTTCCGAAACGTCTATACAAAACTACCATTATACTCTGCGTAAAGTCCCAGTAGAGCGCAGATCTCGTTTATACGGCGGTGGAAGCCTGAAATCACGCACAATATTACGTAATTTTTATAACTCTCTGTAAACTGAATTCATCTTCCGGAAGAGTCCCTAATAACGCTCATAGAAAATGTACGCGACCCGCTTCTAAGTTCCAAGCTGCCCAAATCAATCATTTCTCAGAATTTAGAAGATAGACCGAGGCTTCCCATTGGGTAAGGACAAGTTCCCGCCTCGAGCACCTGAGTGAAGAAGATGCTGTAGACGTACTACGTGCAACAGTCTTGATAAAAGGGTTTCGTAATTTTCCAAATTTACGTCCCTGAATGCCTTAACTTAAGATATAATATGACAGATTTTATGTACGTAAAAAGAAATTTACTGAATTATTAACCATGATGTACGGGAGAGGAAATAACTTTGCCAGTAATAAACGGATGGAGATCCAGAGATTCCCGAAACTAAAGGAAATAGAAGTGGGTTTGTGGCGAAACTGGAAAACGAATTATTTCAGTGCCGTCATACTGTTAAGTTAAATCATGCTAATTTCATTTCTGTATGTATCAGTACGTGCTGTTTGCAGAAGTTTTAATTATGTAACGTGTGCTCGCTTTTGTGACAAAATCAGTGAACTTCATCCGTGAACACATATTTAATGAACAAGAGTTTGTTTCCTGACTGGTCTTGGCACTGGCTGTACACGCTTAATATACTGTAAGATGATCATTGGATATCTTGCCACAAAACTTTGAGGAAGTTTTGGGAACTACTCCAAGAAATTATTAAGTTTTGGGGAATGAAAGAGAGTGGGTGTGAGAAATTAATGGAGAACTGTGGGTACAGAATTTGGCTTTATTAGGTGACATTACCACATATTTAAATGAAATGATTGTTAAGCTCCAAGGACAGTAAATTTGTTACTTCATTGTATGATAGCCAAAAAGTTCTCAAAACCAAAATCTCTCTCGTGACCGCTCAGAAAAGAAGAAAATGTGGCTCATTTCCTTACTTGCTAGGAATTCAGAGGCACTCATGGGGGTTCTGAATTTGTCGTCCGCTTCGGGAATCAAGTTAATAAGGCATGAGTTCGAGTTGAATTTCCAAGACTTCAGATCCAAAGAATAGTTAACTAGGTCTTTCCTCGTTTTTAGCTATATACTTGCCCGTCATTGGGTCCAGATGCCTAACTTTATATACAAAATTATTTCTATGTTTCATTGTATATTCTTTTGCCAAGAATTATTTTCGGTCATGAAGGCTGACAGAAGAGCTAAAATATGAATTTCAGATGGTCAAAATCAGTCATGAATAATGAAAATTCTATCAACCCAAAATTGGAAAGCAAACACATGGAAATTTTATAACGTGATCGATCTATAAAAAATGTACAGTTTTAGCATGTGACTCGTGTTCTTAAATCTGAATATTTCACCACAAGTTCTTAAAAATATTCGTAACTTCTAATTCCATTGTTTTGAAAACATTCAAATATATTTTCGAATGCGTTTAAAAAACCTACATGTATATTGCCTTTTAATACGACCACATTACTTAAATAAAACTAAGTAAAGTGGAAATGTTTTTGTTTGGTTTGAAATTTATATGTATGTGCTTCTAAGAACAAAGAATATGTATTAAGCTTAAACATTCTTTGAATAATTTAAAGCAGTCGGTTGCGATTTTTCCCATCTGTGTGATGGTTCCAAGCAGCAGCCACCTTTTTATTAAGCGGTTCTTCGTTCAGAGTTGGAAGTGCGTCCTCCTGCCTAATAGGTTCAACATAAAAGTTAGTACCACGTACTTGTAGACTGTGAGAAACAAACGCTCAGTTACTCTTGCTGATCAATAAGTTTACGTTCCAAGAAGACAAGTTTGCCATTGTTTACCGACCTTGTACCTTCTGCCAATAGATCGCTGTGTGGATTGAACCACAGGCCTATATATTTGTCTAGCGACAGAAGAGCCATGGACATATTTCGATGCGCGCGTTGTAAATTATATGGTCTCATATCAGCTACCAAGCAGATAGGGCGGAGTGAAACTGGGAGACAGAAGCATGTTATATTGTCTCCAATGTGCGTACCACGAACAGCACACTGCTTAGTCATTTTTCAGTGCTAAGTTGAATGTGCGCCATACCTAAAGGTGATATAAGAGTTTGGATTTAACAGTAACCGGTTTGACCCCATCCTGATTACTCATCACCTAAAATGAGACTATAAATGTCTAAATAAAACCAACCCGATTGTAGTTAAAGGAGCTGTGTTTGTTGTCTACAGTCAGGTATAGTTGCCTACAAAGCGAGTAATTTTATTAGTTCAAGCACATTTCATTGCTGTATGTACAGACATACAGTTTTCTGTCCTTCTACCTTATATACTTGTCATGGAAAGCCGTTTGAAGGCTGACATTTTAATTAACGGGTGGGTGAGAATAACAATGAAGGGTATTTGAAGAATGTAGGTTGAGGGAATGCTATGGATTGAACTGGTTACGATTCTCCGCTGTTTGCAGGCTGACATTGTTGTATTATCCGGTACGTTATGCGAGTTAAGAAATGCCAACGAAATTTTGGTTGGAAAAAAATGAGGAAAAGGGGACCGTCTAAGACCCAGATGTTATATGGGGTCATATTAAAACGACTTTTAAATCTGCAGGCTGGGATTATATGGACTGTATTTATTTTGAGCAGGATAATGACCATTGGCCGGCTGTTGTGTATAAGAAAATGAACCTTCAAAGTGTACAAAAGCTAGGGTAGGAATGATAGCGACTTAAGAAGGTCTGTGGTACATGGGGTTATTTTCCCTGCAGTAATATTTCAATTATATATCCCTTACCACTTGTTTTTTTTTTTCCTGCGTAGTTGTGGTTGCCAAACTTGAATTCACGGATTACATAGACAGCATAATGCTCTCTGCAAAACACCACGAAGATACACGCATATTGTTTTATGCCATCATTCGAACTATAAAAGGTTTACTATTTAGAAATACGATATCATGTTTTGCTACGGACTTTGTATTACATTGTCAGAAAATGTTAAGTCGAGAATATTTTACCTTAATTTTTTATATCTTACGAAAAATCCGCCATTATTCGTGTTCAGTAGAGGAAAACATTGGTCCAGAAGTGTAGAGAAACTAGGGATTTATGTGATGTTGAGTCGAAAAACAAATCAGTTCCACACTTCTTTCTTCCTGCTACCATCAGTGGGCAGTTTAACAAAATTAAGATGACAGAGGATTTGAGCACCAAGCGAGGAGTTTGAAGGTTGTCATGGAAACTTCTCAGGACCGGCGACGACGAATGGAAATCATTGTTCTCTCCGCACGCGCGTCTCACTCTAACTGGTCATCAGGCTCGCCTTGTTTATTGGCTGTATTCGGTAACAAGCAAATAACGAAGTGTCATCTTTCTTTTGTTCAGTACTGGGCGCTTTATTAAGAGTAAAGGAATCAGTGAATATCACCACACTGTCTTCGTCGAAACTATGCAAACTTCATTAATTATATTTCTTGAATAAAAATTCTGCTATTCAAATAATATACAGTTACAAGTTATGCTTATATAGTTCCCAGTTTCTTTTGTGCGGGGTGCACAGTCATGGGTAACATAATGAGTATTTTGGGGGGAAATTGAATTTTGGATCAAGTGAAGTTTCAGCTAAGAAAACTACATGACAGTTTACTTAGTAAGAACTTACTGCAAGCTTGCCACAACAATTAATATTGCTTTGAGGGCTGTTTGACCGTGCATCTTCCTCATGAAATAAATTGAAATGCCAACTTGATAAAACTAGGTAATTTTATTGATGTATTCTTAGCTCGTCATGTTTCGAGTACATACTAGATGTTGAGTTGCAACATATTGTTTTCTGCACCGAGTTTTATTTACGGTGCGGATGGTGCCGTGCGGCACCATCCGCACCGTACACACGACCTACGCAGCGGCTCTCAAGACCACCACCCATCCACAAACTTGGTGCAGAAATCCAAATGCTGCAACTCAACATCTAATGCTCCTGATGATGGGCGTATTTACCCGAAACATGTCGAGCTAAGAATACATCAATAAAATTACCTAGTTTCATCAAGTTGGCATTTCAATTTATTTCATAATATAGCTTTCTTTTTACCCCTCCTCCTCCTCATCCCCATGGTAATAGTAATAGTAATAATCGACATCATCATCATATTATGTATTTTCCTCCTTGTCCTCCTCCTCAGTGCTTGCCCGTAATGTGTCTCTTCGCTCTTGTGAGCCACATACTGTAGAGGTCTCTTCTTATTATTGTTATTTATTTCTTTCTTACTCTGTGATATTTTTATAATTTTATGAGATTACGAGTATTTATTACTTTTAATGCAGTTTTTCCCCCTTTCCTGTATTTTGCTACTCAGGTGTAAAATATTCAGTGTAAAATTAGGCATTGAGATTGTTGAAATAAATGTACTGATAAATAAAGAAATGCACATGTGATTAGTTATGTTTCTGACTACAGCACCTATAAAACTGAAAAGAATTTTTAAGAGTAGGCACAGGCATTTTAGTAGATCAAAAGGAGCGCGAGGTGGAAAGCATCTTGCAGCTCTGAACTATTTTCCCGATTGCTTGCAGATATACCGTCCTATTGCCGCTTGTATGGGGCTAATTTATCATTTTCTTGAATGTTCAGCTTAAGGACGTTAACGAAATTTCTGAGAGTAGTCCCGTTGCTAAACTATATACAAGAGTACATTCAGGTTTTCTTAAGGGGAAGGGCAAACGGCACACACTGCTCGTCTTTTTCTACCTGTGCGTTTAAACAGCTACGTAGATCAGTGCACTTTGATATTTTATGCGATTTACATAAAACACTATTAAAAGCTAAGGGTATATACACAGCTTAGAGTAGTGCGATGTTTAGTGAATAAAGAACTGGTAAGAATAGAGAATGGAGCTATCGTGGCCTAATTTTATTTATTATCTCGGAATTCTCTTTGAGAAACCAAGAGAAACCACAAAAATTCTCAATCGATATAATAATCTTCGAGCAGAGACTTGAACAAAGGGCCTTCCGACTCGGAGCTCAGGTGGTCAATAATGACCTGCCTTTTACAATACCGGAGGATTTATTCACAAAAATCCTTTACTGGAACTTATTCCAAACGAACAGAATCTGGTCTGAAGTTTCATGACTTATTTGATTGTTTTCCCACTTTTATCTAAATCTTTATCTCTTAACTTTAACCGTCTTGATTAAGACTTTGTTTGGATTCAGCACACCCTCTGCGTTCTACAGGCCTCCTTCATCTCATTGTGATTATTATTTATCTCCACCCTCTCCAAAATTCGGTGTCGTTAGCACTGGGTGAGAGATCACGCTTCACACTGTTACAGGGCAATAAACTGTGTTGGAGCAAAAATATTTTTACCCTACTACTACTACTACTACTACTACTACTACTACTACTACAACAACTACTAATACTAATACTAATACTAATACTGCTGTTAGTGTTACTACTATCTTACGATATTTATTCTTTCTTTCACTGCATAATGCAGGGAATATTGTCATGAACCCTGGTAAAATTATGTCTTTAATAATAATAATAATAATAATAATAATAATAATATCTTTATGCAATTTAAACCAACAAAATTACCTTTTCTAAATTAGTACTATAATTTTAACTTTTTGATGTCTTCTGCATGTTTCGAACCCGAGTGTTCATCTTCAGGAAGAATTTTGTATATACAAGTATGGTATAGTGTGTTGTACTTGCATCAGTATAAGCAGTTTTGTAGGTTCAAACCTCCGGCTCGAGACATGTAGAAAACTTAAAAAAAATAATAAAAATATGAAATACTAATTTAGAAACGGTGCATTTTGTTGGTTTATATTGCATAATTGTATTAAACAATACGGTGCAAAAACATAATATTATCACAATTATCGTTAATATCATCATAATTGTAGCTACTGTTTTCGTTATCGTTACTTTGATATATTCCAATAATCATTCTGCATGTTAGTGTGGTACTCTGTTAGCTATTGAATATCCACATCGTGGTATTATTATTTACTTACAAACGTGTTCTGTTTTTTCTTGCCTTCTTTATATAACTTGGAATTTTAATTACATGAACACTAACGCTTTGTTTCTAAGTTTGTCATCGCTTTTGTCTTGTCTTGAATTGTTTTTGCCGTATCCTTACGCTGGTGCTGTTTTCGCAAATGGCCACTAGTCTCTTGAGTTAGCATGTATCACATTTATTATTATTACTATTATTAGTTATCATTACCATCATCATAATTCATTTAAGCTTGTCACGTAAAGGGATGTTATAATCTTACACTCAGTACTTACATTAACTAAAGAAACTAAAAAAGTTAATTTGCCAGTTTAGTTTGATTTTAATTTTACATCAGAGTTAGTTTAATCTTAATACAACCAACCCGCTGACTTTAATAAACTTATATAGAAAATGGAGAAATGTCAACCCAACCGCTTATTAATGATGGTGATGGTTTAAAAACCGAGACGTACCTTTACATTTATAAAACAAGATTGTTTTATTGATAAATACTCGTGTTCGACCGCTATCCAATGTCTCAATACAGAAACGTTAGCCTTTTCTTTTTTTGACTAAAGCACACTCACAGACACGCATTTCCCAAGAGAGATTTTAAAGCACGAAGCCTGAAAATTTATATACGACTGTCGGATTCTTTATTTTAAACTTCGAAGAGAAACATTCATATTCACTGGAATGTTATCACACTGCTGTTCTGCAGCTGGGGATTTCGTACGAGTTCTTTTCCTCTTGGATCAGACGTAGTGTTAAAACTGTTTCCACCTTGCAAACATATTTAAATTGGTGGCTACCGTGATTCTAATTCAGTCATAGAAACAGATGATAATCGCTCGGGGCCAAGTTCTGATGTGATCACGATCAGTGTATGTTCTCGAGTCACCAGATAATACGCTATTTAAACTCTCTTTCTGACCGAACCTCCTATTATGTGCTGTTGTGGCTGTCGGGCTCAAAGAAACTCGAATACAGACACATCTGATGGATCCACACTGAATGAAACTCGAATGTTACGTACTTTCTGGGCGAATCCGTCAAATTGCGAAAAGCGACTACTAGCTTCATCATCTCTGTCCATCTGTCTATCTTCATGGAACAGTTCGGCTCTCACTGGAGGATTTTCGTGAAATTTGATATTTGAGTATTTTTCGAAAATCTATGGAAGAATTTCAGACTTCATTAAAATCGGACGAGAGTAATGGATACTGTACGTGAAGACCAATACACGTTTTTGATCACATCTCTCTCAGTTCTTCTTAGAATGAGAAATGTTTCAGACAAAACATGTGGATAAAATCAAAACACACATTTTATGTCCAGTAACTGTTTTTCTTTCGAAAATCGTGCCGTTTATGACATAATGTGTAAAAATGTTGTAGACCTGGAGAGGCTACAGTTGACAATACAGCACATGCGCATTTAACGTTGGGTACCTAAGGCTACAGACACACACACACACACACACACACACAATATATAATGTTTATTGCATTTCCGTGGCAACAATGAACGCACCTCAATGTTACGTTTATATATACGTTCCCTCTCTTGGCTGTCATGTGTAAGTTCTGCTCTTCGTTAAAGCTGCTGATATGAAGCAGTGTAGACAACCTTTTATTGCACAAGGGTCGTTTAAAGATCCGCAAACCCTGCGCGGTCCCCAAACCAATGCTTGACAGTAACAGTCTTATTTATTCAGAGAATATTTATGTTATACTAAACAAGCGACAAATCGAAATTACTGTTAATTTACAATTACTTAATTACTTATTTATTTACTTATTGCATGGAGTAGAGTCCTTCTAGAGAAGCTGACCGTTTCTCAGCTAGTCAAAAAATTCCCCGCAATTTATGATACCCAAAAGTTCATTACCGAGTTTACAACAACCCTACAGCTGTCCCTGTCCTGAGCCAGATCCATCCAGTCCATATCCCCCACCCACTTCCTGAAGATCCATCTTAATATTATCCTCCCCTCTACGCCTGGGTCTTCCAAGTTACCTATTTATCTCAGGTTTCCCAACCAAAAACCTGTATTCACCTATCCTCTCCCCCATACGTGGCACATGCCCCGCCCATTTCATTTTTCTCAATTTGATGAACCGAATAATATTTGGTGATGAGCACAAATCAGTAAGCTCCTCATTGTGTAGTTTTCTCTACTCCCTATTATCTAGTCCCTCTTAGGCTCACCTATTCTCCTCAGCACCCTATTCTCAAACACACTTAGCCTTGGTTCCTCCCACAATGTGACCGGCCATGTTTCACACCCATGCAAAACTACAGGCAAAATTATAGTTCTGTATATTTTAATCTTTATATTATTGGATAGCACACTGGAAGACAAAAGATTCTGTACCGAGCAATAGTAAGCATTTCTTGTCTTCAATCTGCTCTTAATTTCTTCGTGATTGTAATTTTGATTAATTTGGGTTGTTCCTGAATATTTGAACTGTTCCACCCTCTCAAATGAACTATTATGAATCTGTATGTTGTGAATTCGTTCTGCATTCTGATCTCGAGAAATGGCCATATACTTAGCTTTATAAGTAGTTACTTCCAACCCATTCTCCTTACTAGCAACTAATAAAGCTTCGGTGTTTTTCTTTGTAGTATATACGCTACCCCCAACATATTAAAATCATCAGCGTAAACTGGAGACTGATGTGTACCATTTAATTTCAAGCCATCCTGGTTTACCTGAATCCTTCTAACTGCATAATCTAAAGCAAAGTTGAAAAGGCAACAAAATATCTCTTTTTTTTCAAACCATTCTTAATAGGAAACATAGACAAATAGTTGCCTAGCCGGTCTGTGTTATAGGTTTCATTCAGACATATTTTTTTTTAGCGTTAGTAGTTTAATGGGATACCAAACTCAGTGAGAATATTATACAAGACCTCCCTTCTAACTGAATTATAGGTGTCCTTGAAATCTAGAAATAGCTGATGTACTGCTTCATTGTATTCCAATTTTTTCAAGTATTTGAGGTATGCAGAATGTATGATTAGTAGTTGACTTGTTGCGTCGAAATCCACACTGATGATTCCTGATAATTTCTTTTACATATGGAGTTAACCTTGACAGCAGAATGCTGGATAAAATTTTGTACGTAGTTAGCAAAAGCAATATGTCTCTGTATTTAATACAATCTGGTTTATCACCCTTCTTATAAATAGGTACAATAATCGACTCTTTCCACTCCTCCTCCTCCTCCTCCTCCTTATTCCAAATAGAATTTTTGGAATAATGGGTCTCTGTCACCACGGCATGTCGCGTCCTCAGGTTGCGGATGGAGGAACGACCTCCCGTGTGAGGGGAACTGCGAATATATTGAATAAGCAGTCGCGGACAGTCAGCAAGGTGTGGTCCTCCAGCATAAGGTTTGGGTGATTTGCTAACAACTTCTCCCCTTAAAAACTGGCCTCGTAATGAAACGGATACAATTAATTAACAATTGGTATAAATTAATACAGCAGTCACATAGAAATGCATATATTTGCCTTCTGCAGCCTACTATTTTCACTAACTTGGAACTGAAAAAGCCAGGAGGACTGTGGAGCTTACAACTCGGTATTTTTCTCGTTTCTCTCACTGTGAAGTTTCCAACTTACGACGTTTTTCCATGCAATATGCAAGAATCTCGTTAAAAATTACATAGTGTTTACCAAATTCAACTATGTGTTCGAAGTTGACCGAATCTCTTAAGAAGAAGCCCTTCATTTTTTTTTATCGAGGAGAGAAAGTTGAACGTGCTTGAAATTCCCTCCGGGCTGCTGACATAATTTCGGAGGGCCATGGAATGGAAAGTGATTATGCAATTTAATATGCATCTGTCAGTAGTGAAAAGGTATCAGAGTTGGTTACTCAGAAGTTTGTCGTGTGACCACCAAGCAAAATATTAGGATATTGAGTCAGAAACCTTGTTACAAGCCAACAGTATCACGAACTGTCATGCTTACGTATATGTTTGGTATCTCACTGCTTATTAGACAGACCAAAGCATGGAATAGGAAAATGAATCGCAAATTGAGATTCTAAAAGAGTATTCATGGAGGTTCAAGACATGTAGGTTTTTTCCCATTGAAGATTTTTTCTTTGTTTACTTGGTGACTGGAGATGCAGGCAGCACGCTCCTCTGACATGTTTTAACCATTTACCAATCGACGTGTTTTCATGTTACAGAAGATATAAACCATCAATGCTTCAGAAAATACCCATTTAAAAAACGCAACTACATACAATTAAAATGCATTAATTATACTTGCCCATTGAAAGTTTGTTTCTCGCAGGATTTCCGGCCTATAGCAGTTCAGAAACCCAGACCTTGTCTATTTTGAAACTAGCATACCTTTTTATGACCATTGTGACTACAATTTCTATGGCTTTCTGGTACACTTTAAATTGAACGTGTAATGTTATCTTTATTTTATTGTTTGTTTTACACCAATGAAATACTTGTATTACGTTTCCTTCGGCCTTTCTATGGTACACCCCCTCCAGAAATATATTGAGGTCTGCCCGGTCTCTATAGCATACGACCAAACACGGGAAGAAAAGATAGGCCGTCGGAGGTTGAGGAGCCACAGATATGTGTAATATATATATATATATATATCTTACACACACACACATATATATATATATCTTACACACACACACACACACATATATATATATATCTTACACACACACACATATATATATATATATATTTATATATCTTGAGGCGGTCTGTATTCCATGGTTTCCCTGACGTCGTATTTCCATGTTCTCTGCACGATCTACTTTCCCTCCTCCTCTCTCCCGGTCCCCTGTGTGTATATATTCTTTGGCCATCTTCTTTTCGTCATCCTCTTCAACTGTGCCTACCATATAAACCTCTTACGATCGACAGTTTTAACAAGCTATATTTCTACTTCCGTCCCTTTCTTATTTCAGCTTATCTGACTTTTTCAACCGCATTTTAATAGATATAATAATTCACCGAATTATTACTGAATGCAGTTTGAGATAAGCAAATGTGCCTGTTCGTCGTCAAGATTCCATTTTCGTAAGCGGTATTAAAATAATGCAGGTCGGCGTATTTTTTGATGTGATAGTGTTTGAATGTAGATGTTGTTTTCCCGCTGATCACTGTTGTATGTTCTTAATAACAATGTATATACTTCTGTAAACAAAATAAAAATGTTCGCTAGTGCCTATAAACTGTAATTAAGTAATTAAATATTTTATAGGCATTGATTGGAGGACAATATTAAAATAAATCTCAAATGTGGCGTTAATCTGTGGACTGGGTGCAAGTGATTCGGGATAGAGTCCATTCGCATGATGTTATGAATACGACAGTGAACGTTGAGGTTCCGCGGAAAGTGGGCGTTTGAAGAAGGTCTCTTCTTAATGAAGTTATTTAGATCATAAGTATCATTTTGGACAAATGTTATTGCAACGACTAATATAAGGTAACCCCAGCATCCCCCTCTCTGAATGAAAACCTGTACCAGACCGACGCCGGCGCCTAAACGAGCTAGCAGGTTTCCTGAGCTCAGTTCGATTCGGGGACGAACTTTGTCCAGACCAGTAACTTGCCGCTTCGCCGGACGAATAACATCCAATACATCGTAGGATCTGAACACTTGGGGGTCGCGCGAGGGAAGGAACTAGGGCAGGCTATACAGGCTAACGTGACGTACGTGTGATCAAGAGGGAGGGAGGGCGCCGGCGTCGTCAAACTTTTCAATCTACTGCTTCGACTGTAGGTACTTCAGCTGTTAATATTGCTGCCTGGCTATGCGTTATACCGAGTTGGCATATTCAATTCGTGACAGGAAGTGACAGAAATGATACAATACTAAGCAGCGAACGAGATGTTTGTTGAATATCAATCATAATCACTTTCAACACGTTCGACTAGTTTTATTCTCTTCCCTTCTACAGATTCCATCTGTTCGCTTCGCCTGTGGCGAAATGTAAAGAAGGTAAGAGGAAACTGACAGTTGTTGCTTCATAAATGTAGATTCTCATGGGTTTACATGTTGTTGTGGCCAAATTTGTTGACAAAATGTCCCTAATATATTCAGTTGTTTAATTGCGAAGTTATTAAACTCCTTGAAGGAGATATTAAGAAATTTTATATTATTCTTTTAATTACGAGCTTTTACAGGGGTTAAATGTGAATCGTGTTTGTAGGTGATGTCGGTTGTAATGTAGAATTGTCTGAGACACCTCCGCTGTCAAAGTGAAGGTTCTACCAGTGACCATTGCCGATGCTTGTAAAACGAGTCTGTGGGAACTGTTGCGTAGAGAGTAAAGATGTAAGAAACGTCTGCGTTTCAGACTGCGTCTACACTGTGCGATAATACAGAACATGAAACCACATCAGAGTTTTCTGTGTGAATTTGTACTGTTGAAAATTTATAAATTGTTGGACTTAATCGGCAAAGTAAGAGAAGAAATTGTTTTCATTTATGCTTGTGTTATCCAAGGTGGAAATCTTCCCGGTAAGGAAGTGACTGGTACCACTTAGTGGCATGACATGTAATGAAATTCTGAGTTCATATGGCGTTGAAAGGTGTAAATAATAATTATTGTAAACAAACAGGGCGTTTCGAACTGAACTCTTTCAGCCAACTGTCCTATTGCGTGATTTTCTTGTTCTACGTATGTAATTATATTATTATTGTTTATTGTACTAATTGTTGTAAAGAACTTATTACTTAAATACACATTCCGTGTGTGCCATATTTATCGTATATAATCTCAAAGTTTTTCTTTCGTCCTTATATTTTTAATTGTTTTCTTATTGACGGTGTTAAATTGTCAGTTAACACATTTTGGTGTCTTGTAATGTCACAACGCTTGTGACAAATTTACTGCAAAACGGTCAAGTTCTTCCAGTTTGACATTTTTCTGGGGACAGCATGGTGATCTGAATAACCGAGATTTTCTGTGCAAGTGGTTAATGGTCTAAAAACCGAAGTGAGAAGTGTTTGAGTTATAAATGTTTGTGCTCAATTTGAAGGTACTACCTCAACATTCTGTTAGAGAAACTAGAAATAAAAACAGAATAAAAATATACCAATAGGTTGGACATTTAAAAAAATAATCGCTATTAATTACAACAATCGTACGAAACACATAAACACCATGTGTGGACATTACGTAGATTTTGTTAGTACGTGTAGCTACCACTGTTATGCAAAAGGTTACGTAAGTAAGACACAGTTTAGTAATATACCTGGTTTGTTACCCATTATATGTGAAACAGTTCATTTTGTCTTAGGTTTGACATGTTTTTATTTCCGACATTTTTTATTTGCGTGCTAATTTCATTCTTTACCGTAAATGTACTGTATTTATTATTAAATGCAATAAACTTCTTCATCTCCAACTTATTCTTTTTTAAATTTGATGACTCAGTGAGAGTCGAAATATGTAGCCCTGCTGTTACATTTTATGTTTTGTATTTATTTTGTTGTGTTTGACTGACACATTTGTCCATTATTCTTGTTTCCATGATTCACAAATGGGCTAATTCAGCATTCGGTTAATTAAGTATCACAAGCCCGCTAATTTGAACTCCAGAGGGTGACACGTATCATTAGGACTAATCATATTAGTAGTTGTCGGTTTCCTGTAAATAGTAAATTGTTGAAAGTTTTTGCCTCTGGAAATGATAACATCTAGAAAATATATCTTGTTATTAGCCTTTTATTCAACTGTGAACTTTAAGAAGGGTGTTATGTCATTACAGTCCTGTAAGCCACCTTGGATGTTCGTGTTATCGACCTCATGTACTTGAAAGTCATCCACTTAAAGAAAATAACCATTGATTTTATATTTTACCAGAATTTAAAAAATTTGAATATTTTCAAGAATTTTAGATAAATTTTGGAGAAAGCAAAGGGGGGAGGGGCACCCTTGACTAATCCTTCTTTCTGGATATATTGTATGTCAACATAAACAAAATAATTATGCCAAATTATAGTTTTGCATATATTCTGTATTTCTTGGCAAAGCTGTATATCAGGCTTGTTCTTTTCATACATTACAATAAAAAAACACATTAAACGCTACCCAAACTATCTACTGAAACAATAGTTGGAGATGAAAAGGGACCAGTTATGAAGAACATTTCACGTGCGATATTTACCAGCCTCTTTTTTCTTTTCGTAAAAACCTCAGAACTGTATTTAGCTTCTGACGTTTCAGTCAGAATCTCTTCCTTTCTCTTAGTTGTAAAATGCGTTTCCTCCGTTTCATTACCTTTGTCTTCTGGGCCAGTCCAAACTTCGTCCTTAAAAGCATCTAGTATTAAAAATATGTTCCTTCCAGAAAGGAAAATCATAATCCATTCACAGTCTAATGCCTTCACCACTGTTATAAGTTAGATCGGTACCGTATTTCACTTCTTTCCTAACTTTGTTTTTATTGAAGTAAAAAAATTAATTTACCAGTTTCTCCTTCTCATTTCCACCAAAAATATGCTTTTGTGACCCAAGGTTAGAGCTTATGTGAATATATATATGTGTGTATATATATATATATATATATATATATATATACGTGTGTGTGTGTATGTGTGTGTGTGTGTGTGTGTGCTTTGTCTTCAAAGTAACTTTGACGACATGAATAAATTTATTGCATAAAGGTCTGTGACGTTGGCTGATTCACTACAAGAATATCATCTGAACACTGTTGCCTGTTTTGTGGGATAAATTTGACATAACCCTAGTTTTGAAATTTAGACGTTTCTCTTCTTGCGTTTATTTATTGTACGGCAAAATTCTTTTTCTTTTTTTAAACTGTAGTAGTGGTAGATTCTAATCCTCGACTTTTGAATACTAGGCTAGTCTAGTGGTTAATATACTAGCCTGAAAGATCCAAGACAAAAGTACGAACGATTGTTATCAGAGCATCAATCCTGGTCAAATTCACTGCTGAGTCAAATCACGCTAAGAAACAGCGTTGTGGATGTTGCATCATCCTGAAACTGTAAACTTTACCGACTTTTCAAAGGAGTTTGCTTTCTCTTTCGGGTCGACCCTGAAAGAGAATCCACAAGAAAAGTGTAATGTTTGTTTCTTAGGATGCTCAAGAGTTTTAGAGCGATGGATCAGCAACTTGTCGTGATCTATTGCGGTATACTTTTCGACAATGATTTACTCGTAGAAGCACTGACGATACCCACGGACATTTAATCAAGGCAGCCGATATCCGGTTGAGATTGCAGGCCCATGTTTACCACACACGTTTCCCACGGATTGTAGCTGAACTAGCAGTTCTGTGTGCATTTCTTATCGAGTTGAAGGTCAGTGTATTTTCACCACCAACCATGTGGGGGTTTGGTATGGGACTGTAGGCATATCTGTTAATATCGATAGTTGTTCAGGTAAATCAGGATGGCTTGAAACTAAATGGTACACATCAGCTTCTGGCTTATGCCGATGATGTTAATATACTGGGAGGAAGCATACGTACATTAAAGGAAAATGCAGAAGCTTTAGTA
>Ga0123355_10005668_pt1 | contig 18335 bp, 14 predicted proteins | sample TergutEmb28metaG_3_FD_89872 | JGI IMG/M metagenome (GOLD analysis project Ga0123355, IMG submission 89872) | Embiratermes neotenicus P1 segment gut microbial communities from Petit-Saut dam, French Guiana - Emb289 P1 | ecosystem: Host-associated > Arthropoda: Insects > Digestive system > Gut ... | reverse complement strand
TTTTCAACACAATGCCCACAATGAATGCAGTTTGAAGGAACTGTTTCAACATGCTGATGTGTTTTATCATCTTTAACAATTCTGTTTGCCCCAAATACTGGGCATACACGAATGCAGTTATTACACCCTGTACATTTAATAGGGTCTGTTGTTATTAAAGTATCCATTTTATAGCTTACTCCCTACATTTTGTCCAAACCTGACAGCATATTTTTCATTCTAACGCACAGAGTTGTAATTAGGTCAAATGCAATATTTGGATTTTTAACCATAAATTCATTTATGTTTTTTGCACTTACTTGCAAAAGTTCTGTTTTTTCCCTTGCGATAATTGTTGCTGTTCGTTCTGCATTTAAGAATAACGACATTTCACCAAAAATATCGCCTGGTTTTAATGTGGCAAGTTTAACTTCATTTGCTTGCCCATGTGCTTTAAATACTTCAACATGCCCATCAACAATAATGTACATACATCCGTTTGACTCTTCACCCTCATATAAAATTACATCCATAGCTTGATAGTAAACCTGTGCCCCTGCCAACCCTTTAATCTCTTCAATTTCGGTATTTGCAAGGCTTGAATCAATCCAAGATTTACTTAAAATTGAATTGGTGGAGCTACGAGTTGTAAAATATGACAGTTTTTGTTGCAAAGAAATTACTTGTGCGTCCAACTCTTCGGCGGCGGCGGCTGTTTCTTGGCTTGAGGCAGCATCTTTTTGTATTAAAGAACTAATTTCACCTAATGCATTTTCCATTTGACTAATTGATAGTGATTGCTCTTCTGATGATTTGTAAATTTCTTCAACCACCGACGAAACATTTGTAACATTTTGTAGTATTTTATCTAAACTGCCCGCCGTATCAGTTGCACGTTTCATACCCTCATTAACACTGGTCATTGAGGCTTTTATTAGTTTATTGGTTTCTTGCGCCGCTTCACTGCTTCTGTTTGCCAAAGAACGTACTGCATCCGCAACTACAGCAAATCCAGAGCCATGTTCCCCAGCGCGTGAAGCCTCAACAGAGGCATTTAAAGCCAACAAATTTGTTTGGAATGCGATATCTTCAATAGTTTTAATAATAAGCGATATTTTTGATGATGACTCTGAAATATTTTGCATAGACTCCAGAAGTAATGCCATTTCTTCATTGCCAGTTTTTGCTGAGTTATATGATGTTGTTGATAAATCACTTGCAGTTTTTGCATTAGTTGAGTTTTCAGTAGATTGTTTATCAATAAGCATAATATTACTAGCAATCTCTTCAACAGTAGCCATTTGGCGTGTAACACCATGCGATAATGTCATAGAGCTTTGAGAAAGCATTAAAGCACCAGTAGATACATTTTTTGCTACTGATTCTATTTCAGACATAGTATCATTAAGACGCGATAAAATAGAATTAACAGAACTTTTAATTAAATCAAATATACCAACATATTGTCTTTCAATTCGCCCTTCAAGGTTACCTTCTGAAATATCACTAAGAACTCTGTCAATTTCATCCACATATGAAGCTACAATTTCCATTGTTTCATTAATAGAGTTGTTTATTTCCTTTAATGTTCCGCTAAAAGCTCCTTCAGAACGACGACGGAAATCACCTGCTTGCATGGCTTTCATAATTTCTAAAATAACATTAAATGGCTCATTAATGTTACTAAGTGAAGTATTTAACCTATTTGCAAGTTCATACCAGCCACCGCTAACTTTGGATACATCCATTTTAGTATCAAATTCACCAGAAATTACTTTTTGCGAAAACCCATCAAAAGTTTCATATAAACCTTCCATTGTTGCTACTATGTTGTTAGCTAGTTTGGAAATTTGCGCCTTTTTGCCCAAAAATTCCGGAACTTCTACAGGGAAATTACCCTCACCAGCATTTGATATACAATCAAGTATAACACTCTGGGTTGCGTCAATATCGTCAACAATACCATTAATATGTTCTACAGCCGTTTTTATAGTTTTAAAGTGGTTATACTTATTGGGATTTAACCTAAACTCGATATCACCATCAAAACTAAATTTTTTGTGCATAGATTCAATATCATTAGCTAGATTACTTGTTGTTTGCACAAGTTCGTAAACACCTACAGTTAATCTGCCAATCTCGCCCCCAGTAATCGCACTTTTGTCATAGTTAATACTTAAATTACCACTTTCCAAGCCATGTATGGCAGTTGTAAGCTGGTCTAATGGTAACAATTTCTTTCTAAGTATCAACATAAGCACAGTTCCAATAAATGTTAAGAGTACCACAACAACAAGTGTAATTGCACCCAATGGCGTTAAATTGCTACGTTCTGCACCAATTAAATTGACCCCTAACATTATAGCAACCATTATAACCAAGCACACAAATATGACTGTGGTTAAACGTACCAAAGATGAAATTCTCATAATACAAACTACCCCCAGTGCCTTAAATTAGCCCTTGTGACCCAATATTACCATATAGCATATTCAATGTAAAATGGAAATTAACTTTAGAGCCTGTTTGTTCGCTCTTCTTCTATACTCGTGTAACGAAAGATTTTCCAGACAGGCGTGAGGATGTTTGTGCGAGTGCAAGGAAGCAAAAACCGCGCGTACCCAAAGGTACGTAAGGCTTTTTGATGACGTAGCAATCGTTTAAACAGACCACGCATGGCGGAAAAGATTTCGTTTCACGAGTATAGTGTTGCCACTACTCTTTTAAACCAACTTTTATCTTTACATTTCTTGCCACAATCAAATATAATATACTCGTGAAACGATACATTTTCCGTAGGGGACGCACCCCTGTGCGTCCCGCCCACTCTGCCATTTTGCGGGACGCGCGGGGGCGCGTCCCCTACATCAAACAATCTTTCATTTCACGAGTATAATGCCATGTTTAACTAAGGAATGCACCCTAATATAAAATATATAAAGGAATGATTGTTAATGAAACAAATAGAACAAAATGAATTAATTAAACAAATAGAAAATTTAATCGGAGATGATTTTAATGGAGTTGTTTCCGTAATCAAAAATGGTGAAAGTCTCTTTAAAAAGGCATATGGTTATGCAGATTTGCCAAATAAAAGACCAAACAACATAGATACTATTTTTGAAGTAGCATCTGGTAGCAAGGCATTTGTTGCAACTGGAATCATGAAGTTAATAGAAGAAGGTAAGTTGTCACTTGAAAGCACTATTAATAATCTATTAGATTTTGATTTAAAGCAAATTTCCACTACCATAACCGTTCGCCAACTTTTAAATCACACATCAGGCATACCAGATTATTTTGATGAATCTGTAATGGATGACATGACGGAGTTATGGGCAAAATTCCCTTGTTACCTAATGCGCAAACCATCAGACATGATTCCTACATTTGTTGATAAACCTATGATGTACAATCCTGGCGAAAAATTCCAATATAACAATACAGGTTATACTGTGCTTGCTATGATTATTGAGAAAATTACAGGTATGGAATTTGACAAATATCTTAGCAAATTAATTTTTGAACCTTGTGACATGAAAAGCACAGGATATTATGAGCTTGACCGTTTGCCCGCAAATTGTGCAACTGCCTATATTCATGATAAGGAGCGGGATGAATACTTTGCAAATTATTACAGCACTAACGCAAAATCAGACGGTGCGGGTGGGGTTTACACAACTGTAGATGATATAGCAAACTTTTGGAAGTTTTTCTTAGCTGGTGATATTGTTAATAAAGAAACTGTTAAAGTTATGATATCTGCACAGGCTTGTGATGAAGAAGATGAAGGTTATGGATTTGGTTTTTGGCTTGATGATGATGTGCCATTTTTCCAAGGCATGGATCCTGGTATTAGTTTTATAACTCGTCATCAATTTAATGGCATCTTAACAATTATAACAAGTAATTTTTGCAACAATGTTTGGAAACTAAACAATAATATAGAAGATTTACTCGGTGTGTGACGAGTATATTAGAGCAACCATAATAATAAAAATAAAACAACTGAAGCAATTAAGAAAGGGTCTATTTTGTTTAAAAGGCTCTTTAATCGACCTAATTCACTTTCGTCTTTGTTTTCATTTTCTTTATCTTTATCCCTTATTGTACTAAATTCTTCTGGCTGGGTTGATAGGAACTCAGCCAAAGAGTTGTTTTTAAATATTTCTGAGGAAATATCAATAATATTTGAAGTGTTTAACGCCTGTTGCAAATCATGTTTAATATTTCGTTGGCGATTGTAAGTTTTAAACGCACGAAATAGTACGAATGCACAAGGGGTAGAAATTAAGGCAATAACACCTATTAAGACTACTCCAAGAATTTCGTCAGATATTTCAAACATAGGAAAGTTGCTTCCATTGCTGTAAACAGTTGTTTCAAATGCTTCAAATAAATACGCAGATTCAGGTATTTGCATTTGCATGGTTAAATATATTAATGTGACTTGAATACCATTCATAATAAAATGTGAAAGCATACCCGCTAAAACACTACGGGTGTAATGCACCATATAAGCAAAAATTATTCCCATAACAAAAGCATACGTAAACTGATGTATATTAAGGTGCATAATACCAAAAAAAAGACCATTTATTATAGCAGCTTTTCTAAAAGGTCTGTCTTTGTATGCTGTTTGAATATAACCACGAAATAATAATTCTTCGATAATTGAGGGGGTAACGGCTATTGCCAACATCAACAACCACCATGGATACTGTTGTACCATACCCCCAACTGCATTACCAATAAGATTTGGTGTAAATAAACTTGATATTCCAGCAATAAGCATCATAAGTGGTTGCAGGAAAATGCTTATAAAAACGATTAAAATAACGTTTGTAATACCAAAATTAGATATGCGCATGTAAATGTGTATATCTTCTCGTTTAATAGTAAGCCAAATTACCAAAGGTAATAATAAACCCAGCATTTGCGGAAATATAATAATACCCCATGGCGAAAAAAGAAGTTGCAGAAATGGCTCTCGATGCCCAATATGAGTCATTATATCGGCAATGAGTGGAATTACAATAAAATTAAGCCCTATAATATATAACATCAAAAATAACATAAAAGCACTACCCTGAAATTTACGAATCATGCAAAAAACACCTCCAATGCCTTAGCAATTCGGTGGTAATTTGATGATGTAATAACCATAGATAGATATAAGTCGTTGGTGTTAATTCCCACGCTTTCCAATAACGGAGAACCCGTCATTGATATTGCACCAAAGTCTTTAAGTTCAAGCCCTTCTACACCTTCAAAGAAAGTAACTGTTAATAATCTTTCGGATAGTTGTGCATACAATGTGGGATTTATATTTGAAAGCTCGTACATTATTTCATTTACAGGTTGTATAAACCCTTCTGGTAATATTTCTTCGAGTAATCCTTCTCTGGTGGACATAAAAACATCTAAAGAACCAATTTGAAACAGTGCAATAAAGCGGGTACGTAATGCGCTATCAATCTGTATATCACCTGTTAATGCATAAGAGGCGACTGCAACAATTTCCCTTTCAGGGTCTTCTACAATCACATTTAACTCTTCCGATAATGTAGATAATTGCTCTATAGAAACGCGTCCACTCATCCAAACTACATATAAATACTCTTGTGGGCGTGGGTTGAAAATCCATGCATTAAGGAGACTACCCACCAAAAAGGCAAATATTAGGAATCCAAATATGTGTAATTTATAATATTCCCAAATATATTGACGTTTTTCTGTAAAAGTCATTTCGCGTAATTTTGCGTGCTCTGTGCGAAAGAAATTTTTTATCATTTGCAAAACCCTCTCTTATTTGACATTGTTATACATTACTACCCCCTAATAAAGCTAACGCGCGCGGAATAGCATCTTTAGAATTCTTCCATGGTTCATTTGCATTTCTATGGTCGAATTTTAATGTGAACCATTCCAAATCTTCTTCAAGCTCTAGTAATAGATTTTGCCATTTAGGAATAATTTCGTCAATGAATTTATCTCGTTTGCCACGTGATAAACTTTCTGCCATATTTAGAATTTTTATGAAATGGGGTAAACAATAACCTTTTTGAGACTTAATTAAGTCGCCCTCTGTGCCACCCTTACCCCAAAGGTAAAAAAATGTATCTATATATCTGTCAAATGTGGATTCTACTTTTTTGCATATATAACAAGATTCGTGAGTTGTGGTTATATGTGTTTTTAACCGAGAAATAACTCCTCCTTGGTCTTTGCCAAACAATGGTGCTGGTAATCGCCCCTTTATAATGCTTCCTACATCTTTATTAAACTGCTGCATATAAGTATGTAGCATCAACCCAAGCCCTAAGCGGTTTTGCTCTCTATACATAGCATCTATATGCTTTTTACAAAATCCCACTTTATTTGTTTCCATTCGTACATCATCTTCCATATATGCAGGTCCCATAATAAACTGTATAGAATCTTTTTCTAATTTTTCAAACATTACGCAAAACGCACAGTTTTTTGGCTCTCTTAGAGCCTCTAACACTGGTATTGTATGAATACGGTCTGGCATGATATCATTCCTTTCTATGTTTATTATATCGTCTTGCCTGAAAAGAAACAATGACTGTATAGTAATTTTAATTTAGGGCGTGTTCCCACTAAAGCCAAATGATTATAGATTATATGTAACACTCTTGTCCCAAACACATATAATAATAGTAGGTCATTTTAGCATGTTTAAGTTTCATTGGAAGTCACTTCTTAGTTTAATTAGGTTTGATATTTCACCTATGAAAACTCCTAGTAGTCAATCTTCTTAATGTGCTTTTTATGCGATTGACTACTAGGAGGTGAAAGTGTTGTTTTATACGAAAATCAATCCAAATGGACTGGATGGCAAAGGGAATCAGGGTAAGCAAGGTGATAATCAAAACAACCAAGGAAATCAGGATAACCACGATAACCCAAACGGTTGTGGTCATGGCAAATCAAAAAGAGTAGTATGCCCAAGCAAAGTCTGTGAGGATGTAAAAGTAACTATTCCTGTTGAGGTTCGTGCAACAGTGGATGTCAAAAACATCTCGCTTCAGTGCAAAGGTCATCACATCAAAGAATATGAAGGTTCAAAATCTAGGATACACAAGTTTGAAATCATTCAGGAAGTTCAAGCGCAGATTCCAATTGATGTCATTACAGAAGTGGAAGTTGAAGACGAACGTGTAGATTTTCATGCTCGAAAGTGCCATTAATAAGCAATAACAACAAATATGCAGTATTTAAGGGGTGCTGGTTGAGATAATCAGCACCTTTTTATGTGTGTGTTGATATACTCGTGAAACGATACATTTTCCGTAGGGGACGCGCCCCTGCGCGTCCCGCCCACTCCGCCATTTTGCGGGACGCGCGGGGGCAACACCTTTATTGAGCGACGGAAATTGCGAAAGCAATTTCCTAGCAGATAAAAAAGAAAAAAGAAAACCTCGAGTTTTTCGAGGTTTTTATTTTTATACATGTTGTAATTCCTTGGTTTTTGTTTTTGTTTGTATTTGGTTTCTATCAATATTACGCTGTGCCGCACTTAGCATTAATTTTATCCTGTTTAACTGGTTTACTTCACTTGCGCCTGGGTCATAATCCACAGCCACAATGTTTGCATCAGGATACTCATTGTGTAGTTTTTTAATGATACCCTTTCCTGTAACATGGTTCGGTAAACATGCAAAAGGTTGTGTGCATATGATATTAGGTACACCTTGATGTATTAACTCAATCATCTCGGCAGTTAAAAACCAGCCTTCGCCTGTCATATTACCCAGAGAAACAATAGGTTTTGCCAATTCTGCCATTTTATCAATAGGAACAGGGGAAGTAAATCTTTGGCTTTTGTCCAAAGCCTTTCGCATATGTTTACGATACATTTCAATAGAGCGGATTGCAAAATTTCCAGCAAATTTTGCTTTTTTTGAACCACCAAGATAAGTTGCCTTAAAGTTTACATTAAATGAGGAATATAAAATAAAATCTAACAAATCAGGTACAATGGCTTCCGCGCCTTCATTTTCCAAAAGCGTAACAATATCATTATTTGCAGTTGGATGATATTTTACTAAAATCTCACCAACTACACCCACACGGGGAATAGTAATATCTTTTATCGGCATAGAATCAAAATCTTTAACTATGCCATAGATATTCCTTTTAAATTCTCGACGGCTTCCATTTTTTACAGATTCCTTGCAAATGTTATTCCATTTTTCATAAAGTGCATTAGCTTGTCCAGCTTCAACTTCATAAGGACGAGTGCGATATAGCACCCTTGATAATAAATCGCCATAAATTAGGGATTGTAAAGCCTTATTAATTAAAGGCATTTTAAAAGATAAGCCTGGGTTTTTTTCAATTCCCATTGCACTAAGAGAAACAACTGGTATATGCTCCAAACCCGCCTTAGCCAACGCTTTGCGGATAAATCCAATGTAGTTAGAAGCTCTACAGCCCCCACCTGTTTGGCTCATAAAAATAGAAACATTGTTTAAATCATATTCACCAGAAAGTAGAGCATTAAGCACTTGCCCCACAACTATTAATGCTGGATAACACGCATCATTGTTTACATATTTTAATCCAATGTCAATACAATTTTTGTCCATAGCTGGCATTATAACAAGATTGTAACCACTTGCTCTAAATGCCTCTTGAAGAATATCAAACTGTAAAGGTGCCATTTGTGGGCATATAATTGTATGTTTGTCACGCATTTCTTTTGTAAAGACAGCCCGTGGTTTGCGAGGTGTGGCTTTTTGTAATAACAAACCACGTTCACGCCTTACAGATATTGCCGCAAATAAAGAACGTATACGAATTCTTGCAGAGCCAAGGTTTGAAACTTCGTCAATTTTTAATAAAGTGAAAATTTTACCTGTTGCTTCAAGAATTTCTTGTACTTCATCTGATGTTACAGCGTCCAACCCGCAACCAAATGAATTTAATTGAATAAGTTCAATATCAGGGCGATTTCGCACCCAATATGCCGCGGAATACACACGGGAATGATAAACCCATTGGTCACGCACGCCCAAAGGACGCTCTACCTTACCCAAATGCACAATAGTATCTTCACTAAGGACTGGAATGCCATAAGAGGCGATTAATTCAGGAATACCATGGTTAATTTCTGGGTCTATGTGATATGGTCTTCCAGCCAACACAACCGCGCCCAATGCGTTGGCTTCGCAATATTCTATAGCCTCATCACCCATTCGTTGCAAATCTAACCTATAATTATCTTGCTCTTTTAAAGCCTTTGTTAATGCTATTTTAATTTCTCCGGCTGGAATGTTTGGAAACTCTGCTTTTAGCACTTTTTCCATGCTTTTGGGGTCGTTTAAGTTAAAAAATGGGTTGTGAAAACGTATATTTTCATTTTCTAGTTCTTCCATATTGTTTTTTATATTTTCTGGATACGATGTAACAATTGGGCAATTAAAATGCTGGTCTGCACCCTCTACAAGACATTTTTCATATGGAATACTAGGGTAAAAAATGTAATCTACACCATCATTAATCAAAGCCATAACATGCCCATGGACTAATTTAGCTGGATAACATTCCGATTCACTGGGAATAGATTCAATGCCCAATTCATAGATTGCCCTTGAAGAACGAGGTGACAAAACAACACGATAACCCAATTCTGTAAAAAACGTAAACCATAGCGGATAATTTTCATACATATTTAAAACACGAGGAATTCCAACAATTCCGCGTGGTGCTTTATCGCCTTCAAGTGGAGTATAGTTAAATACGCGTTCATATTTTTTTGCATATAGATTAGGTACATTTGATACAGCATTAGTTTTGCCAGAACCACGTTCACACCGATTACCAGAAATAAAATTTTTACCATTTCCTTGTGTTTTAAAACGATTAATGGTAAGCAAACAATTATTTTCACAAGCAGAGCAACGGCTGTGGCTTGATTTTATTTCTAGGTTTTGTAAATCTTCTTTGTCTAATAAAGTTGTAACCATCCAAGAGCGATAACGTTCTTTTGCCAATAATGCTGCACCAAATGCACCCATAAGCCCCGCGATATCAGGGCGAATTGCCTCACGTTCGCTTATCAGTTCAAAGGCGCGTAAAACCGCCTCATTGTAAAAAGTACCACCCTGTACAACAATATTTGCACCCATTTTTGTAGGGTCAGTGATTTTTATTACCTTTTGTAGGGCGTTTTTGATAACAGAATATGCAAGCCCAGCTGAAATATCTGCAACACTTGCGCCTTCTTTTTGGGCTTGTTTAACACGAGAATTCATAAATACTGTACAACGAGAACCCAAATCAACAGGGTTTTCTGCAAACAATGACTGTTCTGCAAATGTGGTAATGGGTAAATCTAATGAACGTGCAAAAGTTTCCAAGAAAGAACCACAACCAGCAGAACAAGCCTCATTAAGTAACACAGAATCTATAATGCCATTTCTTATGCGTAGGCATTTCATATCTTGCCCACCAATGTCCAAAATAAAATCAACTGATGGATTAAAAAACGCCGCCGCCCTATAATGTGCAACTGTTTCAACTTCTCCAAAATCTGCACCCAGTGCGGTTTGCATAAGCCCTTCACCATATCCTGTTACACAGGAATAACATAATTTTGCAGTATCGGGAAGTATTTCATATAGTTCTTTTAATGCCTTGCGTGCTACATCCAATGGGCTACCCTCATTACTTTCATAAAAAGTATGAAGCACTTGCCCTTCTTCGCCAATAACTACAGCTTTTGTGGTGGTAGAGCCTGCATCAAGCCCAAAAAAGCAATTTCCAGAGTATGATGACAACTCTCCGCGGGGTACAGTTTGTTTATTATGACGCTCTTGGAAAGTAGCATAATCTTTCTTGGTTGTAAATAATGATTCGAGTCGTGCTATTTCAAAAGGTAATTCTTGTTGTGCTTCCAAATTATTAATTAAAGTTGTAATTTCCATTAAAGAACTCTCTTGCTCTGCCCTTATCGCCGCACCAAGAGCCGCAAATAAATGTGAATCTTCAGGCACTATAATTTGCGAATCTGTAAGTTTTAACACATCAACAAATCGCGCCCGCAATTCAGAGAGAAAATGTAATGGTCCTCCCAGAAAAGCAATATTTCCACGAATAGGCTTGCCACATGCCAAACCACTAATTACTTGGCTTACAATTGCTTGAAATATTGAAGCCGCTAAATCTGCACGTGATGTACCCTCATTAATTAATGGCTGGAGGTCAGATTTTGCAAATACTCCACAACGTGCCGCAATAGGATATATAACCTTATGAGATTTTGCCAATTCGTTTAACCCTGTAGCGTCTGTATCCAAAAGAGTCGCCATTTGGTCAACAAAAGAGCCTGTCCCACCGGCACAAATGCCATTCATACGTTGCTCTATTGTGTTGGTGAAGTAGATAATTTTTGCATCTTCTCCACCAATTTCAATAGCAACATCTGTATGAGGTGCAAATTTTGCTATTGAGTCAGACACAGCAATAACTTCCTGTACAAATGGTACACCCACCCAATTTGCTAAACTTAACCCCCCAGAACCTGTTATCATTGCTTTGAAACTAAACTCGCCCAATTCGTCTTGTGCTTCCATAACAAGTGATAGTAATGTTTCCTTTATATTAGAATGATGACGACGGTAACGCCGAAACACGCATATATTATTGTTATCAGTGACAATTAATTTAATTGTTGTTGAACCAATGTCAATCCCCAACCCATATGTAGTCACTAAATCCCCTCCTGAGCTTATGAATATAGTGTTTTTGTTTTTTCTTAATGGGGGGCTTTCGTGCTTATGGGGCGCTACCCCAAGCCCCGCAAAGTGGCGTAGCCACTTTTTTATTACTAGGAAATAGAACATACTTTATCAGACAAAAGGTATTGTATCTTATTTTGTTCAACATTAAAAGCGGAAAGCATTATCTTAAAAATATCTTTGATTATCATATAATTGTTCTTTTCGCTTGTCAAACATATAAATTTTCTGTATAATGGGCGCAATGATTAAGAGAGGGGGAGACAGTTTGGTTAATGTAGCAACTTTATCTAATGAAATTCTATCAGGTATAATTGATAGAATTCCCAATGCGCGTGCCATGCATGAAAGAATTATGAATCCACAAACTCAAACACCATCACAATCAAATGTTTCTGAAACTTCTACAGTTTCTATTTCTGGAAATTCTGGAAATGGAAGGACAACTACCAGTATTGGAACATCAAACAATCCTGTTTCATTTGATGCAATTTTTGATTATATTGCAAACAGTGGGCAAGTTGACAATGATGTTTTACGAAGGGCAATTGAAGCAGAAATTGATTTGGCGGCAACACGTCATAACTTAGACCCAAGTTTGGTTCGTGCCGTAGTTCGTGCAGAAAGTAATTACCGTCATGATGTAGTTTCGCGTGCTGGTGCAATGGGTTTAATGCAATTAATGCCAGGTACAGCAGAATTTTTGGGAGTGGAAGACCCTTTTGATATTCGCCAAAATATTGATGGTGGTACAAGATATTTGCGCATGTTGCTGGATATGTTTGACAATGATTTAACTCTTGCTCTTGCAGCATACAATGCAGGACAGGGTAATGTTAGGCGGCATGGAGGGGTTCCACCGTTTCAGGAAACCATTAATTACATTCCACGAGTTAAACAATTTATGGAAGAATACATGCTTTTAAGTTATAAAACAGCTTTGGAAGATTCAAGATTTTAAGGTAAGACCTTGCCCTGAAAAACGAGTACGCGTTTTTGGGGTTTTTTTTATCCTAAAAAGCACAAACTAGTATGAGGTGATGACTGTGAAAGCCTTTATATTTTTGTCTAGTTTGGTGGTAAAATGCCACCATGATGAAGTGTTAGAACGAGCAGCGGGGCTAACATACAGGGTTTTGTTAGCGTTTTTTCCATTTTTGTTATTTCTTATGTCGTTGATGGGATTTTTAAATCTTGATGAATCGGCAATACTAGAAGGATTATACTATGTATTACCCAGTGAAGTTGCTAATTTAGTATCATCCTTTATTTCAGAGTTAAGTATAACCAGAAGCCGCGGAATAATGACTACATCGTTATTTTTTAGCGTTTACAATTCGACAAATGGTTTTCGCGCTATAATTCGTTATACCAACCGTGCATTTGGTTTTCAAGACCGCAGGAGTTTTATTGTTCAGGTTGGACTTAGTTTTTTGTTAATGATTTTATTTTCTTTAGCGTTGGTTATAATGCTTGGTGTTATCGTATTTGGGCAACATCTATGGAGTTGTTTTTTTCCGAATGGCTCGGATATGTTGTTTAGGCTGGTTAGTGGAGTAATATCATTTGCAATTTTGGTATTAACTACCTCGTTAATATATAAATTAGCTTGTGCCAAGTCTCTTACCCTCAAATATATTTTGCCTGGAGCGACAATAACCGTGTTGGCATGGATTATAGTTACCAGTCTATTTGGGTTTGTTATTGTTAATTTTACACAATATCCAGCCATTTATGGTAGTTTCGCTGGTATATTTATACTAATATTATGGCTTAATACAATTTCTATGATTCTTTTAATTGGCAATGAAGCCAATTCTCTGTTACAATACTTCCAAACATAATCTAATGGAAAACCAAAAAACGAAAGGAAGATGTAACATGGCACTTTGGAACAGTTCTTTTGAAACGGGTAACGCTAATGTTGACAAAGACCACAAGGAGTTATTTGAACTTGTGGAAGGATTATTACAAACAGCATCCAAAAGCAAAAAAGAAACAGTCAAGGAGTCTATTGATTTTTTAGCAAACTATGTTGTACGACATTTTGGTATGGAAGAAAAATTAATGGTTGAATCTGAATTTCCACATACCGACGCACATAAGAAACAACATGCAGACTTTCTTGCAGAAGTTGGAAAAATGGTAGAAAAATTTGAAAATGATGGTTTTGCTTTGGGTAGTCAAGAAGAATCAAATCTTTTGCATTTTAACCTTGAAGTCAATAAAACAGTTGTAGGCTGGTTGACAGCACATGTTATGGGTAGCGACCGCGCATTGGCAGACCATTATCGCGCATGGACAGAAAGAAGTAGTGTAAAGAGAAGAAGGTAATCTATAAATGGCAGATAAAAAAGCGACTTCGTCGCTTCCCGAAGGAAGTGTAGCTGGGGTTTCCCCAGCGGAACGGCGGGGTTTGGGGCAGCGCCCCATTGAAAAAAAAGGAAAAACGGAAAAACGAGTAGAGCATATCACAGACATGAATGAAGACTTTGCACAGTGGTACACAGATATTGTGCGTAAAGCCGAACTTGCAGAGTATTCAGAAGTTGGTGGTTGCGTTATATTCCAGCCCTATGGTTACGCAATTTGGGAACGTATTCAACAAGTTTAGATAAGCGTTTTAAAGATACTGGGCATGAAAATATGTATATGCCTATGTTAATTCCAGAGCATTTACTACAAATGGAAAAAGACCATATCGAAGGTTTTGCACCAGAGGTTGCATGGGTAACACATGGCGGAGAAGAAGAATTACAAGAGCGTTTTTGTATACGTCCTACATCAGAAGTGCTATTTTGTTCCCATTATGCAAAAACAATTCAGTCTTGGCGAAATTTACCTAAATTGTATAACCAATGGTGTAATGTAATGCGCTGGGAAAAAACCACACGCCCATTTTTACGTACTCGTGAGTTTTTATGGCAAGAAGGACATACAGCACACGCAACGGCAGAAGAATCTTTGGCAGAAGCATTGTTAATTTTAGACATCTATAGCGAATTAGCCGAAAAAGTTTTAGCTATTCCTGTGGTTAAGGGGCAGAAAACCGAACGTGAGAAATTTGCGGGCGCGTTGGCAACATATGCCGTTGAAAGTATGATGCATGATGGAAAATCGCTACAGTTTGGAACAACTCATGATTTTGGTGACAAATTTGCAAAAGCCTTTGATATTAAATATTTGGATAAAGATAATAAACAGCAGTATGCCCATCAATCATCATGGGGTGTTAGCACTCGTATGATTGGCGCGTTAATAATGGTACACAGCGACAATAATGGTTTGGTTCTTCCCCCAAATGTGGCACCCACGCAGTTGGTTATTGTTCCTGTGGCTTCTCACAAAGAAGGTGTTGTGGAAAAAGCCCAAGAAATTAACGCGCGTTTGGCACAAATAGCACGTTGTAAAGTTGATTTAACAGACAAATCCCCTGGTTGGAAATTTGCAGAGCATGAAATGAAAGGCATTCCAATTCGTCTTGAAATAGGTCCAAAGGATATAGAGGCGGGGCAATGTGTGTTGGCGCGTCGTGATACAAGCGAAAAAGTCACCATATCACTGGAAGGAAATGCTCTTGAAACAGCCGTAGCAGAAATTTTAGAATCAATACAAACAAATCTTTTTGAAAAAGCAAAAGCACGAAACAACGAAAAAACCTACACAGCCCAAAGCGTTGATGAAATGAAGAAAATACTAGACGAAACCCCAGGCTTTGTAAAAGCCATGTGGTGCGGTAGTGATGCTTGTGAGGTAAATATTAAAGAAAATGCAACCGCCACTAGCCGATGTATTCCCTTTGAACAGGAAAAAATTGGAGATACTTGTGTGGTTTGCGGAGAATCCTCTGAAAAAATGGTTTTATGGGGACGTGCGTACTAGGAAAGGGTTATGTATATGAAAAATCAAGCATTTAATCCATTTCTTCCAAGTTATGAATATATCCCAGATGCAGAGCCTTATGTATTTGGTGATAGGGTGTATATTTATGGCTCTCATGATTGTTTTAATGGTAAAGCCTATTGTTATAATGATTATGTTTGCTGGTCTGCACCTATGGACGATTTAAGTGATTGGAAATATGAAGGTGTAATATACAAAAAAACTCAAGACCCAATGAATGCCGATGGAAAACATTGTTTATATGCCCCTGATGTTGTGTTGGGGCTGGACGGGCGTTATTATCTATACTACGCGCTTGATAGAGTTGGAATTATGGCTGTGGCTGTGTGTGATACTCCAGCAGGGCAATATGAATTCCTTGACTTTATAAAGTATTCTAATGGTAATGTAATAGGCAAAGAGGGCGAACTTTACCAATTTGACCCAGGGGTTTTTATTGACGACGACAAACGCATTTACTTGTATTCAGGGTTTGCGCCAAGGTCAGACACTTTTGTACATGCAGGAGCAACAGGAGGCAGACCATGGAGCGCATTTGGTAGTTTTGTAATGGAACTTGAACCAGATATGGTAACAGTTAAAGGCAATTACAAAACTTTATTACCTACTCCTGATAATTCAGCAGGAACAGGTTTTGAAGGACATGAGTATTTTGAAGCAAGCTCACCACGGAAAATAAATGGAAAATATTATCTTGTTTATTCATCCATTAATAGTCATGAATTATGCTATGCAATAAGTGACAAGCCTGATGAAGGTTATGTATTTGGCGGAACAATTGTAAGTATTGGTGATGTATTTCTTGACGGACGCAAAGAAGCAGACGCGCTTAACTATATGGGCAATACCCATGGTGGTTTAGTAGAAGTTAATGGGCAGTGGTATATTTTTTATCATCGTCAAACAAATTTACACCAATATTCGCGCCAGGCTTGTGCAGAAAAAGTATATTTTCAGCCTGATGGTTCTATTAAGCAAGTTGAAATTACAAGTTGTGGGCTTAACCCAACACCCCTTTTAGATAGTGGCGAATATGAAGCACGCATTGCCTGTAATCTTGTTTCCTCAAAAGGTTGTGTTTTCTATGCATTCCATTCAAAGATGGATGTGGATAGTCACCCATATTTTACACAAGAGGGTGAAGATAGGGAATCAGACGGTAATCAATATATAGCCAACTTTAAAGATGGTGCGATTGCGGGTTTTAAGTATTTTGACTTTAAACATTGTACAAAAATTGTTGTGAAAGTACGAGGCACTGCAACAGGAAGCATAGTAGTCTTTAATGAGTTAACCGATAATAAAGAGGTTAATAATCCTTGGGCAACCATAGAAATTCATCCTTCTGATACTTGGGTAGAATTTTCTGCACCAATGGTTATAGAAATTGGTACTCATCCATTGTACTTTACATTTGAAGGCGAAGGTAGTTTTGATTTTTTAAGTTTTACGTTGTCTTAAATGTTTTCCCGCCCAAAAGTGATACTTCACTTTTGGGCATTTTCTTGAATTGAAGACAAAGTTTTACTTTTGGTAAAAAAACCAATTACAAGTAAACTAAATGGTATAATACTCAAAACAATAATATCAAGTATTGTATTTGTTTCAATAAGATAAAATACGCCAGAAATTGGAATAACAAGATACAAATATAAAAAAAATAATATATATCCCCCAACTTCTACGATGACTGCAAAAATCAAAGCAAAACACGCAAAACTTACAGCAAACCAGTAACAAATATACAGGTTAAATATTGCTTTTGATTTAAACCTTACTGCAATAAATAATATCAGCAACCACATAACAATAAAGATACTCATACCAATCACATTGCCTATGTGTATCCTTCCACCCAAACCGCCAAAAAATCCAAGATTAAGCATGGGAAAAACCCATAATGATAAAAATAAAATTAACAATATAAACAATACTAGCATGATTCTTTTATAAATTTTCATGTGCAACAGCCCCCTTATTAAGTATTTTAGCAAGTCAAAGTAGTTATTACCACGAACATCATTAAAATCCAGTTCTACGCCCGTATCGTTTTTAGACGTTATTGAAAAAACAATATCCCTAGTTTTATCATTAATGATGTCTTTTAATTTCTCATTTCTTACTTTAGAGATGGCGAGTTCTATTTTGGCAATTTAAGCTTCTAATATGGGGACATTACCTTCAATATGATTTTTTATTGTTTCCTTGCGATTGGCTATTTTCTGCTCAATTTCTTGTAATTCTATATGTGCATTACGGAGATTTCGCGTCCGATTGTGTTGTGCAGTATTTAATTCGTTTGCATAAATAGCATCCACCTCAGTTGATGATGTTAAATATTCATTTTGTGTATTTGAAATTTTATCTTGAATTACTTGAATTTCAGCATTAAGTGATTTAATTTTTTCAGCAACAAAAAGTTGCTTGTTATAGAAAACAGCGAAAACAAATCCCCTCCTTAACTGCAAATCGCCAAAATCACGAGGAAAAAGGTTTTTGTATGCAATCATAGCCATCATCTTATCTGCGCTAAATGTGTCCGTTGCTAATTGCTTGGTCAATCGCTCTTTATATACAGTAAATTCATTGCAAATATTTTTTAACATACGCATATCATCAATGTAAAGTGAAAATCCACTCAAAAAAGTATCAGAAAACAAATTTAAAATCCCATGCTCTAGTAAG
>Ga0123355_10005667_pt1 | contig 18337 bp, 13 predicted proteins | sample TergutEmb28metaG_3_FD_89872 | JGI IMG/M metagenome (GOLD analysis project Ga0123355, IMG submission 89872) | Embiratermes neotenicus P1 segment gut microbial communities from Petit-Saut dam, French Guiana - Emb289 P1 | ecosystem: Host-associated > Arthropoda: Insects > Digestive system > Gut ... | reverse complement strand
CTTATAGAGTTGGTTGACATAACAAAAGTCTTTGGGCGGCAAACCGTCCTGGACGATATAAATTTATACATAAGGCAGAACGAGTTTGTAACGTTGCTGGGGCCAAGCGGTTGCGGCAAGACTACTACGTTGCGTATTATTGGTGGGTTCGAGCAGCCTACAAGCGGCGAACTTCTTTTTAATGGCGAAAGTTTGCTGGCAACCCCGCCGCACAAGCGCAAGCTAAACACCGTGTTCCAAAAGTACGCCCTGTTTCCCAACATGGACGTGGCAGAAAACATCGCATTCGGGCTGAAAATAAAAAAACTGCCCAAATCAACCATACAAGAAAAAGTTGCGGCAATGCTGAAAATGGTGAACCTAGAGGGTTTTGAAAAACGTGCGGTAACATCACTTTCCGGCGGACAGCAGCAACGCGTGGCAATTGCCCGGGCACTCGTGAATGAACCGCAGGTGCTTCTTCTCGACGAACCGCTGGGCGCGTTGGATTTGAAATTGCGAAAAGAGATGCAGGTAGAACTAAAAACCATGCAGCAAGCCCTGGGAATCACCTTCGTGTACGTCACCCACGACCAAGAAGAAGCCCTAACCATGAGCGACACCATAGTGGTAATGAACGAAGGAAAAATCCTGCAAATAGGCACGCCGGAAGACATATACAACGAGCCGCAGAACGCATTTGTGGCCAATTTCATAGGGGAAAGCAATATCTTACCCGCTACAATGCGCCGGGATTTCCTTGTTAATTTTTCCGACGAAGATTTTGTTTGTGTGGACGCGGGGTTTGATGTCAACGAATCCGTGGAAGTGGTAGTGAGGCCGGAAGATATACGGATAACCACCCCTGAGAGCGGCAAGCTGCGCGGCGTGGTGACTAACGCAATTTTCAAAGGTGTCCACTATGAAATGCATGTGGATGTAAGCGGGTATTCCTGGAAGATTCACAGCACAGAGCAGTCCGTCCCCGGCTCAAATGTAGGCCTCAACATCATCCCCGAGCATATCCACGTAATGCGCAGGAGCCGGGCATGAAGCGCGTTTTTGTGTACCCGTATGGGGCATGGCTGGCGTTGTTTATAGTCATTCCGCTGTTGCTGGTGGTTTATTATGCGATAACCATCGCCACGCCGGACGGGGTTGGCTTTACGCTGTCGCATTTTCGGTTGTTTTTTCAGGGGATGACCCCTGGTGAGCCTTTTTTTCAGCGGTTGTATATTCGGGTGGCTGTGCATTCAGTTTATTTGGCGCTGCTTAGCACTGCTATCTGCTTTGCGCTGGGGTATCCACTGGCGTACATTTTGGCCAGTGCGGGTTCTAGGGATAAGTCGTTTTTGGTGTTTATGTTTGTTGCTCCAATGTGGATGAATTTTCTGGTGCGAACCTATGCATGGCTTACGATTTTGGAACGCCATGGGCTGGTTAACGCGCTTTTGCAACGGCTGGGGTTGCCCATTATTGATATATTGTTTACCGATGCCGCTGTTTTGCTGGGCATGGTTTACAATTTTTTGCCGTTTATGGTGCTTCCCATTTATACATCCCTTGTGCGCATGGATAAGCGGCTTATTGAAGCGGCGCAGGATTTGGGTGCTGGCCCCGTAAATGTGTTTTTGCGGGTGGTGTTTCCCCTTAGCTTGCCTGGGGTCATAAGCGGCATTACCATGGTGTTTATGCCGGGGGTTGCCACATTTATTATTTCCAATTTGCTGGGCGGGGCGCAATATTTCTTGCTGGGCAACCTGATAGAACAGCAGTTCCTGCGGGTGGGCAACTGGCATTTCGGCTCGGTTGTGGCTGTTGTTCTTATGGTTATGATGCTCATTTCCATGGCGATACTTAGGTTTTTTGACAAAGGCGAGCTGCGGGAAGAAGGTGCCAGGATATGATGGCGTTTAAGAAAATGTACCTGGGGCTGCTGCTGTTCTTCATGTACGCGCCCATTTTGGTGCTGATGGTGTTCTCGTTCAACGCATCCCGTTCGCGCAATACATGGGGTGGGTTTAGCCTTCACTGGTATATGGAGCTGTTCAACGACCCACACACCCAGCTGGCGTTGCGCAATACTGTGCTGATTGCTATATTTTCCACGATACTGGCCACAATTATAGGCACGGTGGCGGCTGTTTCCATTGACAAGCTGCGTAGGCGGCCGCGTGCGGTTATCATGGGCATCACCCGCCTGCCGGTTATGATGCCGGACATTGTAACCGGGCTTTCGCTGATGATATTGTTCCTGTTTATATTTCGGATGGTGGGGTTTGGTCGGCTGGGGTTTGGCACGTTGCTGCTGGCGCATGTTATTTTTAATGTGCCATATGTGATATTGTCGGTGATTCCCAGAATCCGCCAGCTTGACCCCAACTTGTATGAAGCCGCGCTTGATCTTGGCTCTAGCCCGTTTAGGGCGTTTGTGCAGGTGATTTTGCCGGAACTTTGGCCGGGGGTGGTCACCGGGGCAATGTTGGCGTTTACCCTGTCTGTGGATGATTTCATGGTCAGTTTTTTCACCACCAACCCTGGGGTGCAAAACCTGTCCATTAGGATTTTCTCCATGACGCGCAGGGGGGTAGACCCCAGGATAAACGCGCTGTCTACGCTGATTTTCATCGTGATCATGGCTCTGTTGTTTTTCATCAACAGGCGCGACCAGATGCTGCTTCGCAAGCAACGGCAGCAGGAATGAAACTCAGTTGGTATAAAATTTATACCAACTGAAAAAATATTTAATTTTTGGAGGAGATAATATGAAAAAAATTCTATTGACATCAATTTTGCTGGTACTTGTACTGGGCTTTACAGCCTGTGGCGGCGACACAGAGCGGCTCTATGTATTTAACTGGGGGCTGTTTATCGACGAAGCTGTTTTGGAGATGTTTGAAGAAGAATACGGCATCCGGGTAATCTACAGCACATACAGCACCAACGAGGAGATGTATTCCTTGGTTGTGTACGGCGGCGCAGAGTTTGACATTATTGTTCCGTCGGACTACATGGTAGAGCGAATGATACGCGAAGAGCGGCTTGCGCCCATCAATTGGGACAATGTCCCCAACGCCAGCTATATAGACAGCCGGTTCAAAAATTTGGCGTTTGACCCGATGAGCCGATATTCCGCGCCATATAAATGGGGGACATTCGGCATCGTGTACAATACTACCATGGTTGACCAAGTTGTAGACTCATGGGAAATATTGTGGGACGAGCAATTTGCCGGGGAAATTTTTATGTACGACAGTTCCCGCTGCACAATGGGCGCGGTGCAAAGAATGCTGGGCTTTTCCATGAACAGCACAGATGCGGATGAACTCAACCAAGTGCGGGACGCATTGGTTGCCCAAGCACCCTTGGTGCGCGCATTTATGGCCGACCAAATAATACCCAGCATGATAGGCGAAGAAGGCACCCTTGCCACGGTATACAACGGCTGCGCCATGTGGATAATCTACTACAACCCAAACCACAACTTCGTGGTGCCGCGCGAAGGGTCACAGCTATGGTTCAACTCCATGGTTATCCCCGCGACCTCACGCAACCAAGAAAACGCCGAAAAATTTATAAATTTTATGAATCGCCCGGATATCGCGCTGTTAAATGCCCTATACACCCGTTATTCAACCAGCAACCTGGGTGCATTTGAGTTGCTGCCGGTGGAATGGCAAAACTGCCCAATATATTGGCCCGGCGAAGATATACTGGCCAGGGGCGAAGTTTTTGTAGATTTAGGGGACGATTTTAGAGGTGAGTTTGAGCGCGCCTGGACAGAGGTTTTGGTGCAAGCGCGTTAGGAAAACAAAATCATTCCAAAAACAAAAATTGGACAAAGCCTTGTAAACACAAGGTTTTGTCCAATTTTAGAAAACATTTCACTGCCCGAAACCGGAATCGAACCGGTACGTCCCGAAGGACACGGGATTTTAAGTCCCGGGCGTCTACCAGTTCCGCCATTCGGGCAAATCTTACATATAAAATACCGCTCGGTGGAATTATTGTCAAGTATATGCAGCAAAATAGCACGGAAATAGTATCATACGAATCTCGAAAATCACCGTCGCCAACGCTTCGCGAAAAACGGCCAGAAGCCGCCGATTTTTCGCTCGGTTGTCGACGTGATTTTCTGAGATTCGTATCAGTTGGATAGCATTGCCATCCAACTGTAAAAATCCAACTGGTTGGCAATGCTATCCGGTTGGATTTTACAATAGATGACCCGCGCAGTCATATCGTGTATAATAATTATTATCATTACATAGGGGGTGCAAAATGTCCGAAGTCATCATGCAAGTACGCAACCTCACCAAGGAATACGTTATGGGGGAAGTCACGGTTCGTGCCTTGCGCGGGGTAAGCTTTGATTTGTATGCGGGTGAGTTTGTGGTGGTGCTGGGTCCCAGCGGTTCGGGCAAAAGCACTCTGCTTAACATAGTCGGCGGCATAGATAAGCCGACGGCCGGCAGGGTTTTGTTTGACGGCAAGGATATCGCCAGCGCATCGGACAAGGAACTTACGGCGTATAGACGCAATGCCGTGGGGTTTGTGTTTCAGTTTTACAATTTGATTCCCAACCTTACCGCGCGGGAAAATATCGTGTTGGCCTCGGAAATGTCAAAATCGCCAATTGACCCGGAAGAATTGCTTGTGTCGGTTGGCCTTTCAGAACGAGCGAAGAATTTCCCCACTCAACTATCTGGCGGAGAACAGCAGCGCGTGGCCATTGCCCGCGCCGTAAGCAAAAATCCATTCATATTGTTATGCGACGAACCCACCGGCGCACTGGACTTTAGCACGGGTATACAGGTGCTGCGCATCTTAAAGGATTTCAACGAGAAATACGGCAAAACCGTGATAATAATCACCCACAATGCTTCAATAGGAGCCATGGGCAACCGGGTTTTTTATTTCAAAGACGGCCTTATCGACAAAATCGTGGTAAACGACACCCCAATCCAAGCAGAAGAAGTTTCGTGGTGATGATATGCTGCTAAAAAAAGCATACCGCGCCATGTGGGCGCATAAACGAGCCTATTTGGCGTGTGTTTTCCTTATAATGATTGGCACAATGATGCTTACCGCAATGGGAACAGCCGTTGACGGCCTGCAAAGTGCCAAACTGCTTTTTTACGACGATTATCGCCTGGCAGATGTGTGGGCAAGGGTAGGTGCTGTACCCACAAGCGAAGTGGAGCGGCTGCTAAACCTTCCTGGAATTTCGGCGGTTGACCATCGCACGGTAATGGAAGTGCGGGCAGCAGTAGAAGGCAGCGATGACATCATTATCCTGCGGCTGTATTCCTTTGCGCCGGGGGACGAAGGCCGTCTCAACGACTTTCAAACAAAGGGCTTTGAGCCCTCGTTGCGAAATGACATTGCACTAAGCGAAATGTTTAAATTAACCCGTGGGCTGGAAACAGGCGACCCAATAACCCTGTTTGTGCAGGGGCGGGCGTTCAACTACCAAGTAACCGGCGCACTTTTGAGTCCGGAATACATTTACATCGCACGTGGCGGCACAGAAGTGCTTCCCGACAACAACGGCTTTGGCATTGCCTATATCACAGAAGACGCAATGAACAGCATCACAGGCCGCCCTGGCATCGCCAACGAAATATTATTTTCTCTGGCGGATGGTTATGAACTTGAAGATGTTCATGGATATTTGATTGACGCCCTGCGGCCATATGGCCTTATTTCAGTGAGTGGGCGGGACGCGCTGGTTAGCTATTCCTTTTTGGATATGCAGGTTTCGGCATTGGAATCTGTGGCGACCACCATGCCATTTGTGTTTGTTGCGCTTGCGGTTTTTGTGCTGTACCTTATGCTAAAGCGCATCATCGAGCAGGAGCGCACTCAAATAGGCACGCTAAAGGCCTTTGGTTATTCCAATGCGGCATTGGTGCTGCACTACATGGTTTATGGGGGAATCACCGGCTTCTTAGGCGGGATGCTGGGGTTTGTTTATGGCGGGATAATGTCTGGCTTTTATTTGACCATGTTCCTGGAATTTTTTGTGATGCCGGAGTTAGCCCAGCCCGTGAGCCCTATGTATTTGGTGGGGTCGTTGGCTATTGCCATGGGAGGCGGGCTGTTGGGTTCGTTTATGGGAGCCGTCAAGGTTTTGAAATTGACACCTTCTGAAGCCATGCGGGCAGAAAGCCCAAAACCCATCAAATATGACATTGTAGGAAAGATCAAAGGACTTAGATTTATTCTAACCTCCCGGGGGCAAATGGCTTTGCGCAGCATTGTTCGCAGCCCTGTTAGGTCAGGGTTTGTAGTGATTGGCGTTACGTTCTCGTTTATGTTGTTGGTGGTGTTTGGGGACATGGAGGACATGGTGGATACGCTGCTGTATTCACAATTTGAAGATATACGCAAATATAGTGTGCGAGCCACTTTGACTCAGCCGGTTGCGTATGACCAGGCCATTGAAGCGGCATTTGCCATCGAACATATAACCCAGGCAGAAGGCCTGTGGGAACTGCCGGTGATATTGTCCAATAGGCACATTCGGGAAGGGGCGGTTATCACCGGGGTGCCGACTGGCAGCCAGTTGTACAGCGTTTTTGACACAGACAGGCGGGTGGAATTTCCCCCGCCCACGGAAGGGTTAATCCTTACCAACGGGCTGGCCGACCAGCTTAACGCGCAGGTGGGGGATAATTTGTACATCTCAACCCATTTAAGCCCGGAAGATATCCCCGTGCCGGTGGTGGGGGTAATCGTGCAGAATGTGGGCAGCGGTGCGTTTATTGAAATTTCTGCGTTGGCGGCGTTGGTGCAGCACTCGCCAGTGGCGTCGGCGATCATTTTTAACACCGACAACTTGCCGTTTGTCACAGATTATTTGAAGGGAAGCCCGATGATTGGCACTGTGGATTCCGTAGATGCCACGCTGCAACAATATGTGGATATGATGGCACCATATACCGCCATGTATTCGATAATGTTTTTTATGGGCATTGCCATTGCCTTTGCCATTATTTACAACACGGCAACCATATCCCTGTCGGAACGCAAGCGTGAATTTGCAACTTTGCGGGTTCTTGGCCTAAGTGTGGACGAAGTTGCGGAAATTATGAGATTTGAATATTGGGTGCTGGCCGCAGTGGGAATGGTTTTGGGGATTCCCATGGCGTCTATGTTGCTGATGTCCATAAACTCCATGCTGGACACTTCTATGATGAGTATGCCCACGAATATTTCAACACGTGCATATGTGATGGCGGCGGTTGGCTGCGTTGTTGCCATAATGCTGTCCAATTTTTCTGCCGCACGCAAAATAAGAAAATTTAACATGGTGGAAGTCTTGAAAGAGAGGGAATGATATGAAAAAATCAGTCAAGTACGTTGTCGTTGGTCTGGTGATTTTGGCCGTGGTGGTTGGCGGAATCTTTTACGTGATGATGCCGCTTCCTGTGCGCATGACGGAAGTGTTTCCGCAGGTTGCAGAACTTAGCTTTATGGAGCAGGGCGTTGTGTCGGCAGGCAGAACGGTGCTTGTTTTCCCGGCGGCGCAGGGCGAAATAAGCGAACTTCATGTGCGTGAAGGACAGCATGTAAGTGCGGGGGAACCCTTGGTAAGTGTAGACGATGCCGGCCTGCACTTGCGCCTAGAACAGGTGCAAAGCAGAATCCGCGGCTTGGAGGCGCAGCTTGCCAATGTGGCAGTGGAAGCTGCCGGCGCACGGCAAACTTTACAGGCCACGCTAAACAGCTTGCAGGGCGAACTCAGGGCAATCGATGCACAGGCAGAACTAAGCAGCCGCGCCCACGCAAACCAGGCCGAAGTGCTGGAAGAACAGGTGCGCATCCAGCAGGTGCTAATCGACCGGCATCAGAACGAACTGGAACGAACCCAGGAGACGTTTAACCGCGTTGAAACATTGTATCGGGAGGATGTGGTTCCCAGGGTTGAGTTTGATTCTGCCGAAACGGCAGTTGCCGCCGCACAGGCGCAGCTTGAAGCTGCGCAAGCACAGATGGCGGTTATTCTCGCAGGCGCGGGGTTGGACGATGCGGGACATTTTGAGGGCATACGGGCATCCATAAACGCTCAAATATACGGGATAACTCAGCAACTTGCCCAAGATACAACATCTGCCGCACGGGCAAATTTTGAGGCCATGATAGCCGTGGAGCAACTGAATATAACCCAAATACAGCGCGAAATTGAAAACGCAGAGATAACCGCCCCAGTGGGTGGCATCATTACAACCTTGCACGCGCAACACACCAATGTTGTAAATGCGGCGTCGCCCGTGGCAGAGATTGCGGTGGATGACGGCATGGAAATTAACGTTTACGTTTCCACGCAAGATATCGGCAGCATCAACGTGGGTGACACAGTTGCGCTCACGTTTCGCCAGCGTGTAGGTGATATCGAGTTCTATGGCCGTGTGGTTGACATCGACAGCGCGGCAGTGGTGCGTTTCACCGCCTTGGGAGTGGAGGAGCGCAAGGTGAGTGTAACCATAGAGCCGGATATCCCCGCTGGAGCGGAGTTGGGCGTTGGGTTTGCTGTGGACGTAACGTTTTTTGTGTTCCGGGAGGAAGGCCAGCTGATTGTGCCACGCACGGCGGTGTTTCGGGCAGATGGCGTTGACATGGTGTGGGTTGTGATAGACGGCATTGCTGAAGAGATGATGGTGGTAACCGGAACACAGCTGCGCACGGATGTTGTAATAGAGCAGGGGCTTAGCCCGGGGGATTTTGTGATAAACGATGCCAATAACCCGGATTTAAGCGATGGGGTTAGGGTTGTAATGTTGCGATGACCGCAATCGGGTGCAAAAAAATCAATCAATTGTAAATTTCAACGGGGGCGTGTTGCCACTATGGAAATGGCAACACGCCCCCGTTGAAAGTATGTATGCGAAGCGAGGCGAATGTGTTGGCTATGTAAGCCTCGCCCGTCTCTACCTTCTATATCTGCATTATTTGGTTTTATTAAAAGCCGGAGTCCCGGGCCCCCGGTGCCGCATGGCGTTTGAAGGTGCTAGCGTGGGCGCAACGCCGGGTCGGATCCAAAACCAGGCGCGCTGCCCCCTTCCAACGGATGTGGCGGGTAAAGCAAGTAAAGCATGAGCAACTTATATAGAGGCTAAAGCGGGTACGGCGCGGTCTGTTTCGGATTGCTCCTCCCAGAGTTGGCAAGACCCGTCCATGGCTTAAAAGCGTCTGTTTTGTTGTTGCTAATATATAATATCCACGTGGTACATAATTTGTGAATCTCTAATTTCGTAGGCGGTTACCCTGGGTTTTTCAAATATTAAACCCGTTTAATAAGCCAAGCCCCCCCAAAATCTCAACCGCGCCCTGTCATGTGGTCGGAAGAATTCAGAAAGAGTATACCTGGAAAGGAAGGGTACCGTTCCCCCAACCATGTTGGCACGAGAAAGACGTGGTGTGTTGCCACGCACGTCAATTCTTGTAAGCGGCGCGGCGGGATGGAAAGCAAGTGATGTCAATGCGTTTTCCTCTGCCCAGAAGATTCTCAGGTTTGCCAAGGTTTCCAGGCCTGTCAAGGTGGATATGTTGTTTCTGGAGATGGAAAGGGCTTCGAGTGCTGTTGCGCCGGTTATATTTAGGGTTGTTAGGTTGTTGTTGGATGCATTGAGATGCCGCAGACGGCGCAATCCGCTTAAATCTATCTCTGTGAGGTTGTTGCCCTGGACTACGATGTTTTCAATCCGCAAGAAATGCTGGATTCCAGACAAGCTGACGATACCGCGGTTGGGGGCTGCTATGCGGGTGATGTTTCGTACGTGGAAGGGGTATATAGCTCCTGTGGCAGGCACACCGTGGTTTTCGTTTAGATACTGCCTGAATGCTGGACAAGTGAAATAGCCGCTAATGTCGTTGGTTGTTGTTGGGTCGTTGGATGTTGTTGAGTTGTTGGGGCATTGCCTTTGTGGGGAGAATATGAAACCTCTATTAAGGTTGTTCCAATCATAGGCCGGGAATAAATTCTGCCAGACCATAACATTATTTGGGGAGGACATGATGTTATTCTCCACAATAAGCACATTAAGCACAGGATTATTGCTTACATCTAAACTGGCTAGGTCGTTGTCCGCTATGACTAGCGAGACAAGTTCAGGATTATTGCTTATATCTAGGCTGGTCAGTTGGTTGTCATACGCCCAAATCCTTTCAATACTGGGGGTGTGGCTTAAATCTAGGCTGGTTAGTTGATTGTTCCGCACGTCAAGTGATGTAAGCGCGGGGTGAATGCCTAAGTTTAAACTGGTTAATTGATTGTTGGACGCGTTAAACGATGCAAGTGCAATGTTGTTGCTTACGTCCAGATTGGTTAGTTGATTGCCCGGTGCATCAAACACTGCAAGCGCGAGGTTGTTGCTTACGTTTAGGGTTGTTAGTTGATTGTCCCACGCTCTAAGCCATAGAAGTTTAGGGTTGCTGCTTATATTTAGCATGGTTAGTTGGTTGTATGACACACAAAGGGTTTCAAGATAGAAGTTGTTGCTTACGTTTAGGCTGGTTAGTTGATTGTCGGACGCTTGAAGCGTTGTAAGTACAGGGTTGTTGCTTACATTTAGGGTGGTTAGGCTGTTGCCCCACACGTTGAGTACCTTGAGCGCGGAATTGTTGCTTACGTTTATGGTTGTAAGTTGGTTGTCGCCTGCGATAAGCCACTCAAGCGAAGTAAAATGTTGTATCCCGTTTAGGGAGGTTATACCGCTACTATAAACATCAACGAGCAGGATATCCGACACATGCGACGGATATATGGGCAATGGATGTGGACGGCCAATTTCGGTGCGTACATAGGATAGGAAGTTGGGACAGGTGAATCTATTAGAAATATCAGTCGCCCCAAAAACCTGCACGGGCAAAAGCCCAACCAGCATGGCAACCGCCAATATCACACCAAAACATCTTTTGACCGCTTGATTACCTGTTTTTTTCATATTCATTTTCTCCTTTGCATAACCCAAACGTCATATGTACGCCCCCCGATGTAGGAACTTGGGCAAGCGCGTATCCACTTTTTCGGGAATTATACCCTGATGCATTTCATATGTAAAGCAAAACATTCCATGGTTGACGCTGGCGAGTTTTCCATGATATAGTCGAAAAAACGAGATATACATAGGAGGCTATAAAGTGAAGAAATTATTTAAAACCATTCTTGCTGTATTGCTATCTATTGCGCTGGTGTTCCCTCTTTCTGGGCTTGCTGCGGCGCAGGATGTGCCGACCACCACAGAGGAAGGGATAGTTTTTGTGGAGGACATGCTTGCCGACCCTGAATTTAGCGGTTCTATAATAGAGTACCTTCACGACAAATATGGTGAACAATTCTTTATCAATCAAGACATCGCCACGGCAACGGCGAACCTTATTTATGACAATTTTCCCGCGAGAAGAAGCGGCATGGAAACGACAGTAATGTACCCGCCATCATTTGGTGGAATGTATATTGATTCTGACGGAAATTTGGTTGTTCTGTCAGTTGAAGGTATGGTTGCCAGCAGGGCAATAACCAGTGCTTACTCTGTAATTGCTGCTGCCGAGGGTGCCAATGTCCGTTCTGTGGAGTTTAGTTACGCCGAGCTTAGGAACACGTTCATGTCAATATCCAATTTCTTGAGTGAATACTACGCAGAGGAAAACCTGCTATACAGAGGCTGCCCAATTGTATACAACATTGACAGTGCCGGCATTGATACAAGAGCCAATCGCGTAGAGGTGGCGTTGTTGGACACCAGCCCGGGGCAGCTCGAGCTGTTCAGAGAAAATGTTGTAGACCACCCTGCGTTAGTTTTTGTACAAGTTGCACAAAGGACTACATTTGGCGACCCGGAAGAAGAGTTTGATAGAGAGCGGATTGTAATCCCCGATGATTATATTGTGGAAATTTTGGAAAGTGCTAATGCATGGCCAGACCCTCCCTCGGATGAATTGGGTGAATCGGTTGTTTTAGAGGTTTTGTTAGGTGAGGATTTCAATGAACAAGCAGCCTACTATCCGGAAGACGAAGCCAATGTCTTGGTTTTGGTAAATGAAAGTGCCATACAGGCAACATCTTCTTTAGAAGAAATCGTTGTTTTCGAGGAGCTGACCGCACCAGAACAGATTGTCGCAGCATCATCAGCACCCTATCTATCGATATCGCCGACAACACCTTGGAATATTTCGGCGGCTGCTGGTTCAACGCGGACGGTTACTGTAACCACAAGAAACTTGGAAAGATATGGTGTGAATCCTCCAGAATGGCTAACTCTAGCGTGGTTACAGGGCATAGGATTTACGCTTACTTCCAGAGAAAACCCTTTCACAGTGGCGCGAGAAGTTGAAGTTGAGGTTAGAGCTATTGATGCTGGTATTAATCCACCCACTGGCAGATTTATGGTAAGACAAGCGGCTGCTACGCCAAGCCTTACAATATCGCCGACAGGCAATTGGAATATCCCGGTGGGGGGTGGAAGTCGTGATATCACAGTAACCTCAAACTTGCCGCAATATCAGGTCATTTCCCAAGAACAGTGGTCATGGCTGACGGTGCAGGGGCTACCACTCCCACGCACAGGATTTAGGCTTACTGCGGGCGCCAACCCCTTTGCAGAGGAACGAAGAGATACAATTATAGTTCGTGGTGAAGGTGTACAAGGCGACCGCAGGTTTAATGTAACGCAAGCGGCTCCTGCGCCATTTCTTAGATTGTTGCGGACGGAAGATTGGCTTTTTCCGTCGGGGGGTGGATTGCTGACGGTTGGTGTAGAGACAAACTTGCGGGGATATAGTGTGCATCCTCCGTCTTGGGTGACGGTGAGTGAGGCACCCACAGGAGATGGATTTAATCTTACAGCAAGACCCAACCCCGGAATACAGTTTCGGGTCGGGAGGGTTACAGTTCGTGGTAACGGTGTGGCTGACAGATGGTTTTATGTAATACAAGCACCTGCCCGGTCGCTTACGATATCGCAGACAAGGGATTGGAATATTCCGGCGGTGGGCGGCGCACAACTGAGTGTCGCTGTACACACAAACGTGGTGGCTAATCGAGCCCACCCATCATGGTTGGATTTTGCGCAGCAACGTGACTCTGCAGGAAACATAATATTTACTCTTACCGCTCGACCAAACTTCGGCGCGACGCGAACTGGGACAGTTACAGTTTTTGGTGAAGATGTACCAGCCCGCAGCTTTAACGTAACGCAAACGGGAGCGGGAACGGGAGGACAAGCGTTGCAGGTGCATCCTGGGGGTGCTATTCGTCACAGAACTGCCAACGGTCCAACTGGCTCAATAGGATATCGGGCGAGATGGGGGGACATTGATGGATTTGTTACTGTAGCTCATGGCGGCATTTCAAAAAATGACAGGTTCTTTTTTGACGATACTTTAATTGGCACGGTTATTAACCAGAGCATAGAGACAGATTCATCCTTTGTCCAGCTCGCGGACGGCGTTTCAATGTCAAACAGAAATCCCTATGCTGCCCCAACTATTACAGTTTCAGCAAGTATGTTGGAACGTCCTTTGCAAGGTCATGTTGTAACGCGGATTAGTGAGGGGGGGCGTGGGAGTACTACAATTGCAGCAGGGGAAATAGTCCATGATGAAGATGTTCTACACATTCGTTATTTGGGTCCTGTACTCGTATTTGGTGCTAATCTCCACTCTACCTATGGGGACAGTGGCGGCATTGTTGTGCATTGGGACAACGGCATGTATCAAGTAGCCGGAATAGTTGTATCCGGAAGACATAGTGACGAAGGAATTGAACACTCAATTATGTTCTTCTCCCCTTCAGTCAGAATTAACAATGCTCTGGATATCTTTTTGAGGTAATATAACAACGAAAGGTGAGGTGCCTATCATGAAAAAACAAGGACTACTCATAACATGTGCTATCTTGGCAGCCCTTCTATTTGTTGCTTGCGGTTCAGAAACAGATGTCCTCACGTTTGAAGATCTTTCACCTGCGCGGCCGCTACAAATCAGGTCGGAGCCAGAAGGCTTAGTTCATATGATTGCCACCGACGTAACATCAACCGACGTAATTGTCACCATACAAAACAACAGCGATATGGAGCGTTTTACTGGGGATGCCTACACCTTGGAAGCATATTACAACGGTCAATGGTTAAATGTGCCGATAATTGAGTCCGAAATACCGAGTGCATTCTCGCTTATCGCGTGGCCGATTCCACCCCACGATTCGATAAGTTTCACCAAAGATTTATCACTCTTCCCGACTTTAGGGGCAGAGCTTTATAGGATACGCAAAGACGTTGACACTCACGATGTAGTAGCAGAGTTTGATTGGGGAAGATAACTGCTGGCTAACGGCGAAAGGTTCGATGTCCATTTATGAAAAAACAAGGATTACTCGTGGCATTTGCTATTTTAGCAATCCTTTTATTTACTGCTTGCAGTTCAGAAACCAATGCATTCCTGTTTGAAGAGCTTTCACCTACGCCGCCGCTACAAATTCATCCGGAGTTGGAAGATATAGTGTATATGGACGTCACTGACGTGACATCAACCTATGTAACTGTCATCATACAAAACAATAGCAATTGGCGACTTCGTACTTGGGAGTTCTTCACCTTAGAAGCATATTATAACGGTCAATGGCTAGATGTGCCGGTGATGGAGCCGTTTGGATTCGTGCTTATTGGAACAAGTATTGAACCCTATGGCTCAGTAAGTTTCAACAAATATTTATGGCCTTTCACGCCTTTGGGGGCAGAACTTTATAGGATACGCAAAGAAGTTGGGTTTTGCGCATGGCAACTCTATAAGCAGCTTGATGGGACGCTGATCCCCTTGCAACCACTGCCACCCGACAGGCCAGTCACTACCCCTCCACCACCGACACCAACTCCCTCTCCACCCGCGCCAGAAGGTGAATTTCATCCCTCAATGATAGATGGCATTCCAACCCCTCCTCCACAGAGAATTCCTTTTCACGAAGTAGTAGCGGAGTTTGATTGGGGTAGGTAGTTGCTGGCTAACGGCGAAAGGTTTGGTGTCCATTATGAAGAAACAAGGATTATTCGTGGCATTTGCTGTTTTTGTGACCCTATTATTTGCTACTTGCAGTTCAGAATCCGATGTCCTCTCCTTTGAAGAGCTTTCCATCGCACGACCGTTACAAATTCATCCTGAGATAGAATATCTCGTGTATATGGTTGCTGCCGACGTGACATCAACCCATGTAACTGTAACCATACAAAACAACAGCGATTTTCATGTTTTTACTGGAGAACACTACACACTAGAAGCATATTACAACGGTCAATGGCTATATGTGCCGATGGTTGAGTTGTTTGGATTCACGTTTGTTGCACACACTATTGAACCCCACGATTCGAAAAGTTTCAACAAACCTTTATGGCCTTTCCCTCCTTTGGGAGCAGAGAGTTATAGGATACGCAAAGACATTGGTATTACCAGATGGGGACTTTATGAACTGCCCGATGGGAGAATGGTCCCCATACCACTACCGCCACCCGAAAGGCCAGCCGCTACCCCTCCACCACCGACACCAACGCCCTCTCCACCCGACCTGTCAGGTGAATTTCATCCCTCAATGATAGATGGCATTCCAACCCCTCCACCTCCTCGGAGACTTCCCTCTCACGAAGTAGTAGCAGAGTTTGATTGGGGTAGATAGCTGCTGGCTAACGGCGAAAGGCGAGATGTTTATAGTGAAGAAACAAGGATTGTTCGTAATATTTGCTGTTTTTGCGACTCTTTTATTTGCTACTTGCAATTCAGAATCCAATGTCTCGCAACTTGAAGAGGTCTTGCAACTTGAAGAGCTTTTACCTGCGCTGCCGTTACAAATTGCTCCGGAATTAGAAGGCCTAGTGCATATGGTTGTCACCGACGTGACACCAACCCATGTAACGGTCACCATACAAAACAACAGTGATTGGCTAATTCATGGTTCATCCTGCACCTTAGAGGCATATTACAACGGTCAATGGCTACAAGTGCCGATGATGGAATGCGCAGAACTACCGATTTTCTTTCCGCTTATCATGGATTCAATTCTCCCTCACGATTCGACAAGTTTCACCAAAAATTTAACACGTTTCCCATATTTAGGGGCAGAGCGTTATAGGATACGCAAAGACGTTGGTATTAGCGCATGGCAACCCTATGAGTTGCCCGATGGGACAATGATTCTTATGCCACCACCACCACCCGACAGGCCAGTCGTTACCCCTCCACCACCGCCACCCAACGAGATAGTCGATGAGACAATATCTGACGCCCAAACCGAGACGGCAATTTACTTTCATCCCGAGCTGATAGATGGCATTCCAAGAAGGCCTTCGCCTCCTCCTCCAAGACCCCCCTTTCACGAAATAGTAGCAGAGTTTGATTGGAATCCAGAAACCAATGCCCCCACGCTTGAAGAACTTTCACTTGCACCGCCATTACGAATTCTTCCGGGGCTAGAAGACCTAGTGTATATGGTTACCACCAACGTGACATCAACCCACGTAACTGTCGCCATACAAAACAACACTGATTTGCAACGTTTTACTTGGCGGGACTATACCTTAGAAGCATATTACAACGGCCAATGGCTACATGTGCCGATGGTAGAATCTCATCACTTCACGACTGAGTTGATACCGCTCCCAGCTCACGATTCGACAAGTTTCATCAAAGACTTATCATCCTTCCCGTCTTTAGGGGCAGAACTTTATAGGATACGCAAAAGAGTTGCTCGTCACGAAGTGGTGGCAGAATTTGATTGGCCGAGACGGCGGGTGAATTTCACCCCTCGATGGTAGATGGCATTCCAACACCTCCACCCCCTCGGAAACTTCCCTCTCACGAAGTAGTAGCGGAGTTTGATTGGGGTAGGTAATATGTTGCATATAGGCCTGTATCATGATAGAGTCCACCAATGTGAAAGTTCTTCAAAGAGCCTACAAAAACGGAGATGATTATTATGAACAGAAAATTTCATCATTATTTAACAGACAAATGCGTGTTGCTTCTCGCACTCATGATGTCCATGGTTATGACAACAGTGCCAATGACTGTGCAAGCGGATGTTCACCCCGACTGGGCGCGGTCAGAAGTCCAAAGAGCGCATGATATGGGCATAGTCCCCACTAGCGAAGGCTACGACAGCCCAATAACACGGGCAGAGTTCGCTGCCTTTGCCGTGCGGCTTTATGAAAGGCAACGTGGTGCAATCATCGGAGTTGGCTCATTCACAGATACGGATGACTCATATGTACTGAGGGCTGCCCACGCAGGCCTGGTTCGTGGCAGAGGTGACGGCGTGTTTGACCCTAATGGCCACATCAACCGCCAAGAAGCGGCGGCATTGCTTTATAACGTAGCAAGAAGGCTTGGCGATACTACCCCCGGCAAACTTCCCCCGTTTAGTGATATCGGCAGCCTTCCTGATTTTGCGATAGCTGGTGTTCATTGGGCATTTGCCACAGCAGTAATGGGCGGCGTCGGCGATAATAGGTTTTATCCTCTAGGGGTTTACACGCGTCGGCAAACGATAGTTTCTATGGTGCGGGTGCATGATGTTGTAAATGTTAACGATACAGGAGAAGGGATAGTTTTTGTGGAGGACATACCTGTCGATGCTGACGTTAGCTGTTCTGTAATAGAATACCTTCACGCTAGATTCGGCGAACAATTTTTTATCAATCAAGATGCCGCTACGGCAACGGCAGACCTTATTTATGATACTTTTCCCGTGAGAAGAAGCGGCTTGGAAGAGATTGTAATGTACCCGCCGTCATTTGGTGGGATGTATATTGATTCTGACGGGAACCTAGTGGTTTTGACCGTTGAAAGTATGGCTGATAGCAGACCAACATCAAATACTTACTTTGACATTGCTCTTTCTGGTGATGCCAATATTCGCTATGTAGAGTTTTCTTACGCTGAGCTTCAAAGCACATTTCGGTCAATCTCCAATTTCTTGAGTGAATACTACTCCGAAGAAAACCTATCGAACAGAGGATGCCCAATAGTGTACAACATTGATTCTGCCGGTATAGATACGAGAGCCAATCGTGTAGAGGTAGCGTTGTTGGATACCAGCCCACAGCAGCTTGAGTTGTTCAGAGAAAAAGTTGTAGACCACCCCGCTTTAGTTTTCAGACAAGTTTCACGGAGGACTACATTTTTTGGAACCTCAGAAGAAGGGTTAGAGCTTGAGTAAATAGGTTGTGTATAGGGCTGTATCATGGTAGAATCCACCAACCCGAAAGCACCTCAACGAACCTATAAAAATGGAGATGATGATTATGAACAGAAGATTTCATCATAATTTAACAAGCAAATTTGCATTACTTCTCGCACTCATGATGTCCAT
>Ga0123355_10005666_pt1 | contig 18338 bp, 22 predicted proteins | sample TergutEmb28metaG_3_FD_89872 | JGI IMG/M metagenome (GOLD analysis project Ga0123355, IMG submission 89872) | Embiratermes neotenicus P1 segment gut microbial communities from Petit-Saut dam, French Guiana - Emb289 P1 | ecosystem: Host-associated > Arthropoda: Insects > Digestive system > Gut ... | reverse complement strand
GCAAAAAACTAATCCGTGAAGGGGATGGAGAGGCCTGTCTCGCCCTCTATTGTCTTCACGAATTCAAACTCCTGCCCGCCGATTTCCTGCGGCTAGACAGGCGCGAGCGGGCATTTATTGTAGCCGCAATCCAGCTCAAAGAAAAAGGGAGCGGGTGAGCGGCGGCACTTTGGGGACGCACAGAGCGGACTGTACATAGGGCGGATGTTCCGCCGATATTGGAGCAGGGGTGCTGTGTGTCCTTGGAGGGTGATAAGACCAGAAGCCTCCTTTTTCAAAGGCGGTGGCAGGCGAAGCCTAAGGTCGGATTTCTTGCACCAAGCAATCGCTCAAAAATTTAAAAGAGCAATCCTCAGTCAGCTTTGCTGACAGCTCCTTTGGAAAAGGAGCCCATGTAACATATAAACATCCCAAATAAAGAAAGAGGTGGTGTTTTGGCAAGTATTCAATGTGCCATCGAGCTGTACGATGGCGTGTCTCCGGTTCTGCAAGAGATGGCGCTGTCTTTGGATAACTTTAGCGGACAGTTCACCGGCTTTGCGGAAGAGATGGACGCACTTACGCCGGATATGGAGGGATTTGCCCTCTTTGGCGGTGCCTTAGAGACCCTCGCCGCAGAGGCAGAGGGTGCCTATGGTGTCATGCGCGCCCTTTTGTCAGCGGGAGAGGAACTTTTGGATGTGTTCAGCACAGAAATTTTCACCCCGCTCACAGACGGCGCGGCTTATGCCGCCGTGGAAATCACAGACCGATTTGACAGCATGGGAGCGCAAGTCATAGAAACCTTTGACGGAGTCGGCAGCCATGCTCTGGATGTGGCGGGGCGTCTCCCGGGATATTTTGCAGGTCCCTTGGCGCAGGTGGCAGGCATGTTTCATAGCATGGCGGCAAGTGCCAGGGCTGCGCTAAACACAATTACAAACAGCGCGCGCGCAGCGATCAATATGGTAAACCAAGCGTCAAATGCCGCACAGGCTGCGCCGCGTCTGATGTCTGTTGGTGAAAGTGGGACTGTATCTCTCTTTGGTGTGCCGAACCGAGAGGCACTTACACTCCCCGATCCGGAAACCCATTGGACGCAAACCAGCGCACCAATCGCATCACCTATGACTGTGACCGTCAGTGTTCAAAATGAGAATCACATCGCCCGCCACGTAGATGTAGAAGCTGTCCTGCGGGAGATGGAGACTCGGATTTGTGACGCGGTGGCAAGTTCCGTTGAGGGGGTATACGCATGAGTTACCGCGTGTTTTTAGATGGTTTGCTCATGCCTATTACACCGAGCCGGATATTGGTTCGCCACAAGGGGCGTAACCAGAGAACAGCCCTCTTAGACGGTGGCGAGCTTGCCCATCTGCGGCAAGGGGAGGGGGCGGAGCTGAGTCTGACACTTTGTCTGCCGCGGCGTGTGTATCCATTTGCCCGCTATGAGCGTGAATTTGTCGCGCCGGAAGTGTTTCTGGACCGACTGCGTACCCTCAGACAAGGCAGGCGACCATTTCGCTTTATCTGCGCCCGCTTTACGCCATCGGGGCGCTTGCTTTCAGATACGAACCTGCGTGTTTCTTTGGAAGAACTGGATATCATCGAGAGCGCGGAGGAGGGGGATGATGTGACCATTTCAGTCATCCTACGGGAGTATCAGGAGTTCGCCACACGAAGCGTGTTGGTAGACGGGGAACGTGTGATTGTGGAAGGACCCGGACGGGAGACGGATAACAGTCCAAATCGTGCAGGCGGTACACATACCGTTGTGCGGGGTGATACCCTCTGGGGCATTGCCAGGAAACATCTGGGTGATGGTCGGCGGTATCGGGAGATTTTTGAGCAAAACAGGGACCAGATTCAAAATCCGAATCTAATCTTCCCCGGGCAAGTGTTAAGACTGCCACCTACATAGGGCAAGGTCTTGCAGGGGCGAACAGCGTTTCGCCCGCCTGTTCCAAATGTCTATGCACGATCAAGTAATGCGGTGGAAGTCACACCGGGGGCGAACAGCGTTCGCCCTTACAACATAGAGAGGAGCGTGAAGTGACGAATCCGATTGTAACAATACAAACCCGCAATAACCTCTACACCCCGATTGTCGCGGAGGAAATCACACTGGAATCTACCAGAGCAGGCACACCGGGGAAACTTAGCTTTCATGTGGCAAAAGATGAAATCATTGGACAACGGGGCTTTCATGAGGGAGATCAAGTCAGGCTAAACCTGGGCGGAGAGACTCTGTTTGCAGGCTTCGTCTTTACCAAACGGCGCTCCTATGGCGGGGTCATCACCGTGACGGCGTATGATCAAATCCGCTATCTGAAAAACCGCGATACCTATGCCTATGAGGACATCACAGCGTCCACGCTTCTGCGCCGCATTGCGAGAGACTGGGGGATGCAGACAGGGGAGATCGAAGAAACAGGCTATATTCTCCCGCCCCGCATAGAGAATGGGCGCGCACTTTTGGACATTCTCCAAACTGCCATCGATATTACCCACGAACAAACAGAGCATCCATTCGTACTTTATGACAAAGCCGGACGGCTTTGCTTGACCCATGCCCAAAACATGCGGCTGGATACCTTGATTCACGCAGGCAGCATCGGAAACTTTGACTACAGTTCCACCATCGACCGAGATGCCTACTCTGCCGTGCGGCTCCATCGGACAGACGCTGAAAGAGGGGAGACCATCTTCTACGAAGAGCGCAGAGAAGACCTGCACAGGCGCTGGGGGATGCTCCGCCACTATGCGCGGCTTACAGAAGACACAGACGGTCGCACATCAGCGCGAGCGCTCATGGAAAAGCTGGGGCGAAAAACCCGCCGTCTACGTATTTTTGATGCGGTCGGCGATCCCCGCGTTCGAGGTGGTTTTATGCTTCCGGTGGAGCTGTATGTGGGAGACCTGAATCTAGGCAAGTTTTTCCATGTGGAGCGGGTGATCCACCGCTTTGCAGAGAGCAGCCATCTCATGGAGCTCAATCTAACAGGAGGTGATTTTGTTGACTGATCTGGTACAAACCATCAAACAAGCAGCCATCGAAGCCATAGAGGCGGGGGAACCTGCGGCATTTTTTGTGGGGACGGTGCTTGCAGAGTCTCCGCTACAGGTGCGTCTCAATCAAAGACTCACCCTGACGAAACGCAGACTCTTATTTTTAAAAGACGAAGAGCCGCCGGAGGAAGATGACAAACTTGCGCTCTTACGTGTACAAGGCGGACAGACCTATCTTGTCTTGGGGTACCTGCCATGATGATACCACAGATGAGCAATCAAGCAGTTCTCCCCCGCGAGCGCTTACCGGAGCGTACCTTTCGTCTGGATGAACAAACAGGCATTGTCCGAGACAAGACAGAGGGCTTTGAGGCAGTCCGCCAAGCCATCCGCCTGATTTTGCTCACGGAGCGGTACCAATACGAAATCTACAGTTTCCAATACGGCACAGAGCTAGAGGGTTTGATCGGGATGCGTGATAGCATCCTCTTCCCTGAGATCAAACGCCGTGTGACAGAAGCGCTTTTGGTAGACGACAGGGTGATAGGTACATCAGACTTTTCTTTTCAAAGGATCGGCACGCGTGTGACGGTGCGCTTTATCGTCCACACAATCTTTGGTGATACGCAGCAAACATTCGATCTTTAGGGGAATGGTCACGGCGCATTGGCACCTATAGGGGCAGACCTTGTGTCTGCCCTGTGTCCCAGAACGCTGGGCAGACACAAGGTCTGCCCCTACTAAATTAGAACATGACCCAATATCTGGGAGGTGAAATTTTGGAAGAATTAAGCTTTGAATGTATTTTGGAGGGGCTATTGGAGAAAGCCCGAAAGGATTTTCCTGAACTTGACACGCGAGAAGGCTCTCTTATCTATTCCGCCTTGGCTCCTGCGGCATTGGAGGTCAGCCGCGTACACGCAGCCCTGAACTTTGCGCTCCAGATGAGCTTTGCCGACACAGCGAGCAGGGAGTTCTTAATCCGCCGCGCTGCCGAACATGGGATGGAGCCCATTTCGGCAAGTGCGGCACAGATCGAAGCGGAGATAGACCCGCCGGAACTGGTTATCCCACAGGGCAGACGGTTTCGTGCAGACAATGTGGTCTATGAAGTGACAGGGATGAGTGCAGATGATTATCCAATCCTGACTGCCGAACAGACAGGTGCCGTTGGCAACCAGTCCGGCGGCAGGCTGATTCCCATCGACTTCATAGAGGACTTACGCAGTGCCGTCATCCGCGCCCTGATTCTCCCGGGGCGGGACGAGGAGCACACAGAGTCCCTGCGGGAGCGATATATGGAAAGCCGCCGCGTCCAAGCCTTTGGCGGGAACATCAAAGCCTACAGAGAGAAAGTGCTTACCCTCCCCGGTGTGGGTGGTGTACAGGTGTTTCCCGCACATGCAGGACCCGGAACGGTGAAAGTCGGCATATTGGCGGCAGATTTCAGTTCGCCATCTGCGGCACTGGTGAGTTCTGTGCAAGAGGTGTTAGACCCCAAAGATATCACAGGCGAGGGGCGCGCTTGGGCACCCATTGGACATGAAGTGACAGTAGTCGGCGCGACTTTGCGCCCCATTGTAGTCGCAACAAGTTTGAGTCTGGCGCGGGGCGTAAACATGGAAACTGTCCGCACGAGAGCGAGAGACGCGGTGGAAGCATATTTCCACGAACTCCGTGTCGCTTGGGGCAGAGGACATGCCCGCATTGTTCGCGTCAGTCAAATTGATACGCGTTTGCTTGACATAGAGGGCGTAATAGATGTGACAGACACCGAACTGGACGGTCAAAACAGAAATCTGGCGCTGGAAGAGATGCAGGTTCCCGCTCTGGGCAGTTTTGCCGCGGGCTAGGGGGGATGGCTATGGATCGCAATATGATAGACCTGATCCCGCGTGTACTCCGAGAAGTGCGCGACTTTCAGTGTCTGATGGCAGTATATCAAACAACATTTGAAGACCTCTGGCGGCGTGAACGTGAAACAGAGGACAACTTTTATTTGGAATCAGTAGAGGAACCCGGCATTCGCCATTGGGAGCGCATTCTTGGTCTGACAAAACATACAGGGCTCAGCATTGACGCCAGACGACAGCGCATTGCGGCGCAAATCAGGAAGACTCCGCCCTATTGTTGGAATACGCTGATGTCTGTTCTTGCAATTTTGAGTGGAAATCCGGTGGCGTTTACGGCAAGGCTTGATGGTTTTCTCTTGACGCTGCACATCCACGCGCCTTGGCGCAGTATTGGAGATGCCGTATATCATCTGGTGCGCCAAATGATTCCGGCGAATATCGCTCTTGAACTCACCCTGGGCTTTAATACCCACAGAGACCTGAGCCGGAAGACCCATAGAATGCTTGGTGCATACACACATGATCAATTGAGAAATGAGGTGGACTTTACTTGAACACAACGCAAAATATTGGCTTAGCATTACCCAGACCGGATGACTTCTATGACATAGAGGTATTCAATCAAAACAGCAGAATCATTGACGCACTCTTTCAGGAAATCGAAGCAAGGAGACCCAAAGAACTGATTGCCACTTTTTTGGCGTCCGGTACCTTTCGCCCCGCAGATTACGGACTCATGGGTGAAACCGTTGACGTTTATATCGTTGGCGGTGGTGCCGGCGGACACACAGGCGGTGTTACCATGTTTGCCCGTGGCGGCGGTGGTGGCGGATTTTGCAGATTGTTGCGCGACATACGCTTGACCCAAGCCTCCTATAACATTGTAATCGGTGCGGGGGGACGGGGCAGTACCGGTGTGGGAACGCCCCATGCAGGGACAGCAGGCGGAAATACCAGTGCATTTGGTCATGCGGCAAATGGCGGAAGCATTGCTGCGACTACATTAAGTCCGGTTGGCGGAAACGGCGGTTCCGGCGGTGGCGGCGGAAGCAGTGATGATCAAACAGGCGGTGGAGATGGCGGCTTCGGCGGCGGCGGAGGTGGACAGATCGGCGGACTGGGTGGCGGTAATACAGCCTTTCGTCCAATCAATCCCTATGACAATGTTGCATATGGCAGTGGGGGCGGCGGCGCTCCTTTCGGTCGCGGCGGCGGAGCAGGGGGAGCGGGCGGCAGTTCACTCGCCACCAATCGAGTCAACGGACATTTGGGCGGCGGCGGTGGCGGTGCGTCCGGACACTTCCAGCAAGCCACAAGAGCCGGAAACGGCGGCATTGGCGGTGGCGGCGGTGGCAGCACTGCCGCGGTCAACCACGCAAACAACCCTGCCGGAAATGGCGGTACCGGACTTGTATACATCTATGCCAGACCGAGAAGAGCGACACCGGCAATCACGCCGCTTGCGGCACTGAGCGCGGATGAATATTGCGCACTGGAAAAAACTTGTGCGGAAAGCTATAAAAACATCGGGATTCTAACAGACGGTGTTTGTATAGACACCGCAGTATTTGAAAGTTTGAAAACAGCAAAAGACTTCCTCAAAAAAGGAGTCTGGCAGGGTGCCGATGCTGTTGCAGAGCTATCTGAGGGGTACGGCATAGGGGACAAATATGACGGCAAGACATGGGTGAAGCAAGAGAGTCCGGAGGAACCCGCATGATCCGTGTGGATGTAAGCGGCATCAAAAGGGTGGCGCACACGATGCGCAAAAGCAAAGGAACTGCCTTACAGGGTCTAGCCCTGAAAACGGCAGACCATCTGGCACAAGAGGCGAGAGAGCGGACCCCCATTGATACAGGGCTCCTTGAGAAAAGCTGGGAAGTCAGCGAGACAGGGGAGCTGACAGCTTTGACCAAAAATGAAACCCACTATGCATCCTTTGTCGAATTTGGCACTCGCTTTATGGATGGACAAAAGTTTCTAACAACAGCCATTGCAGAAACAGAGGAAGCGATGCCAAAGTTTGTACTAGAGCACCTGGAAACCAAGATCAGGGGGTGGTTCGGCGATGCATAAGATATTGGACGGCATCTCCAAGACCCTGCGGGAGATATTTCCGGATTGCCAAATTTTTGGTGATAAGCATGTGGGGCAAGGACTCAACCCATCCAGCTTTTTTATTGGGCTTGGCGAATCCAGCACAAGTCCGCTCCCCAATGGATTGGTAAAGTTCAGACAGCACGTAGAAGTCATCTACTTTCCCAAAAACCAAGGTGACTACAAGGAACTCTGGGACATCGGTCCCAAAGCTCTTCTGGCACTGGAACAAATATCTTTGGGCGATAGTAGTTTCACACGCGGTGTTTCCCGCCGCTGTACGATCAACGATGGACTCCTGCACCTGCACGCCACCTATCACCTGCGCCTCGTTCCGAGGGAGGCAGTCGAACTGATGGGTGAGCTGCGGCAGATCAAAAGACTCAGGTAAAATGATTTATCTGTCCCCCCGCCAAAGGTGGGGAAAACAAATAAGTCATCCCTCCAAGACAAAAAGCAATAGAAAGGAAGATACACATATGGCAATAGGCGGAGGCACATTTCAGACTCAAAATCGGGTTTTACCCGGTACATATATCAACTTTGTATCAGTGGCTTGGGGTGCTGTGAACCTATCAGACCGAGGCTATGCCGCGATGGCACTCACACTCCCCTGGGGACCTGTGGGCGAGATTTTCACGGTGACAGGGGAGGATTTACTCAGACGCTCCCGCGCCCTCTTCGGCAGGGAATACACCCACCCGGATTTGCGCCCCCTGCGCGAACTTTTCTCCGGCGCACGCGTTGCCCATCTCTATCGTTTGGGCGCAAATGGAACCCGTGCCGGCTGTGATTTAGCCACAGCGCGTCATCCGGGTGCTCTGGGCAATGAAATCCTTATCGTCATCACCCAAGGAGGCGAGGGATTTGCGGTGGAAACCCTCATAGACGGCATAACAGTAGACACCCAAGTTGTTCCGGACATGGAGAACTTGCGCGACAACGACTTCCTGATTTGGAATCGGGATGCAAGTCTCAGTGGAACAGCCGGACTCACCCTGTCCGGCGGCACGGACGGGACACCCCGCACAGACGAATACACAGACTTCCTTGCCCAATCGGAAGCCTATGCATTTAACACTTTAGGCTGTGCCACAACAGATGAGGGGATCAAGGCTCTCTTCACGCGCCATGTTAAGCGGATGCGGGAAGAATCCGGCGTGAAAATCCAATGCGTGCTCCATCGCCACACTATGGCAGATCATGAGGGCGTCATCTCCGTGGAAAACGCCACGGAGGAAGCAGAAGCAGGACTCATCTACTGGGTAACAGGTATGACAGCGGGCTGTCCCATCAACCGCTCTCTTACCAATCGCCGCTATACCGGCGAATTTACGGTGGACACCAAATACACAAAACGAGAACTGGAACAACTGCTCCGCTCCGGTAGCTTTGCCCTTTCCGGTTCCGGCGGCAGAGACATCCGTGTGGTCGAGGATATCAACACCCTGCGTACGTTCGGCAAAGATCGCTCCGAGGATTTCTCCTTAAACCAAACCATCCGTGTCTTAGATCAAGTAGCAACGGATATTGCGGCGCTGTTTAAAAATCGATATTTGGGTCTCATCCCCAATGACAATGCCGGGCGGCTTTCCCTCTGGTCAGACATCATCAGCCACCATCGCCAATTGGAACAAATCCGCGCCATCGAAGAGTTTGATCCCGCAGATGTCATAGTCACACGCGGGGAGAGCAAACGAAGCGTGGTCGTAGAAAACCACATCATGCCGGTTACAGCTATGAGCAAGCTCTACATGACCGTCGTGGTCAGATAAGGAGGGAGAGTAAATGCAAAGTTTTATGAACGCAAGAGACGCAATCTGCGCTTCCTTGGCAGAGTGCTATGTCACAATTGAGGGCAGCCGTTACAACTTCATGCACGCAATTGATCTAGAAGCCACTGTTGAGCGTACAAAGGTGGAAGTGCCCATCCTTGGCAGGACCGGCAGAGGCAACAAAGCCACCGGCTGGCGCGGCAAGGGGACTGCCACATTCCACTATAATTCCAGCATATTCAGAGAGCTCATGTACAGATTCAAGGCAAAGGGCGAAGATGTCTACTTTGACATCCAAGTTTCAAACGAAGACCCCACGTCTGCATCAGGGCGGCAAACAGTTGTCTTAAAAGACTGCAATCTAAACGCAGGTGTCCTCGCCAAATTCGACGCAGACGCAGAGTTTCTCTCCGAAGAGCTGGACTTCACATTTGAAGATTTTGAGATTCCGGAGATGTTTGATCAACTAGACGGCATGATCTAAGGCGGGGACATCTAGCACATACCCGCCATACAATGTAGGGGTGGCAAGATGAAAGCCTCCTTTTCCAAAGGAGGTGGCAGGCGAAGCCTGTCGGAGGATTCGACCTTCTGCAAAGCAAACAGTAAGGGCAATCCTCAGTCAGCTTCGCTGACAGCTCCTTTGGAAAAGGAGCCTGAGTGCAGTTGGATTCCATATCTTGCTGCCCACCTAAAAGGAGGCGAATAAGCATGAGCCATACTATCCGAAACCCAAACCTGCGTTTTACCAACACCCTAAGCCGTCGTACCCAGACAAGCAGAATCATTCTCCATCATCTGGCGGCAGATGCAAGCGTCCAAACTGTCCACAGTTGGCATTTGCAAAACGGCTGGGCAGGTATCGGCTACCACTTCCAAGTGGATAAAGACGGTACAATCTGGCAGGGAAGACCTATAGACACAATCGGAGCACATGCCCAAGGATTTAATGCAAACTCCATCGGCATTGCCTGCCAAGGAGACTATCACCGTGCAAGGATCACCATGCCAGAAGCACAGAGGGAAGCTCTGATCTGGCTTCTACGCCATCTGCGCGGCATTTACGGCAAGATTCCCATAAGCGGTCACAGAGACCATATGGCAACAGCCTGTCCCGGACAGTTTTTTCCTTTAGATGAAATCAGAAGACAAGCAGAAAGCGAGGCAAGTGAGATGACAGAGGCACAAGTAAAAGCTCTGATCACCCAGACCATAGGGGAAATCCTAAGCGGCAAAGATTCCACCCCATCCGCTTGGGCAAAACCGGAGTGGGAGCGGGCGATTGACGCCGAAATCACAGACGGTACCCGCCCAAGAGGCTATGTGACAAGAGAAGAAGCCGCCATCATGGCATATCGAGCGAGGCGTGTGGAGTAGAATGAAACATGTAACAAAAGATATCACAGCCATTGTTCTGGTTGCTCTGGTCAGCATCATCACAATCACCGGAGCCGTTGCCGGATTCTATGGCGCGTTCATGTCCCGGCAAGCTGTGGTAGAAACCCAGCTCACCCACATCCAGCAAGAACTGGCTGTGATCTCGGGTGTAATCAGTGAGCGGGAGGACAGAGTAAGCGACCTCATTAAGCGGATTGCACAACTGGAGACAAGGATAGACTACTATGGACGTTTCTGCTAGAGTTAAGAAAATCCTAATCCGCACCCTGCGTACCATGGTGCAGGCAGCAGCAGGTGTTCTTGGTACAGCAGGGGTGTTTGGAGAACTGGATTTGCGCGTGTTGTTCTCCACCACCATCCTAGCCGGCATATGTTGTGTTTTAATGAACTTAGAGAAATACCCAAACAAAAAGAGCTGAGGCATTCGCCTCAGCTCTTCTACTGGTTGTAGAGGCGGCTTGTCTCTAGTGTCGGCGCGTAGGGGCGATTATCAATCGCCTGCGGGCGGCTAATAGCCGCCCCTACGATGATGTTGTACATTGTAGAACGCCGCCCTGGGCATCCCGCACCCCCAAATCAGGTCACGATATATGGTGACCCTACGTAGGGACACCATATATGGTGTCTGATTGTGACTCATGCTCGGGATGCTGCGGACAGCGTTCCCTACAAGCTAGTAACACTGCAAATTTCAAAAACCTATGTTATAATAGCCAAAACAGTCCCAAGGAGTGTGATGCTATGCAATATCGCATCGACAAAAAATCAGGCAATCAACTATCTGTACTGGGCTTCGGTTGTATGAGATTACCGGGAGCCTTAGGGAAAACTGATTTGCAAAAGTCAGAGGCTATCATCATGGAAGCCATTCATCAGGGGGTAAATTTCTTTGATACCGCCTATATCTACCCAGGTAGTGAAGTGGCCTTGGGTCATGTGTTGGATAAAAACAAAGCAAGGGACAAGGTATACCTCTCCACCAAATTACCCCTGACCAAATGTCACACCTATGCAGATTTTGACAGGCTGTTTCATACCCAGCTAGAGCGACTAAAAACCGACTACATTGACTACTACTTCATGCACAACATCTCCACATACGCCGATTGGCAGCGGATGTGTGATCTTGGCATCGAGGATTGGATACAGGAGAAGAAGTCCCAAGGAAAAATCAAGCAGGCAGGCTTTTCTTTCCATGGCGTGAGAGATGCCTTTATCAAACTGATCGATGCCTATGACTGGGACTTTTGCATGATACAATACAATTACATAAATACCCATTTTCAGGCGGGGGTAGCGGGTCTCAAATATGCCTATGCAAAGGATATTCCGGTCTTTATCATGGAGCCGCTTTTGGGCGGTCGTTTGGCAAACGGTCTGCCGGATAAGGCTGTAAAACTGTTCAAGCAGCATGATCCAGATGCCACCCCTGCTGCATGGGCTTTGCGCTGGCTCTGGAATCAGCCGGAAGTGACGCTTTTGCTGTCGGGCATGAATGAGCCCGATCAGCTATCTGAAAACCTACGGTTGGCGGATACATCTCAAATCGGCGGTATGACGGAACAGGAGCTTAGCCTTGTTGCGCAAGTGGCAGATATGTTCTCAGCTTCCTACAAAATACCCTGCACAGGCTGTAACTACTGTCTGCCCTGTCCGCAAAAGATCAATATCCCCGATAGTTTCATGGCGTACAACGCGTCCTACGCCATAAACCGCTTTACCGGGATACAACAATATGCCACAACCATCGGGGGGTTTAACCCATCCTTTTCTGTTGCCGATTGTACAAAATGCGGCAAATGCGAAAAGCAATGTCCACAGGAGATTGCGATTATAGAGCGGCTAAGCGATGTCCGCAAGCGGATGGAGCCATTCTGGTTTCGAGCAGGGCTGGCGCTTGCGCGACGAGTGATGAAGTAGGGGCAGACCTTGTGTCTGCCTAGTAAGGTTGCCAAGGGGCAGACACTGCAAGCGGACGCCATATATGGCGTCCCTACCTAGGGAAACGATACATCGTGTCCATCGCCGATGTTTGTGTATCTGTAGGGCGCGGCGACCCCGACGCGCCGTCAACACTACGGGCAGCATCAAACGGCGCGTCGAGTCGCCGCGCCCTACAATGGTCATTCCCAAACCCAACAAAATGAATATTCAATGAATAATCTGCCCAAAAATATTGAATTTCTCAAAAAAATTTGCTACACTATAGGGCAGGGTTGCACGGATTGCTTGCGTGTGCCCAGCGGCGCAGTATCCTAGTCAGTGCTGCCGGCTCCCAAGAAGGGCCTAAAAATCCTTTAAAGGGCATAGCGATGAAACCCGTGGTGCTTGCTTTGAACGCCCAGTTTGGGGTGGGTGCTGGGGGGAACATCTCCGATTGGGAGATGTTGCGGCTTTCGGGCGCTCTCCAATGGCATGGAGAATCCGACCCTACTGCCGTGGAGACCTGTTCTCGTGCCGGCGCGTAACCCGCCATGCGGTGAGGCGATCGGTACGGCTCAGGATGAGAACCTGCAATGCGGTGACCGAGAATCGGGATGCTGTGTGCAGAGTAGCCTGCCTTGCGTGGTGCGGTGCGGATAGGGGTTCGGCTCGGACGGTCATGGCCATGACCGAATGGGGATTGCCCCTTGAAATACCCACTGCAAAAGAGGATAAAGAGCCGGGAACGACTGCGGTGGAAAACACCTAGGCTGTCGAGTTCGTTGACTTTTAGTCAGCAGGATTCGGGTCGGCGGAGGATTACAGTGCGGACTCAGTGGCAATCGGGTCTCCTTGTATGGTGACACTGGGACATGGGTTTTCAAGGGAAACCGCCTGATCGGCAACGAGAGGTAGCCCATGGAGAAATTCAACCCGTACCTAAGCCGTAAGATTTACTCCGTTGATCGCCGCTATTTTTTTGAATAAGACACACGTAGGGGCGGCATTCTGCCGCCCGCGACTATCATGTTCCCGCATTATTGTAGGACACGGTGACCTTGATGTGCCACACCCAAAGCCTCCTTTTCCAAAGGAGGTGGCAGGCGAAGCCTAAGGTCGGATTCAAATCTCCGCAGGCTTGTTCAAGGGCAATCCTCAGTCCGCTTCGCGGACATAACTGACGCCCCAAGAGGGCAAGGCGAAGCCGCAGACCGATTGGTATGGCGGAAGGAATGCCTGTGGTAGCTCCTTTGGAAAAGGAGCCTTTGGGCGCATGATGGCTTGATAGGATACAGCAGATTGAAACATGCGGGCGGCAAAATGCCGCCCCTACAGGATTTTGCTATGATGGAGACCTGAATAAATTGAAAAAAGTCAACTTTCGTTGGGCATTCCGCGCAGTGCTTTGGAGCATTGTGCTCACAACCGTGTTCACCCTCGCTTCGACAGCGGTGCTGGATGAGGCGGGTTATATTCTGGCATTTGTTGTGCTCCTCACCTTTATCATTATCGGCATCATCTTCGATATGATCGGCGTGGCGGTCACAGCGGCGGATGAGACGCCCTTTCACTCTATGGCATCCCACAAGGCCCCCGGCGCGAAAGAGGCGATCCGGCTGATTAAACATGCAGATCGGGTTTCAAGTCTTTGCAGTGATGTAGTGGGCGATATTGCGGGAATTATATCCGGTACCACCATGGCGCTTATTGCCGCCCGACTGGTATGGAGCTTTCATTTATCTCATTTACTAACCAATCTTGCCATTTCCGGTTTCGTTGTGGGACTCACCATCGGCGGAAAAGCGATTGGAAAGAGCGCGGCGATCCACAATAGTACAAGGGTTGTACTGATGGTTGCCCTTGTGATCTATCGCAAAAACTGGCTCTTACACAAATTATGCAAGCGCCCTATGGCGCGCTAGGAGTACCTTATCAAATGCAACGATTAGACGAAGTAAACGCGCGGACAGATCTCATGACCCTTGCAGAGCGTGACCTTGACATGCTCTGTGAGGAAATCCGCGGATTTTTAATTGAACAGGTCTCAAAAACAGGTGGGCATCTCGCTTCAAACTTAGGTGTGGTGGAGCTGACTGTCGCTTTGCATCGCGTATTTGATTTTCAGTCAGATCGCCTTGTGTTCGATGTGGGACACCAGAGCTATGTCCACAAAATCCTTACAGGACGAAAAGCCCAGTTTCACACCCTGCGCAAACTAGACGGTCTTTCCGGCTATCCAAGCCCCAAGGAATCTGACACAGATGCGTTTATTGCGGGACACGCATCCAATGCCATCTCTGTAGCCCTCGGCATGGCGCGTGCGCGGACACAACTGGGGGACGACTATCAAGTTGTAAGTCTCGTGGGGGACGGTGCACTGACAGGCGGTCTCTCCTACGAGGGACTTTCAAACGCAGGGGAGAGCGGAGAGCCGATGATTGTCGTATTAAACGACAACGGCATGTCCATCACGGAAAATGTGGGCGGACTGGCACGGCATCTGACCAGACTTCGCTTGCGCCCCAGTTATAACAGTCTCAAGCGCATTTACCGCGCCATGACAGACAAATTGCCAGGCGGGCACGGACTCTACCGTGTGACACATCGGGCAAAAACCAGACTGAAGAACTTTCTGCTCAAGTGCTCGTTTTTTGAAGAGTTGGGTTTTCACTACATGGGACCTGTGGACGGGCACAATGTATCGGCTCTTACCCGCACCCTCACTTGGGCAAAAAATCTGGGTGAGCCGGTTTTGGTGCATGTGACCACAACAAAAGGCAAAGGATACCTCCCCTCAGAGCGGGAACCGAAAGAGTATCACGGCGTTGGCAAATTCTGTCCTGTCGAGGGGCTAAACGGCGCAGCATCCAAAACCTTTTCCGATGTATTCGGAGAGACCATGACAGCGATTGGCAAAGAGGATACAAACATCCTCGCAATCACCGCCGCCATGCAGGCGGGGACAGGACTCACCGAATTTGCCGAAGCATTTCCGGATCGCTTCTTCGATGTGGGCATCGCTGAGGGACACGCCGTCACCATGGCAGGCGGCATGGCGAAACAGGGATTGACACCTGTGTTTGCGGTGTATGCCAGCTTTTTACAGCGTGCCTATGACATGATGCTCCATGACGTGGCACTCCAAAATCTCCACGTGGTTTTCGCCATAGATCGGGCAGGACTTGTGGGTGCGGACGGAGAGACCCATCAAGGGATTTTTGACGTGGGATTCCTTTGCCAGATACCAAATCTTAAAATCTACTGTCCTGCATCTTTTGCGGAACTTGAGGAAATGCTTCGGCGCGGCGCTCTGGAGGACAAGGGACCCATCGCAGTCCGCTATCCCCGGGGCGGTGAGGGTGTATATCGAGAATCAGCTGGACCTGAGATGGCAAGTATTGTGCGTGCGGGGCGTGACCTTACTCTTGTTACATACGGCACCATGCTAAACGAAGTTTTGGGAGCCGCCGACCTCTTGGCAGAGAACGGTATGGAGGCGGAAGTAATCAAACTAAATACCATCAAACCCATTGATTTTGACACCATCGCAACATCTGCAACACGTACAGGTGGTCTTGTGATTGCAGAAGAGCAAGTGCAAGCAGGCAGCGTAGGCGCGCAAGTTTTGGCAGAGCTTGCAATGCGTGGGACCTGTCCGCAAAAATCACTACTCTTAAACCTTGGCGATCAATTCATCCCCCATGGCAGTCCGGCGGAGCTATTGGAACGCTATGGTCTAAACGCAGCCCACATTGCGCGCAGCGCACACGCACTCAGGTAGGCGCGTATGGCAAAGATTAGATTAGACACTCTATTGGTAGAACGCGGTCACGCGGCAAGCCGAGAGAAAGCCCGCGCCATCATCATGTCCGGCGTGGTGTTTGTAAACAATCAGCGCATGGACAAGCCAGGGGCTACGGTGGCGGAAGATACCCAACCCGAAGTCCGCGGTGCTGTTATGCCTTATGTGAGCCGAGGTGGCTTAAAACTGGAAAAAGCCCTCGACACGTTCTGTGTAGATGCAAGAGATCGTTGTTGCATCGACTGCGGCGCATCGACCGGGGGATTTACAGACTGCTTGCTGCAGCGGGGCGCCCGCTTTGTCTATGCGGTAGATGTGGGCTATGGTCAGCTAGATTGGAAGCTCCGGCAGGATGAGCGGGTGAAGGTTTTTGAACGCACAAATATCCGCCACATGATAGCGGATGATCTAGGCGAAGCCCCAAGTCTTGCGGTCATTGATGTATCCTTTATTTCTCTCCGCATTGTGCTCCCGCCTGTCCACGCATTACTCACAGAAGAGGGGGAAACCATTTGTCTCGTCAAGCCCCAATTTGAGGCGGGGCGCGAACATGTGGGCAAAAAAGGCGTAGTGCGCGATCCCGAAATTCACAAGCGCGTTCTGGAACGCTTTCTGCAAGACGCAAAAGAAGCCGGATTTGATATCTTAGCGCTAGATTTCTCTCCCATCAAAGGACCCGAGGGAAATATCGAATACCTAGCCCACCTAAAGAAGCGCCGAGATGAACAGGACAACTGTAGGGGTGGGCTTATCCAGTCCGCACCGCATCCCGAAACCCCAAACGATAAGCCAAACATCTGTGCAAACTGTAGGGGCGCACATTGTGCGCCCGCAGACTCTTTGCATCCAGACGCTCAAAACCATGAGTATGATATAGACACACTCGTGACCCGCAGCCACGAAATGCGAAAGGGGTGACCAGCTTGATGAAACGAATCGTCCTATGCCCAAACCCCATGCGCGATGCGCAGCTCCGCCATACCCGCGAAATTGAAGCCCGCCTGAAGACCGCAGGTTTCGCGCCCACAGTGTATCCCCTGCATTATGTCACGGAAGACCGGGCAGAGCCTGTTGGGGAAGAGCTAAAGGCGCTGCATGAAGCGATCAAAAGTGCGGATTTGATCATCTGTCTCGGCGGGGATGGTACCATCATGCACCTAGCCCGTGCGACAGCGCCCTATGAGGTTCCGATGCTAACGGTGAATCTGGGCAGAAAAGGCTTTATCGCAGAACTGGAAGCGAAAGATTTAGACAAAGTCATCGAAGTCTCCGCCATGGAACACTATCGCATTGAAAAGCGCATGATGTTAGATGTAAAAGTCAGCAGAAGAGGGCAGATCATCTGTGAGGAATATGCCTTAAACGATGCTGTGACCAGGGGCGCAACCCGCCTGATTGACATGGAAGTTTATACAGACCATCAACTCATCACAAAATTTTCCGGTGACGGTGTAATCGTAAGCACCCCCACCGGTTCCACCGCCTATTCCATGGCAGCCGGCGGACCCATTATTGAACCTACAGCAAAGAACCTCACCATCACACCTCTTTGCGCCCATATGCTGACTGCTAAGAGTTTTGTTTTAGCGCCGGATAGGGTTGTGCGGGTAAAGGTCACACTAAGCGGTACAAAAAAGGCCTTTCTCTCCGTAGATGGCGGCAGTTTTGACTTAGAAGACCGTGACGAAATCATTGTGACACAAAGCAAGCATATCACACGCATTGTAAAAGCCTCCGAACGGAGCTTTTATCAGATATTAAATGAGAAACTAGGTGAAGAGGAATGAAGCGTGACCGTCAAGAAAAGATATTAGAACTCATTGCCCAATCAGATATTGAAACCCAACATGCTCTGGCAGAGGCTCTTAGTGAAGCCGGGTATCCCAGCACACAGGCCACCATCTCCCGGGATATCCGCGAGCTTGGGATAAGCAAAGAGCTTGCCATTGCAGGGAAATATCGGTACAGAGCCCCGCAAAAATCAAACCATGCCGAACGTGCCGCGCGTCTGCGCACCATTTTTCGGGAAAGTGTAGTACATGTGGCAATCGCGCAAAATATAGTTGTAATCCAAACCCTGCCCGGATTGGCATCCGCCGCCTGCAGCGCCATTGACGGTATGAGTGTTTCCGGTTTAGTCGGCACACTGGCGGGAGACGACACGGCTTTCGTTGCGATGGAAGACAATCGGGCAGCGGAACGGTTTAAACTTGAAATTGAGGACATGTTTTCCTAACATGCCTTGCTAGATTTTCCGCTTGATGGTATGATATCTAAAAAATTGATGGATCTGTAGGGCAGATGTCCGCATCGTCTTGCGGTGTATGAAGTTTATAATTAGGAACTGTAAGGGCGAAACACCCGCCTCTGCGGAGGCACGGTAAATTGTCAAGTCAAGTGCAACAGATGACTTCGCGCGGCGAGAGCCAGCCGAGGCATTTTCTAGGTCTATGGTTTATTAGCTCAACAACACGGGTTACTTCATCTTGAGAAACCTTGTGG
>Ga0123355_10005665_pt1 | contig 18342 bp, 16 predicted proteins | sample TergutEmb28metaG_3_FD_89872 | JGI IMG/M metagenome (GOLD analysis project Ga0123355, IMG submission 89872) | Embiratermes neotenicus P1 segment gut microbial communities from Petit-Saut dam, French Guiana - Emb289 P1 | ecosystem: Host-associated > Arthropoda: Insects > Digestive system > Gut ... | reverse complement strand
GGCACGTCCTCGTCCGCCGCCTGGCCGTCAGTGGCTTTTTCGCCGCCAGCCTGCTTGCCGGACGCCCGGCCCGCGGTCCGAGCTTCGGCCGTGTCCTTGGCCGCGGGCGAGGACCGCCGGTCCAGGCGGGCAGGCGCGGCCGTGGCCGCGGTCACACCCGGAGCTGCCGCTTGGGTGGCTTCCGTCGCTGGGCTGACTTCAGTTGCCAGACCTGCCTGCGCCGCGAGGTTCGCCGCCGCCTCCGCCGTCAGCCGAGGGGGCACGCCCCCCGACCTGAGCGTGCCCGGCTGCGCGGGCATTGGCTTCGCCGCAGAGGTGGTGCGCCGGCCTTCCCCGGCTCGCCGGGTCGCGGCTGGGCCGCCAGCCGATCCGGCTGCTCCGCCCGGGCCGGTCTGGCCACGCAGTCCAAGCGGCGGGACTGCCTGTGGCGACACTCCCTGCGGCGGCGCTTCTTGCGGCGGCGAAGCAGAGCTGCCCGCGTCGCTCGCGGGCGCTGCCGGGCCCGCTGCGCCAGGCGTGCGCGGGCTGCGGGAGGCGCTCGAGCCGCCCGCCCCGCGCGCCTGACCCGGCCCCGCGGACCGGGTGGTAGCTCCGGTCTTCTTCCTTTTCTTCGCCTGCGACATCGTGCACCATTTCGGCTGGAAGTCCGTGAGGTGCCGACGGGCACGCTAGCCCGGCGACGCTTCATCATGGTCGGCGGCGTTAACCACCATATAGACGGATCATGTCCTGGCGGTAGACCATCGGTGAACCAGAAGTGATACGTCAGGAGGTCGGGCGGAGCGATGCGCCGGAAAGGCGAAGCCACCGCCCGTTCGGATAATTGTCCTATTTTTCCAAATTATCCCGTCCGTCGAGCCCATCGCGACCGGGTCGGCCCGAGGCCAGGTGCTCTTAGACTCGTTGTCATGACAGCGAGTGATCCGCGACCCGAGCCGGTGCCCGACGACGGCAGCACGCCGTCAAGCGAGCCCGCCCAGCCGGGGCAGCCGGTTCAGTCGGTGCAATCTTCCCCTCAGGTGCGGCCGGTGCGGCCCGAGCAAGCCCGCGAGGACACGGACGCCGCCTGGGGCGATTACCCGGAGCCGGATGAGCAGCGCCTGTACCGGGATCGTCCGCCGCACTGGGCGGACTTCTGACGACCAGGTTTCCGACCATGGTTTAGTCAGGCGCAGGCGGCGATTCGGCGGGATCCGGCTGGTCTATATCAGCAGACCGCCAGTCCCGGCGGTCCACAGCCAGGATCACAGCCAGATCCCGGAGGAGGATCGTCATGCCTGACCAATCGCTAGCAGGATCAACCGCACTGGTCACCGGCGCGAGCCGCGGATTCGGCCTGGGCATCGCCACCGCGCTGCACAACGCGGGCGCGCGGGTCGTCGGGGTCGCACGCGATCGAGGCCCGCTCGAGGAAGCCCGCGCGGAAATCGGCGAGCCGTTCACCGCGGTTACCGCCGACGCGGCGGACCCCGTCGTCGCCGGGCAGCTCATCGACGCCTACCGCCCGGCCGTGCTCGTGCTGAACGCCGGTGTCTCCCCGCTGCCGCGGCCGCTGCAGCAGCACACCTGGGAGACCTTCAGCCGAACCTGGGACGTCGACGTTAAGCACGCGTTTCACTGGACGCGCGAGGCGCTGCTCGCCCCGCTCGCCGAGGGGAGCACGGTGATAACGCTGTCCAGCGGGGCGGCGCTGCGCGGTTCTCCGCTGTCCGGCGGGTACGCCGGCGCCAAGGCCACGATCAGGTGGCTGACCAGCTACGCGGCGGCGGAATCGGCGCGGGCGGGCCTCGGCATCAGGTTTGTGGCGCTGCTCCCGCAGCTGACTCCGGCCACGGAGCTCGGTGCCGCGGCCACCGCCGCCTACGCCGCCCGCGCGGGCCTTGACCTGGCCGCCTACATCGAGAGCATGGGGGAGCTGGTCACCCCCGACCTGGCCGGCAAGGCGGTCATCAACCTGGTCGCCGATCCCGGCCGTGACCAGGACGCATACGTGCTCACCGCGGCAGGTCTCGTCCCGGTGCCCGGGGCAGGATGATGACGGCCGGAGGAGCCGGCGACAGCGCGTGTCCACCGTTTGGCTGACCTGACCCTGTCCGGATGAGCGACGCGCTCGCCGTACCGCGACGGCGACGCTGGGTGCATGAACCCAAACGGTTTGGCGATCTCGGTACGAGGGCTGCGAAAGAGCTACGGCGACGTCGCGGCGGTCAGCGGGATCGACCTGGGTATCGGGCGAGGCGAGATTTTCGCCCTGCTCGGTCCGAACGGCGCCGGCAAGACCACGACGGTGGAGATCCTCGAGGGCTACCGCGACCGCGATGGCGGCGAGGTGCAGGTGCTCGGCACCGACCCGCGGCGGGCCAACCGGGCCTGGCGGGCCCGGATCGGCATCGTGCTGCAACTCGCGGCCGACGCACCGGAGCTGACCGTCGCCGAGATGGTCGGTCACTACGCGGGGTTCTACCCGAGCCCTCGGCCGCCCGCCGAGGTGATCGACCTGGTGGGGCTGACGGACAAGGCCCGTTCGCGGATCCACGGGCTGTCCGGCGGCCAGCAGCGGCGGCTCGATGTCGCGCTCGGCCTCATCGGGGGTCCAGAGCTGCTCTTCCTTGACGAGCCGACGACCGGGTTCGACCCGGCCGCCCGGCGCGCGTTCTGGGAGGTAATCCGCGCCCTGTCCGGCAGCGGGGTCACCGTCCTGCTCACCACCCACTACCTGGACGAAGCGGCCGCGCTCGCCGACCGCGTCGCGGTGATCAGCGACGGGCTGATCGTCGCCGAGGGCAATCCCGCCGATCTCGGCGGCCGGGCGACGGCCGACGCGATCGTGAGCTGGCAGGACCAAGACGGCACCCGATCGGAGCGGACCGCGGAGCCCACGCGCCTGGTGACCAGCCTGGCCGCCCGCTACGACGGCGAGGTCCCCGGACTGACGGTGACCCGGCCCTCGCTGGAAGACGTCTACCTGGACCTGATCGGAGGCAGGGAGTGAGCCCCCTGACAAGCGCGAGCACACAATCGAGCAGGAGCCCTGAGATGAGGCTGGGCAGGACCACACGAGCGTCAAGGTCGGTAACCGGCGCGCCGTTGCCCGGCGTGTGGCGGATCGCACTGGCCCGCGGCAGCGTCGAGCTGAAGTCGTTCTTCCGCGAGCGGCAGTCGGTGGTGTTCGTTCTCGCCATGCCGGCCGTCATGCTGGTGCTGCTCGGGGCGATCTTCGCCAATGCGCGGACCGGTTCTGGCGCCACCATCGGCGAGCTGTACGTGGCCGGGATCATCGGCGGTGGCGTGATGGCCACCAGCTACCAGAACCTGGGCATTTCGATCGCGTTCGAGCGTGAGCGATTCACCCTGAAGCGGCTGCGCGGCACGCCCATGCCCGCCGCCGCCTACTTCGCCGGGAAGATCATCCAGGTCCTGGTCGCCGCGATCGCCGAGGTCGTGGTGCTGCTGGTCATCGGCATGATCTTCTACCACCTGCGGCTGCCCACGTCCCCGTCGGTCTGGTGGACGTTCACCTGGGTGTTCCTGCTCGGCGTCGCCGCCTGCTCGCTGCTTGGCATCGCGGCGAGCAGTGTGCCCCGCTCGGCGGCGCGCAACGGGGTCGCGGTGATCACCCTCCCGTTCGTGATCCTCCAGTTCATCTCCGGGGTCTACGTCCCGTTCAACCTCGTGCCATCGTGGCTGGCGGACATCGCGTCACTGTTCCCGCTGGCCTGGATGTGCCGTGGCATGCGCTCGGTGTTCGTGCCGCAGGCGGTCAGCCTAGAGCCGGGCAACTCCTGGGCGCTCGGACAAACTGCGCTGGTGCTATCGGTGTGGGTCGTCGCAGGATTGATACTGTGCCTGACGACGTTCCGCTGGCAGAACCGGCGGGACCGGTGAACCCGCAACCGGGTTCCACCGCTCCCGCGCCGGACCGACGGCACGCGTGGGAAACCGGGACCCTGGGCTGGGATGCCCTGTACCTGCTCGTCTTCATCGCGGTCCTGGTGCTCGTGCTGGTCAGCACCCCGGGCTCGACGATCACCGCGGCCACGGCGATGGCCATCCTGATCCCCTGGTACCTGTTCCTCGGCCGGCCGCTGTGGACCGGCCGCCGGACCGGACGGCTGCGCGCCTTCATCTACGTCACCGGGCTGTTCTCGCTGTTCATCGCGGCGCAGAGCCAGAACCCGGAGGCGTGGTTCCTTGCTTTCGCGCTCGCGCCGCAGTTTTACGCCTTCCTCGACCAGCGGCTCGCCATGGGACTGGGAGTCGCGCTGAACTTCACTGCCGCGGCCTTGCTTGTCGCCCGGTTTCCCACGGGTTCGACAGCGGGCGTCGCGTTCGCGGTAGCCGTCGCCGGTGGCGGCTTCTCGATCTTCTACGGCAGCTGGGTGTCCCGGATCATCAGTCAGAGCGCCGAACGCGCCGAGATCATCGAACAGCTCGAAGCCACCCGGGCGGAACTGGCGGCCGCGCAGCACGAGGCCGGACGGCTGGCTGAGCGGCAACGGCTCGCCGCCGATATCCACGACACGCTGGCGCAAGGCTTTACCAGCATCGTCATGCTGATCCAGGCGGCGCAGGCCGACCTGGACGGCACCCATCCGCAGGCGATCCGGCACCTGGACCTAGCGGCGCAGACCGCCCGGGAGAACCTGGCCGAGGCACGGGCGCTGGTGGCCGGCCTGGCGCCCGCGCTCGAAGGCGGCACGCTCTCGGATGCGCTGCGCAGGCTGTCGCAGGCACCAGGCGTGGATGCCAGCTTCGTCCTGTCCGGCATCCCGCGGCCGCTGCCGATGGCCACCGAGGTCGTACTGCTGCGAGTGTGCCAGGAGGCGCTCGCCAACGTGCGCAAGCATGCCGCGGCGGATTCGGCGGCCGTGCGGCTCGGCTACGAGCAGGACGTCGTCCGGCTTGAGGTGACCGACGACGGGACCGGATTCGACCCGGAGCGGGTCAGCGGCGGTTACGGGCTGGGCGGGATGCGGGCCCGGGTCGCCGAGGCCGGCGGCACGCTGACGGTGGACAGCTCACCGGGCGCGGGCACCCGGGTCAGCGCTAAGGTGCCGACATGAACGCCATCCGGGTTCTGCTGGCCGACGACCACCCGGTAGTCCGCGAAGGGCTGCGCGGCATGCTGGACGCGGAGCCGGACATCGAGGTGGTCGGCGAGGCGGCGTCGGGCCCCGAGGCGGTGGTGCTCGCCGGGCGGCTGCGGCCGGACGTGATCCTGATGGACCTGCGGATGCCGGGCGGTGACGGGGTGGAGGCCATCGGGCAGCTGGCCGGGACCACCGTCGTGGTGCTGACAACGTACGACTCCGACGCCGACATCCTGCGCGCGGTCGAGGCCGGCGCGGCCGGCTACCTGCTCAAGGACACACCCCGGTCGGTGCTGCTGGACAAGGTGCGGGCCGCGGCCAGGGGCGAAACCGTGCTCGCGCCCGCGGTGGCCGGCCGGCTGCTCGGCCGCATGCGCGCCGAGCCCGCCGCCAAGACCGAACAGCTGTCCGCCCGGGAAACCGAGGTACTCGCGCTCGTCGCCCGCGGCCTGACGAACGCGGAAATCGGCAAGAAGCTCTATGTCAGCGAGGCCACGGTGAAGACCCACCTGCTGCGGGCTTGCGCCAAGCTCGGCGTCTCCGGCCGGACCGCCGCGGTAACCAAGGCGATCGAGATCGGCGCCCTGCCCACCCCCGGGCAGGCCGGCTGACCGCTGGCGCCATGCCCCTCCTGCCGGGCATCCGACACGACGGAAATTCCGTTACTGTCTACCGTGCCGCGTTGTTAGCCTGGCTTGCATGCCAGAGACCGCGCCCGAGGCGCAGGCACAAGAGTTCGCGAAGGCTTACCGGCACTTCCTGGACTGGATTCACTCGGCTGCCGAGGTGGGGAGCCATAACGAAGTCGCGGCCCTGGTTGGCGGCTTCCTCGGCCCCGAGGGCGCGGCCCATTCCGTGGTCAGCCGCGACCTACCCGTGTTCGAGCAGGTCAACCTGCAGACCGCGATCGACGCGTGGTCGGACCGTCCGGGCAGGACAGTCGATGTCCGGGGCATCGCGCTGCCACCGCACCATGGCATCGAGCTCCAGCAGATCGTCAGCAGCGAATTGCCGTCGCGGGTGCGGCTGAGCGCCCCCGCCCTCACCGACCTTCCCAACGGCCCGGCCTCCACCCTCGGCTGCCTCCGGCTGGGCCTCCTCCTGGTCCGCGACGAGATCGGCCAGTACGTCGTCATGGTGCAGGGGCCAGCCGAGCACCACCAGGGCCTTGCGGTCGAGATCGCCGGCCTGCCGGTCGCCGCGGCGCAGCGGGTTCTCGCTGAGCTGGACCAGCTGCGCGCCGAGCTCAACGTCTACCGCGGCCACCTCCTGGACGTCGCGCTCAACCAGTTCGGCGGCGTGACCCTGTCTTTCACCGAGCCGCCCGGCCTGCACCGCGACGACGTCGTGCTGCCCGAGGCGGTGCTGGTCCGCGTCGAACGGCACGCACTCGGCATGGCCGCGCACCGGGCCGCGCTGCTATCGGCCGGCCAGCACCTCAAGCGCGGGCTGCTGCTATACGGACCGCCCGGTACCGGCAAGACCCACACCACCCGCTACCTGCTCGGCCAGATGACCGGCTACACCCGCCTGGTGCTGACCGGCCGGACGCTCGTCGCTATCGGCCCGGTCACCGAGATGGCCCGCCTGCTCCAGCCGTCCGTCGTCGTGCTGGAGGACGTGGACCTCGTCGCCCAGGACCGCTCGATGGGCCCCCGGTCGAGCCCGATCCTGTTCGACCTGCTGGACGCGATGGACGGCGCCGCCGCCGACGCGGACCTGCTGTTCCTGCTCACCACCAACCGCGCCGACCTGCTCGAGCCGGCCCTCGCCGCGCGCCCAGGCCGGGTGGACGTCGCGGTCGAGATCGACCTCCCCGACGCCGCCGCGCGCGAGCGACTGCTCGCCCTCTACGGCCGTGGCGTCCCGCTGTCCCTGACAAGTGACGACATCGCCACGGCCATCGAGCGCACCGACGGCGTCACGGCCTCGTTCCTGAAGGAACTGATCCGCCGCAGCGTCCTGGAAGCCTTGCACGACCAGGCTTCGCGGGACGGGCACGCTCCGGAGGAGAGTGCGGCTCAGCAGGCCGCCGCCCCGGCGCTGGCCACCGGTGCGGCCGTGCCCGCGGTCACCGGTGCGCACGTGTCCCGCGCCCTCGACGACCTGCTCGACGCCGCCCAGAGCGTGACCCGCACCCTCCTCGGTGTCGGCGTCGACCCGACCACGCTCTCCACCCCCGGCATCGCACCGGACCCTTCGACCATGCTGGCCGCCCGCCGCCGCGCGATGATCACCCGCAGCGGCGGCGGCTTCTTCCGCGGCTAGCCGGCCGGGGTGCCCTAGCGGGAGTCGTCATCACAGCCGCCGCCCCGCGGCTACATCTTTCAATCGGATGGAGGATCGTCGACACCATGACGTGGACGATCCTCCACTATCTTCGACGGCGAACGCGTTGCTCCGCCAGGCCGGACGGCGGTCTGGCCGCCTCGCCAGTAGGCTGCTTGGGTGCGCGGGACCGGTGAGGCGCCGAAGGCCGGGCGGCAGCCGGAAGTAATGACGTTCGGGCAGCTCGCCTCGCTGATCGCGGGCCTCAAGAGCGCCCCTGCGGGGCGCTGCGTGGTGGTCGGCATCGACGGAATGTCCGGCTCTGGCAAGTCCGAGTTCGCCCAACGGCTCGCCGCCGAACTGGCTGCCCCGGTCCTCAGCACCGACGACCTCGTGCCCGGCTGGGACGGCTTGGCGGCGTCCGTCGGGCTGCTCACGGACTGGGTGCTCCGCCCGCTCGCGGCAGGCCAGCCCGCCCGATGGCGGAAGTACGACTGGCTGGCGGGACGGCCGGGGGAGTGGGTCGACCTCGACCCAGGCGACCTCTTGGTGGTCGAGGGGTGCTGCACCGGGCTTTTCCCGGCCGCCTCGTACCTCGACTACCTGGTGTGGATCGCCGTGCCGGAAGCCGAGCGGCGACGGCGACTGGAGCGACGCGCGGACTGGGCTGCCTACGCGCCGTTCGCAGACCGGTGGGCTGACCAGGAAGCCGCGCTCCAGGCGCAGGCAGGGACCGCCGAGCGAGCCGACCTGGTGATCGACAACAGCGCCCGAACGCCGGCCGGCGGTCTGCCCGACAGCTTCGCCTGCTTCCGCCGGGTCCGCGCTCATGGCACAGACCGCACCCCCGGCAACCGCGGCACCCTGGGGAAAACCCCGGGGTGAAGACGGCCGGAAGCCGCATACCGCCGCACCCGCCTCGTTCCTAGCGTGGATGTCATGACGAACATGACGAGTTACACGCGACAGGGCAGGTGATCCACGGTGATTCAGGCGATCGGCCTCACCAAGCGCTACGGCGGCAAACTGGCCGTTGACGACCTCAGCTTCGACGTCCGCCCGGGCACCGTAACCGGCTTCCTCGGACCGAACGGCGCCGGCAAGACCACCAGCATGCGGATGATCCTCGGCCTTGACCGCCCCGATCACGGCACCGCCCTGATCAACGGCAGGCCCTACCACGAGCTGCGCTGGCCGCTGCGCGAGGTTGGCTCGATGCTCGACGCCCGCGCCTTCCACTCCGGGCGCAGCGCCCGCGCTCACCTGGCGGCCCTGGCCGCGAGCAACGGCATCGCCCCCGCCCGCGTCGAGGACGTGCTCGCGATGACCGGGCTGGCGACCGTCGCGGGCCAGCGGGCGGGCAGGTTCTCGCTCGGCATGGCGCAGCGGCTGGGCATCGCCGCCGCGCTGCTCGGCGACCCAGGCATCCTGATGCTCGACGAGCCCGCTAACGGGCTGGATCCGGAGGGCATCCGCTGGTGTCGCACGATGCTGCGGGCCCTGGCCAGCGAAGGCCGCACGGTGTTCGTGTCCAGTCACCTGATCAACGAGATCGCGATCACCGCTGACAACCTGATCGTGATCGGCCAGGGCAGGCTGCTGGCGCAGGCGACCGTCGCGGACCTGGCTGGGCGGCACGACAGCCTCGAGGACGCGTTCTTTGCGCTCACCGGCGACGCCGTCGAATACAAGGGATCCGTCGTGGACGGGCAGCTGGCGTGGTGGGCAGCATGAGCGGGTTCGCCGGCACTAAAGCCCCGCAGGCCGGGTTCGCCCGCCTGGCATCCGCCGGGACCGGGGTCGGATACGCGAGCGTCGGCCGGATGGAGTGGATCAAGCTGCGCACCGTCCGGTCCACGGGCTGGGTCATGGCGGTCTTCGCCGTGGGCATGATCACGCTGGCGGTGCTGATGCTGACCCTGCAGAACCCGGCCAGCATGTCCGGCACCGAGCTGGCGGAATTCGACTCGGTCGAGCAGGGATTCGCGGGACTTGAGATCGCCGTGGTAGCGCTCTCCGTCCTCGGCGTGCTCGTCATCGCCGGCGAATACGGGACCGGCATGATCCGGGCCACGTTCGCCGCGGTACCGAACCGCCCGCTCGTCTTCGCCGCCAAGGCCGCGGTGCTCGGCGCGGTGACCTTGGCCGTCGGCGAGGCGCTCGCATTCGCCGCGTTTTTCATCGGGCAGGCCGTCCTCCGCGAGGGCCTGCCGGAAGCCTCGATCGGCGACCCGGGCGTGCTTCGGGCGGTGCTGATGGCTGGCGTCTTCCCGGCCCTGGCCGCGCTGACCGGGCTGGGCTTCGGAGCGATGATCAGGCACACCGCGGGCGCGATCGCGGCGGTCCTCGGCTGGCTGCTCGTCCTGCCTGTGGTCCTGTATCCGCTGCCCGGCCACGCCTGGGTCAGCAAGTGGGCGCCGCTGCAGATCGTGCAGGACTCAATGGTCGCGGTCAAGCCAGTGGCGGGTGCCTTGCCAGCCTGGACTGGGCTGCTCGTCGTCTGCGGGTCGACAGCACTGGCCTTGATCGGAGGGGCGATGGTGATGGCGCGGCGCGACGCGTAGCGGACATATGACTCTCCGCGATGACCGACAATGGAAAACATGATCCGCCGGGCGCTGCGCCAGATCACGTACTGCGTGGTCAGCGCGGCGTCCGGCGCCGTCAGCCTGGTGGCCGTCGTCGCCGCGCTGCTCATCCCTCCGCTAGCGCTGCGCGTCGCGCTCGGCTTCGGCGCCCTGCAGCGCTCGCTGCTGGCCAGTCTCGACGGCACGGTCATCGGCCGGCCTGCCCCCGGGGAGGCGGGCGCCGGGTGGCGCGCCGTGGGATACGCGCTCGCACGAATGCCCGTCGTTGCCGCGCAGGCCTACACCGCGGCGATCTGCGCCGCGGGGCTGAGCGACGTCAGTTTCCCTCTCGTCTGGGGGCTGCCACTGCACCGGGCGGGGACGGCACTCGAGCCGGTGCAGGTGCTCGCCCCCGTCCCGTTCGGCGGGCTGTCGATCGCGACCTGGCCCGGCACCTTCGTGGCCGCCGCGAACGGCGCCGTCTGGGTGCTCGCCGCGGTGATCTTGGCCCGCGCCGCCGTGGCGGCCGACGTGTGGCTCGCCCGCGCCCTGCTCGGGCCGACGGCCGGCACCGCGCTCCAGGAGCGAGTCCGCGAACTCGAGCGCACCCGCTCGCTCGCTGTCGACGATGCGGCCGCCCGGCTGCGGCGGGTCGAGCGCGACCTGCACGACGGAGCACAAGTCCGGCTCACCGCGCTGGCCATGCACCTGGGCATGGCCAGGGAGAAGGCCGAGACGGCCGTGCTGAGCCCGGCCGACCTGGACACCATCCGCGAGCTGCTCACCCTTGCCCACGGCAACGCCATCGGCGCGGCCGCCGAACTCCGCGACCTCGCCCGCGGCATCCACCCGCCGATCCTGGACAACGGCTTGCCTGATGCCCTGGCGGCTCTTGCGGCCGCGAGCCCGATCCCGGTCGCCATCCGGGCGGACATCACCGAACGGCCCACTCCGGCGATCGAGACGATCGCTTACTTCTGCGCCGCCGAACTTGTCGCTAACGCGATAAAGCACAGCTATGCGGACAATATAGAAATAGATATTTATTCCGAACGAACCGATGTCCTAACGATGACCGTCACCGATGACGGGGTAGGCGGGGCCGACCCGGCGGGCGGGTCCGGCCTGGCCGGCCTGGCACAGCGAGTATCGACGGTCGACGGGCAGCTGTCGGTGTCGAGCCCGCCCGACGGACCGACGGTGGTCCGGGTTGCCTTGCCGCTGCGAGCGTAGGGCCCAGTGCTGGGGGCGGAGCTGATGGAGACGGGCACGGACGGCGCGACGGACGCGGCGGGGCTGCGGGTGGTCATCGCCGAGGACGCAGTCGTGCTGCGCGAGGGACTGACCCGGCTGATCACCGACCATGGGCACGCGGTGTGCGCGGCGGTGGGCGACGCTCCTGCGCTGCTCGCCGCGGTGGCCGAGCATCACCCGCAGATCGCGGTCGTTGACGTGCGGATGCCGCCGTCCTTCACCGACGAGGGCCTGCAGGCGGCCCTGACGCTGCGCCAGGACTTTCCTGGCACCGGGGTGCTGCTCTTCTCGCAGTACGTCGAGACCGCGTTCACCGCGCGGCTGCTCGCCAGCGACGCCGGCGGCTTCGGTTACCTGCTCAAGGACCGGGTCGCCAACGTCGGGGAGTTCGTCAGCGCGCTTGAACGGGTCGCCGCGGGCGGGACGGCGCTCGACCCGGAGGTGGTCAGCGGCCTGCTCCGCTCGCAGCGCGCTGGCATCGCGTCGCTCACGCCGCGGGAACGCCAGGTCCTGGCCGCGATGGCGGAAGGCAGGTCCAATTCCGGCATCGCCGCCGCCCTGTACCTGTCGGAAGGCGCCGTGGAAAAGCACATCGCCTCGATTTTCGGCAAGCTCCGCCTGGAGCCCCTCGCCGAAGATAACCGCCGCGTCCTCGCGGTCCTGCACTACCTGCGGGCTTGATCGCGCGGCGACATCGTCCAGGCCATGACCGGTACCGAAAGCAGTGGCGCAAATCGGAGACAATAGCCGGGTGCGGGTAACCCTCCTCGGCCCCTTCGAGGTACGGAACGACAGCGGCGACAGTGTTCCCGTCGCCGGCGCGCGGCTGCGCGACCTGATTGCCCGGCTAGCGCTGGCCGGCGGTCGCCCGGTCAGCACGTCCGCGCTCGCCGCGGCGGTCTGGGGCGATGATCCGCCGGCCGATCTGCCGAACGCGCTGCAGACCCTCGTGTCGCGGGCCCGGCGCGCCCTCGGCGACGCCGCCGCCGTGGAGCAGTCAGCGGCGGGGTACCGGCTCGCTGTCCTCCCGGACGACGTGGACGCGCTGCGCTTCGAGCGGCTCGTCGCCGCCGGCGAAGTGGAGCAGGCGCTGGCGCTGTGGCGCGGCCCTGCCCTGGACGACCTCGGCGAGTTCGCCGTGCCCTCCGCCCTGCGCCTGACCGACCTGCGGCTGGACGCGACGATTGGCTGGCTGACCCGTGAGCTGGACGCCGGGCGAGCCGCCTCGCACGTCGCCGAGCTTGAGGCGCTGGCCGCGGCGAACCCGCTGAACGAGAAGCTCACCGCGCTGCTGATGCGGTCGCTTGCCGCCGCCGGCCGGCAGGCTGAGGCGCTGACCGCCTATGAGAGGCTGCGCGCCCGGCTGGCCGACGACCTCGGCATCGACCCCGGCGCGCAAGTGCGGGACGTTCACCTTGAGGTCCTTCGCGGCAAGCTCGACGTGGCCCCGGCGGGCAATGGCAGGCACGCAAGCCGTCACACCAACGTGCGCGCGCAGCTCACCAGCTTCGTCGGCCGGGAGCACGAGGTCAGCCGCGTTGGCGAGGCCCTGGCGGGCTACCGCCTGGTCACGCTGGTCGGACCGGGTGGCGCCGGCAAGACCCGGCTGGCAAGCGAGGTCGCCGCCCAAGTCGCCGCCGGCGGCCCCGATGGCCATGCGGCCGGCGCCGCCGGGCTTGCGCCCGACGGGGTCTGGATGGCCGAGCTCGCGTCGGTCACCGATGCCGCCGACGTGCCGCAGGCGGTGCTCGGCTCGCTCGGATTGCGGGAAGCGCACATCATGCTGGACGGCACGCACCGGATCACCACCCGTGACGCGGAGAGCCGGCTCATCGAAGGCCTGGCCGACGCGCAGGCGCTGCTCGTGCTCGACAACTGCGAGCACCTCATCGACGCCTGCGCGCACCTCGCGGACGCGCTGCTCGCGCACAGCCCCGGGCTCCGCATCGTCGCCACCAGCCGGGAGCCGCTCGGCATCGTGGGGGAGTCGCTGCTCGTCGTCCCGCCGCTGGCCCATGACCCCGCCGTGCGGTTGTTCGCTGACCGGGCGGCGGCCGTCAGTCCCGGCTTCGCCCTTGGCGAGGAGACCACTCCGCTGGTCGCCGACATCGTCCGGCGGCTTGACGGGCTGCCGCTGGCGATCGAGCTCGCCGCCGCCCGGCTGCGGACGCTGCCGCTCGCCGAGATTTCCCGCCGCCTCGATGACCGGTTCCGGCTGCTCACCGGCGGCAGCCGCACCGCGCTGCCGAGGCACCGCACGCTGCGAGCCGTGGTCGAGTGGAGCTGGGACCTGCTAACCCCCGCCGAACGGCTGCTCGCCGAGCGGTTCTCCGTCTTCCCGGCCGGCGCGGCGCCGGAAGCGGTCGCCGCGGTATGCGGTATCCAGCCCGGCCCAGCTGAGCATGACACCGATCAGCTCGACACGGGCGATCTGCTCTCCTCGCTGGTCGACAAATCACTCCTGCAGCCGGCCGACGGCGGGGCCCGGCTACGGATGCTGGAAACCATCCGCGAGTACGGCGCGGAACAGCTCGCCGGCCGCGCCGAGATCGGCGAATTGCGGCGGCACCATGCCGAGTACTACTCGGACCTCATGAATGACGCGGCACCCCAGCTGCTCACCCGGGACCAGCTCACCTGGCTGAAGGCGGTTCAGGCCGACCGGGACAACATCCTGGCCGCCTTGCGTTACTGGTGTGACGCCCACGACGCCGCGCGGGCGATTCCGCTGGCCGTGTCGGTCAGCTGCCTGGCGTTCCTGCTCGGCAACTACACCGACATCCGGGAGCTGATCGGCCAGGCCCTCGTGGTACCCGGGGAGGCCGATCCGGACCTGCGCACCGTAGCCGATGCCACCTACGCGATCAGCCTGGCGACCCAGCCGCACCCGGTTCGCCAAGCCGACGACTACGCCTTCACCGGCCTGGCCGAGCGAGTCGATGCGCTGGACTTCGAGAAATTTCCGCTGGCCGGGCTGCTGCGCCCGGCATATGCGATGTTCATCCAGGACACCGAACGCGCGCGCAGGTACGTGGCGGAGACGCTGGCGAGCCGGGACGAGTGGGTGGTCGCCGGGGGCTGGATGATCTCCGCTGCTCTCGCCGAGAACAGCGGAGACATAGACGCGCTGCGGTTGGCCTCGGCACAGGCACTGGAGCGGTTCCGGGCGATCGGCGAGCGGTGGGGACTGGCCAGCGCGCTGCGGATGGCCGCTGGCATCCGGGTGCTCGACGGTGACCTCGACGGGGCCGCCGTCGCGTTCGCGGAGTCGGCGCGCCTGCTGGGCGAGATGGGCTCGCATGATGATGAGTCCCACGCACCGCTGCAGCTGGCCAACCTCGCCGCCAGACGCGGAGACCTGGCCGCTGCCCGCGAGTTCTACGCCAGCGCCCTGGCGATCGCCCAGTCCGACGTGTCGGGGCTGGACGTGCCGATCGTGTCGGCCGCGTATGCGATGTTCGAGGCCGGGGCCGGGAACGTGGAGATGGCGCGATCGCTGACCCCGGTCGCCGCGGAATGGGCTGGCAGGCTCAACCCGGTGCACCCGGCGTACCACCACATCCTCGCCGTGGTCGCGGCTCCCGCGCTGATGATCGCGCTCGCCGACGCGGACCTGCCGCTGGCCAGGCAGGAAGCCGCGACCCTGTACCGGGAGGGGGTCGCCTCGGACGACATGCCGCTGGTCGCGTCCATCGCGTCCGCGATCGCGCAGCTCGCGTACTCGGTCGGTCAGCCCGAGCTGGCCGCCAAGATGCTCGGAGCCTGCGCCGCCGTGCGCGGCGGAGAGGATCCCACCGAGCCGATGGTGACGCTGCTTGCGCCCCGGCTCACCGACGCCCTCGGTCCCGGTGGCTACGACCGGGCGTACCGGGCGGGCACGGCGCTGAGCCGGGCCGAGGCGATCGCGCTCCTCGACCCGGCGCCGCTGTGAGCCCGGCAAGCCCGGGTCAGGCCCGCCGGATGTAGGCGCGCAGCGCCAGCGGGAAGAACACCACCAGCAGCCCGGCGATCCAGGCGAACGTCCAGCCCACATTGCCCGCCACCGGCCCGCCGACCAGCAGGCCACGCGCGGCGCCGACAACGTGCGAGAGCGGGTTGACGTTCACGAAGGCCTGCAGCCAGCCGGGCATCGTCGCTGTATTGATGAAGGCATTGCTGCCGAACGTCAGCGGCATCACCATCAGCATCATCACGCCTTGCACCGCACCGGCGGTCCGCATCTTCATCCCGATCCACAGCGAGACCCAGGCGAACGACAGCGCGAAGCAGATCGCCAGCCCGATCGCCGCCAGCAGAGCCAGGACGTTGGTCTCAATGCGGAAGCCGAGGATGTAGCCGAAGCCGATGGTGATCGCGCAGACCGAGAAATAGCGGAAGAAATCGGCGAGCACCGCTCCGATCAGCGGCACGGCGCGGCCGATGGGCAGGGACCTGAACCGGTCGAAGACGCCTTTCTCGATGTCGGCGTTCATGTTCTGCCCGATCGAGATCGAACTCATCGCGAGCGTCTGGCCGAGCAGGCCGGGCACCAGGAACTGCAGGTACAAGTGGCGGTCGCCGTGGCTTCCGAGCGCGCCGCCAAGGGCGCCGCCGAAGACGTAGTAGAACAGCAACAGGAAGATGATCGGCTGCAGTGTCACGTCGATGAACTGCTCGGGCGTCCTGAAGAGCTTGATCAGGTTGCGCTTGGCGAGCACCAGCGAGTTCCGCACCAGGCGGACCTGGGCCGGGCGGCGGGGCCGGATGCTGGCCTGCGGCCCGTCGAATGTCACGGCGGTCATACCGCCACCTCAGAAACCTCGGCCGCGTCGCTGAAGGACCGGGTCCCGGTCAGCGTGAAGAACACCTCGTCGAGTGACGGCAGGTGCAGGGAGAATTCTTCGACCGCGATCCCGGCCAGGCGCAGCTCCGCCAGCACGCCGGGCAGCACGGCGTCGCTGTCGACGGAGATGCTCAGCGTCCCCCGGCCGTCGTTGTCCGGGGCACGGTCGGAGATCTTGGCCAGGATCTCCCGCAGGTCTTCCTCGCGGGCCAGGTCGATGGGGCGGACCTTAAGCCGCTGCCCGCCGATCTTGTGCTTGAGCCCGTTCGGGGTGTCGTTCGCGATCACCCGGCCGTGGTCGATCACCGTGATCTCGTCCGCGAGCGCGTCGGCCTCCTCCAGGTACTGGGTGGTCAGCAGCACCGTTGACCCGTCGCTGGTGAGGCGGCGTACGACGTCCCACATATCCTCACGCTTGGCCGGATCAAGCCCTGTGGTCGGCTCGTCAAGGAAGATCACGGCGGGCCTGCCCACCAGCGAAGCCGCCAGGTCCAGCCGTCGCCGCATGCCCCCGGAGTAGGTTTTGGCTACCTTCCCGGCGGCTTCCGACAGGTTGAACCAGTCCAGCAGTTCCGCGGCCCGTGCCTTGGCCTCCTTCTTGCTCAGCTCGAGCAGCTGCCCGATCATGACCAGGTTCTGCGTCCCGGTCAGGTCTTGGTCAACGGAGGCGAACTGGCCGGTCAGGCCGATGCTCTCGCGTACCCTGCCGGGCTGCGTGCGCACGTCGAACCCGTCCACCCGCGCGGTCCCGGCGTCCGCGCGCAGCAGCGTGGCCAGGATGCGCACCGCCGTGGTCTTCCCGGCGCCGTTCGGCCCGAGCACACCGAGCACGGTGCCCCGGCGCGCGGTGAGATCCACCCCCGCCAGCGCCTTCGTCTCGCCAAAGGACTTGGTAAGCCCGATGGCCTCAATCGCTAGATCTGTCATAGTCGCAGTCTCGAGGAGGCCGCTGGCACGGCGCGCACACGGCGCTGGCACGTCCCTGACAGCGAGCGATTCAGCGCCCGTCCGGCATGTCGAGAATCGCTGGGCAGCGGTGACACCTGGGTAAGCGGCCCGCACCGGACCGCTGGAACAGGGAAGGATGGAGCCATGCGATTCATGCTGCTGCAGAACTACGGGCCGGTGGAGTCCGACTGCGCGCCGATAACCGAGTGGAGCCCGGCGGACGTCAGCGCCCACATCGCGTTCCAGATGGCGCTCAACGACGAGCTCGCCGCGCTCGGCGAGCTCGTCGACGCGCAGGGACTGGCCGGGCCCGAGCGGGCCAGGTTCGTGGTCAGCGACGGCACCGGCGCCCCCGTTGTCACCGACGGCCCGTTTCCGGAGTCCAAGGAACTGCTGGCCGGCTACCGGATCATTGACGTCGAGTCGCCCGAGCGTGCCGTCGAGATCGCCGCCAGGGCATCGGCAGCGCCCGGCCAGAACGGGGTACCGATCCGCCAGCGGATCGAAGTGCGCGAGGTGCTGAACGCCCCCGATCCCGAGCTGTGAGGCGGGGAAGGGGCAGCGGTGACGGGTGAGCCGGCCGCCGAGGACCTGCTGCGCGAGCTAGCGCCGCGGGTCCTCGGCATCCTTACCCGCCGCTACGGCGACTTCGCCGACGCCGAGGACGCTGTGCAGGAGGCGCTGATCGCGGCGGCTACCAGCTGGCAGGCCGACGGCCTGCCCGGCAATCCGCTCGGCTGGCTGATCCGGGTGGCATCCCGCCGCCTCGCCAACGCTTACCGGGCCGAGGAAGCCCGACGGCGCCGGGAGGAACTGGCGGCCTCGTGGTCGGTGGCAGATCCGGAACCAGCCCCGGCGCACGACGACACGCTCATCCTGATGTTCATGTGCTGTCATCCGGCGCTGAGCCCGGCGCTGGCCATCCCGCTCACCCTGCGGGCGGTCGGCGGCCTGACCACCAGGCAGATCGCCGCGGCGTTCCTCGTTCCCGAGGCGACCATGGCGCAGCGGGTCAGCCGCGCCAAGGCGAAAATCAAGTCCTCCGGCGAGCCCTTCGCACTGCCCGCGGCGGAGGACTATCCGCACCGCGTCGCGCAGGTGCTCCGCGTCCTGTACCTGGTCTTCAACGAGGGCTACACCACGAGCGGGGGCCCGGATCTCGCGCAGGTGAGCCTGTCGGGCGAGGCGGTCCGGCTCGCCCGTGCGCTGCACGCCGAACTGCCGGAGGACCCGGAGGTGACCGGCCTGCTCGCGCTCATGCTGCTCACCGACGCCCGCCGTCCGGCCCGCACCGGCCGGGACGGCGAACTGATCCCGCTCGCCGAGCAGGACCGCCGTCGCTGGGACCGGCAGCTGATCACCGAGGGGACGAACCTCGTCACCGAGGCGCTGC
>Ga0123355_10005664_pt1 | contig 18342 bp, 16 predicted proteins | sample TergutEmb28metaG_3_FD_89872 | JGI IMG/M metagenome (GOLD analysis project Ga0123355, IMG submission 89872) | Embiratermes neotenicus P1 segment gut microbial communities from Petit-Saut dam, French Guiana - Emb289 P1 | ecosystem: Host-associated > Arthropoda: Insects > Digestive system > Gut ... | reverse complement strand
TATATGGCATTGAGTTTCAAACAGTGCATGATAATACAATACTTTGTCGTATAGCAGAGTATCAGTTTAATGCCATGATAGATATGGTAAAAAGTTCAGGGTTTTCAAATGAATATGAAGGCGAAATACCTTTGCCACGAATGACAATGATTCAACTGGAACGGAGCAATAATGTTCCTGGTCACTATAAACTGTGGTTTGTAAATGAGGATACAAGAGAAAAGATTCTACAACAATTTCCTATAGTAAAAATGTGGGAGCATCACATTGATGATTTATCCCAAAATGGTATGCATCTACTCTTGCCATTTAAAATCATTGATATTAGGAAAAACATCAAGGGCAATGAAATGGACGAAAACACTACTGTTCGTTTTTTAGAAATGAGTGAGCAAGTAGATAGTGAAATAATGGACAGACGGAAAGTAGTAACTAGGGAAGATATTTTGCACGAAGGCGTAACACAGGGCGAGCAACGTGAACGTAGAGAAATTTTAAACACATTAGCACAACTGAAAGTACCTTTTGACGTATTCAAAGCAACAGCAGAGGCTCGAGGAGTACCAGAAGAAGAATATCTGCCTATCTATAATGTTGTCGTTGGTGGACCATAACTGACAGAGCTAACATTCTAATTTTTCACATAATCTCAGTATAAAAAACAGGGAAATGTCCTGCTGCTTTTAATGGTGGCAGGGTGTTTCCCTGTTTTTTATTTGAATGAAGAAGGAGGAATTAAATGGGTATAAAGTTTGTTGTTCCAATGAAAACGTAGAGGCTCTTGCATGAGAGAGAGTGAAACAACAAATGCTAGCATTCCGATTATTACTAATATAAAGAAAACTAATGTAGTTATACTAATGTCCATTTGCCTAACCTCCAATCGTTTTTTGTTCGTTGAAAAAATAAGTGGGGTGACATTTCCCATATCTCCAAACCTCTTTTAAGAGGGGTGACGGCTGCCCATTCCGTCCTCAATTCTTCAATGCTCGTTTGTGAGCGTCAAATAAACCCACGGCTACGACTAGACGTGGGTTTATTTGACGCTTACATAGACTCTCATGTTAAAAGGAAGTCCACTGTACAGCCAAAATACTCGGCTATGCGTTTTACTGCTTCTATTCCAGGCACTTTAATCCCTCGCTCCATCAGGCTTACCATGCATTGAGATATGCCAACAGCTTCGGCAAATTCAACAGTGGTTAAATTTTGTGCTTCGCGGAGGGTTCTTATTTTGTTTCCATCAAACACGACTACATCTCCTTTTAAAATGATTGTAAGTAAGCTACTGTTTTTGCTATACTGTAAGGAGGTGGGGGTACAAAGGAGGGCATTTCATTGAAAGTATTAATATTTGGAGCAAGCGGCACAATTGGCAGCGAGCTTTACAAAGTTTTTTCTAATACAGAAACAGAAGTGTATGGAACTTCGCGGAAAAACAAACCCAATGAACATAAAAAGGACAATTGGATTCAATGGAGCTTGGAGGACACGGCAACCCAAATACTTGAAGACATTAAACCAGAATTGATAATATCCTCACTGACAGGGAACTTTATCCAACAATCTACAGCACATAGACAAATGGCTGATTATCTTAGTAAAACAGGTGGGCGTATGGTTTTTATCTCTACATGTAATGTGTTTGATGGAGATGTGAGAGGTAATCATTTAGAAAGCACATTACCATACCCCTTAAGCAGTTATGGTAGTTTTAAACAATCATGCGAAGAATTACTTTTATATAAACTCAATTCACGATGTTTGATTGTTCGATTGTCTAAAATTATTTCAAAAACACACATTTCTGCGATGCAACAACATTATGAAATGAATGGTGCTTATTCTAATCTGTATTTTAACTACAACATCGCCGAAAACATCGCGAATGCTATAAAATATGCTGTAGATACAAATACAGCAGGAATATTGCATTTGCCCAGCAGTGATTATATGTCTGATGATGAATTTGCGAAGCGCATATATGGCAACGTAAAAACAAAAATGCTTTCTTTTGAATCCCTTTGTAATATATATGACGTTAGTGATATTTCAAAAATGCATACTACGAACGACAGAAATATTTATCTTACATTGTCAAGTAATCATGAAGTTGCACAAAAATTTATGCTCTCTTGTGAAGATGTAATAAAAGCAATAAACATTTGACGCAAACATTTTAAAAGTTTACAATCTACAAAAGATAAAACGCTTGGAGGGCAATTCATGAAAAGGAAATTATGTACTTTTTTGCTGGCTTTTGCTTTTGTATTGTCAGGAACTTACACAATCTTTGCAACTACTCTTTCACCTACTTCTACATTAGTTGGAAGAGAAATTCCGCTATATACTGTCTACGATTTTTTTGGGATGCAAGAGGCATTGGGATTTTCTTTGTCAGCAGATGGGGAAAATTTACTATTTCTCGCGCCTTATAATGGCATATTAAATATTTTTCGTCGAAATATTAGCACAGGTGAAGAAGAACAACTGACTTTCGAGCGTTCCCGTTCCATTACAAATTATTTTTTTGTGGGAAATGAAGTGTTATATATCCAAGATAATCATGGTGACGAAATTTTCCAAATCTTTAAGGTCAATGAAAATGGTACAACCACAAATTTAACACCATTCCCCAATGTACGCGCGTTTCCCATTTCCGCTGAGATATACAATAATGAAGAAATATTTATTGCAATGAACAAAGAAGATCCACAGTTTTTAAATATCTATCGACTTAATATTTTTACAGGTGAATTTACACGGGTGTTTGACCAATTTGTAGATGGCTTGCTAATGGATAATGATGGTGTAATTCGTGTAATAACCCGCGTTGATGGTGTAAATGTTGATGTATTCCACCGTTACACCAATTATGATGATTTTGAATTAGTGGCACAATGGCACACCGACGAATCTGCACATATGGTAGCTTTCAATGAAGATTCAACTTACGCTTATGCAATTTCTAATATTGGGAGGAATACAAGCGCCCTAGTAAAAATAAATCCTTCTACAGGTGAAGAATTAGAAGTTCTGTTTGTGCATTCAGATGTTGATGTAGCGGGGATATCATTTACACGAGCGGGGCAACTTGGGCAAGCAGCTTATATTACTGACAGAATTAGATGGCATTTTTTTTGTGATGAAGCAGAGGCTTTTGCGAATGAAGTCACCGCGCTTTTTGATGAAAATTATATTTTATCAATATCAAGTGTTTCAGAAGATTGGGGCAGAGCAATTGTAACCATCTCCTCTGATATTAGTCGTGGCGGAATCTATCTAGTTGATGTAAATGCCAAAACAGCGGAACAATTAGTATGTCGCAACCGAAATATCAACCCCGCACATATGGCACCTATGAGGCATATCGAATATACCGCCCGTGATGGGCTTACCATCCCAGGTTATTTAACATTACCTGTGGGCGTAGAGCATACTAATTTGCCTTTAGTGGTCATTCCTCATGGTGGACCATGGGTAAGGGATACTTGGGGATGGAACAGTGAAGTGCAATTTTTAGCAAATAGGGGATATGCTGTATTCCAGCCTAACTTTCGTGGTTCTGCTGGATTTGGGCGAGAATTTCTGCAAGCTGGTTATGGGCAATGGGGATTAGCAATGCAGGATGACATTACAGATGGTGTTTTATGGTTGATTGAACAAGGCATAGCAGACCCCAGCCGTATTGCAATCTATGGGGGTAGTTATGGTGGATATGCAGCACTAGCAGGGGCGACATTTACCCCAGATTTATATGCCGCTATCATTAGTATGGTGGGCGTGAGCAATATTTTTACATTGCTTGATTCTATACCTGTTTGGTGGGAATCAGAGCGTGAATTACTGTATTTACGTGTTGGACACCCTGTTTATGATTATGATAGGCTTAGAGCAACCAGCCCTGTTTTTCACGCGGATAATATTACAGCACCGTTGTTTATTGCACATGGTGCAAATGACCCACGAGTTTCATTAAGTGAATCTTTGCAAATTTTTGACGCTCTAACAGAACGAGATGTAGAAACAGAGTTATTTATCGCATGGGATGAAGGACATGGATTTACCGATTGGCAAAACATTCAAATTTTTTATACAGTATTGGAGGCATTTCTTGCGGAGCATATCGGTGGACGCACAACAATGAGATTATATGAATTGGAACGCCCTCTTTTTAATGAACGACGATTGGAAGTATTTCGTATATTTTCCGATCCTGATTTTGAATCGCCTGTAATTCCATCATTGCCCACTGTTCCATCCCTGCCCACACCTTCACCACTTGAATATTGGGTTCCTTGGTTAATTCCTGATAGTGGAGCAGAAGTTTTGGAATACTTTAAAGATGCTATGATTATATATGATGAACATTGGGGTATTGTGGTGATTACCACAGATGGTATTCCTGTTAATATAGATGGACTCCAAGGAATTGTTATGAAAAGAACAATGGAGCTTAATGATGATTATGTGGGGGTACATTCTGTAATTTTTGATAGATTTTCAGATGGGCTTCATGATATAAATGTTGCTGTTTATATTGGCGAACGGCGCGTGGCTACGTATATGTATATTTTAGAAGGCGATGGATTTAATTTTGAAATTCTCCCCGAAGATTCAGGGGAAGCTTTGACGATTGTTATGTCAACGAATACTGAAACATCTGAAATTGAGAGTCTATTTCCAACTTCAGCACGGCTCGCACGGATTAGTCTAATATTTGGAGGGGCAGAGTGGCTTAGAGAAATCCATGAATGTGAGGGAGATGAAGAAGAGGAAGAGGGTAAACCACCAGAGATACAGGCATGGGTAGACCGTGTAAATGCGTCTTTAGCCGTAGATTGGAATGTCGCTCCAGAGACCAGTAAAATCCTTGACGATATGTTCGCTGATGGCGTAGACCACAAAGGAATTGGCATAGTTATTATACAAGATTTACTGGAAGTGCTTGATGACTTTAATGGTCCCATTGCCTTTAATGACTTGTGGGGGCAGTTCATGTGGCGGTGGGAAGGTTGGCAAGATAACAATCGTTTGATTTTTTTAGGTGGAAATTTTAATATAAATTGGGTTATTGACACTAATCTTTTTCAAGAACACTATCAGTGGTTACGTTTTTCCTATGGTATGACAGGTGTTAATTGGGATGACTTGCCTGCAATTCGTGACCATTTGAAATGGTTAATAGATTCAGGTGTTGACCACAAAACTTTTGGGCTTATTCTTGTGAAAGATTTTCTAACATTTTTGGATGACTTTCCTAGTGAGATTGCTTTCTATGAGTTATGGGCATCAATTGTGGCACACAATTGGGAGATAAATGATATATAGTGAAATTTAGCACAAAAAAAACAGGTTACTATAACCTGTTTTTTTGTTTGTTTTCCTTTTATATATTTAGGGTCTGTTTAAAATTTCCTGTACTTCCTTCACCTTTTCAGGCGCAGGTGGCTGGGTATCGGTGAGTTCATATGGAATATTAACAGATTTCCATTTATGCTCACCACTTTTGTGAAAGGGTAAAACTTCAACTTTTTCAATATTTTCAAAGGGATGGAGGAATTCCGCCATTTTTTTAATATCATCCATGTTATCAGTAAGCCCTGGCACAAGCACAAAACGTATCCATGTTTTAACGTTAAGGCGTTTGCTGGTGTTCAGCACACCCAAAGTTTTATCAATTTTTACACCTGTTACATTTTCAAAAACTTCGGGGTTAATATTTTTTATATCCAATAACAATAAGTCTACATGTGGAAGCACCTGTTCTGCTACATCAAGAGTAGCATATCCAGATGTGTCTAATGCAACATGAAAACCGTGGTCACGGCAAGCCTTTAACAATTCAATCACGAATTCATATTGATTTAAAGGCTCGCCTCCAGAAATAGTCACCCCACCACCAGTAAAACGGAAGTAGGATTTATATTTTATAATTTCTTTAACAATTTCCCCCACGGTGGTAATAGTACCACTCCGACGTGACCAAGTATCAGGATTATGGCAATACTTGCAACGCATAGTACAGCCCGCCAAAAATACAACAAATCGGATTCCTGGCCCGTCAACCATCCCCCCTGTATAGGTGGAGTGAACATAACCTGATTTTGTTTCGTCGTAATGTTTCACCATTTTTTTGTTCCTTTCAGTCGGGCAAAGCCCTCCTTGCGGAAGGCACAAGTATTTATAGAGAAAGAAGCGGAAGTTCGCTTCTTTCTTTTAATTCTATAACTTCTCGTGGAAGGTTCTGTGAATAACTTCTTCTTGTTGCTGTTTGGTAAGTTTGACGAAGTTTACGGCATATCCAGAAACACGTATTGTAAGCTGTGGATATTCCTCTGGGCGTTCCATTGCGTCAAGTAGAGTTTCTTTGTCAAATACGTTTACATTAATATGGTGTCCGTTGTCATTAAAGTAACCATCCAACATACCAACCAAGTTTGTAATACGCTCTGCTTCTTCACGCCCTAATGTTTTTGGAACTACAGAGAAAGTATAAGAAATTCCGTCTAATGAATGTGCATACGGCAATTTTGTTACAGAAGACATGGAAGCTAAAGCACCTTTTTTATCACGTCCATGCATTGGGTTAGCACCTGGTGCAAATGGTTCGCCTGCTTTACGTCCATCAGGAGTTGAACCAGTAGCTGTTCCATATACCACGTTTGAAGTAATTGTTAATACAGAAAGTGTAGGCATTGATTTTCTATATGCTTTTTGTCTTTCTAATTTCTCCATAAAGGTACGGACAATTTCAGTTGCCATAACATCTACGCGCTCATCATTGTTACCAAATGCAGGGAATTCGCCTTCGATTTCATAATCAACTGCAAGTCCTTCTGCATTACGAATAGTTTTAACTTTTGCGTATTTAATCGCAGATAGAGAGTCAACAACAACGGAAAGCCCAGCAATACCACATGCAAGAGTACGCAATATTTCCCTATCATGCAGAGCAAACTGTAAGCTCTCATAGTTATATTTATCATGCATGTAATGGATTACATTTAGAGTATTAATATACAATTCTGCCAACCAATCCATTACTTGGTCAAATTTGCGGTAAACTTCTTCAAATTCAAGATATTCGCTTGTAACAGGTGCGAATTCTGGTCCAACTTGTTTTCCGCTTTTTTCGTCTTTACCACCATTGATTGCATAAGTTAGAGCTTTTGCAAGGTTAGCACGTGCGCCAAAGTATTGCAATTGTTTACCAAGTCTCATTGCAGATACACAACAAGCAATAGCGTAATCGTCGCCCCAATATCCGCGCATAAGGTCATCATTTTCATATTGTAAAGAACTTGTTTCAATAGACATTCTTGCACAGAAATTTTTAAAGTTTTCAGGCAATGCATTACTCCACAAAACTGTCAAATTTGGTTCAGGAGCAGGACCTAAAGTTTTTAATGTGTGAATCATACGATAGCAGTTTTTTGTAACAAGAGTGCGCCCATCTTCACCCATTCCGCCGATTGCATCAGTTACCCAAGTTGGGTCGCCAGAAAAGAGTGCATTATATTCAGGAGTACGCAAGAAACGAATCATACGTAATTTCATAGCAAAATGGTCCATGAGTTCTTGTACATCTGATTCTGTAAGTGCTCCGCTTTCTAAATCGCGCTCAATATAAATGTCAAGGAAGGTTGCCACACGTCCAAGAGAGGTTGCAGCTCCGTCTTGTTGTTTTGCAGCACCAAGATATGCTAAATACGTCCATTGAATTGCCTCTTTGGTGTTGGTTGCGGGTTTTGAAATATCAAAACCGTAGGATTTAGCCATTTCTGCAAGTTGTTGAAGTGCGCGAATTTGTTCGCTTATTTCTTCACGCAATAAAATTGTTTCTTCAAGTAACCAAGGTGCATCTGTTTGGCGTAGTTCATCTTTCTTTTGTGCAACCAAGAAATCTGTTCCATAAAGTGCTACACGACGATAATCGCCAATAATACGTCCACGTCCATAGGCATCGGGTAACCCTGTGATAATCCCAGAAGAACGTGCTTTGCGCATATCTTCTGTGTATGCATCAAAAACACCATCATTGTGTGCTTTGCGATGTTTTGTATAAATTTCTTCAACAGAGGGGTCAAGAGTATAACCAAAGTGATTTAATGCATTTTGAATTACTCTTATTCCACCCTTAGGCATAATACCGCGTTTAAGGGGTTTATCTGTTTGTAATCCCACGATTTGCTCAAGTTCTTTATTAATATAACCTGGACCGTGAGATGTAATTGTAGAAGGCACTTTTGTTTCTACATCCAAAATCCCTTTTTCTGTTTCTTGTTTTCTTAATTCGCAAACTTCATCCCAAAGTTTTTTTGTACGTTCTGTGGCATCTGCCAAAAAAGAATCATCCCCAAGATAGGGTTTTACATTAGCTTGAATAAAGTTGCGTACATTAACTTCATTCATCCAAACGCCTTTATTAAAGCCATTCCATGCGGAATCAAAGACGGCTGAATCTGATTTAAACATCTCGTCACCTCATAATCATTCTATTTACTATGTTATTCTAACCCATTTTATTTACTTCTTCAAGACATATCAAGCATATACAAAAAAAAGTTTCTATTGACAGTGAATTTATATGTCTTTACAATATGTTGCAAAGACATATTTAATTGAAAGGTGATGCAATGATTGACTATATTATTATCGGAATGGTTCTACACGAAGCCTTAACAGGATATGACATTAAGAAAAAAATTGAAACAGGCATCGGATATTTTGTTAAGGCAAGTCATGGTAGCTTGTACCCTGCATTGAAAAAATTTGCCGATAAGGGTTTTTTAACAATGAAAGAAGAACCACAAGGCGAAAGGGTGAGAAAATGCTATCAAACAACTGAACTTGGCAAGGCAGCTTTTTTGGAATGGCTGTCATCACCAATTGATTCAAATTCAACTACAGTGAACTTATTAGCACGAGTGTATTTTTTTGATGAATTGGCAGAGGATATTCGCTATGAGCAACTTCAAGAATACGAAGCACACATACGACAAATTTTACGAGAGTATAAAAAATTAGAAAAACAGTATTCAGCGGGTAGTAAGGAAAATGGTAGCTACTATGAATGGGCTACACTCTATTATGGTCTACAATCTGCCCAAGGTATGATTCGCTGGCTAAAATGTGTTAGAGAACAAAAACCACTTGCAGAACTTGTGAGAGAAGATAATTAAAATCAGGAGGAATCAAAATCATGTCAAACAATCGTGAAGCATACACCAGCAAAATGGTGGCATTAAAGAAGGATTATGAACAAAATCCAGCCGACAAAAACATATCCTTTGACTATGCGGAAAAGTTATACCAATTAGGTAATTTTGCACAGTCACAGGAAGTTCTAAAGCCCTTGCTTGGCAATCTCAAAGCCCTATATCTCAATGCCAAAATTGAATATATGAACGGGAATTATTCGGAAGCGGAAAAGCAGTATACAATGCTCCAATCTTCCGAGTTCAATAACGAAGCCGAACAAGGTCTAGAACTTGTTTACTACCAAACAGGGCAATATTCAAAAGCTAAAAATTTATCTTCTCCTTCTGAAATCGGCACGATGATGATGGCATTTGGCGATAAAAAGCCTTATCAAATAGAATGGAATGGAGCAAATAAAGCTGTAGTTGTATTTGCCGAGCCAGAGCCACTTCCGCTAATTCAAGCAAAAATCCGTGATGAGATGTACAGCTTTATCATTGATTCTGGTGCGGGCGATACTGTTCTTGATGTTGAACTCTCAAAAACTTTAGGGATAGAAGCCATTGCAACGCATACAGGCGTAGGGGCAGGAGATGCCACGGCAACCGTAAACTACGGAATACTTGATGATATTACTTTGGGCGAAGTAACAATCTCCGCAGTTCCTGTTACCATAATGTCCACCAAACCATTTTCTATCGTATACAACAACGAAGTAGAAATACATGGCGTGATAGGTGTTGGCATCTTCAAGCAGTTCTTTCCAATTGTGGATTATCCCGCTGGGCAGTTGATACTTTATCCTAGAGATAAAAAGATTTCATTGGAAAATGCAATAGAGATTCCTTATGCTCTGGCAAGTTCTCATCTTATAATAAGCAAGGGCGAAGTGAACGGACGAGAAGTTAATGTTTTCATGGATTCAGGATTAGCTGTTCCAAGTGTGGGTATTCTTCTGTCTAGCGATACAGTACACTATACAGGTATTGCAGTTTCCGAAGCTGAAAGTGTAGAAAGCATTGGTGCTGGTGGTGTAACAGAATTCCAAATTAGCGAATTTACTGTAGACACGTTCAAACTCGGAACTTTGCCTGAATCGAAGGATTTATATGGGCTGCTGGGTATTTTCCCCGAAAGTATGTATTTCAATGAAAAGGGCGGCTTTTTCATTGATGCTTTAATCAGCCATGAGTTCTTAAAGCGATATAAATGGGCTGTCAATTTCGATTCTATGAAAATGATATTTGCCTAAACCTCCCTGCACCATTGATATTTATGCTTAAATGGTAAACCCCATATGACAAGGCAATTCTAGACCTTGTCATATGGGGTTTTTCCAGTCAAAAAAGTTCATCTTGACAACAATCCCAAGGATTCATGCTTTTAAATCCTTGGTTTTAATCATTTCTCATTGGATAATTATGAAACTCCTTATAAGTTATTCTTCCCTAGCCAATCAATTACCATATCCGCAACAAGTTTTAAGTTATCTGGTTCAAATGGGCTTGGTAAACCACTGTCTGCTACTACATCCACAAATGTTTTTGTGCCTGCAAAACTTACAAGCCTCTTGTATTTTGCCCATGCATCTTTGTTGTCTTTTTGGTTTAATGCCCAAAAGTTAAGTGCCATTATCCCTGCAAGGCAATAATCAATATAATAGAATGGAAGACCAAAAATGTGTAGCTGCATTTGCCAACTACGACCTTCTTCCCATAATGGAACACCTGCTTTGTCCAACCATGGGCGATATTTTGCTTCAAGTGATAACCACATTTCGTTGCGTTCTTTTGCTGTTTTTTCAGGATTGTTATAGATGAGGTGCTGGAATTCATCAACCATTACTCCATAAGGCAAAAAATCAATATTATCTGACAAATGACTGCGATAATATTTCTCTGTGTCTTCGCCAAAAAACCCTTCCATCCAAGGCCATGTAAAAAACTCCATTGCCATTGAATGAATTTCGCTTATATCTTGTCCTCCATCTTGCAATTCGTTAGGGTAAATATCCTTTGCTGTATACGCGGCGTAGGCATGACCCGCTTCATGGGTTAAAACATCTATATCAGCTGATGTACCATTAAAGTTGGCAAAAATAAATGGTGATTTGTACATAGGAATTGAAGTTTGATAACCACCTACTTCTTTACCCGCTCTTGTTAATACATCAAACAATTCATTTTCTAATAAAAAGTTAAAAAACTCAGATGTATCCGCCGAAAGTTCGGCATACATTTTTTTACCATGTTCAAAAATTTCATCAGGTGTACCCTTTGGCATAGGGTTTCCATCAGGATAGGAAAAGCTATTGTCAATTATGCTTATTTTTTCCACGCCAATACGTTTAGCTTGCTCTGCTTTAAGCCGTGTTGCAACAGGTACAATGTGTTTAAGCACACCTTCACGGAATTTTGCTACCATATTTTCATCATAACAATTTCTTTGCATACGATAATAACCAAGTTCTGTAAAGTTTTCATAACCAAGTTTTTTTGCTATACGTGTTCTGACTTTTACAAGCGAATCAAAAATATTATCAAATTGTTCGCTACGCTCTATAAACCATTGAGAGTAAGCATTAACTGCTTTTTCGCGTAACACTCTGTCTTTGTTTTGAAAATAAGCCCTCAATTTTGATAAATTAAGTTGCTCCCCTTCAAACTCAATACTAGCAGAAGCCATTAAATCATCATAATCTGAAGATAGCTTGTTTTCTTCCTGCAAATCTTCAATGATTGCTGGTGAAAAGGTTTTAAGGTCGATTTCAAGGTTTGTAAACATCAACTTGCCCCATGCCTCTTCCATTTCCTTACGGAATGGAGATTCAAGTAATGCTTTTGATATTTCCTGTAAAACTTCTTCCAGCTGAGGTTCAATTTCATCAATGTATTCATGCTCAGCAGCATAAAATTCATCATTAGTGTTAAGAGTTTTTCTGATATATGCAAGAGAAAACATTGAGTCTACGATTACCTCAAAATCGTTGAACTCTTTGTATACTGAAAAACATTCCTCGGCGGTCTTGCTGGCTTTGAAGTTTTCAAGTAATTCCTTGTATCTTGTATTGGTTTCCTCAAAATCTGGTCTTTTATACTGCATTTGTGAAAATTTCATAATCTTCAAATCCTTTCTGGTAAATAATCTTAACAACATTCTTATGGTAGTGTATCAAACAGTATGAAACAAGATAAAAAACGATTATAACTAAATAATATTTCTTTGTTAGCATCCAAATTTAGTTATATAGTGAATTGAATCCCAAATAGCATATTAATGTCTTGTCGCCCAAATTGTCTTAAATGCTTGAAAATTGTCTGTATTGTCTAATAATACCATAATTTTGTTTGTACATTCTTCGATTGTATTAAAATGAGTGTCAACGGTAGTATCATATATTTGCTCTCTTGGGCTTAGATACGCTAATTGCTCAATTGCTAGTCCAATTTCTCTATCACCACGCTCCAACTCCCGCTTGATTAATTCTTCGTTTGGGCAGGTAACGTGTATAAAAAGGACTGGATTATCATGTAAAATCTCAACAAAAATATCCACCCATTCTTCATCGTCCAAAACTCCATCAACTATGACGTTGTATCCCCTATCAGAGTACATCTTGACAGCATGATAATAGTTGATGATGGCTTGATCCCATATTCTCTCATTCTCTATTGTATCATGTTTAAAAATATTGAACTTTTCAGGCAGTATAAATGTGAATGTGTCCTCAGACATCCAATAATAGGGCTGCTTTAAGTTTTCTTGTAGTGACTTCGCAAGAGTTGATTTGCCACTGCTAGATACCCCATTCAGACATATTATTTTCCCTTTATTCATATTTAAAATCCTTTCTGATAAATAAACTTGACAACATTCTCATAGTAGTTTATGAAATATCATAAAACAAGATAAAAAATGGTTATAGCTAAAGAATATCTGACATGTGTTCCCCCTCAAGAACATAATAACGTGACAGTAACGCATTTATCAAATTCCAAACAAAATTTATAGAAATGTGATAGACTGTCCATACTGGATAAACATAAATATTAGAGATGAGTGAAACAATTATGAAAACAGATATAGAGATTGCCCAAAGTATAGAAATGAAACCAATTACAGAAATCGCAAGAAAGTTAGGTATTTATGAAATTTACCCATATGGAAAATATAAAGCAAAGCTCAATCATCGTTATAGAGCAAAAGATAAACCTCCTGCCAAAGTAATTTTAGTGACAGCCATAACCCCTACTAAAGCAGGAGAAGGGAAAACAACCACTGCCGTGGGGCTAGGTGATGGGCTTTCACGTTTAGGAAAAAAGGCACTTATTTGCTTACGCGAGCCGTCATTAGGTCCTGTTTTTGGTATGAAGGGTGGGGCGGCAGGAGGCGGATATGCACAGGTAGTCCCTATGGAAGACATAAATTTGCATTTTACAGGGGATTTACATGCTATAGCTTCTGCACAAAATTTATTGTTAGCTATGATGGATAATCATATTCAACATAACAACCCCTTAAATATTGACCCTAGACAAGTAGTTATTCGGCGTGTACTTGATATGAATGATAGGCAACTGCGCTCTACTATCAGTGGGTTAGCGGGCAAAACAAATGGTGTCCCCCGTGAAGATGGTTTTGATATAACAGCCGCATGTGAAGTAATGGCTGTATTTTGCCTATCTGAAAATCTCACAGATTTAAAAGAGAATCTTTCACGTATCATAGTCGCTTACACCTATGATGGAAAACCTGTAACTGCCAAAGATTTAAAAGCAGAAGGGGCAATGACAGCCCTTTTAAAAGAAGCATTTGACCCTAATCTGGTGCAAACACTGGAGGGTACCCCCGCGATTATCCATGGTGGACCATTCGCAAATATAGCACATGGTTGTAATAGTATAATTGCAACCCGCCTAGCAATGGAATTAGGCGAATATGTTGTAACAGAAGCGGGTTTTGGTGCAGACCTTGGTGCGGAAAAGTTTATTAATATCAAATGCAGAAAAATGGGAATCGAGCCAAGTGTTGTAGTTTTAGTTACAAGTATTCGCGCCCTAAAAGAACATGGTGGTTCAACAAACCTTGAAAAACATATAGATAATATCTGTAATATCTATGGTTTGCCATGTGTCGTAGCAATTAACCGCTTCCCTACAGACACAGATGTAGAAGTAAACAAGGTACTTGCATATGTAAATCAACAAGATATACCTTGTGTTATTTCTGATGTCTTCACGGAGGGTGGAGCAGGTGGTATAAACCTTGCTATGGCTGTTTTATCGGAGATTGAAACCAAAATACCAACTATGCAGTTTACCTATAATCTTGAAAAACCATTAAAATTTAAAATCGAGAATGTAGCAAAAAAAGTTTATGGCGCGAAAGGGGTTACGTATTCTCCAGAGGCATCAAAAACTTTGCGAAGTTACGAAGAAATGGGTTATGGTAATTTACCTATTTGCATTGCAAAAACTCAATTCTCGTTTAGTGACAAAAAAATAACAGGCACAGAAAATTCGGATTTTTCAATTACAATAAAAAAAGTCCGCCTGTCTGCTGGTGCGGGTTTTATAGTTGTATTTGCTGGGGATATAATGACAATGCCTGGCTTACCAATAATTCCATCGGCTACATTAATTGATGTTGATGAGAATGGTGTTATTAGTGGGTTATTTTAAGTTGTAGTCATTTAGAGCAAAACAGCCTAGCAATTTCGGTAAAATCGACATTGCTAGGCTGTTTTATTTGAGGAAGGCAGATATTATATGTTAAACAATGCCCCCTTTATTGAGTTAATCCGTCGCTGAACTCATCTTTTTTCTCTTTTCTATCAGCAGTGGCACTAAGTCTTGTCCTCCATACATTAACTTCCAAACACGATTACACCATGTTTCGTCATTTCTTCTTGACATATCTATTTCTTGCTTTTTCAAGTTATGTTTAGCTAGAATTTCATCACCTCTAGCCAAAACCTCAGCTTCATATTCTTCAGTAAGTTCACCTTTCCTCACAAGAATTGACAAAAGGCTGCTATGAATGTATTTATGACATTTTGTACATAAGCATACCATGCTTTCTATTGTTGCAATTTTATTTTCCCAGTCATAAGTAAAATTTTCGTGAAGTTCAAGGTAGTCACCCTCTATGTGTGGCACTTTACGCCCACATGCTAAACAAATATAATTTTGTTTCTCTCTGGTTTGTCGTCCTAATTTTCTCCATTTTTCACTATTGTGTCCCCATAAATGTCTTACATTCATGTAATGCAATTCAATTGGAATTACATGTTGTGTTAATATTTCTGGCATTAATTGTAATATTTTAATCATGATTTACTCCTCCATAAATAATAATCATTTTAATAAAATTCTCAAATATTTGACATTTGATAGTTTAACGCATTTGAAATAATTTTGCAAGCAATTTTGCTTGCAAAACAATTCTATATTATCGTATGTATAAATTGCATACTCTCATTAAAAAGAGGTGCATTTCTATGTTCCAGATTCGTAAAGGGTATGATAGTGAGAGCAAGACATTTCGATTGCCAATCGAACTTATTGAGAAATTGGATGTTTTAGCCACACAAAATAAACTATCACTTAATCAATTGGTTATCCAATGCTTAAATTATGCTGTAGATAATATAGATGTTGGAAATAGAGAGAATAAATGAGAAACCACAAAAAAAACTAAGGGAAAATCCCTAAGAACCTGTTTAAAATCCTTTACAAGTTGCCTAAGTTTGTCCTATTATAGAGCAAAAAGGCAGGTGCAGACTTGATGAGAAAGTCATACCCAAGTGATATAACCCACAAACAGTATGAGCTAATAAAACCAGAATTGGAAAAATTCAAAAAACTACAAAACCACGAGCTTATGATTTGTATGACATACTGTGTGCCATACCCCACGACTTTCCTGAATACAATGGCGTTTACTGCTACTTTCGTATTTGGTCAAAAAAAGACGAAACAGGCAAATCTCTGATTGACCGCATACTTGCTGAATTAGTAATCCTTGAACGTCTATCCAACAACAAAGAGCCAAAACCCACAATGCTGATCGTAGATTCGAAAAGCATCCAAAATGCAGATACAGCTGAAGTCAAAGGATATGATGGTGGAAAAAAACATCAGGTGTGACGTTGCATATGGGTACTGATACACTGGGTTTACCCCATGGTATCAGAGTTACACCCGCAAATGTGGACGACCGCAAAGGCATTTTAGAAATGATGAACTTCTATAAAACTGAGCTTTCGAGAATACTCAAAGTCATTTTGTGATGGGGGCTATACAGGTGAAAATTTTGAAAAAGCAGTGAGTAAACTAACTTGGGGCGTTAGTCGAAATAGCAAAAAGAAGCGACCTTCGTAAGTTTGTAGTCATCCCAAAAAGATGGATTGTTGATCGTACTTTTGCTTGGTTAGATACATTCAGACGCTTTTGGAAAAACTGCGAGAGGTATGCTGAAACACTTGAACAATTGATTGCTGTCTCGTTTATTAGGTTGATTTTAAAAAGATTTTAAACAGGCTCTAATATGGGAGGTACAAATGATGTTGGATATTTTATTTAAGAATGCAACGGTAGTAACAATGGCAATGGATACACCTGTGCTAGAGAATGTTAATGTGGGCATTACAGGAAGAAAGATTACACACATTAAAAAAGATGAAGGATTAACAGCCAATAGAGTAATTGATTGCACAGGCAAGGTAATAATGCCTGGATTGTACAATTGCCACTCTCATGCAGGGATGACAATGTTTCGTGGTTATGCCAATGATAGAAATTTGGAAGACTGGTTATTTAATTATATTGTCCCAGCAGAGCGTAAATGGACACCTGAATTACTAAAAACAGGAGTAACGTTGGCAATGGCAGAAATGATTGCTTCTGGAACAATAGCTTTTACAGATATGTACTTTTTTATGGATACAATCGCCAAAACAGTAGATGAAGTGGGCATGTTAGCGAATATATCAAATGCAGTGGTTGGCTTTGATAAAGATAGCTACGACTTCCATAAAGACAATGTGTATGAACAATCACTTATAGCAATTGAGGAATATCACAACAAAAAAGACGGGCGTGTAAAAATTGATGCTTCCATCCATGGGGTGTACACGTCACATCCCCCTGCATGGAAACAAGTAATGGACTTTGCACATAAATATGAATTGGATTTACATCTGCATCTTTCTGAAACCAAAACTGAACATGAAAATTGTATTAAAACCTATGGCAAAACCCCCGCACAGGTTTTTGCAGAACATGGAGTGTTTGACAGAAACACTTTGGCGGCACATGCTGTGTGGGTAAGTGATGAAGATATTCAAATTTTAGCGGACAAAAAAGTAAATGTAGCACATAATCCACTTTCTAATTTAAAACTTGCAAGTGGATTAGCCCCAGTTGCTAAAATGCTTGAGGCTGGTGTTAATGTTTCCCTTGGCACAGACGGTGTTTCTTCAAATAATTCCCATGATTTATTTGAAGAAATGAAAATGGCTTCACTGCTTCAAAAATATGCCACAGGTGATCCCGCCACATTGCCCGCAACTATTGCACTAAAAATGGCTACTGTAAACGGTGCGATTTGCCAAGGAAGAGCAGATGAAAGCGGTAAAATTGCTGAGGGCTTTGATGCGGATATGCTTCTGTTGGACTTTAACAATCCACGTCAAACTGTTTGTTATGACCCAATGCTTAATCTAGCTTACTCAACCAATGGGCGCGACATTGAAATGACCCTTTGCCGTGGGCAAGTTCTTTATGAAAAAGGAGAATTCACTACCATTGACATTGAAAAAACTTTATTTGAAGCACGTAAGGCACAATCAATATTGACTGGAAAATAAAAACGACTATATCACTTAGAGCCTGTTCAAAATCTTTTTAAAATCAACCTAGTGAACGAGACAGCAATCAATTGTTCAAGTGTTTCAGCATACCTCTCGCAGTTTTTCCAAAAGCGTCTGAATGTATCTAACCAAGCAAAGGTACACTCAACAATCCATCTTTTTGGGATGACTACAAACTTACGAAGGTCGCTTCTCTTTGCTATTTCGACTAATGCCCCAAGTAGTTCACTCACTGCTTTTTCAAAATTTTCACCTGTATAGCCCCC
>Ga0123355_10005663_pt1 | contig 18344 bp, 11 predicted proteins | sample TergutEmb28metaG_3_FD_89872 | JGI IMG/M metagenome (GOLD analysis project Ga0123355, IMG submission 89872) | Embiratermes neotenicus P1 segment gut microbial communities from Petit-Saut dam, French Guiana - Emb289 P1 | ecosystem: Host-associated > Arthropoda: Insects > Digestive system > Gut ... | reverse complement strand
TCGGACATTAATATATCCATCATCAGGAGCTTGCAACTATTCTGTTGAATTACCACATTGGTCGTATTGTTCTTGGTTCGATGTGTGTTGGAGTTTCGGTGTGGTTGGGTTGGAGTGGTATCCAAGTTGCAGGCTGAAGCCTGCAGCATGGATTCAACAGAATAGTTGCAAGCTCCTGATGATGGATATATTAATGTCCGATACATGTTGAGCACATAAGAAGTGAAATAAAATAGCAAGTGACATCAAGTTGGTCTTTTATTCTTCAACTATCAATGTTTTCTTTATTGAATTTAGTGTGTTCTGACATCCTTACTGGATAGATGTGTACATATCTAGACTCTGATTGCTTGGTGGGGGACAAGTGAAGAGTTAAAAATAATACATTATAAAAATAAAATCTAATTCAAAATTAACTGGCAGCATTCTAGCCAAGGGAATGAAAACCACAGAGATCTACCAAATTTTCCAAGTTGTGCCCAATTACAGCACAAAGGAAAGAGAGCATGAATTACATATTTGCCAAGTGGCTGAAGTTGTTCATTGGCATGGGGTGTTGTCTATTATTATTATTATTATTAATAATAATAATAATAAAAAGACAACGTATGTTGCAAATATCACACATGTGTAAAGAATAAGTTATGCTTTATAAGAAGTACTAGGTGTGCCACTGTAGTATACAACATATAATTTGGCTTCAAAACTTCTGCTCAGTTTCTTGTAATGAATAACCAAGAGCTTGGTGTAAAAATGGAATATATGAACAAAATAAGTATGGCCCATATTTTCTGCGGTTTCCACAGCAGGTCACAATCACTTGTGTCTTGTGAGTATTTTAGTACAGCCAAATGATAAAAATTACCATCTTAACACAGCATGATGTTAATAAAGCTGAAACTGTTACAGAAATCAGCTGGCCTAATTAACAAGTACAAAATATGACAGAAAAATTTTGGTTATTATTTACTCTACTGAATGACACTGGGGCAGAAAAATGATGGGAACTGACACAGTTCAGTTTCATGGATACAATATAATGATACAGCCACAACAAATTTCTTCATAATGCTAGTCAATAAGTGTATGTCAGGAGGAAAGTAAACTGAAAATTGCACTTGATTTGGCTTTAATCATTTAAAAAATCCAGAAATGTTACATAATTCTAGAAATTTTTTGAGAAACTAATAGTACTAAGACTAAGGTCTTCTGGAATGTGACGCGGTGTAGATTGGTTGACAGATGACATAATTTCAGAGGAACCTGCTGCCTTTGGTCCAGGGTAGAATAAGTGGAAGATATAACTAATTCAGCCTTGAACATAGAGACAGCATGTTTTTTTCAAACGCTAACATGTAGCTACCAAACCACATAGTGTAACAACCTAGAAGACCATAATTTTAATATTCACCACTGTGAGAACCTCAAAACTCACATTCTACGGGACTTTTTAATATTCCATTACTCCATAAATCACAATAAAATGCACTTGTAAAAACCATTACAACTAGAATTTACAGCATACACATTTTTATAACAGTGCAGTGAAATCTAACACAATGAAATGCTGCTAACAGTTAGCTACTATAACAAGTAAGTAGGCATAACTGTGGACAACAATGTGTTTGATACTAAACATCAAACAGGTGGTGGGTGCGAAAGCAGTGAAGTCAGGCTTTTACATCAGTACTGCACACTTCATCTCTCCAGTGCACTACATTGTGCAGTTGCACTGTCAAAAGACATAATGTTGGACTTGCAGCAATAGAATGGCTGAGGAGACAAAACCTAACTGAAATATGCACATAACAATAGAGTGATAATAGCAATTTACAATTTTGGTCCTCACTGGCCTTACATGTTCCCAGCATAGAGCATTAACAAAACACCATATTACATATATATGCTGTAAGAATTAACACAAGTGATTATCATTAAACAACCAATATTCTGAGCAATTCAATACACGCGTAATTTGAGGGAAGCAACATTGGAATTTTACAGCTTGCTCTCTTCCTCTGTCTGTGCAATAAGCCTTCACTCACCCATCACATGTTTAATTCAAAATTAATGCGTGTAAGCTACAATGTGTCAGTATCTCGCACACTCTGCAGTACAGTGTCTCTGATAAAGTTATGGTGGTTTCTAACTGCCTAAGATTAAACACTACAGGCACCGAATGAGTAGTTTCTAGCAAAAATAAATTTTGGCTGAACTAGATATGGGATGCACAATTCTGAGGTGTTACAGAAAATAAAGTTAAGTCAAAATGATGGTACACATGAAATACGTGCACCAAAAAATTCTGTTAATGTTAGGACTGACAGATAAACCAGTTATGTCACTAAGGTATGGCAATTTTCATTTAGCAACATAATAAAATCATACGTACTAATTATTTAAAATCATTTATTCTCCTCCTGAGGCACAATGTTCAGTGAGTTAATTCTATTTTCTGCAACACCCAATACTGTTGAATTATGTGCCTGCCAAAAACTCCCTATTATATGAAATGTTTTAGAACAGTTTTTAAAGGAAAATGTCTTGAGTGCAGAATCCTATTTGCTCCTCTCATAAAAAATGAAGCAAAATATGATGTGATGCTCAGTATACAGTAATAAAAAGTAAATGAAAAGCATTACAGCCCAGTATGAACCATGGCCTTCTGCAGGAGGCTGACCTCTAGTCTTTCTCAATGTTTGGCATGATATGAGGTAAGTCATTAACATTACACCCCAGCCACCTCAGCTCTGAGATGAGTGTGGGTGGACCCCAGAGCTGCCTGACTGCAGTGTGTGGGGGGGGATCTACTCCAGGAATCAAAATCAAGTTCTCCAGTTGTCCATCTCACAACATACGTACACTGTTGACTCAATTACCCAGCTCAATTAGAGCAGGAATGCTTTGTATTACAACAGTTCAGTGTGCAAACACCCTCTCGAGACTAGTAGTAAGTAACACATACATATCAGCGACACCTGTTATTTTTGTACTTTAGATGTGCAACTGAAATCTATTATGTAACTGAATTTGGAGCACAGCTTTGTATGGTGCTGGAGAAAGACAGAGAACATCAGTTGGACTGATAATGTGGAAAATGAAAAGTAATGCATAGTGTCGAGGAGGAATCGAACATCCTACACACAATAAAATGAAGGAAGGCCAACTTGAATGGACACATAGGAACTGCCTTCTAAAACACGTTATTGAAGGGAAGGTAGAAGGGATGAGAAGACGAGGAAGAAGATGTAAACAGCTAGTGGAAGACCTTCAGGAAATGAAAAGGTACTGGAGCTTGAAAAAGAAAGCAGTAGATTGCACTCACTGGAGAACTCACTTTGGAAGAGTTTATGACCCCTCATAAGACAGACTAGGTGACGAATCATTATTGAAGTTTCCAAACAATAATAGACGAATTACCAATATTTGCTACATAATTAGCATAATTAAAAGTTGCAGAAATTTTTATTAAGTTGTGTTGCTGTCATGAGTGCAATAGTGACAGTCATCACACAAGTGCAATAGTGACAGTCATCACACAAGTGCAATCATGCACACAAACACTGTACGCAGAGTGTATTTTCAATGTGACCATGGCAAGGAAGTGCACTTTTGCTTTATCTACCACCTGTGCCTGTGTCTGCTCTTATTCTAACATATTTGCCTGATAATCAGGTATTGTATGTCCTAATAACAAACAATGTGCACTGTATGATATTTTATGAAAGATTTCCAAAAAAAGTTAAACAAAATGGTACTTTCTTTAAGTAGATGAATTCATTTTTAAATTGTGTGCCAGTTGCAGGTGAAGTAATTTTATACCATAATAGTAAATAATAATAATAATAATAAACACCACCGCCGCTGACACCACCACCACCACCACCACCAGAGTCAAAATAACCAAAATCTACACAATAAAGGTTACAGAAATAATACTTCTATACCTGACAAAATCTAAATAATAATATGCTAAAATTTATATTAGAAGCATTGAAGGAGAATATTTGAAATGTGGTACAGAATTGCCACTTAATGTTCTGGACTGTGGTTATATACTGTTTTATTCCTTCAGAAAATTGATTTGCTTCTATTCTGTAGATACAATTGTCTTTCAGTAGACATTACAAGAGTCTACGTTGAAAAACTCAGTCACCCTGAAGAAGGGGGCAGCAAGTCGCTCTGACACACCTCAAAGAACACGATGTCACAACCCAGAAGGCTACCACTTGGTTAGTTTCACAAAGGCACATCATATATTTCTTACCATCCCTCGATTGCATAACAAGTGTTTCTATTCGAACATCAATTTAATTCCACAGAACGTGAAATAGTGTAACAAAATAATACTACATTGTGTTAAATGTAACATATTTACTAATTTGTTAGAAGCATTGAAAGGAAACATGCTACCTTGAGCAGAAATATGAAACATCAACAATTATATTTTATTTCACATTACATCACTATATATCATGCTTGCTTTATGAGATTTCACACATTTTAACCTTGCTGTTTGCTAAATTTGTTGGAGAAAGATGTACTTGGGTTTAGTAGACATTATGTGTGGTCAAACATAATGAACAAAATCCAACACTTTTATACGTGGATCCAATTAAACTTTATCGGAATACCAAAATATGTTTGCAATCCAGAATGTGTTAATGAACCAGAACATACAATAAATAAAGTAATAATAAATATAGTTTAAACACAACTTTAATTAACTATCACTTTAAATAATTTACAGCAATATGTTTCTGCTCTTAAAAGCCATCTACAGGCTGAATATAAAGAGGTAAATATAATACAGTACCATAAAATGGACGAGATCTTATTTACATTAAATTTTAAATGATTAAAATGATATTATTAAAACATAGTATGAGTTGTGATGAAACCTGTCAATACATTGAACTTCAAAACTTTTAATATTATATAGTACAATTAAAGATGAATGGAGTTGTTGAAGTGTAAGCTATCAGACTGGAGTACTTAATGGGCAGCACCAGTATGTCTCACTGCAGAATTTATGGTGTAATGTTTTATGGTGTATAGGTGTGTGTACTGGTTGGTTTCTGTTCTTGTTGTATATTTAAATATGATAGTACTGTATATATGGTTCACAGTATAATTTCACGTGGTGTATGTTTTAATTACTGTATATGTGAAAGAATGTGTTCCATTGCGTATGGTGATTTATATATACGAGGGCCCTTCAAAAAGTTTCCGCACTCCTTTTTTTTTTTTGACTCTATTTATTAAGAACTTCAAAAACAAATTACATCACTTTTTTATATAGTCACCCTGCTTTGCGATGCATTTTTCCCAGCGTCCTACCAACTTTTTAATGCCATCAGCAAAAAATGTTTTTGGTTGAGTGCGTAGCCACTGACGCACTGCTGCATTCACATCACCACCACATGAACATCGTCTTCCTGCAAGGTCAGCCGGGTTGCCCTACTGACTAGTCACATGACACTCTCAGACACGACCAATTACTACTCCTCCCGCCCTCCCCGTTTCCCGCGAAAATATAAAAGTGCGGAAACTTTTTGAATTACCCTCGTGTGTATATATATATATAGGAGTGAGCAGCGTTCATTTACATATATATGCTTTAACCCTTTACCTGCTAATGTGGAGAATATGGTCAGCTCCGAATAATGCTAGCAAAGGGCAGATGGGATTTAACTTGGCGTTTAAAGGGTTAATTATTGTATATGTGAAAGTATGTTTTCCACAGCACATGGTGTGTTTCATAAATAAATAAATAAATATATATATATATATAAACTGTGAGAGGCATTCATTTATTTACATATATATACACTATATACATACATTCATCTATATACATACATACATATGTATATACATACATACATACATACATACATATGCAATGGAAAACACACTTTCACGTATACAGTAATTAAAACATACACCATGTGAAATTATATTTTGAACCATATATACAGTACAAACATATTTAAATATACAACAAGAATTGAAACCAACCAGCACACACACTTATACACCATAAAACATTACACTATAAATTCTGCAGTGAGACATACTAGGTGCTGCCCATTAACTACTCCAATCTGATAGCCTACACTTCAACAACTCCATTCATCTTTAACCATACTATATAATATTAAAAGTTTTAAAGTTCAATGTATTTACAAGTTTTATCACAACTCATACACTATTCTAATAATATCTTTTTAATAATTTAAAACTTTATGTAAATGAGATCTCGACCATTTTATGGCACTGTATATTTACTCCTTTATATTCAGTCTGTAGATGGCTTTTAAGGGCTGAAACATGTAGCTGTAAATTATGTAAAATGATAGTTAATTAAAGTTGTGTTAAACCATATTTATTATTACTTTATTTATTAGATTATAACAAAATGGAGTTGCTTTGCCTAAAAATTGAAGAACCAGAACATGTTCATGAACCTCAATGTATATTGCACGATGTCTGGCCACAAAAAAAAAAAAGGGTTTCGTTTGATCTACAAATTTTGGTAGTTCATCTGTCAGCTATTTTGTACCACTGAATGAATCAGATGAACCATTAACTTTCATAAACAATCATACTTAAAAAAAAAAACAGAGTTAAAACCAAAATTCAAGTTACAATAATTTGCAAATGAGCATAACTTTGAGCTTCATACATTCATGAGATCTCAAGATACTCAAGGCAGTGAGTATGTGAATTATGATCTTCTGCAATGTGATGCCATGTACAGTTATAGGTGGGTACCATAGTTTCAAAGAAACATTCTTTCTCCATCTTGAGGATAGAATTCCTTCAGCTCTGAAGATGGAGACAAACTACACAGTGTCACATCCCAGAAGAATGTAATTGCCATACATTCATCACTGAATATTTTCAATCATTTGTACTGAATTTGTTAATGACATCTACAATTATAAATAATAAGCTCTCTAGCCCTAGAAGACTGGTCAAGTACATGCTACATCTCCCCAGTCTCCAGTTTGCACCCCCCTGCACAACCAGATGGCACAACATGCATAGCTGTTTGCACTACCTACAGCCTCATCTAATCAGCACCACCATGTGGAACTAACACCAACATCAAAGTATAACAGTTGTATCACACTGACTATAATAAAATTAAAACAAAAATATTTTCCATGATTTCAATTTAAAATGAGGGAACAATATTGCAAAGTAACTGATCTCAATATTTTCTTGGGATATTGCAAATTCACTCCTCAATTTTATGTTATGTGCATTCTATGAATATTCATACCACAGTATCTTGCGGTTATGAATTTAGTAATTCTGTAAGTATTAACACCATATACCTTAACCCTTCTCGGTCCTCAGTACAAGGGGTTTAACACATGAGCATATATTGGAAATAAGTTTCACAAAGCACAAGATTAGTTGCTAGTGTTGTTTTGTTCTATGCAAATTAAATTCCAATTTAATGACATTACTCAGTTATATAGTTGAATGTTAAACTGTTGTAAATTATTTGTTTTGATGCTCTTAGTGAAAATTATAAATCTTTCAATATCTTTTGTAAATTATGTTTGCACCTAAATTACGTTATTGGCTTATGAAGTAGAAATTTTCTTTGTTAATTTTTTGTTGGCTTTATTTGCTGTTTTATGTGTATTTTCCCTACAATTAAGGATATGAAATATTAATTCAAAAGTGGAACAAACAGCAGTACTCTCTGAAAACACAATTAAACTAGATATTTTATCATCAGGATACTTTTGCATACCTAAAATACATATATGTAAGAAGAAAGAATTCCTTACAAAAATATGGCTCAAAGTTTGAATGATAACAAAATGCAATACCTTCTCAGGCTGACAGCTGCATCAGGTTGTTTAAACAGCCAATATTTCAGAGAGTGACTCTGTTGGAGATAGAGTCAGTCTCTAATACATTCACTGTTTTAAATATCCTGTTGTAGCTGTCAGCCAGAGAAGATTTAATTGAATTCCTTACATAAGCTGAGGGACACTGCACATCTTGCGCAACAGGGTGTCATTTTAATGCCATTTTCTTTTTAGTGCTTTCATTTCCATGAAATTCAAATAGCGATACTAGCTTTCATATAATGCGCATATTGTGCATAATGTACGGCATTTATTTCATTATATTACATACGTTCTGAACGAATTTGGCAAATACGTAATGAAACGTAATGAGTCCCTCTGGAATGTAAAGCAAAACAGCTGCCCTGCCTGGCCAAAATATTCTGAAAGTATATACTTTACTTACCGTACTCCTCACCCAGTATTGTTAGGGTCATTAAATCGAGAAGGATGAGATGGGTGGGGCTTGTAGCATGTATGAGGGACAGAAGAGGCATATACAGGGTTTTGGTGGGGAAACTGGAGGGAAAGAGACCACTTGGAAGACCCAGATGGAAGAATAATATTAAGATAGGTCTTCAGAAGTGGGATGTGGGGGCATGGACTGGATTGATCTGGCTCAGTATAGGAACAGGTAGCAGGCACTTGTGAATGCGGTAATGAACCTTCGGGCTCCATAAAATGTGGGGAATTTCTTGACTAGCTGAGAAACGGTTAGCTTCTCAAGAAGGACTCTGCTCCATAGTGTAAGGAAGGGTAAGTAAGTAGGAAAGTAAGTAAGTAATTAAGTAAATATACTTTACTTATGCTTAGGAAGCATTTGATACATAATTTCAGCAAAATCTTGACACAGGCATGACCTTTTACATTTTGTCATGTTTCATGTATGTGATTTTCTGTGCTGACTTTCATGCTAGTATAATATAAATAAAACACATTTAAACATCAGAATTACCAGCAAGTCTTCCACACAACATGCCTAAACCAAACAAATTCTTAAACTTCTCTACTTCACAATGAGAGATTTGGGAGGGGTGGGGGGTGGAAATTACACAAAGATTTAGTTTTATTCTGTTATTTTATGCAGATTCTTCAGTTTGTGGAAAATAATTATTTCAATAGGTGAGCGTCCTATGACTTTAGCAGTTGGATAAAAAAAATTCATTAAATCAATACCAAATGCCTTGAAAGAAACACCACAATGAAGGTACAGCAATGAGAGCAATGTTAATTTCCAACACAATCTGTTTTTTATTTGTACTTAAAAAACGTAATTTCAGAAGTGATACTATACACCACAACTTTGGCTGACAGTTTATAGACAATTTCAGGTCAATGCAATGACATCATGCAGTACAGTTACACAAGTATATCAGGTAGGAGGGAGTATCAGAAGTTTTGTGTTTGAACTACTGACCTGATCCGAACTATTTCCAACAGGGCAAGTTCCTGACTAAATGACAAATGATAAACAAAATAATAATTTTTCTCAGTTTCATAGAACCAGAGATAGATGGACAACACAGAATTAAGGCATAGATGTTTCATCATACTTGTATTCCTAAATTAGGGAAGTATTAGAATTGCAATAGCTCTGAAACTGATCACCTCACAGAATGTTGGTGTCAGTGCTCAACAAGGTGGTATCAGCAACAACATGCACTGCAGTCACCTAGAAGCCTACAAAGATGCAAAACCTGTGCCCACCGTGTGTCGAACTTGACTTTTGCTAAGTATCGTTGATCCCTGTAGAATGGGACAAAGAAGTAAGCAGTATTAGATTAAGTTTAGTTCTTGGAGTAGCAGTATACTATGTGACCAAGAGTACTCACTGTTGAGGTGACATGCTGTAAGTAGGAAAGTAATCAGTAAAAATGTTTCAGTTAAGCAGGGTCAATAACAGGTTAAAAAAAGTCCATGATCAACAGACTGATTATTCGAGTATTTTAGAAACTTCCAGTTCTGCTACATTGTTACTAAATTGCTCTATGTTACACTGCTAATGTCACATTTATGCAGTAAATATTCTGTATTTTTAGGTTAAAATTTGGCTGAATTAAGGATTTTTTGAAGCATGAATTGAAGTCAGTTTTGCATACAGAATATAAGACTGGCTTTTTAAAACAATTTTATATGACAGTATGAATATACGACACACCTCCTTGCACAATAAAAGTAACAGATGTTTAAAAACTGATTTCAGTGTAACTCTGCAACACATTAAAAGCACAGCAGACATAACTTTTCTTATTTAATTATGCTTTCCACTACTTAGAATATGCACCATAAAATTTATGGCAAGGACACGCTGATAGTCACTGTGATCAAAATGAAGTAACGAAGCTGATATATGTGTCTGGATGACTGAGGAAAACCACGGAAAAACTCAGCATAGCCGGTCACTGGACTGACATTTAAATCCAGGACTCCTGAGCACGAAGCATGAGTTCAAACAGCACAACAGGAATGTTCAGCCACAGACACATCAAGTTATTAAATTCTGAACATCAACTGAAGCAGTCAGGGTGTTAACATTTAAAATTCTTTTGTTGACATTACACTGACTTTGCAGGAGCAATATTTATAAATAGACATAGGAGTTTTACGATTGAGAAACTGACAATATACTCACTCAGATGTGCATCTGTGTTAATAAAAGTACAAACATACACTCACTAAATGCAGAAAAAAATATATACATTAATGAGGCATTTACTTACATAATGCACAAATATTTCCCTATTTTCTTCTTTATGTTTCCTGGCTATAAGTATGCAGTATGTCACAATGCTTCTTTCTACTTTTCTGATATTTGTGGTGCTTGTCTGCCAGGGTTAAGTTTTTATGTTGTACACATGTGATAGAACAATATTTTCACACACCTACAAGATTTATTCCAGCTTTCACTTTTTCAGTGACATCAAAGACTTCACTCAGGGACATGCCAAATGTTTCTAGTTTCCTTACTGACTGTAATAAAATTTTTTAAATTGTGCCCTAATTGCAGTTAGATAGTTTCCATGGTTTAACCATCCACGTACTTAGCTTTCTGGAGTTCAAACAGCCAGAACATGGTCTTAAAAAATAAAAAATTTTCAGCATGAAATCCACTGTTATAAAATTAAATAGTAGAATTTGCTGTACTGGTAATGAAACTGGTTGCCCGAATGGAGGGAAACTCAAAAATCATTTGCATAAAATTATGATGCCTATTTTAGTACAAAAATACAGGGTAAGTATAAAATATTTGTACGGTTTGTCAACTGTATCACCAATACTGACTTCAATAATAATGATTAATGAAATATGACATGATTACTATTTGTGAAGGTTAACTGACAGTGAAGAATATGCCACCACACTTTGTATTAAATTAAAATCCATAAACAAGTTGCACCTGACATTACGTAAGGTCCACTATGTGTAATTTCCAGAAAACTGAAGATGACTGAAGTGGGTGAACTTACTTTGGAACTGTGAATTACTGCCTTTTTACCAGTCTTTACAGATACAAAAAGGAATATATATATATATATATATATATCTGTATATAACAAATATAATTTCAGAGTATCTGGGCAACACTTAAAACGAGCAAGGGCATAACTTGGTGGGGGGAAAGGGGGAGAAGTGAGTGGTGCTACCACTTCCACTGACAGAGTTCAAGGGGTGGAAAATAGGTGCAAAACTTAAAATTTTCATTGAAAAAAATGATTTTATGCATTCAACAAATGATAAATTACTGACCCAAAATAAGAGAAAATTCAATAACTGTGTTTTTAAGTTCATAATTTCCGTTATGGGTGGCCACAGTCACATAGTGAAGACCACTACCCCAAGTAAAATTAGTAGGCCTCTTATATTTACTGACTCTTTGAGAATATATTTCTAATCAGCCATTCTAGCAGTCCTGCTGACAATTTATATCAATTTATGCTTAAAAATGCTAACAATTTATCAAAACTAAGAATGTAGGGCTCCATGAAATAAGAACTACAACTTAAGTGCATTCACCACTTAAAATCTACTCTCACACTCACTAAGTTCCTCTTGTAAAAATATTCATACACAACCTACATAAAAGTTTCATTTTAAGTATGCAGAACTAGGTACAAAAGTAATACATGTCTATTGGGCTTTCTGTATCTCATACAACACGAGCAGTCTGCTTATTAATTTCTAATAGGGCAAGTTCTTAATTTTTAAGACATTACCCCAAGGATGAAGATGTACCCGCCATTGGTCTCCACTCACTAATATGTAATATCAGTGCAGAGGGTGACTATTGCACTCCCAGCTACAGGCAATATGTACAGAGGGAACCACTTCTCTAAACTTGACATGGTGCTTCCTTTATAGAAAAGGAAAGCGATAATGCATAAATACAAAACAACAAATTCCAGCTTGATATGATTTATGTAGATATTTTCCCATAAATTCAAGCGGTATAAACACAAATAATATTCAGAATCATAAGATTCTTTTCTTCTTGCCTACAATGTCTTAAAAGAGATGAAAGGTGAATTTATTTTATCATACAATAAACTCAAACTTATTTCCACTCAAAGAGTCAGTGGTTTATATTAAAAGCACATTAATTAAGAACAAGATGTCAATTCTGTTAAGGTGCCTTGTGTGGGCAATGGAGTTATGATAGTACCACTGTCAGTATTATTCAACTGCAATATAAATACAGACATACACAAGTTCAGAACTTCACTAATAATGTGGCACAAAATCCTCTTAACTCCAGCCCTGGCCAGAACCAACCACCATGCATGCATTACTGATATCAGTTAGCATTAGCTTTTAAATATACATTTAAATGTAAGATTAATTACAGAATGTTCAACACATTGTATTTATACACTGCAGTACGATAATGAGCAATAGCAGGTTATGAAGCAAGACAATGTAAAGTTGCTGGAAAATGGATGCAAATAAATCAGTCAGTATTAAAAGCGGGAAAGAAAAAAAAAAAAAAGAAAAAAAAAACTTATAGTCAACTTTACATCTTCTAGAGCTCCAGTCGGACTGTTAAATATAATACATGTTAATCAAATGCTTGCCGTTGCTGAAACAAACAAATCCTCAGGCTTGCCTTTCGATAGTCACCTATCATGGAAGTCTCACATAAATGTATTATTAAAGAAGCTGAGGATGAGAAAATTATCCTACTCACTGAACATAGGTACATTAAGAATTGTTCACTTTGCACACTTTCAGTCACTGATAAATTATGGTATAATTTTTTTGGGCTCATCAACAACCATCTACAACGTATTTAAAAAATAATAATAATAATAATAATAATAATTATGATGGGACTAGGTCTTAGGAGCTATTGTAGAGGCAGGTTTGAGAAATTAGACATATGAACAGTACTAAATTTGTATAGTTTTGCATCGACAATGTTTGTTGTTAGAAACCAGACCACTCTGAGACTAACTCCCCTATGCATAGTACAGAGAGGGGACCAAAAAAAACCTACATTTAGCATTAGCGAAATTTTCTTTATTTTAAGAGGGTGTTATCTATTTTTCTATAAAAATATTTACTAAATTACCACTAAACATATTGAAACTTCAAAGAGATAATATTACCTTTAAGTCTGAATTAAGGAAATTCCTTGTACAAAACGCTTTCTACTCAATAGATGAGTTGTTATCTGTTAATTGTGATGTTAATTAGCAATTATTTATTTTAGATATTGTCTTTTATTTTTACTAAATTTATTAATTATTCTGACATTGTATAAAGTTATGGATTGTATATGGTATATTGCAAAATAATATGCTGCACATATATTATATTCATAATTGTACTTTGTTATACTTTCTGGGGGGTAAAGGCGGCCGGTGCGTAAGGGTGACAACCTTACCACCATCCTGTGCAGTTGTCATGAAATGTGGGAATCTTAACTTCCTGGAACCCTCTGGGCCACTCCAGGCCTGTAACGGGACTGCATTACCTTCACTTTGCTACACATTTGACTTTTGTGTGCATGGTAATAGTTTGCACCTAATATTTTTTAAGCTTTATGATGTCTGTAAATGTTTCTTACTAGGACGAAATTGTCTATCACAATACAATATTGCTTATGACCAATTTCATATTCACAACGTCACTGAATGAACAGATGATGGGTCCATGAAATGTGAATGTGTGTAATAAAATCTGCACCCTGTCACTGCTGGCAGAATAATTAAAGGATCAGGAGAAGTGGAGGTCTTCCCACTAACTGAATTTATAGATTAACACATGCATTTTTATATAACACAGCATGGCAATGAAGTGTAAATGTCAACTCCATTTTTACTGTGAAACCGAAGATTCTTTATTTCACAAGCATAAATTCACTATTAGTAATCATAAACAAATCATCATATCTATCTAAAATAGAAATGACAAAAGCTAATTTTATTTAATCGGATGATGCATATAAATTTTGTTTTACTTGCTGCAAGGAACCATTATTACGCACTTGTGTTTGTGTCAATCCACTTCAGTTGATTTAAATAGCCCCTTCACTTCAAGGCTGAACTACACTTTACGCACAAGCATGGTTACAGTTCTCGTCAGGTCCTAACAGAACGGCTGTGTAAAGTATTGATAAACTTATGCACTTAGTCTTTGATTTACACTTTGACTGTCTTCCTCATGTTGAGGAAACTTGGTGTATGAAACTTCTTAATATCGGACACCATGTTTTTGGTAATGACATACAGTGTCACTCAGCACACACTGTTGTATCTTATTAAAGAAAATGTTTGTCAGTAGCTGACACATTTCGATAAAATGTGTAGTGTGTTGTTGTTTTATTGTTGATGACACAACTTGTGCAGCTCTGTCCACCCTCCTCCTGTCGGTCAGCGGTACCATCCGGCTGATGTCCGCTGACAGCTACTGCACGTTTCATGCATCTGGACGCCTGACACATTCTATACCTAAGCGAACTAATTCATGCCACACCCATCGGCACCTTTATTATCCTTTCATATTGAACTTGCATTGTATGAAATATTTTATTTGCTTAAATTGTTTAGCACAAAAAAGTCAATTGTATAGTACCTGTTGCATTTTAAAAATGCTATATTCTATTTTTCTGCAATTTTGATTTTTTGTTAAGAGTACTTTCAGTAAAAAAATGTTAATATCTTTCTTTTTTTCTTTCTTTACAGATTAGGTCAGTGATGTGTCCCAGATTCAAATACCCATTTTTGCCTGACCCATATTTTCAATTTATACATTTAAAAGCACCATGCTAGCTTGTAAGCAGAAAGGTGACAGTCACACTACATGTAATGGGAACAAGGGGCTTTCAGTAACTTATAATCTTCAAGCAAGGAATAGGATGGGTTTACAGAAGTATTTAATGATCAAACTATGGACTAAACAAGAAATCCCTACTATATCAGGTATTCTACTTTAAAAACTAATTTAACTGGAAATTTGTTTTGAAAAAGCTTTAACTTTGGGAAAGTCAATAAAGAGTTTATTTACAGTTATGATGTGTATAAAGCTCTTACAATAAAACCAATTTAATGCACTAATTTCTCAAATTTATTTTTGGAATAAAACTCTACATGTTTCGGACAATTCCTCTGTCCATCATCAGTTTTTCATTGTACACACAGCAATGGTATGTCATACACACCCAGTTCCGTCCTGATCCTGCTCGCAAGCTGGTCAGCAAACCTGTATGACATATACCATTGCTGTGTGAACAGTTAAAAACTCCTGATGATGGGCACAGGAGCTGTCTGAAACATGTAGAATTTTATAACAAAAATAAATTTGAGGAATGAGTGCATCTAGTTGGTTTTATTATAAGAGTTTATGATGAGGCATGGTCACCTGAACGTCATAAGTGTATAGAGCTCTACAGAATGAAAGGGATGAGCAGTGACTGACTGTAAGTAAAGTGAAAGACAGGCAATATGAATGCCCATTCCCACTAACATGCTTACCCTCATCTGGTTCTTGAGTGAGGCAAGATCAGCGCCTTCCTCTGGCACTGGTACGTTGTAGAACTCCCCTTCTTCCTGCGTTAGGAGCTTGTACCAACCTTCAACAGGTGCCTTGATCAGCTCCGAGATGCCAAATGACAATGAACCCATAAAATCATTGCGAGATGTGCGATCCCAATCCCACACTTCTATCAGTAACCGTCGATCCTTATCTTCCGGTTTCAAATCACTGAAATATAGTGGCACCAGAAAAATTATCAGTCTTATAATAAGGGCTTATTAAAGTTTCGGTGTTTATAATGACACAGTTGTCAACAGAATGCAAGACAAAACCAAAACACAAAGACAGCTAAACGTGACACTAACAAATAACAAGAAGGGCAATGTACGTATGAAGTAACATTGAGGAGCGTATGTGTAACCACTGTCGCAGTGAAAAGCGATAAGAATTACACATTCTGAGTGCGTGTCTGCAGTCTTAGTTATCCAGCATGCAAAGCGCAAACACCGTATTATATTGACCTGTCCGGCTCTACAATATCTTTCCACATTATCTCATCGACATAACTTTCGGAACAAAAAGTTACTGAACACAAAAAGTGTGTTTTGATTATCTCTACAACTTTTGTCCGAAACATTTCCCATTCTAAGAAGAAGTGAGTGAGATATTATCACAAGCATATAGAGGCGTTCATGTAAAGTAGCCACTATTCTTGTCGGATTTTAAAGGAACTTGAATTTACTCTATAGATTTTCTAAAAACATGCAAACAACAAATTTAATAAAATTTCGTCCGGTGGGAACCAAGTTGTTCCATGTAGACAGACAGACATTATGAAGTTAATAGTCGCTTATTGTAATTTTGCAAACCCGCCTAAATATGCACTCACAAAGAAGTTAAGACCAGAATGCACTTGGGGAATGCCTGCAACCATTCAGTCCAGAATCTTGTCTTCCTCTTTGCTATGTAATAACATAAAGATTGAAACGTACAGAACTGTAAGTTTGCCTGTTGTTTTAGACGAAACTTGGTGTCTCACGGTAAAGGAAGAACAGAAGCTGAGAATGTTTGAGAATAGGACGCTGAGGAAAATATATGGTTCTGAGAGGAAGCGATAGGAGGCTGGAGGAGACTGCATAGTGAGGAGCTTCATGGTTTGTACACCTCCCCAAATATTATGAGGGTGATCAAACAAGGGAGTATGCAGTGGGTAATGTGTGTGGCACATGAGGGGGAGAAAAGAACTGGTTACAGGGTGTTGGTGGATATAGATGAAGGAATGAGACCATTTAGAGGACCTAGGTAAAGATGGGAGGATAATGTTAACACGGATCTTAAGGAAATGGGATGGGACAGTAGGGGGTGAAGTGGATTCATCTGGCTTATGATGGGAACAAAGAACTACCTACTCAGTAACTTTCCAAGGCCACTGAACCTACATTTCTTTCTTATTTTAGAAAAAAAAAAACTAAGGTTTCGAGATACAAATGTTATACGTGTGCGTGACCCGTTCGAACTCTTGCAGAATTTCACATATTTCATGCAACTCTGTACGAACGACATACCGCTGGAGACCACTCCAGTTTAGATTACATAACCTTTCACTCAGCATCAGGTGTCCATTTCGGTTAAGTATCTACTGCTTTATGGCCGAGCAACGTTGTTTCATTGTTCAACAGTGTCATCGGGGGGTGAAACAGTTGCCTTGTAATGATGCTCCTACCTCTTCCGCCAAGCTGAAGCACAATGAAAGACTTCCGATCAGCGATCGAAATCCCCGGATACGCAACAGCAACGTATCACAACAACAGATGTGTATGGCTACATATTCCACACAAAGTTGTCAGTTTCAAGTCTCGGCCGCTTTACTTCCAAGGAAACGGCCGCAGTACTCACTGAATAGGAAGTGAGTGGGCCCCAGGGTCGCTATGGACATTTAGTAGCAGGGAACAATGTGTTGTCCATGCCAAGGATCGAACCTACACTCCTGGGTCATCCAGACCGTAGCCTAGTTACTCTACCGACTACTCCATCCCCGCGTACAAATCGATTATACCTATATGCCACAGGGAAAAAAGGAGTAGTAGTAGCAACAGGAATAGAAAGAGGCGGAAGAAATCAGTTCAGATTTTAGCGTGCAACAAAACCCCACGCCCTTCGTAAAATTTTACACAGGCACCTACGCAAGCTGGCGTGATCGAATGAGTTACACGTAGCGGCCAGATTACGAACATAGCTTTTGATTTGATAACACCGCGTACAGGACGCAACCACTTCCTAAGATATCCCATTTCCTCCCTTAATGTCTGAAGAAAAAAGAAACACACAACCAAGAAAACTGTAGGCTACTCAACGCTAATACTTACTTACTCACTTCATGGTGCAGAGTCCTTCTTGAAAAGCTAACTGGTTTGCAGCTAGTCAAGAAATTCCCCGCATTTCACGGAACCCGAAGGTTCATTACCGCACTCACAAGCGTCCGCCACCTGTCCCTATCCT
>Ga0123355_10005662_pt1 | contig 18344 bp, 18 predicted proteins | sample TergutEmb28metaG_3_FD_89872 | JGI IMG/M metagenome (GOLD analysis project Ga0123355, IMG submission 89872) | Embiratermes neotenicus P1 segment gut microbial communities from Petit-Saut dam, French Guiana - Emb289 P1 | ecosystem: Host-associated > Arthropoda: Insects > Digestive system > Gut ... | reverse complement strand
TGCTGTTTTCCGACCTCGGCTTTTGAAATCCGTCTTCTCCAAAACCGAAAAGCTTTCCTTAATCACTCGCAGGATACAGCCCGAAGGCCTCTTCCACCTGGCCAATCCGCGGACATCGGGAGTGATTCAAATCCAGAATCACCACTGTTGCCCGGCCAATCAGCTGTCTCCTTCGGTTTCATGGCATTTGAGAGTCAATATCAGCCAATTCCCGAGAATTCGAACTCAGGACACCACCCCAAGCCGGGCAGTTTTTTGACGATGCTGTTTTGGGCCTGATAGACTTTTAGTTTGGCCAGGCATCGCTCAGAGAAGAAGGGAATGTTGTGCGCGCAGAGACCCGACATCAGCTAAAACAGGACACATTCAGCCGTGTGACGATTGGCGCGGCCGAGAAGACTGCCGATTGGACGGCGGAGCATCGGACGACGATTATGATTGCCGCGATTGTTGCCGTGGTGCTGGCCGCGGCGCTGATCGGCGGCTGGTACTACCTGAACGTGCAGGACGAGAAGGCGAGCCTGGATTTGTCGGTGGCGCTGCGGACGATGAATACGCCGCTGCGGGCGCCGGGGACACCGGAGCAGCCGGATTTTCCGACGTTTACGTCGTCGGAGGAGCGGGCCAGGGCGGCGCAGAAACAGTTTCAGGCGATTGTGGATAAGTATCCCCATACGCGGACGGCCGACATGGCGCAGTACTTTCTGGGAGTGACGGCGCAGACGCTGAACGACAAGGCGACGGCGGAGCGCAATTTCAAGGAAGTGGCTTCGCGGGGGAATCGCGAACTGGCGGCTGTGGCCAACAATGCCTTGGCTGCGCTCTACGGGCAGACGAATCGGACCAAGCAGGCGGCGGCGATCTATCAGGAGCTGATCAACAAGCCAACCACCTCGGTGAACAAGGTGTCGGCGCAGCTGCAGCTGGCAGAGCTGTATCAGAGTTCGAATCAGCCGCTCGATGCGAAACGGATTTATGAGCAGGTAAAGAAAGAGAATCCTGCAAATGAAGCGGGACAGCTGGCTACGCAGAAGCTGGCGGAGTTGAAGTAACGGCTTCCGGCTCTGGGCTTGGGCTTTCGAAGTTCCGGCTTTGAGGTTTTCTGAAGGGTTCATCTCCCGTTCCTTCCGCCGATCCACTCATGCATTTCGTCCCAGGAGAATGGAGCGTGATGGCCTTGTCGGCAGCGCTTCGGCCGGTGGGGAGTGCAGGGGTCCTTCGCGGCCGCCCGGATGACATCCTGCCTTGTCATGCATGCTGCGACATTTCACTTTTTGCCCTGGTTGAGTACCATGGGTGTTCCGGATTTCAAATTACATCCTTGGGCTCACATGGCGGAGATCACTTTTCGCGTCAACGGAAGTGAAAAGAAAGTCAGCGTCTCTTCAGAAACTCCTCTTCTTTGGGTACTGCGCGACACTCTTGAGCTGACCGGCACCAAATTCGGGTGCGGGGCCGGGCTGTGCGGGGCCTGCACCGTGCATGTCGACGGGAATGCAGCGCGGTCGTGTGCGACTCCCGTGTCACAGGTTGCCGGCAAGAGTGTGACTACCATTGAAGGACTTGCTGCCAGCGACGGGCTGCGGGCGGACCAGTTGCACATTTTGCAGGCGGCCTGGATCGCGGAGGAAGTTCCGCAGTGCGGGTATTGCCAGACGGGACAGATCATGTCGGCAGCGGCGCTGCTGGCCAGGTCGCCCCACCCGACCGACGACGAGATCACGCGGGCGATGAACGGGAATTTGTGCCGCTGCGGGACCTATGAGCGGATTCGCAAGGCGATTCATCGGGCGGCGGATGCGGGCGGGAAGCGCGCGAAGGAACTTGCCGAAATGGGGCGGGAGTCGGGCGATGGAGGCGGAAGATGAGTCTGTTGTCGCGACGGGAGTTTGCCGCTGCCGGAGTGGCGGCAGGGGCTGGGCTTGTCATTGGATTTTATTTGCCGCACCACGGGTCGGACGAGGGGGCAGCGTTTTCGCCGAACGCTTATCTGCGGATTGCACCCGACAACAAAGTCACGATCGTGGTGGCGCGTTCGGAGATGGGGCAAGGCGTGCGCACGGCGTTGCCGATGATTCTGGCCGAGGAACTTGAGGCCGATTGGAAGCAGATCGAGATTGAGCAGGCGGGGGCCAGCACCTTGTTTGGGGATCAGACGACCGGAGGAAGCGCCAGTGTTCGGACGACCTGGGATCCGATGAGGAAGGCGGGGGCGACGGCGAGGGAGATGCTGATTTCGGCGGCGGCGTTGACTTGGGGCGTGCCGCGATCTGCCTGCACGGCCGAGAACGGCCACATCAAGCATGCCGGGACCAATCGGAGTTTGTCCTACGGGGAGCTGGTGGGAAGGGCTCGGACGTTGCCGGTTCCGAGCGATGTGACGCTGAAGCAGAGCAAGGATTACAAGATCGTGGGACAGCGGCTGCGGCGGCTGGATTCGCCGGCGAAGGTTCGGGGCGAGGCGACGTTTGGGATCGACTTGCGGGTGCCCGGGATGAAGTACGCGGTGCTGGCGCGGTGTCCGGTGATTGGGGGGAAGGTTTCGGGTTTCGAGGACAAGGAGTCGCGAAAAATTCCTGGCGTGAGTTTTGTCGGGAGAATTGGCGACCGAGCGGTGGGTGTTGTTGCCGACAGCGTTTGGGGAGCGATGGAAGGACGCCGGGTGCTGAATGTTACCTGGGATGAGGGCGCGAATAAGGATCTGAATACCCGGACGGTGATGGCGTCCTTGAAGGCAGCGGCGTCGAACAAGGGCGCGACTCTTTATTCGGCGGGCGATCCGGCCAGGGCTGCGGGGCGTCGCATCTCGGCGGAGTATACGTTGCCCTTTATGGCGCATGCCCCCATGGAGCCGGGAAATTGCACCGCGCATTATCAGGGGTCGAAGTGCGAAGTGTGGGCTCCGACGCAGGTGCCGCAGGATTGCCGGGATTCTGTGGCGACGGCGGTGGGGCTGGATCCGGATCAGGTTCGGGTGAATGTAACTTTGATGGGGGGAGGATTTGGGCGGCGGCTGGAGCATGACTACGCGGTCGAGGCGGCGCTGGTCTCAAAGGCGATTGGCGCGCCGGTGAAGGTGATTTGGACTCGCGAGGATGACATGCGGCTGTCGACTTACCGCCCGGCAAGTATTCATCAACTGACAGCTTCCCTCGACGGATCAGGGTTTCCCGTTGCCTTGACGCATCGGTTGATTGCGGCCTCGATCAGCGGGCAGAAGGGACAGCCGGTGCCGAATGGAGTGGATCCGGATCTTCCGGATGAGGCTGGGCCGGTCTACGGGATCGCGAATTACTCGATTGAATATGTGTTGGCGGAGACGCCGGTGCCGCTGGGCTGGATGCGATCGGTGTACGCCCTGCAGGCGGGATTTGCGCTGGAGAGTTTTATCGATGAAGTGGCGGTGGCGGCGGGGAAAGATCCGGTGGAGTACCGGCTGCATTTGCTGGCAAAGGATCAGGATTTGACGTATTTCACCACTACCTGGAAAACCGGGCGGATGCGCGGCGTGTTGCAGCTGGCAGCAGAGAAAGCCGGGTGGGGGAAACCGCTTCCTGCGGGACATTTTCGTGGCGTGGCTTGTTTCGGGTGCTTCAATTCTTACGTGGCGGAAGTGGTGGAGATCTCGATGGAGAATGAGCAGCCGCGGGTGCATCGGGTGGTGGTGGCTGTCGACTGCGGGCTGGTGGTGAACCCTGGCATTCTCGAGCAGCAGGTGCAAGGGGCGGTCATTTACGCGCTCTCGAACGCCTTGCGCGCGAAGATCACGATCGAGAAGGGGCGGGTGCTCGAGGGGAATTTTGATGACTATCCGCCGCTGCGGATCGAGGAGGCGCCTGCCGTCGAAGTCTATGCGGTGGCGAGTCCGGAGGCTCCGACCGGAGTTGGAGAGCCGCCGGTGCCGCCAGTGGCTCCGGCGCTGTGTAATGCGATTTATGCCGCCACCAGAAAACGGATTCGGGAGCTGCCGGTGTTGAGTTGAGGTTGGCGCCGGTCTCTGGGAAGTCGAAGTCAAAAGCTCCACCCGGTGGCCGCGGCGGGGTGGGGCACACCCCCGGTTCTGGAAAATCCGGAGGGTCCTCTTATTCTTTTTTCTCTTCTTTACTTTTTGGAGGCAGCGTGCGTCTTCGAATTTTTGTCGTCGGGTTCTTTCTTGCCTGGTCTTTTTCGGGCAGCGCTCCGAACAGTTCCGCTTCTTCGGTGCCGGCTTCGCGGCTGGGGCATTTGCGGCGGGGGATCAATCTCAGTGAGTGGTTTGCGCAGGTGTATGACCCGAAGGGATATACCAAGGAACACTTTGAGACTTGGACTACCGCTTCCGACGTTGCCCTGATCAAGGCGGCCGGGTTCGATCATGTGCGCCTGAGCGTGAATCCGCAGCCGATCATGGATGCCGAGCGGCGTGGGGCCGGGCAGGAATACTTCGGGTATCTCGATGCGGCCATGAAGATGATTCTGGATGCGGGGCTGGCGGTTGAGCTCGATATGCATCCGGATTCGGATTTTAAGGCGCGGTTGAAGGAGGATGATTTTGTCGAGCGCTTTGCAGATTTCTGGCGGACGGTGGCGCAGCATTATTCGTCATCGGCGTGGGATTCCGAGCGCGTGTTTTTTGAGATTTTGAATGAGCCGGAGATGCGGGATCGGTATCGTTGGTATGGAGTGGAGGCGAAGCTGGTGGCGGCGGTTCGGCAGGCGGCGCCTGCGAATACGATCCTGGCGCCGGGGGCGAATTGGGATGACGACTACGACATGATTTTTCTGGAGCCGTTGCGGGATCCCAATGTGGTCTATGTTTTTCATTTCTACGACCCGCACATCTTTACCCATCAGGGAGCCACCTGGGGGGCGTTTTACTGGCATTGGCTGAAAGGGCTGCACTATCCCTCCGATGCGGCGAATGCGGCGGAGGTGGCGGCTGACCTGCCTGAACCGATTCATCGGATGGATGTGATTCGCTATGGGCAGGATCATTGGGATGGCGCGCGAGTGGAAGCCGAGATCGCTCAGGCGGCGGACTGGGCTTCGCGCAATGGAGTACCGGTGGTGTGCAACGAGTTTGGGGTGTTCCGGCATGCGGAGGAGAAGGATCGGGTGGCCTGGATTCGGGATGTGCGGACCTCCCTTGAAAAACACGGGATTGGGTGGGCGATGTGGGATTACTCCGGGAGCTTTGGGGTGGTGAAGTCGAAAGATGGGAAGCGCGTGTGGGATCGGTCCACGGGGGACGCCTTGGGACTGAGAGCACCATAGGGTCGGAGTGAACTTTTAGGTCAGACCCTCACACCACCGTTCCGGTGATCGCAGCGCCGATTCTGCCCGCAACCCGGACCAAGTACGTCCCCGGGGCCACAGGTTTGCGGCTGCTGCGCAACCAATCGGGAACATCCTGCTTCTATCTGGTGTCTAGGCAGTCGGGTTCTGTTCGCTCTTCCCGGGATTTCGAACACCGTCGGCCACTTCTTGCGGGGGCTTGCCATGCTTGAGGCTGTGCGGCTTACCAAGCGGTACTCTTCTTTGCCTGCGGTCGAGGATCTCTCGTTCACATTAAAACCCGGACAGGTTTTGGGGTGCCTGGGACCGAATGGGTCTGGGAAGAGCACTACGGTAAAGATGCTTACCGGGCTGCTGGAGCCTTCGCGCGGAACGGTGCAGTTTAACGGGCGGAATATTCAAGAAGATCTCGCGGGATATCGTGCGCGGCTCGGGTATGTGCCGGAGGAGGCGCATCTTTATCCGTATCTCACGGGATGGGAATATCTCGAGATGATTGGGACTTTGCGGGGGATGGATCGCAACCCGATGGAAGGGAAGTTGGATCGTTGTTGCAGCTGTTTTCCTTGCATCCCAGCCGCCACGCCAGCATTGGGACGTATTCGAAGGGGATGAGGCAGCGGATCTTGCTGATCGCTGCACTGATGCATGACCTGCAGATTTTTATTTTTGATGAGCCGCTGTCGGGGCTTGATGTGACTTCGGCGTTGATCTTCAAGAACCTGGTGCAGGCGCTGGGGCGCGCGGGGAAATTGGTCTTTTATTGTTCCCATGTACTCGAAGTGGTGGAGAAGGTTTGCACCGACGTGTTGATTTTGCGCAAGGGCGTGGTGATTGCCCACGATTCGGTGAGCAATGTGGGCAAGCTTCTGGGCGAGTCGCTGGAGAACACGTTTCTGCATCTGGTCGATGATGTCGACACGATGCGGGCGGCGCGCGACATTGTGGACGTGATGAGGACGCCGGCGTGAGTCTCCTGTTTTCAGAACCGTTTTATGTGAAGTGGGACCGGATGCGGAGGCGAACCTTCTGGCGTCTGGTGGAGTTGTTTGTGGAGCGGATGTTCCGGGGAGGCGGGGACTCCGATGGCGAGGGGCTTGATCTCGGCGTGGGGCTGGTGTTGACGATGCTGGCGATGCCGGGAGGATTCGTATCAATTCTTTTGTTCGACAAATACGGCTCGTTGTTGCAGTGGCTGCGCGGGCAAAGCAATGTGGATACGCTGCAGATTGCGTTTCCCGACGAATATTTCTTTATTGTCCTGTCGATGACGGTGACTGCGGCGGTCGCGGTCTGGCGCTGGGACGCGATCTTTCCGGATCGGCGGGACTATGGGAACCTGGTTCATCTGCCGATCTCTACGCGGACGAGTTTTCTGGCCAACGTGGTTGCCGTGCTGTTTCTGGTGGGGTTGGTTTCGCTGGATGTGAATCTGGCTTCTTGTGTTTTGTTTCCCCTGGTGGTAGCGGCGTCCCAGAGTAAGTTTGGCTTTTTCTTGAAGTTTGCCAGCGTGCACGCACTGGGAGTGATTCTGGCGAGTGGGTTCGCATTCTTGGCGGTGTTCTCGGTTTTGGGGCTTTCGATGGCGGTGTTGCCGGCACCAGCGTTTCGGCGGGTTTCGGCTTATGTGCGTGGGGGGATAGTGGTCTATCTGGTGACGCTGTTGTGCACTTCGTTTGCGGTGCCGCAGTTGTTGCGGCGGGTTTCCGGCCCCGCCCCGGCGTGGACTTTCTTTTTGCCGTCGAACTGGTTTGTCGGATTGTGCCAGGTGCTGCGGGGACGAGGTACTCCCGCTTTGCTGGAATTGTCGCGGCTCACTTTGCCGGGGATTGCGGTGGTCGCCATGGTGGCGTTGGGCATGTATGCGGTGGGATACCGGCGGCATTTTGTGCGGATCGCCGAATTGGCGGAGACGGCCGTGGTGGCGCGGAGTCCGCGGCGGACCTGGCTGGGAAAGTGGATCGACGACGGTGTGCTGCGGACGCCTTTTCAGAAGGGGTGCTTTCGCTTTGTGGGGAAGACGTTGCTGCGGAGCGAGGCGCATCGCCTGGTCATGACGGCGGTTGGCGGCCTGGCCCTGGTTTTGGCGTCGCAGGCGTTGATGGGGGCATTTGAGGGGGCGCGGTCGGCGCGGGCAGCGGCCCGGACTCCCGAGGCATTGTCGATTCCGTTCATTCTGACGTTTCTGGTGATTTGCGGGCTGAGGGTGGTGTTTGAACTTCCCGCGGAGTTGCGGGCGAATTGGGTGTTTCAGTTGACGCTGGATCGGGATCGGCAGGAGTCGGAGGCGCTGGCCCGGCGGGTGATTCTGATTTCAGTGTTGCCCTGGATGGTCGGGATTACGTTTCCGGTTTACTTGTATCTTTGCGGAATGGCCATCGCCTGGCTGCATACTTTTTTTGTTCTGGTATGGACGCTGCTGCTTACCAATTTGCTTTTGACCCGATTTCGCAAGCTGCCTTTTGCTTGCACGCTGCCCGTGTTTAAGCAGCATTCGATAGTGATCTTGCTGGGCTTTTGTTTCGGCTATTTGCTTTATGGAGTATCGCTGCCGGAGTTTGAGTCGTCGGCGCTGCGGGAGCCGGCGCGGTTCTTGAGTATTCTGCCGGCGATGGGGGTGGCTTTGGCGATTCCCCGGTATTTGGCGCGGAATACAATTGAGCTGGATCGGAAGTTGGTATTTGAGGATGCGGGGGCGCGGACGGTAGAGTTGTTGCGGCTGAGTGAGTGACGGGCGTAGCCGCGGCGTTTTCGAATGCGCCCGGGGGCTACAGCCCCTTTCTTGACACTTTGGCGTACCGCCCTTTATTCTAAGTCTTGCTCCTTGCGGTACTTACGCCTCCTGGCGTGCTCCGCGGGCCGGCTGGGCGCGATTGCCGCGGAGGGTTCCGGATGTTCCTCGACATCAAAGAGCTGGAACTGCATCCTCTGGATTTTGAGGAGGAGTTTCCGGGCGATGTCATCGACCTGGGGGCCGAAGCGCGGCTGCGGACGCCGCTGCGGGCTGCGGGGCGTGCGGAAGTGGTGGAGGAGCATCACGGCAAGCATCAGGTCATCAAAGACATACGCCTGCGGGGGCGGCTCGAGACTTCGCTCGAATTGCAATGTGCGCGATGCCTGGAGCCGGTGCCGCAGGAGGTGAAACGAAGTTTCGAACTGCTTTATCGGCCGCAGGGGGCCGACGCCGGGCACGACGAGCTTTCGGTCACTGAGGCGGAAGCCGAGATTGGATATTATCAGGGCGACGGGTTGCTGCTCGAGGATGCTCTGCGCGAGCAGGTTTTGCTGGCGTTGCCGTTGAAAGTGACTTGCCGTCCGGACTGCAAGGGACTTTGCCCGCAGTGCGGGAAGAATCTCAATCAGGAACAGTGTTCTTGTACGCGGGAAGTGGAAGATCCGCGGTGGGCGGCGTTGAAGGAAGTGCGGGGGAAATTGGAACACTGAAACAGCAGCAAGCAGTGATTGGCACTTAGCACTCCGCCAGTTCGAGTCCGTAGTTGACCCTTATCTGACGGAGTGCTAAATGCCAAGTGCGAACGGCGAATTGGGGCTATCGCCCTGCAAAGGAAATTGATCATGCCTAATCCGAAACGGAGACATTCACAGAAGCGGACATCGACGCGGCGGGCGCACGATAGGTTGAAAGCGCACAGCCTGGCGGAGTGTCCGAATTGTCATGAGAAGAAGATGCCGCATCGGGCTTGCCCGAAATGCGGGTACTATAAGGGACGCGAAGTTCTCGACGTCGAAGAAGCCAGCTGATCGAAAGCCATGCCTAGCGTGATTGCGCTGGATGCGATGGGATCGGACCGCTCCCCCAAACCGGAAGTTGAGGGCGCGATCTATGCCGCACGGCAGTACCGCGTGCGCGTGCTCCTGATTGGTCCGAAGTCGGTGTTGAAGGCCGAAATGGACCGGCATCTGGCGGCGGCGCGGCTGCCTATCGAAATCGTCCACGCCAGCGAACACATCACCATGGAAGATAAGGTGGAGGCGATTCGCGCCAAGCGCGATTCGTCGATGCGGGTTGGTCTGCGCATGGTGCGCGAGGGACGGGCGAACGGTTTTGTGACCGCCGGCAACACGGGCGCGGCGATGGCTACGGCGAAGATTGTACTTGGAGCGGTGCCGGGAGTGGATCGTCCGGCGCTGGCCGCGGTTTTTCCTACGGCTCCGGGAAATCCGGCGATGTTGCTGGACGTCGGGGCGAATGTGGATTGCACGGTGGAGAATCTCGAGCAGTTTGCCGTGATGGGCGACGTTTATTTTCGCGCGATGTTTGGCAAGAAATCGCGGGCGCAGGGACCGCGGATTGGTCTGCTCTCGATTGGGGAGGAAGAGACCAAGGGGAACGATCTGACGCTGGCGGCGTTCCAGCGGCTGAAGCGGCTTCCGCTGAATTTTGTCGGCAACGTCGAAGGACGCGATCTTTACAACGGACGGGTTGACGTCATCGTCGCCGATGGGTTTGTCGGCAATGTTGCTTTGAAGACCTCGGAAGGAGTCGCTAACCTGGTGCGCACGACTTTGCGAGAATCGCTCAAGGCTACGATTACGCGACAAGTCGGTGCGTGGCTTTCGCGGAATGCGTTTACCGACTTCAAGAAGCGGTTTGATCATACCGAGTATGGCGGGGCTCCGCTGCTGGGCGTGAGAGGCGTGTGCATTATTACGCATGGGTCGTCGAACGGAAATGCGATGAAGAATGCGGTGCGGGTGGCGGCGGAGTTTTACGAGCGTGGGATTAATCAGTCGATTGAGCGCGGGCTGTCGGCGCTGCGTCCGGTAGAAGCGGTTTCGGGGGGAGCGTAAAGCGCCTGCCCATGGGGGCGAAAGCCCCCTTTTCGTCTTGTGGGCTTTCCGGCACGCCCTGCGGGCGCGCGCGCTTTTCAAGACGCGCTTCCGGCGCGGGCTTTCCCCCATGTGCTTGCCGACCTGCCTCCAAGGCGCGACGCGCTTCCCCCTACGGCCTCGAAAATCAGAACAAGTACAGAGATTTTTCTTATGACGGAAGGCAAGGTTGCGTTGATTTTTCCCGGGCAGGGATCGCAAGTGGTGGGGATGGGAAAAGAGCTGGCGGAGAAATATCCGCTGGCGCGGCAGACGTTTGCCGAGGCTGATCGAGCGCTGGGGTACAGGCTTTCCGAGGTTTGCTTCGAGGGGCCGGAGGATCGGTTGCGGCTGACCGAGATTACGCAGCCGGCGATTCTGACCACGTCGATTGCGGCGTTGCGCGTGCTGGAAACGCGCATGCCGAAGCCCGCATTCGTGGCCGGGCATAGTCTGGGGGAGTACTCGGCGCATGTGGCGGCGGGGACGTTCAGTTTTGCCGATGCGGTGCGGACGGTGCGGAATCGTGGGAAGTACATGCAGGAGGCGGTGCCGGTCGGCGTGGGGGCGATGGCGGCAATTCTGGGGATGGCGCTCGAGGAAGTCGCGGGCGTTTGTCAGGACGCGGCGCAGTCCGAGGTTTGCTCTCCGGCCAACATCAATTCGCCGGAGCAAGTGGTGATTTCCGGGAACGCGGCGGCCGTCGAGCGGGCGGCAAAATTGGCCGACGAACGCGGGGCCAAGCGGGCCAAGTTGTTGCCGGTGAGCGCTCCGTTCCATTGTTCGTTGATGAAGCCGGCGCAGGATCGGTTGGAAGTGGATTTGAAGGCGCTCCGGATGAGCAAGCCGGTGTATCCGGTGGCTTCGAACGTAGACGCGCAACTGGTGACTGATGAGATTGGGGCGTTCGAGACGCTGGTGCGGCAGGTGACGGGGTCGGTGCAGTGGGATCCCTGCATGCGCCTGCTCATTGGGCAAGGAGTACAGACGTTTATTGAAGTTGGCCCGGGGAAGGTTTTGTGCGGGTTGATGCGGCAGATTGACCGCACCAAGACCTGTCTGAACGTCGGGGATGAGGCGTCGCTGGAGAAGACATTGGAAACTCTGGCGCTGCCCGGTTGAGGGATGGCGCGCACGTCAGAAATCCTCACCCTGAACATCGCCGAACACGCGACGTTGGAGGATGGAGCAGCCGACCCTTCGGTCTGGGGGACGCGATGGGTGATGAAGATCAAGAGCGCCGCTTCTCGCGCAGCAGGGGCTGCAGCGGCGGGCCGGCCAGCTTCGCATGGTGCGCGTTCGCCCGCCAACCCGGACGAGAGGGCTCCACAAGGCTTGAGCTTCACTCGGCAGGTCTTAACGGAAGATGAGTTCGCAAGGGGGGTAGCTCAGGGTGCGGTCGGATCTTTCGACCCAGACCTGGGCATGCTCGACGCGGTCATTGACGATCACGTCGACCAGGATGCCGCTGCTGGGTGGAGGACACGTGCTTGATCCGTTCACTCTCCAGCTTTTGATGACTCCCCATTGGCTACCCGGTCCCCAGTCCTGATAGAACTCGTTGAAAGCATACTTGGCGTACTTGTCGGGATGCTGCGCCCAGTTGGGGTCATTCATCCAGATGGCGTAAGCGGTTTTGAAGTCCTGCTTCTCAAGCGCTGTGAAGAAGGTTCTGACGATGTGTTCCTCGCGCCAGTTGCGGAACCACCATCCGAGACCGAGCAGGATGAGGACGACGAGGACGATGAGAATGATGCGCTTGCGCTTTCTCGAATCTTTTTGCGGATCAAATTCCTTCGCGTCGAGCAGGGTCATACCTCTCTAGCATAACGGACACGGGCGCTGGGGGAAAAGTTCCCGGGAAGGTACGACAGATTGCATGGTCCGGGGTGAGCGTACAATTCTGCTAATGCTTTTTCCACGGGAGGTCCCCCCATGCCCGTATACGATTATGTTTGCCTCGACTGTCATCAGCCCTTCGAAACTGTTCTTAGCCTGAACGAACACGACCGGGAAAATCCGACGTGCCCGCAATGCGGGAGCAGGAATGTAGAACAGGAAGTGGCTGCGTTTTTCGCGGTGACGTCGAAGAAAAGCTAGAAATCAAGTTTCGGGTGACACCTTGGGGCCGCAGTGCGTCCGCGGCCTGCTGGGCCCCGGGATCCGATCAGGCAAAATCTTGAGCGCTCGCTGGCAGGCAGCGACCGCCGGGGGATTTCCCTACGCTCAAACATTCGCCTTGCGGCGGAGCCCGCAGGCCAGGACCTACGGGCGAATCCATCGCTGGTCGAGCGCGACAAGCGAACACGAACTGTTCGCCGGAGGGTTTTGGAGATTTTCGACTGGCGTGAGACCAACCCGCTGCATGGCAAAAATCGATCACCCTCTGCAGATTCGTGATCAAAACAGCACTCGGTGCTCACCCGGTGCGCAGGATCTCGGTGGGGTCTGTGCGCAGCGCGCGAAGCACGGCCGGGAGTGTGGCAACGAGCGCAGTGAGCAGAATGGCACACGTCGGCAAAGCGATCATATCCGCGTCGGTTACCTTGACTTGGTAGAAAAGCGACTCGACATAACGCGCCGCGCCGAATCCCAGCGCGACGCCCGCGCAGCCTCCGAGCACGATCATCAGGACGACATCCAGAGTCACAATGCGCACGATGCCGGCACGAGTCGACCCAATCGCCATGCGGATACCGATCTCTCGGCGGCGCTGCAGGACGGAGTAGTTGAGCACGGCATAGAGTCCCAGGCCGGCGAGGAGCAGGGCGACGGCGGCAAAGAAGGCGGCGAGCATGGCGATCAGGCGCTCGCGAATCGTCTGGTTGCGAAACAGATCCAGCTGCGTGGTGATGTTGGAGACGCGAAGGCCGTTGTGGCGCTGCGCGATGAGCTGGCGGAGGGAGTCGGCGAGGGCGAGCGGGTTCCGGGCGTCGGTGTGAATGGTGAAGGTGGCGAAGTCGACGACCCCGGGGGCGGATTTGTCGTCGATTTCGGCGAAGGGGACGTAGAAGACGGCACGGCTGGGCTCGCGCAGGTCGCGGTACGGGACGTCGGGGGTGACGGCCACAATCTTGTTGATGGGTTGATGGGCACCGCGTTCAAAGGTGTGGCCGATGGGGTCCTGGCCGGGGAAGAAGGTCTGGGCGAAGGTTTCGTTGACGATAGCAGCTCCCGGCGATGTGTCTTCTGGGCGAAAGTCGCGGCCGGAATGCAGAGGGATCTTCATCGTCGAGAGCCAGCCCGGAGAAACTTCCAGGAAAAAGGCGGGAGTCGGACTGGGAGGCGCGCCGTTGATGGAGATATCGCTGTTGATGGCGATGCGCCCGAGAAGTGGCCAGCGCGCGATGGCGACCGAGTCGACGCCGGGAGCGGCACGGAGCACCTCGGCAGTTTGATTCCAGACGACGGGCAGCTGGCCTTTGCCGGCAACCGTTTCGAGCAGGAGAAGACGGTCGGTGGAGAAACCGAGAGGGCGGTTCTCGAGGCGCTGGAAAGATGCCACGAAGAGCGAAGACAGAAAAAGGACGAGGCAGCAGAAAGCGACCTGAACGGCGATGGCTCCACGCATGAGACGGCGTGGCGAGTGCGGATCTTCCCCGCCTTTGAGGGCGGCAACGGGCCTGACGGCAGAGGCACGGAGAGCAGGAAGCAGACCCAGCAACAGAACGACGAGGAGAACGAGTCCGAAGCCGAACAGAACCACACGCCAGTCGGCGGGAAGAGCAAGGCGCGCAGGGTTGTCGGGCGGATTGATGAGGCTGAGCACAAAGGGCGCCGACCACGCCGCGAAAGATGCCCCAAGGACGGAAGCCAGGAGCGCGAGCAGCGCGCTTTGGCACAGGATGAGCTGGACCAGGCGACGACGGCCGGCGCCGATTGAGATTCTAAGTGCCATCTCCTGGGCGCGGGCGGCAGCCTGGGCGGTCATCATGTTGGAGACGTTGACCGAGGCCATGAGCAGGACCAGAGCGGCCAGCAGACCGAGGATGCCGAGTGATCGGCGATAGTCTTTCTGGAGATCGGAGATGCCGGCGCCAGCTGGATGGAAGACAATCTTCTGATTGAGAAAGCGGTCGATGGACGCCTGGGTCATGCCGCGGAAGCACGTGGAGCAGTCGGCCTCGAAGGCGCGGCTGACGGCAGAGAGATGCTGGCGGAGCGGCTCGAGGGCGGTGGCCGGGTGGACGCCGGGTTTCAACATCAGGAAGGTGTGGTGCCAGCTGACGCTTTCCTGGGTGGCGAGGCTGTTCATGCTGAGGGGCAGAAAGATGTCGGTGACAGTCCCCTTTTCGGTTCCAGTGAAATCGCGGGGGCAGACGCCGACGATTTCGAAGGTCTGGTCGCCGATGTGGAGTGAGCGGCCGAGGATGCGGGGATCGCCACCGAAGCGGTGATTCCAGTAGTCCCGGGAGAGGACTGCATAGGGACTGAGACCTGGACCTCGGTCATCCATGGGAGCGAGGAGGCGGCCGCGGGCGGGCTCAAGGCCGAAGAGCGGAAACATGTTGCCGGAGACATAAACGACGTGGGCCTTCTCCATCTCGTCGCCGGTGGACCAGGTGATGTCCGTGCGGTCGGCATCACTGATGGCGATGAGGTCGGCCTGGTCCCTGACGGCATCACGCATGCGGTTGAAGTCCGGAGTGGCCCAGTAGTTGTCCTCGCCAGGCTTGCCGTCGAAGCCAGTCATCTGGCGGGAGAGGACATACAGCCTGTCGGAGCCGGAGATGGGCAGCGGCCGCCAGAGCAGGGCGTCGATAAGACGGAAGGCGGCGACACAGGAGCCGATACCGAGAGCGAGCGAAAGCACAGCGGCCACGGACGTGACCTGGTTGCGGCACAGCTGCCGCCAGCCGAAACTTGTATCGGCGAGGAGCGACTCCAGCCACCCGACAGCACGAATGCTGTGGCTCGCCTCGCGGGCATGCAGCGCGCACCCGAAGGCACGGCGCGCTTCCCTGGGATCCCGTCCGGAGGCAATGGCTTCTTCGATGTGTGACTGCAACTCTTCATCGATCTCGCGATTCAAGCGCTCGCCGTGCACAGCATTCGAGAGACGCGACCACAAAGACATGTCATACCTCCCGGAGAACCCGATTGATGGCCAGGCTGACTGACTGCCAGCGCGACTCTTCCACGCCCAGTTGCTTTTTGCCTGCGACGGTCAGTTCATAGACGCGGGCGCGGCGACCGGAGTCTTTCTTGATCCACTCGGCGCGAATCCAGCCCGCTTCCTCCATGCGATACAGCGCGGGGTAGAGCGAGCCCTCCTCTGCGCGCAGCACTTCGCCGGATGTGCTGGCGATGGCAGCCATGATGGCGTATCCGTGAAGTCGCGGGCGCCGCGATAATATCTTCAGCACGAGCAAATCCAACGAGCCTTGCAGGGCATCGGTCTTGGCCATACTTAGATGTCTTTATATAGATATCTTAGTATGGATGTCAACGATGTGCGTCCGGCGCATAGACGGCGAGTCACTCGTTGAAGTGACTGCGCCAGGTGGATCGCCGAACCGGACCTTTCGAGCAGAGCCGGACGACCAACACGCCGGCCCGCGCTGGATGAAGTTGCACTCTGGATATTCCCGGAGACTCCGGCAGCGGCTTCCTCCAAATCGCTCCCTAAGATCTTTTGCCAGTTAGAACTCGGCCCCTGAGGACCGGCGATTGTCACCGTAGAAACCAACCGACTGCCAGCGCGACGAGCACAAGTTTTGTGAACCAGCCAAGAGCATAGGACGCTACGAATACGCGGTGGAGCTTCATGAAGGCGGCGTTCGTCAGGATCAGAGGGAGTGGACCGATCAGCCACACCGCCACGGCTAGTTTGACGGCGCTGGAGACTGTGTGAAGCCCCAATCGTGTAGCGAGGCAGGCAAAAAAACCGCAGGTCAAGAACGGTAGCGGACTGGTAAGGGCAATGGACCTACTCTCAACGCCTTGTCGCCAAACCTCAGGGTAGGTGTAGCGGCGATGAATCCAGTCGCCAGCAAAAAGCCAGTCGGTCAGTGAAGTAAGTATTCCGGCGCCGATGGTGATCAGGGCCAGTCGCGTCCAATTCATGAGGCTCTCCGCGGCTAACGCAGAGACATTGTACTCGCTCGAAATCGCCGTCCGAAGATCAATGAGCGCTTTCCATAGAGATTTATCAACGTGTGAACGTGCTAGTCTCTTCCTGGCGTTCCTGTCCCGCGGAAAGCATGCGAGCCAAACTGCACTCACTGACCCCCAAGGAGACCCGACATGAAGTCCGCCGAGCCCAGCCGCATGGCTCTGATCGTCGCCGGCCAGCGAGCGGCTCATCAGCTGCTCGATCATGGCGCAATTCTCGATGATCCGTACGCCGTTAGAATTCTAGGCGGACACCAAGACAACCTGTTCCAAGCCCTCATCGACCACCCCTCGGGGAGCATCGGACGCCTGTTCACCGCCGCACGGAGCCGCATCGCGGAAGACGCCTTGTCAATAGCCGTCGAGCGAGGAGTTGGTCAGGTCGTGATCCTCGGCGCCGGGCTCGACACTTTCGCGCTCCGCAATCCCCATGCCGCTCGCATAAGCATCTTTGAAGTCGATCATCCAGCCACCCAGGCATGGAAGCGCCAGCGCCTCGTGGGCGCTGAACTCGCGCCTCCGCCATGGCTCACCTTCGTGGCCGTCGATTTCGAGCGCGATGATTTACAGCAGAAGCTCAGGAGCGCCGGCTTTCAGAGCACCTCCGCTGCGTTTTTCACTTGGCTCGGCGTCGTTCCCTATCTGACCAGGGATGCGATCGACGACACGTTGGGCTACATGGCGTCGATCCCGAAATCGGAAGTGGTGTTCGACTATGCCGAGCCGCCCGAAACCTGGACCGAAGGCGTGAAGGCGCGTGTGGCCGCCCGGATGGCGCAGCTTGAGAAGATCAACGAGCAGTGGCTTAGCCGCTTCGAGCCGGCTGGTGTCGCTCGGATGCTCCGCTCGCACGGTTTCGACGACATGGAAGACATCAGTTTTCAGCAGGTCGTGTCCCGGTTCGGAGGTAACGTTCAAGGGCTCGCGACGGGACAGGCCGGCGTTCATGTCGTCCATGCGAAGCATTAGCAAGCCGCCAAGTGTCCCCTGGCGGAAGCTGCAGCGAAGACCGGGATTATGCCGATAGCGCTGCTGGCTCTCGAGCCATCTTTCCCCCGGGAGGCGGATTGGTCAGGTTGGTGGCGGGCGATCGGTCGAACGAAATGGTTGCGGGTGGATTCTTCGCTGATTCGACGCGCAGAGTCTGTTCTCGCTACGACAATTCCTTGCCCCGAAAATCGCCCTCGATCCGGACAAGTCGCACGCCCATGCAAGACTCTTGGCAGTCAGGAATCAATGTAGCAAAGGACGATTGGCGTTGGCAGAGGGTCTCTGACACTCATTGCCTCTTGCACAATGCCCCTTGCACAAGGGGAGCACAAAACCAGGCCGCCACGATGCTTCGCGAAAACCGCTCGTCTATCCGAGCACCGGGGGTCGCGCTGGAACGCTGGCGCCCTCCGAAGACACATACAGTACCGGTTGGTCCGAGCCTGCTACGGGGCGTAGACTGCGTGAGAGTGGAGGATCGAAGGATGAAAACCAGACTGCTCGCGCTGCTCGTCGTATTGCTTACCCCGGTTGTAGCTCAACAGGCACGCAGGTCTGCATGCGATCTACGCCTCATAGTCCGTGACGGTCGGGATGCCGAAGGCCAGGCTGTACCGGGTCAGGCTGCGCGGATCATTGTGCCGTGTATGTCAAAGACTGACTTAATCAAGTTGCTGCGGGACAGCGAGCAGAGACCAGAATTTCGGAATAGAGCGATTGAGGCAGTGAATCGTGCGTCCCAGGTTTCCATAACCCTGACGACGAGCTTGACCACACAGAATGTCTCGAATCGACGATAGACTCCGTTGCAACCGGGGAAGTGCGCAGCGAGGTCAGCCTTCCCATTACGCAGTAAGCGTCGCCACCGATCGAACGGTCAAGCCGATCTCTCAATTGTTGTAACCCGCAGTCACAAGCCTGAGTTGCTGTTCGCCGGAACTTGCGGGATTTTGAGCGCTTCTATCGTGGTATTTCAACAATTGACGAACTCGCATCGTGGTTTCCGGGTAGCCGAAAACCCGCTCGGAACGCGCGCTGCGGTTGGCGACGACAGCCCTTATGGCAGTCCGCCAGCAGGTCTGTCAATTCCCCCGATGCACCTGATCAACGGTCATGCGGACGCGACTAGTCCGCAG
>Ga0123355_10005661_pt1 | contig 18345 bp, 13 predicted proteins | sample TergutEmb28metaG_3_FD_89872 | JGI IMG/M metagenome (GOLD analysis project Ga0123355, IMG submission 89872) | Embiratermes neotenicus P1 segment gut microbial communities from Petit-Saut dam, French Guiana - Emb289 P1 | ecosystem: Host-associated > Arthropoda: Insects > Digestive system > Gut ... | reverse complement strand
TGGGTCCCTTGGCACTGCAGCCTACTGTATAAGCTGTAGCAGGAGGGCAAGACTGGGTCTATTGGTACTGCAGCCTACTGTATAAGCTGTAGCAGGAGAGCAAGACTGGGTCCCTTGGTACTGCAGCCTACTGTATAAGCTGTAGCAGGAGGGCAAAACTGGGTCCATTGGTACTGCAGCCTACTGTATAAGCTGTAGCAGGAGAGCAAGACTGGGTCCCTTGGCACTGCAGCCTACTGTATAAGCTGTAGCAGGAGGGCAAGACTGGGTCTATTGGTACTGCAGCCTACTGTATAAGCTGTAGCAGGAGAGCAAAACTGGGTCCATTGGTACTGCATCCTACTGTATAAGCTGTAGCAGGAGAGCAAAACTGGGTCCATTGGTACTGCATCCTACTGTATAATCTGTAGCAGGAGAGCAAGACTGGGTCCCTTGGTACTGCAGCCTATTGCACCAGCTGTAGCAGTGTGGTGAGACTGGACTGCTTTGCTACTGCATCCTGTTTTAACAGTCCTTGATAGCAGATGAGTAAGAAGTATTGGTGGAGTGATAACTGCAGGGAGAAACTGAAGTGACAGGTGAAAAACCTGCCCAAGTGTCATTTTTTTTAATCAGAAATCCAATGTGTACTACACTGGGATTTAATATAGATCTTAGTATTGATATTTCAAAGGCTAGGAATGAGTAAGAGCAAAGTATTCTAATTAGACAGGCAGGAGTAATGTAATGAAGTGACATTCCCAGGACCGTGGCTGCAGATGGAATTCTGCAGTCTTCAAACAAAACCATACATTACATGTAAATAAAGTTACCACTGTATCCAAATGTACTTACCCCTTGTAAAAAGCTGCAGGCCCCTCTTGGGCCAGCATGCGCAGTGCACACTCTACTGCACTGCGGTACACTCCTTGTGCAGAATTCATGTAGCGTGTCTTCACAACATCAACAGGGGATGCAACCACTGTTGTGCAGAATCCTGTAGCATGGACCATTAGACACATACACCATAACATAATGAAAGTACACTTAATATGAGAACTGCTGTAAATACAGTTACATCACACCAAGGCTTCATAAAGAAGTCACGTAGATCAGTGCACTCCATATCCCTCTTCAACAGTATTCCCCTCCAACTATCTAACCTTTCTGCTCACAAAAACTTCTAGTGATATGCATGTGGTAACATTTGTTACTGACATGTGGTTTTGCCTGGTTGACAAAGGGTATTGGGTATGGAGCAAACACAACGGTAGGCATCTTGTGGGAGCTTAAATGTCATAATCCCCACTATCCAAGGTAGTTATTTCTACAACATTAGCAAGGTATATCCTTATCTTCAGCTCTAGGACCAGAAACAAGTCAAAATTTCAGTCAATATAACCACCATTCTCATTGACACATGAAACAAGAATCTCCCGAATACAAGTCCAAAGCACAAGGAATTGTAGACTTTGATTCCATGCTTTTCAGTAGTCACCATATGCTGGCACCATGATACAGACATTGTTATCGCAATATTAGTACTGACCTATGTTTCTATGAGCTTAGACTTCTTGACCACTCAGTATCATGGGCTTTTATTTCCAATATGACCACTTGTACTACTGTCAACATTTCCCTCTCTTTTTCCCCACCCTGGGTTGAAATGTAGCTCACATTTATTTTCTAAGATCTTAGGGAAAGTGAGTTACACTTCTATTATCAAACATGAAATTCATGAAAGACTGAGTCACTATAGTGACTGTGCTACAGCCTGGACGACTAGGATGTTGGGATTCACTTACCAGCAGGGGCAAGATTCTTCTCTTTTACACAGGCCGCCATATCCCTATTTAGCGTGTACAAGGATATGATGAAACTTGCAACAGCTCAGTCACCTCTGACTAATTACTGTAGCTATACATGCTCTGATGTGTATGCCTACACTATATGTTTCTCAGTTAAATTCATCTTAAATTTAATAACGGTTCTTTTTCAAACTAATGCGCTCATACTAAATAACATTACCATCTGCCCACCAGCTCTCTGATTTTATGACTGAATTGGTTTTGTGCATTCTGAGAGTCTGCACGTACTTGTAGCTTCTCCATTTTATCATGATGCTCGTGAGAACCCAAAGCAATGGCTTCACTATTGTCTTAACATAGGAGGAATCTGTCACCTCAGGTTGGCCAGATTCAAACAGGTAATCTTGATCATAACCTCATGTAGTTTCATAAGTACTTGCAAATATTTTGGAAGCTAGTTGACAGTTACATTTTTAATGCTGGAGAGAGACAGTGTAGAACTTCAAAATATTTGTACCCACATATTACATAGTGCTGTAACATAAAAGACCCCCAAAATACACACACAAAATCACATATAACGTGTCCCTTTTATTGTGTTCTTGAATATGGTAACTTTCCGCCAGGACACTGTGACAGCTATTGTGCTCAGGAACACAGTAAGAGGGTCTATCTCTATTTGATTCTTCTTTAACTTATAACCTATACATAAAATATATAACTGTTGTTTTGTGTAATATTCATATCATGTTCATATCCTGACAATCTACCAGCAGTGCTGAAATATGTAGTTCAGTATAACAAATATAAGCATACTGTTGCCAGTTAAGCATGTAATTTAGTTGTGTGGAGGTGGCATAAGAAAATATAGTCTCACAGAGTGCAGGGTTTTGCTTAAAAACACTGTAAAATGCTAAGAATATAAAGCATCAGTGATAGATTGTGAACATGTGAGCATGGAGCACTGGCAGAATGATAAAGACAGGTGAAAACTTATGTACTTGCCATGTTGTCCACCATGAATCCCACATAGAATAGGCTGGGATTGAACCCGGTCCTCTATGGTGAAAAACTGTAACTAAATGCCTGAGTCATGGCACAGATTATCAAGTCTCAATTACCATAATGCGGAAAACTTAATTCTCATTTAGTGAGCTCCATCAAACACTGGACACACACTTAACTTGCATTTTGTACTGTAATGATAATTGCATCAAGCTTACTTTAACTACTGAAAGTCAAACACACATTCTGCTTACTGCCAATCACACTTCACACCTTCCACATTACTTAACTCATTCCTTTCACCCACTTGTGATAAGCTACCAGTTAGCTTATGATATGATGCTGTACAATGAAAATAATTAGCTGTTAATTTAATTAACTTAAGAGCAACAGTTACTATAATTAAGGGCAGCATTGGTTTTATTCAGTAAAATGCGGCAGTTGGGTAGCCTGCATTATCCTGCTAAATATTTAAATGCTTCTGCTACAAGACCTAAACTAATTTCCATGCCCTACCAGAGACTTAATGGAGAATGCGCACAAATATGAAATTTACTCTACCAGTATGTGTGGCAGCTACAGCTGCTATCCCTTCAGTGCTGGCCTCGGTACACTATGTGGGCCTTGAATTGCTCACATGCTGCCAGCCTTGGTGCACCTACAGTAGTTACTGCATTTAAGGTTTCTATACATTTCACATCTCCCTGCCCCAACCCAGGCAAAAGTTGGAATTTACACCCAAATGTCATTGTAGGGTTAAAGTGATGTGCAAGTACAGTGGTACAGTTTTCAGATGTGATTTAAATCCTCATTCCCATTTCATGACATGGACATATTTTAATTTCTATTAGAGCGTTAGTCATTACTTACACTTAATAGCTACCCTAAACTGTAATACTGACAAGGCAAGCAACCACATCATGTGTATATCTGCTTGTGACTTCATACAAACAGTAAGATGAACCATTTCATTGTGTTTTGGATGTCAATAACCAGTAACCTATTGTCATACCTGCAATGAGAGCAGATGTGAAGTGGCACGGTATGGAATCCTTCATAAGGCTGTACTGCAGGATTAGTTCCTTTATAATGTCATAGCATACAATCTCAGATACATTGACGATAGCATTGCGGCCCACATTGGGGAGTGTCCCTGGATCAGAGGAGAGATATTACAAAATTGTTGCTATGTGTTGTTACATAAGTTGCACCATAAATGAAACCCTGCTCACCTGAAGTAAAAGGTCCTGATATGCAAACTAATGGTGCAGAAGGGACAACAGCATTGTGTCTTCTGTGGGAGAAAGCACACATGCACCTTTACACACCAGTGACAAGTTGCAGACAGACCAGCCTAAATTTGTCCTAGCAAGTTGAAGAACAATACAGGAAGTCCCCACACAACACGTGATTCGTCACTGTATACATCAACCAATTAAACTATTTACTGTGATGCCATCTTACAAACACATATCAGTGGCTGCTCTTAAAAAATACTTGTGCAAAGACAGCTGATGCAATGGTTCATGTAAATGTGATGGAGGAATATTTATCCGATACTGAAAGCTTACCCAAAGATTCCTGTTGTAAGAAGTGTTTTGATTTGGAAACTCGACTTCAAGAGGCCCTGAAAGAGCTAAGTTCTGCTCATTTAATTATAGAATTGCTTATAAACGAAGTGAGTATCAGGATGGAATCAACAGGGAAGCAGTGTGATGGTGGTATTGTGAAAATGAAGAACATACAGTGTGATCCAACAGAGAAGTTACACATAAAGACAAAATGGCCCAATGTTGTGGCTGGTAGGAGAATAGGCAGAAGAAAAGAAGACTCTATATTAAATCGAATTTTGGAATCAAACATGACCTCGCCCTCTACAGAAGAACAGTGGAAAATTGTGAAAAGAGGACACCAAAAACCTCCTACTGTAAATCATGCTTCGTATTATCAAATTCCAGTAATAATATACCAGTATGAACTACTTAGAAACAGGTAGAAACATGGGAAAAGATGAACATATGGCATGTGAACCAATGAAGACACATGAGCTGGAGATGAGAAATGAAGATAGAGATAAGACACAGAAGAAAACAAACAAGCAGAAGGAAAAGAAACACAGAATCATAGTAACTGGTGACAGCCATGCACGAGGGTGTGCAGCAGAAATAAACTCAAACCTGGATGAAGATTTTGAGGTCCAAAGATTCGTAAATCCGTGTGCAGGGTTAAATACTATTATTACCTCTGCAAAAAAAGATATACAATAGCTATCAAAACAGGATGTGGTAGTTACTTTATGTATGCAGAAAAACCACAGCAAAAACACTGTAGGCCATATGGGATCCCAAATGCGCACAACCACCCTGTAAAGCATTTAACGGTTCTTAGCTTAGCCTGAAGATGACTGTTGTAAGTCAAAACATGTTGCATTAACATTAACTAGACCTACTATTTAAAATTATTGTACAATTTTATATTCACTTCTAGCTTTTTTAAGCAAATATGACTATTTCCATATCCATATGGATTTTGTAATCCTGTACAGATCCACAGAATAAAAATAAATGATGAAATGAAGTGTATTATAATCATTGTCATGATTTATGCCTCTTATGAACATTTGCAGCAGTCTGTATCACCCTTTTTCGGGTACACTATAAAACTGCTCACCAGAACCCACCAACTTCCTTGCTGCCCTCTATATTACACCCCTGCCCACCTTTCCAAACTACCCATACTCATTTTCCACGCACCATTAAATAAAATAGTACTGGCCTTCAGAAGCACCTGCAGCCCACACTTCCTGAACCATGTACTGTCATAATATTACTCACAGATGCAAATATTTGCAACCTTTGTGTTGTGCATTCAAGTATGTTTGCAGAGGTCATGGTGCACAGCATGAAAGTATACAAACTGTTTATGAGTGCAGATGAGTTAAGTAATTATTCCACATGGCCAAGGACATTTCAAATAAATATTGTAAATGTAGGTTTTTACCAAACTTAGGTGAACAAATTCAATTTTCATCCATTTTATATATCTGAATATGGCGGCCTGAGACATGTGGGTGCCCTTGGCAGGCTAATAATTTGATGCCCCCCTCCAACCAGCACGCTTGAAACTTTTTTGGCCTAGGAGAGGGCTGGCAAATCATTTGGAAGGCATGGACAAATTCCATTGCATGCGGAAACCTAAGTTTACCAACACCATATTTCTGACTATTCCATCGCCTTAGTGCCCCTTATAGGATGGCGCCCCAGGCTGTTGCCCAGCTGGAAAGTCCCTTGATCTGGCCTTGATCATGAAGATTCAACTCAGTGTCAAATACTGATACGGAGGTCAATTGTAGCAGAAGGATACAAAATGCCTTCTTTTACCCCATCCTCCCCCCTACTACTCCAAGCATTTTCCAGGTAACAACAACAAACAAACAAACAAAAAAGATGAGCATTTCTGTTATACTGTCCAAAAAACACATGCACTTTCATACAAAATTTTTAAGTAATTTGCAGCAAAATAGCACAAAGGCCTACAAGCAAAAGAAATAAACATCAAAAAGTCTGGGGTCACCAGGTAGGTATGTTATTTCTATTATTAGGTAGCTCTGTCAGGATTTCAGTGCATGATACTCTGCAGTACATTATCTGCACTTCTGACTGTTTTTGCAACGAATTAATGCAAACGGGCTAATGACAACATGCTTGCACTTCTGTAACCTATGTGGCTTACCTTTCCAAAGTCCACGAGCACCCTCCTGCCTGGCAATCATTTGATACGCCTGCAGTGTAGACTTGTAGCGTGGCACAGTTCCTGCTCCCAGCATCCGTTGCTGTGCTTGCATCCTCACCTTCACAACATCAGTTGGCTGAGCAAGCAAAACAGCCAGAGCACCTGTTGTAAGACCTGCAGCAATCCGTGTTCCAACATTCAAACCGCCAGTGCAGTTACCTGCAAACCAGACAAACAACTGCTGTGACACACACCACTTCAACAAGCACTTCGTTTTTCTTTCTTTCTTTCTCTTTTAATTTGTTCATGCTACTGAAAGTTCTGAACAGGGATCACCCAGCTATGTACATACAATGCCATAGGTTCACACTGAAAAACAGTTCAAAGTTCAGCCTACAGCATACAGTGGCTCAGAGTGAGGTGTTATGTATTAGTAGTAGTCTGTTAATTCCTTCATACAAGTTAAGTGATATCAGTAGTGCTAACTCAAGAGCTATAGTTCGCACATATGCACCCTGTTACAAGCGACTGGTATTAACAATTTCTCTTGATTATGTGTCAAACTGTAATTGCAGCACAATGAAATTCCTGCCAATTTTACATACAGTTTGTTGATCCTAAAATATAAGGGAAAGTTTCCAGCTTTCACTCCTCTGAGACTTTCTGCCACGAATGTTAGTACCTGTTTACTGATGTTTCAGGAAGCTTATCAGTCCAACCTTCAAGGGTCAAGCAGAATACCAACATATGTTGCATAATATCCCAGAAGAGTGAAGGTCTCACCTACACCATGGCAGAAGCCTGAAATCTCACAAGTGAACACTTCATCTACTATGGACTTTAAATAGCAAAATTAGGCAAGATCAGTATGAGTGGTAAACTGAGACGAATATGGAAATGGCCAAACATATTTCAAGTTATACCCAAGCAGCTGCCTATACCATATATCTCAGCCATAACAGTCCCTGGGATAACTGCTAAACCTAGGACACCCCAATCTAAAGGAATCCTAACTATTACACTACAACTAATGGGATAACTGCAGCTGTATAAATTGCAAATGTCTCAATATTTACTCACATAATGTCCCTCTGAACTTCTGTCTGTGGATAGGAAACTGCACATTGACCTACCTTTGTTGTGATGTTTTGGAAGGTTTTTGTCACCAATTCCACAAAAACTCATTTGATGTGTGTCACTTTGACTGTAGCACCTACTGATATTGCACTTAAAAACAGGTTAGAGATATTTTTACTGTCATAGTCCTCATTTGTATTTAAACACAGTGCAGACCGTCAGAAGGATCAGTGTGACATCCTCTACAAAAGACACATAAAATGTGACTGCAGTGGTAAAGGAGAAATATATATTGTTCGATGTGACAGCTACTGTGGTATAGGACAAATTCGATGTTAAGAAAAATAGTTTGTAAGATTCTTGCCCTCACCCTCAAACGGACTGTGAAAATGGGCATGAAACTGATTAGAAAAAGTACTGTACTTACAGCACATTCATGCTCTGTTGATTAATTAATGATCTCAAAAACTTAAGACTTAAAAAAATGCATTGAGCTTAAAACATGCTGTTTATTTTTATCTAACTTTTCTGCTGAAAATATTCATTATTCTGGAACACATGTATCAAATAATGCTGGAGATGCCCCTAGAAGGGCATGTAGTTCTTCACATAAAGTTTAAGACGTGATGCTGCCTCACTTTTCACAAGATCAAATCTGCAAGTTTTCATTATTCTCTGATTTTAACCAAGAGTGGAATATGTTAACACATTTTGTTAAATGTGCTACAGTAAAATTTAATATAATCCATTCAGTTGTTCTCAAGTTGTTATATGTCAACAGACAGCTGGACAGATAGAAATTTTAATAGGGGTTTCACATAGTTGTAAATGAGCTTAAAATGAGGGACATTAGGTGAGTAAACACAGTATATACTGCTGAATGGCAGGATCATATCAGTGACAAAGAAGGAAGGCTGCAGAAGGACGTGGTCATGGCCATGTCCAGTTTAAAGATGCTATCTTTGCTTGCAGGGACTTGAAGTCACATGAATACAAGTGGCCACCAGTGACATCATGTGCAGTGCACAGCTTAGTGTAACTGGCTGTATCTGTGGCGTACCATCTATAAGTGGCTGGTACACAGTCTTCACAGAATCGTATAGTCCCAGGCGGACTGAGGCGAAGCACATCTGGCGCTGCAGTCCAGCAGACAGCCCATTGTACAGACTCCTGCAATGAGAGCTCATCCAATACTGGCACAGCAACTCAACCCTGGCCATCACGTGTTAATGGTGACATGTCACTTATTGTAAGCAAGGTAAGACTCAGAAACAAGTACCTGAGCCACCATCTATGTACTGCATAACAAACACATGCCAAAGACTAACTAAGCAACTGGCAAAGCAAAAACGAATTTGATGTTCTCATTAGCAAAGAGTATGAAGATTGTTACACTGTGTGTATTTTAACTTGTTGCAGTCTACTGTGCACAATGTAGTGTGTTTTCTTTTGGGTAATTCCCTGGCATCTCAATTTTGTATGCCAACATTTCGGAACACTCTATCTGTTCCATCTTCATAGACAGGTGGATGAAGATGGAACAGATATAGTGTTCCGAAATGTCGGCATATAAAATTGAGATGCCGGGGAATTACCCAAAAGAAAACACACCACATTCAGAATACGGTGAAAGTTTGAAATCAAGAATACTGTGCACAACTATACACAGGCAAACACATTCAATATTCCTCAAAACACAACCAATTCTATTTAAAACCCTGCTTTAGAAGATTTTCTATAACTGACTAGATGTTTCCATCATACTTGACCATTGTCAAGCCATGTGCTGAGACATATGATGTTAATGTTCTGATGATCTTAATTGTAACTCTCCAAACAGTTAAATTAGAAGAGGAATAATAATAATAATAATAATAATAATAATAATAATAATAATAATAATAATAAGGTTATGCCAAGATTATAACCATGTTGAAAACCTTGTCAATATGTTACAAAAACACTTACTTGTAAAACAGTATATAGTAACATAAATTTAAAGAAATAGTTTTGAAAATCATGTTTTTAATAAGTAATTATTCAATGACCTATATAGTATAGCACCAATTTTTCAAAATTATGTACATATATATTTCGTTCAGTTTTTCTTTGTTTACAGTGATGGTAGTTGAGCTTAACTACCATCAGCTAAAACAAAAAAAACCTACATACATATTAAAAACACTGTTTCAAAACTATTATATTAACTTCATTATTTATACTGTTTCAGTATTCAAATGTTATTATAACATAATGACAGGGTTTTTAGCATGATTATAATTGTGGAATAACCACAATATATATTATAAATTTTTTTAATGAGTTAAAAGAGTTTTAAAGAACTACATTCAAGATCATAACAACAATAGCATCAAATATCCCCTTATATGACTTACAATGACCAAATTTGACCGAAACAGAGTGTCAGATACAAAAATTCTTGTAACATGTTTTTAAATAAAACTTGCTGTGTTAATAGTAATAATAAATATTTTTACTTGTGATGTTGTGTAGTTTGGTTCGTACATATGTTTAGAGGAACCTGCTGCCCATGTCTTCCACCCTGCAGATGGGAACAGAATGTGTCTCCGAAAAATTGGTAGGTGTCTGTCATACTACATGCATCACATCTCAGAACACTGTGACTTTCATGGAAAAGGAGTTCATATTGTTATATTCTAAGCTGTGAAACCACGAGTCTTTGAGATGACTGTCAGTGTTTCAGAGGAACATACTGGCTCCATGTACAGCACAGAAGTGACCAGGGTGAGAAAGAAGCCAGGTTGTACTGGCAGCAAGGACTGTGGTTAGTCAGAAAACAGGAGGAAGAACCTTGACTGTAATGTCACCTAAATGCCTTAACCTTGAAGACTAAGGCAATATATTCTTCTGTAACATTTGTAGCCACCTAATGAACTACATAGCGTCACTATCCAGAAGGTTGAAACACAAATACAGACTGCCACAGAAACCTCAGATCTTACAATAAGAGTCCTCATTTTGGAATTTCATGTCCAAACCACCCAAATACCAGGTCCCACCATTTGAGAAGCAGTGTGTTAAATGTTCAAGTAATATGCAACATATTAGGCAGTTATTTTCCTGCACAATGTTATGTGACCCAGAAGGTGGATAAAATCACTGTTAGGCTGCATGACAGTTACACAGGAAGCACTGACACTGCACAAGTGATGCACACAAATCCATCACAGAACAACAGTGTGACTTCCAAAATATCAAATGTGTGTCTTATATGTTATATTCCCTTAAACATTTGCTGAAATGTGATTTATGAATTGCCAAACAAACTAAAATTTGACTGTAACATGATTCTGGAACATCATACCAAGTCAAACTCTGGATTTGAATGTGACTTCCTCAAAGTGTCATGTCAGAATTTGAGTGGAATGTGACTGGACAGAACAACATTTGGCATGAGGGGGTTCATGAGGAATTGAACTTTCTGATGCTTCATGATACAGTACAGACCTGTCCATTGTCACTCACCAGATTATACCACTGTTTATGTATGGCATCATATTTATGGAAAGTGAAACACATATATATACTAAACCTTTTTAGGTGATGAACTGCACCATGGTTGCACTAGAGTGCAAGTATCCATCCCTTGTTCTGTCTCCATCATCACGGTTGACTGAGGCAGTGACAGGAACACACCAATTTATTTTATGATTGAAGTCATCCCAATGTGTTATGAAGTATTAAATAATAAAACAATATATGTCAAACACATCAATTTATTATACAAGTTGGCTACATCTTTCGACCCTTATAGGGTCATCATCAGGCCTTCTTATTAAATCATGTCATTAAAGCGCTACGTACATTGTTGGGATAATAATGTACGCAGCGTTTTAATGACATGATTCGATAAGAAGTCCTGATGATGACCCTATAGGGGTTGAAACATGTAGCCAACCTGTATAATAAATAGATGTGTTTGACATATATATATATATATATATACATATATTGTTTTATTATTTTAAAACACACTGGCTTGTACATACCTATCATACAGTGCAACTATATACAGAGCACCAACTTATGGCAGCTCCCTATATCAACCCTCACAATGGAGGTAGAGGAAATCTCACAAATGTTAGTTTTTAAATCAATCATTATGTAGAAGACAGCAGAAAATGATAATTATCATGCATTAATGCACCATGAAAACTTCAAATCTTACTTAAGGATGCAAATATACCTGGTGCCCTCTTGGCGTGCTATTGTAATGATGGTGTTGAAAAGTCCATTGTACTGGGCTGCAGCAGGTCCATGCACCAATACAGCACTTCCAGCATTCACAGCTACCAGAGCACGTCCCTCACCTTGTATCTGCAATCAGTTACACACACTTGTAACTAACAAACTAAGTAAAAATCAAATGGACAGATGGGCTGACAGAGAGAGCGATATGACAGAGCTAACAGTCACTTTTTTAAATTTTGTGATGGTGCCTAGAAAAGGAGGCTTCTGAGATTGTCATGCTGTCTGTGTGTCCAAACTTTGAACCAGTCAACCGATTTTCACAAATTTTTTTATGAATGCATTGGAGGCCACCCCAACACTTCTCAGTCTCCTGCAGTCAGTAAGAGCAGCACCTCACATGTGTGAACTTGTGACAAAGGTGCACCACTAGTGCCATGTACCCTAGGTTCCAAAGTACTGTATGGTGAAATATGCAGCTTTCCTAGAAGTAATATTCATGTAGATTATAAAGTGAATTGTTTGACATAATATACAGCTAACCATGACTTCTGGTGCCCTGTATGGGCACAGCGTGTACATGAAAACCTTCAACTCCAACTAACCCCATGGAGCATATTACAGAACCTCAAGCTACATTACCATGTTCACAAGAGCCCACCACTTTGAACCTATCCTAAGCCATATGAAACCATCTGCAATGACGCAAACTGTTCCTTCAAGATACATTTTAATATAATCCTACCATCTATGCCTAGGTCTTCAAAGTGATCTCTTCCTCTCAGGTTTTGCAACCACACAATTCTCTACACACTTCTCTTCTCCCCCATGCATGCCACACATCCTGACCATCCTATCCTCCTTATCTAACATTTGCACAGCTTGTCATTATTAAATTTCCTCTATTCCCCTGTCAGTTCCTTCCTCTTAATTCCAGACATCTTCCTCAACACCCTGCTCTCAAACACCCATAGAATACATGCTTACCATAACGTGAGGGACCAAGTTTCACACCCATACAGAACACACAAAAATACAGTTCCATATACTGCATTTTAATCTTAATGTTTGTAGATGGTGAAAAGGAAGACAAAATACCCCAGACAGAATGGTAACAGGTATATCCTGACTTTAAACTGCTCTTAATTTCTTTGTGCATGCAATTTTGATTTGGTAGGGTCTTTCTTAAATATTTGAACTTTTCCACATTTTGAAAGGATTTATTATCAGTCGTTATGTTGTCATTTTGTCCTGCATTCTGTTGACAAGACAGGAACACATACTTAGTTTTCCTGATCTGCACACACACACACACACACACACACACACACACACACATATGCACGCACCTGCACACAAACATACCTGCAGGCGAACTTTAGCAGTGTCGAGTGGAAAAGTCACAGCGTCTGCTACACATGCAGCAGTGCCTGCTGTGAGAAATTTGGCTGCCAATGGTGTGTCCTTGTCGGCTGCCTTCATGATGTCGGCAACACTGCAAGAGTATGGGACATAAGCACACAGGTAACTAAACCATTCATTATGACAAAGAGTCTTAGTGGTCCGAGGATAAGTTTTTCTACCAAAACTTCCCAGAAACCATAACCACAACATTTAATATTTAAAGGTAAACTGTAAGTGTGTGTCTCACAACTGTCCAATTCACATGCTTTAAGACCATGAAAAGTTCCATGGATGGTGGGAATGACTGTGTTTCAGATATTCCCCTAACTGCCTACTGTTATATTTACTTCCTGCCAGCCCAAAGCTCTTGTCAGCAGTAAGCATTATCATTAAAGCACAGGATGGCTAGACGAGTGACGGGGTATATAGGTAGCTGGAGGAGGAAGTGCCAGGTATCGAAGGAGATGAAGAAGTGGTTGGTCCATGGGACATCCTTCAACAGTGTCAGTGTGTGCTAACAAGTAATTTTCTAAATTTGTCCAATAATATATCACTTTATAATCACTAATTTGCTACTGTCTACCAATATTATTTTACAATTTATTGAAAAAAATGGAAAAACTGTGGGATCCCATACAAACATAAAAGACGCTGCAATATACAATACATTTGCTACCTGCTTTTTACTTATTGTATTTATGGACTGGTGATGGCCGAACTCGACCGAAGTATGTAGCTGTTGAATAAAAACATACTTGGGTTAGACTCATCCATATAAATGTTTGTTACTGAAGTAGCTGTCTGTTTAAGTCAAAAGAAAACTAATTACATTCATAACTAAGTAGCTTAACCCTAAGTAACTGTCTCATTAAGCACATTATTTACTGACATCTTGCCTAGTACAGTGCCAAGTATTCACCTGAAGATGGCGAAACATTTTTAAAGTATAAATAATTTCACATTCCAAATATTCGTCGTAATACTATACTCAGAATTCTTAAAAATTAATATTATGTATCTGAAGACTCTCGAAGTTGAGACCACTAAGAAGTTTCGAAACGTCGGGAACCAAATACAGTAATGCTGCGTCATATTCCCAAAGAACTTACACGTCGTCGCCATCTCTTTGAAAACCTTAATACTCAGGTGATCATGAAGGTTCAGAAGTGTCAGTAAGCATGAACCCTTCTAAGAGCATTTACTGGGGTAATTACGATCTAAACTCAGCACAAATATAACACACCACAAGAGTAGATAGAAAAAAAAAACATCTTCCAGAAGGTTTGAATCACACTAAGAGACAAAGTCAGCTTCATAATGGACATACGGTATTTTTTGGTGAAATTCTGAGCCCAGTTCGTAACTACGGACACGAGCCTCGACCTGCAACGTTTCGCTGCACACAGTGCAGTTAAGAATCATCAAATTGCAGTGCCTCATACGTTGTGTAAAACATTTGTTTTGACACCACTCGGATACAGAGCACTTGAAGCTTACGGGGTGGAAATTAATGTGAGAACACCGAGTCAAGAGCACAGATCATCTAGTAGTGCAGTCTGGTTAAGCGGATACCAACGTTTCGGAAGTATTTTCTGCCCGAACCGTGATTATGAACGCATAATTGTTCCTGCAAAACATTGATGCCTACTGCATTTCATTACACGACCGTATTTCTCGTCCAGGGACCGAGTACCTTCAGCTGAAACTGTTTAGCCAAGGAAAGTCACTTCCCTTACGCCAAAAACACGTTTGGCTGGATTAGCGTGGCCGCCGTTCGTTCCCACCGAGGCGCCATTTACAGTCAGGTCAGTGATGTCGATGCGGCGTCGGTGTCTTACGTCGACGAGTAAGTTGTAGAAGCAGAGAATATCCAAGCCGATGATGGGTCCCGTTACAGTCGCGAGGACGAAACGTCATGAACACTACCGTCGTGAGCCTAAATCTAAACGCAGGGTTATGCAATCGTAGGTATGTACGATAGTGCCATTTGATGCGAACAACTTTACTGGTCTGCGTCCGGCGTTCTCGAAGACGGAAATGGGGGTAGACGCAGAGATCGACCAAGAAGCTTATCTTTGTGTGCTGATCCGTCACGTAGAGTGGCTGGCTGAGTTGTTGCAGTTGCTCGCCGCCACTAGCGACTGCCGTCCATGTTTCCCGGCTGCCACGTGCCGGACGCGGTGCATCTCTTTGCACGCACTTTCAAACGGAGTTTTACCAGCATATGTCAGGAGTTGAAAACCGTCTCGTAGAACTCGAAGAACGTCTTGCGTGCCGTCGTGTCTGCGGTGGTGAACGCGGACGAGAAACGCTCGCGGAAAGTTTGGCTACCCGCCGAGTCAGCTTGTCCATACGGGCGGATAAGGTATGCGTCGCATAACGACGTTTCGGTCAACGAAGGACCGCGTATACGACAGTGGTACCATAAGATTATAATATTATAATGTCACTGTATTACAAGTGCCCACAGTATTCAGTACAGTAACATACTGTACAGGTTTGTAGCCTAGGTGCAATAGGCTATACCATACAGCCTAGGTGTTTAGCAGGCTATACTATCTAGGTTTGTGTAAGTACATGTTCGCACAACGATGAAATTGCCTAACGACGCATTTCTCAGGACGTATCCCCGTCGTTAAGCGAAGCACAACTGTACTGATATCACCACACTATGATACACGAGCGACACAAGGAGGGGGCGTGACTTTCGCTACTTCATCCGCCAGCTGGGCCACATGTCTAGCGGAACCTGTGCTTTCTTGGCAATTATGGTCTGAATGTTTGGCGGCAGGTGATTTGTCCACAAAGTGCGGAGATAATCTGAAGGTACTGACCGACCGGCCAGAGTCCGATGGTGGTCGAAGAACTGAGTCGGTCACCAATCTACTCGTGAATCAGAAGCTGGCGAACGCGCTGCTCCTCGGGGAATGACAGACGTGTTATCAGTTATGCTTTAATTCTGTCATAACGGCCTGTGGGTGGGGGGGTGGTTATTACGTCCTCCACCTCCGCCGCGTATTTGTTGTCGAGTTGTGAGATGACGTAGTAGAACTTTGTTGAGTCCTGTGTGATGTTCGACAAGGCAAACGGACCCTCGACCTGCTCGAACCACACGGCTGGCTTTTCGGGACAGAAAGGCGGGGCACGACTACCGACGCAAGTGATAGTGAAAGTCGAATCGGGCGGTTGCACCGGCCATGTTGATAGGTCAGCGTCTTGCTGTATACTGCGTTCGCGGTAGGATATGGCACTTATCGCGGCACTACGCGGTCTTTGGGGTCACCAATGTGATGGTATGGGTGTAAATTACTGGACACACACACACACACACACAGTTATATGTGCACACGACACTATTTCTCCCCGTGCGTACAATTTCTGTAGCCGGCCACGTGCTTGCTGCTTGTCTGTCTCGCGACTCACTGTCACTATTTGCAGTTCTTGCTTGCACTCGCAACTGCAGTGTCACGGTTTCTGAGGCTGTGGTGCTCGGACGTCAAATACCCTGGCTACGTTGGTGGGCTATTCAGTGGCGTCCACCACACGTTTTTAAACAAGTATACCTTATTTACATCATTGACATCAACATCGGAGTTTTCTACATATTGTAGAACCTTGTAAATATAACTTAGCTTTGGCAAATAGCTTTAAACCAGGCACACTGTGTTCCCTGAAGATGGTACACTTGTACCGAAAAATGTCTTTGATATCCGTATGTATTTAATACTGTGCGTTTGGTTGGTGCCATCAATTCAGTACATTAACCTTTTGACGCCTAACGACGATTATAGTGGTCGTACCGCACCGCTAACCTCTACATGTTGCATTTTATATATTTAATCAACAAATATAGGTACTGAACATTTTAAACATGGTTTATACTCTCCGTTTCTTCCTCTTCAAAATGCAGTTTGTTTCATAATTCTAACGTATTTGGTTCCTGTATTATTCACATTTTATATACAGGTGTGCTAAAATTAAAAAAATAATTCCGGCGCCAAAAGGTTAACCAGTCTGACGACTATGCCAGAGAAGCTGCCGCTTTGGTACGACGCTACAAACCCACTGTTTTCACTCCCCGGAGTGCATCGTTGCTTCTGTGATTAGGCTACGGGAATGAATCAGCTGTGGGGCCCACTGAACCTCGCATATAATATGTACCGAGTAGTCTTTCTCCGGTGTAAAGCGGCCGGAGCATGAAAATGAACATTCGCCTTTACCTAATGCCAATGTTAAGAATGAATGGAGTTATACCTCCAATAAACTATGCCTTTAGGGCGTGGTGCTTAATTAGGCACAGAGATTTTAAATTTTTACCTTCGCCTTCCAACATATTTAAAATGGAGTGAGAAAATGTATCCACAGTCAGTCTGCTGCTCACCTCTTGGACACAAACCCACGCACTGGCAGAAATATGCCACAGCAGACAGTACATCTTGAGTCACACACTCTCTCTTCTATTTCGTTACATATTCAACATAATCAAAATCGTTTCCGATAACTACTAACGAACGTCTCCAACCAAACCTTGCACAACGACTTCGAAATCCCGTACGTAACGGTAGTGATTAGAATCAACACCAACAAATACAAAAATCGCTACACTGTGCACAGTAATCAACTGATTAGAACCCTCTTCAAACCCGCAATCGAAAGACGACTCAAACGGGTATGGCCGGAAAACTTAGCCCAATAGCAAAGCTCCAGTGAACCATCGATGGATGGTGCCTGCCTCTTGACCTTCTCTTACCTCAACTTTACTAATTACTCTGTCTATATTGAGTAGATTGTAATTTGCAATATACAGGGTGTAACAGGAGGAACGGACCAGACTTCGGGAGGGTGTTCCTTATGTTATACTATACCGATATAACCCAAAACACCTATATCCAAAGTTGAACGGCTTGGGAGATAATGGCAATTGAAAATTTTGGACTTCCTCGTGGTCCAAGAACGATAGCTGTCAGCTGGGATTCTTATCTACTCATAGGTCTGCTGGCGGAGCAGCCAGGCAGGCGTGTTACGTCACCACTCTACATTCCAGTGTGATGTATAGTACTTCGAACCGTAAGTATAAGTATGACACGAATGCGAGGAACTTTGCAGTTAC
>Ga0123355_10005660_pt1 | contig 18348 bp, 10 predicted proteins | sample TergutEmb28metaG_3_FD_89872 | JGI IMG/M metagenome (GOLD analysis project Ga0123355, IMG submission 89872) | Embiratermes neotenicus P1 segment gut microbial communities from Petit-Saut dam, French Guiana - Emb289 P1 | ecosystem: Host-associated > Arthropoda: Insects > Digestive system > Gut ... | reverse complement strand
GTGCCGCAATCATTGAAGAGTAGAGCTATACCTCTACCCAACCTCTGGGCCACACCGGGCCTGTAACGGGATCAGTTTACCTTTACACACACACACACACACACACACACACACATACGAGAAAAGAAAGAAACCAGTATTCCCCCAACGAGGATATTTTGTATGACCGTCTGAGAAGTGTCGAGAGAGCATTAACGCTACGTTATACGTAATTGTTTGCCTTATTTTGTTAACTAATTTAGACATAACTAACTTGGTCTAAATACAATGGAATTGATTTCGACAGTAAACAACAAATTGGTAAAACCGTGCAAGGAACTGGTCTTGGCCCTACTTCAGGTACTCTCCTGGCTTGAGAAACTGAAGAAAACTATTAACTCAATACATGGATACTTGAGGGTCGCACGGCATCATCCGCACCGTACACACGATATACGCAGCGGCTCTCAAGACCACCAACTATCCAAATTTCGGTGCAGAAAACCATATGCTGCAACTCAAAATCTAATGCTCCTGATGATGGGCGTATGTACCCGAAACATGTCGAGCTAAGAATCATCATTTAGTAGTCTGTCTTACGACAGGTCCAAAGCCTCTCCCAAATCGAGCTCTCCACATAGCGCGATCTAGAGCTTCCTCCTTCAAATGTGAGTATCCTCTCCTTTCCTTAAGGTCATCCAGTAGCTTCTTACGTTTTCTTCCTCGGCTTCCTGTCACTTCTATACCTCCTTTTATCTTTCCTTCAATAACCCATTGTAGAAGGCAGTTTCTACGCAAAATGTGACCAATCCAGTTAGCCTTCCGTTTCCTTATTTCAGGTAGGATATTCCTCTGCGCCTTGACTCTCAGTAATACTTCATTTCTCACATGATCGGTCCAACTGATCTTTTCCATCCTTCTCCAGCACCACATCTCAAAACTTTCCAATGCATCAATAAAATTACCTTGTTGCATCAAGTTGGCATTTCATATTATTTCATCAGTACATGGACGTCCTGGTCGATATTCGAGCTGGAAGTGTCCAAAATACAAGTCACAAGCGTTGCCACTTGAGCCTTTCTTGAATTCTACGGATGAGCAAAATTATTTGGACAATATTAAGCAGTCGAAGGATGCAAATTTCTCATCGGGCAAAGAAAGCCGATTACATGGAGCGGTTTCATGCACGGTCGCTGTGAAAGGAAATAAATTTGATACCACGCACCAGTCAAGCTAATTTGGCTAACCACATGTGTTTAAACATAACCTATTGTAATACTAATTTGTACGTTAGCACAACTGTGTTTATTAGCTTATTACACAAGGTAATGATATGGCTTAAATATTTCACTGATGTAAACACACTGGTATCCCAATATGTGCACAGCATCCTGTGACTTGACCTGTAAAGAATGAGCCTGAAGATGACCATTTATGAGTCGAAACATGTAGCCTACATATTACCTTGTGTAATAAAAAACAGTTTTGCTGACATACAAATTAGTATTACAATACGTATCCAAGCACTTCGTGATGTCTTCATTCAAATTAAACATAACCTACATTGTCACTATAATCCTTAAGTGCATATTTCAAAAGAACGGATTTTTTTCTGTAGAAACTAAGCGTCCCTCAGCTGATCAACAAGCAGTTCATAGCAGTCTGCCATTTGCTTCTGTCTTCAGCCAGACGAATCCAGTGCCGGTGGTCTCATCCTGCCTGTTAAGAACACTTGACATTATCCTCCTCCCTAAGCCTAGGTCTTCCACCGGCCGGTTTATAAAGCGACGTGCCTAAAATAATATTTATTAGAATACTACTCGTTATTTTTCATTAACCCCTATTTTCAACGCCCTTTTCTGTCGCTGAAAATCGAAGTCCTCCTAGCCATTCTATACAAATTTAATTTAGCTTTTACGTGTAGATAATATAAAGACCAATTTCAAACTTTAAATTACGTAACTTTATTTTCTATAGTACTTCGTTGTTAGATGAAACTGGGATTGTATTTCGAGGAACAGAAATATATTCAACAGCGTACAACAAATAACCAGTCTTCTCTTCCCAAGTTTCCAACATCGGCATAGTCTCTCTTGCATTAACGCAACTTCCTTCGTTTCTCGGAGACTATTTCTTTGCCGTATTACTTCACAGGCTTGCGAAGACATCACGTGAATTATTAATGATTCTGTCATCCTATTAAGACCTTTGTATCCTGCTTGATGAGTAAATGCGAAAGTGTAAAGTTGTTTAATTACAGTGGTGGATCAATAGCCAAGCAATGTGAGGTGTGTTGTTTATAAAATTGAGACAATAATAACAAAAGCTTTTCCGTCGGGAGTGAAGTACGGCAGCTGAAATTAACTAATTACTCTACTCTAGTAACGTGAATAATACAATGACACAAGGTTGTTTTATAAGAGTTTACAACAACGATTTTTTTTTTTGTTTTCAAATGGAATCATAGGTATAATGGTTTCATTCAATTCTTATACAACTTCAAGTGTAATGATCATCAATATAGTCGGACCTCTCATAAATTATAATTCTAGATCTCAAATTTCTCAACTCTACGTTGCTTGTATCGATAATGGCGCCCTCAAGGTGTTCATAAAGCACCCAGTTTCTCTCATTAGAGAGATTTATTTTCTCTCAGTTCTTTAATGGCATGTAATTTAAAATACAGTATAGAGTCGAATTAGATTACAAGGAATAATGGTAAAGTGAAAACCAATCTCGTAAATGTGGGTGAAATAAAGAACATGACAAACCACAGGCACCCGGAAAAAGCACAAAGCAAGAGCTGGACTATTATTTGATGAGTTAATACGGAACTAGAAAACCCAGGATAAAACGAACAGATTTGTGTAATTTGTTTCGCTGTTCTATCACATCCCATTCACTAAAAGTAAAGCTGTTCCTATTCAACACACGAAGGCGTATGGGGGAGCAGAGTAATGGCGACAATCATTCCTAACCTCAGCATAAGACGGAGGTAAGTCACCAGTTTCATGCTTCGGCCGCCTAATCTCCGGGAAATAGAAGGCTGTATGGGAACCAGAACCGCTCTGAAAGCTTTAGACAAGAAGTAAGTCTCTTACCTCTGCCGGGAATCGAACCATTATTCCTCGGAAGTCCAGCCTCTATAGAAGTCACTATATTTAATATAATATCCGGTCTCTCAGTCTCATAACATACGTACATGGTTAGTCGTTTCGAGGCTCCTTCGTCTGCTACGTTTTTAAGTTACTAAGTCATAATTACATACTGGACGAGGCATGTTTGTGAAACAAGTAACAGAGAACGCTGCCCAATTTAGGCCCACAGGGAGCTTTAGATCTCTTTTCTATACGCTAACAAGTTTCAATTCTATTAAACGCAAATCTACTTAATGGCTGTCTCAAATTTGCATTGTATATCTATAGACGTTAATAATCTGCACTCTACATTTAGTTAAAACTCAAAGGAGCCATTTACTTTTTTTTTAACCAGAGACAGTAATAAATGCCGCAGAGATATAATGCGGTGCGCCTGTACTTCCAGCTCGGTCCTTTATTTAATTTGGAAAATTAAACATGTTTTATATCCTACGTGTATTATAATTAGTTGCAAAGCTAATTATGAAGTTATTCCAAGAAGCAAGTGCGCTTAAAATTAAAGGAAACTTTTAATCTTAACGAGCATTCTTTATGAGCTTCCTTTGCGATATTTCACTAAATGGTTGCAATGTAGCTCGGAGTATTGTTTCATTTAGTCCACGGCTTCAGTGTAGAAGAGGAACATGGACAAAGGGTCATTTTTTGAGGAAACAGAATGACCCCATGTCGCCGAATGTGGAGTAATTACTGCGCTAGTAACAGGGAGAAGCTACTTGAAATGCCAATAAAACTGGAACATCCGGCCGCTGTTTCAGCTTGGCAAGCCCTCAGTCTACGGCACTGCGAACGACGTCAAATTTCTCGTACAGTTGAAAACCTTCGCTAATTAAGATTTAAACCAAATGCGAAGGATTACGTTTGAATTGTCTTCATATACCCAAAAGTAACAAAGGGGAGACTTGCTATTTTAAATCGAAATATATTTTTTATACAGACGCAAGTATTTTAGTTTTCTGTAAGTACATAAGGACACGATCAGCTAAGTGTAGCGAAATACATAATTTCATTGCAACAAAGGTTGAGCGCCCGAAGATTCTAAGCCCCAACCCGTAAGTTACGTAAGCGTACGGCTGATGTCGCAATTCCTGTCTTTCGTAATTTCCCTCTATCTATGACAAGAGATTCCTTCTTGAAAAGACAACATTATCTCAACTACTGAAGACATTCTTCTCCTTTTGTGCAACCTGAATGTTCATGACCATTTCCCAAAATCCCCTTTATGTACCTCATCCTTAACTGCATAAAACCCACAAAGCCCCATCCTATGTTCTTCAACAATTTTAATATTACCCTCTCGTCTACGCTTAGGTATACTTAGTGGTCTTCCTACTTCAAGCCCCGAAACTAACAGCTTCTTTGCATTTTTTATTTATTTCACGCGTGCTACGTGTCACGTCCATCTAATCTTCCTTGATTTGTTCGCTCTAATATTCAGTGAAAATTAAACAATTCTATTCGATTTTACTCTACCTTGAAACGTACGCATGAAAACACATAAAGTGGCTACTTTATATATCGCCTACAGGTTTTAATGAACGACTTATATGCTTCAAAATTATTAGCCAATACTAACACCTATGGCTACCTCACATAGCAAAAGCAAAGATAAGACATTACGGACAGTAAAGTGACCGGATATGGGCTGTAATAATGGAAATCGATTCCCGGCAGAAACCACCACGTCAAAGCCGGTTTTGAAGTTGACCCAATTTCCTATCCAGCGGACACCGAAAAACCCGTCTGTGAGTGTACTAGGAAAGTGCTGGCACGTTATCGTCCTCCTCAGCTCACTGTCTGCCGTAACCACAATTGCTGTCTCATTAAATAACGCATCATTAAACGTGAATGTGAAACGAACTAATTAACCCGCTTCATATGTGCATTTACATTAATGTTAAACCCTCAAATGGCATACGGCAGAAATGCTCCATCAGCCATGCCTTTCAAACTAAAAATAATACGAGACTATCTGAAATGTCGACAACACCACAACAGCAGATATTATTTATATACTAGCCAAATAATTATACGCTATACGTTGTGTGAGACGGCTTCGGTGGTCTAGGGGTAGCGTGCTGGCCTTTAGTACCCAAGTTTGCGGGCCGAAGCCGTCGGATTTTTAGGGCAAAAAATAATTCTCAGCGCGCCTTCCTTCGGAGGGGAAGTAAAGCCGTCGGTCCCATGTCGTAGATTTGCGGCATGTAAAAGATACCTAAATTTATGTGGAAGTCGCAATTTAGGCAAAATTACTACCGGACATCTTTCTCACCCACAGTTCCACATTTCGCTGCTAGGATCTCTCGCGTCGGCTAAAGTGGGAACGTCTAAAGACGGGGGAAAGCAATGACAAACAACCCCCAAGAACTTGCCCAGAATGCAGTGTGCCAGAGCCACACCCGTCACATGATTGGGCTCTGGTTCCTGCCAAGCCCGGCCTTCAAGGCTGAATACTAATGAATGAATACATTGTGTAGCAGGTTTAATAAATCCTGCACCGCTAACATTCTGAAACTCAAACTTAATAGAATTACTGAGGTCTTTGGCACTTTGTCACATAGAAAATAAATGCGTTAACGTTTCGTATTTGGGCACTGGTCCAGTGGAATATACGTTATGAATAAACCTTAAATACAGACAGTTCAACTGTCTGCAGGAAATCTCTTTTGTTCTGCTGCTCGATGCCCTAGCCACATATTTTGTTATTAAGCTGCAATATACATTTACGAAAACGAAAACTAAAGCACAAGAAAGGTTTCTACTATAGGTCACTTACGCTGTATATACCCAGTATAGGCTATATATTATGTGGATAGGCTAGTTTTTACTTGAGTTTCTGGTCTCAGACTGTTCAGAAAAAGGTGCCAGCGGTTGGAGATTCTGTAGTTCATGTACCCGTCACATGGAACGTCCCATAAATTTTTTTGGACTCAACCACCTTGCTCACAGAGGCAATTGCATGTAATGTTAAGTATAAGAGAGATACCATACATTCATGTACCTAATATAACGGATTTCTAAAAAGAAAAGAAGTTCCTCAAACTGCATATCGTAAAAGACTATTGTACCAAAACATCAGTCCAACTGTACGAAACGTTTTAAGTTTGAATATATTTCTTTATATTTATCACCACAACGAACTCCTTGAGACAGAATTATGCTTGAGAAATTAATGGGCCTAATGACTCAGCTTCTGAAGAAATTTCCCTTCTTTTCTTGAATATGAGAGTTTGTCTAAGTTCTACAGACTCGGTCACACGACACAGTCATGAGCTATTTCAGCCCAATACACTTCTCCGCACCTTATTCCTCTAATATTCATCTCTGATGTCAATCTTCCCACACACACTCCCCCTCCAGGTGTCCCAATTGGCCTAACACTAATTTACCCAACCAAACATTTACTTAATTTCTGATTCCATCCACGTACGTTATATGTACCCTCAGCTCATCCTCTTCACTTTCATAGGAGTGGTTAACTTCAAGTCCCGCCCGATTTGCCCCTGGGAAAAGAACCCCGGCATCCATTATGAAGAGACAAGCTGAGAACCAGAGCCAGAATGAAAGTTTTGGCGAGAAAAATCTACCTGGATTTGAAATTCGAAACGTCCAGTCCGTAGCCTACTCACTATTCTACACCACACTACACTGCCTTACGCTACGCTGCAATATCCGGCTCCTATTAACGGAAATTAAAAATCATAAAAAGGAAGAATAGTGCTAACAATAACGGAATGTGATGTGTAAAAAACTAACTAGATGCCACTCTTTATTTTATTGTACTTCTTATAGGCTCAACATGTTTCGAACATTACTATGCCCATCATCAGGAGCTCGCGACTATGCTGTTGATTATCACATTGGTCGCTTCGTTCTTGGTTTGCTGTGTGTTGAAGATTAGGTGCAGTTAGGCTGGAGTAGTGCAGCCCGGACACTACTCCAGCCTAACTGCACCTAATCTTCAACACACAGCAAACCAAGAACGAAGCGAACAATGTGATAATCAACAGCATAGTCGCGAGCTCCTGATGATGGGCATAGTAATGTTCGAAACATGTTGAGCCTATAAGAAGTACAATAAAATAATAAGTGGCATTTAGTTGGTTTTTTGATTCTTCAGTTATCACAATGATGCACGGTCCAATAAACATCAGTAACGGAATGTGTTTATGCTGTAAGTTTATAACCTACACGTAGGTACTGTATTACCTATTCTGCTGTGACCTAATTAGACGTTGACCTGGTACCTTTATGGAACCGGCAGTGCCCCTGAGATCTATACACCTACGTGTAGTTCTGAAGCACCTGTGTGTTATTAATTTCATACGCTAGTTTAATGACTGGAGTGCACTTCACAGCAGGACAGAAACGCTGTCTAACGTAACAAGCTGGACGCACCACACGGCGTCACAACATTATAATACATGCACACACTCAAACTGCGGTGAGGAGAGAGTCATATCACGTTTGCCATTAGTGCTGGTTCATGCTGGACTGGTACAGAACAGTGAACGTTTGAATAAGGCATTTATCAAAGCTCGCCGGCTTCACAGTTTCAGGATACCCCTAGAGTGGCTCAGTACGAGAATAATAAAAGCGATTCCACACACCTGAGTAACTAAATTCATATTCCAAAGACGCGTTAAAATGTTGCTTTAGCGCTTGTTTTAAAATAATTACTGAGCTAGCTATTTCCATACAACATTCATTCAAGAGCCTTGTAACACTGACTGTCAAACCAGGTTTTGTATTGGCAGAAGAACTTCGTCATTATCGGTTATGTATATATGCCTGATTTCAATTCTAAAACATTAATATTTCGCAACCCTGCTCATCCGACGTCAATTTACAGTCACTGTTTTAACTGTGGTCAGAATTTCGATAACCTGGTCCAGGCTCGAAATGCGGACGATGTGATTCGTAGCTTCTACTGTACACTATACAAAGCCTAGACATTCTTTTAGACATTACTGCACTTAAAACAGATTTAAAACCCAAACAGTATATATAATAAATTACACTTGAGATAAAGGAAACTGTAAATTGGTTTGATTAATGTATATGTTTGTGTATTGTGTGTACAATTTGTAATGAGCACACGACGGCAATACAACGATCTGATTATTGTACTTGTACGTATAAGAACAATAACAATAATTCAACGCTTCATTGATCTATTTACGTGCTGACTCGACAGCATAATGGTCAATTACACAGGTATCGTGAGTGGGGAAAAAACAAACAAACAAAGAGAAGAAAGACGACATCAAAACCAGTATCAAAAAAAAATGGAACAGAAAACATATCACTTGAATGCAACAGTAATAACAGTAACTCAACAGGAAGTGACGGCAGGTGGCGCAGTATTGACGATGAAGCAGAGTTGGTACAGATTGACGAAATATCAAAGTCCATCTGTCATCACGTAACAAGCGCGCGCATTACCAGAGCTTACAGTTGGTTGTCGTTGGTGAATAAATGTGTTCCAAATCTGTATTACTGTTTTTGAGTACGTAGGCAGCAGTATAAAAATAACCATCCATATCGTTACTACAGCTTCCGCATCATGAAAGTTTGGTACAAAAACATGATGAATTTTGTAAAGGTTTGATTTTATTAAAAATGAACCCGAACGCAGTGTGCGAGGGAGGAAGAGGTGGAAATTGGAAACTGGTATGTATAATAGACTTGGTAATGCTCGCCTGTTGCCCGCATAGTACGCCTTTATATTTGCTGTGCGGTGTAGTCCCTGTGACATTTGTTAAAAACTGAGCGCTAGAAACATAACATGAAAAATGAACTGTGTACTTTCGTCTGTGTTGAATAACTGTCTTCTAGTGTGGACGAAGTGCAGTCTGGTATAAATATCGGTAATTTACTACCAAACATCACAACATCACATACTAGAAGACAGTATATTTTGCTGTCTGCGACGACGGAAATTTTAATGCCAAATGACGCTCTAAGCTGTACTACTAGTCAATTTCGATGTGAGACCCATTTGTCATTTCACGCGTCTAATGAACACTCCAGTTCTTGGCACATTCAACTGAGAACACCTGGAACTACAGACTCGGTATTTCATTACATTTTCAAAAGAAACTTTCCTTTAGTGTCGCAAAGAGGACACCTTATATTCCGCGTCTTCCACTTCCATGAATGCAAATTAACCTCCAGCCTTGACTCTCATTATTCTCAAGTGGATATTCAGTGTTCTCGTATGCAGAATTGAGAAAAAACCCACAGCGACATTCACAGCTACCCAGTCTTAACTCAATCAACTGCAAGACATACCTACAGAGACATGTTTATTTACCTTAGTCATGCAAAACTCTGGATAAAACTCTGGTCTGGGTGTTATATTACCATTTCTGTCAACATATGTAAAGGATAATGTGTTTCAACTTTAAAACACATAAGTACAGAACATTAACAGAATCCGAACAGGAGAAATGCATCTACCTGCTGGTACACGATGTGTCACAACCAAATTCTACGAACATTAACTCCGAAATAAAAACATTGTTTGTTCTCTCAGTTCACTAATAGAAATACCACAGGTTCAAATCTAGTCTTATACATTGTCTGTTCCCACTCAGGGGTTTCATGTTTTTCCTCGGTCCCTACATACAAATGCTGGTACGTAAACTCAATTTGAGGCCGAGATAGCTATCTTTCATAAAATTTCATTTTATTATCCATGCATGATCTCATCACTTGAAGTTATAAAACCTAAGCAGCTTTCAGTGTCGTTAAAAAACTTAAATGGATTTTAAAATAAGTTTTTTTAATATAAAACACAACAATTTACGAGTTGCTTGGCGAAATATTACGCTTGACCCATGAAATAGAATCAGATTAGCCCAAAATTTGCTGTTTAGTTTCTAACTGGAAATGTCATCCTGAACCGCAACGTGTTTTCGGATATGAAACATGTGGTCCAGAGTAAACATACAATATTAGAATTGCGTTTACATTTTTTGCACTTCATGTAGAGTAAGAACATTTACCGCCCTCTTCGTAAAAGGAATTGCAACAATTCAATATTATTGTTGTTAAAACTCAAAAATACAACTATGCTTCCGGTGGGCCACAAAAAGAACAACATGGCTGCAACTTTGGGTTATTCTGTTTTTTTTTTTTTCACGTTTTGCTGACCGTGCATCTCAGTATATTTATCTCACAAATTAACCAACTTGATGCACAAAATTTTTGTTTTACAACAAGTTTATTTCATCCCTCTACATGTTTCGAGCACATGTGCTCGAAACACGTAGAGGCATGAAATAAACTTATTGTAAAACAAAAATTTTGTGCAACAAGTCGGTTAATTACTGAGATAAATTATTTTGTTATGCTTGATATTTTCGGACCATTGGCATGTAACCGGAGTTGATTCGGTCCATCAAGTGATAATAGTATTATAGAACATTAAGTAACAATGGACCCATTTCCAACGAGATGAATATCGCTTTAGAAAAAACATTTTTCAAGCTATTCGCAGAGCCAGTTCGGAACGAATGCCCGAAGTTTCAAATACTTTGTAACTATGAAACAGGGATGGCCTCCGAAACGTTAGATTTCTGCTCCTAATTGTCTCGACTAATTTTTGGTAAAGAATTTAATGCTTGCTTAGTCGTGAAAGCTTCAAATCTTAGAAGTCAGCATCTTCCCAGTCTTTTATTTGCGGTTCACTCGAAAACAATAGATATATGTGCATATGAGAAGTGCGCTCTTCCGGGTTATTACGCAGCGAGTAGTGGTAATTCCTTACCGACATTGCGGGACAGCCTATCGGTCCCATTTTCAAGGGTCAAGAATCCACCCTTGAAGATGGGACAGACAGACAGGTTGTCCGGAAAGGTCAGCAAGGAATTAACCCTAATCGCTGCGTAATAACCCGGAAGAGCGCAGTTCTCATCCGCTTCGCGGCAGAAGCCTCAGATCATGCATAGTTATAAGTATGTTGCTCTCTAAGTACAAGGAACGTCGTATATTCTTGCTCAATCCCTTGAGTACCGGACGTTTCGCTCCATGAGAAGCCCTGAGTAATGGAGTAACGTTACATACAAATGTAGCACTCAGACCTCATTATACGGCCTATTCTTTCGGTGAAACGGAAGAGATTTACAGACAATGATGAGCGATCCTGAGTAAGGAAATTCTGAACAGACTAATCACCTGTGAATGCATAGGCGAGTTCATAACCACACCAAGGGAACACCTTCTTATTCTTAAACAAATTAGTCTCCTTTTCATCCTTCTAATGTTAAACTCTTTGTTCGAGCAAACTGTGTTTAGACATCATTTACACCACAGACATGCTCAAATCACGCTATTTTACATAATTACGTTGTTTTGCAGATGAGTCGTCTTATTCTGAACGATACTTAGTCATCCATTCAAGCAAAAGGAAGCCACCATTTAACTTCTGTCTTCCTTATTGCTATCTAAATGCCAACAGCGACAAAACTATACTAATTTCGGTCCAGATATGGTTCTACGAAAGACCGGGACAGCTCAGTCGTTATAGCGACTCGCTACGGGCTGGACGGTCGGGGGATCGAATCCCGATGGGGGCGAATTTTCCGCACCTGTCCAGATCGGCCCTTGGGCTCACCCAACTTCCTATACTATCGGTACCGGGTATTTCCCGGGGGTAAAGCGGCCGGGGCATGGCGTTGACCACCCACCCCATCTAGCGCCTAGGCTAAAGAAAGGGTAGTGCTTTATCTCTACTCCCGTCTGGGCCATCGTGGACTGTTATAGGGTGAACTTTACTTTTTATGGTTTTACGAAACTGAAAGACAAAATGAATGCGATTTTGAACACCATTATAAGTTTTGTTTTAATTAATATGATCATTGTTAAGGAAAATTGTGCTCCGAAATTGAAATAGTTTGTTAACTCCGTAATCGTCTGTTGATGTCCTGTATCCGTGTTCTATTCCTCATGTTTATCAACTCCAGTTTGCCTAGCTCTCTAGTGCAAATGTAATGTGTAACAACGATTAGACTCATGATCCTCCTTGCAAAATGAGAGAATTCTTTAAATTTTCAATGATGTAACGAAAATGTTCCACCTACAGACGCTAGACAATCATACGATGGGCAGGTAGACTTAACGGTAAAAAAAAACTAATAGTTTAACGAAGCAGTCGACGCATGTATTCACCTCTAGAGTCCGAATACATTCATCGCGACCTCAGAAGGAATAAACAGCGCCCCGCACAAGCTCAGAGACCTGTAATAGCGTATAAGATTCCAAAAGCTCGTTAAAACTCAGAACATTATACCTGAAACACAAATCTCGGAGAGGTTCCGCTATGTCAGTTTGGTCCATTATAAAGTGCTTCTGCAAATCTGTGTTTAGCCGTAAATTTCTGGCCCATGTTTGTATGACATTTGTGTCTCGTTACGAGGTCAGGAATACAATCCTGGAGTCGAAGTTACCGGACATTCTGTATTTCAAATTCAGCATTTCAGCAAGCAAAGAGAAATAACAAGATGTAACTGAAGATACTGACGGCTAAGGAGGAAGACTCTTCCATGTATTGCTTCCGTCTCTTTTCAAAATAATCATATTTATTCTTTATAATTACTCCCGCATCTCATCCGATCTCTGCAAACCATATTGGCTGAGGCTTCCTATTAGCACAAAATGATCAGCATTTTTAGGCGCGTTCGCAAAATTGAGAAAAGCGACTATCAGTTTCGTCATGTCTGTCCATCTGTCCGTCCCTCCGTCTGTCCGTCCCTCTGTCTGTCCGTCTGTCGGCATGGAATAACTCGTCTCCCAATTGACGGATTTTCATGAAATTTCATATTTGACGATTTCTCTAAAATCTGTCGAGAACATTCAAGTTTAATTAAAATCGGACTATAATAAGGGGTACTTGGCGTGAAGACCAATATACTTTTTTCATATCTCGTTCATTTCTTCTTAGAATGAGAAATGTTGCAGGCCAAAGGTTGTAGAGAAAATCAAAATACATATTTTGTGTTCAGTAACTTTTTTTTCCGAAATTCGTGCCGTTTATGAGGAACTGTGGAAAAATATTATAGAGCGTGGCATGCGACAGATTACAATATGGCGCATGGCATTGCATCCTGGATACGTAAGGCTACAAATACACACACAGAGGTTGTGTAATACTCATTGCTTTTCTAAAGCGACAATGGTTCCAAGAACGCGCCTCAGTGTTACGTTATAAATACATCGTCTGTCTTGACTGTTTCTTGTTTTGTTCCATAAAAGATATGGCGTCACAATAATCGTCACTTCCGCAAAGTGCGGAGATTAACATAATGTCAATAATGTATAACTTTACTTCGAATAATATCCATTCCGACTGTAGGATTTAAGACTTCAGCGACAAAGCATTTTCTTCTCGAAATTATTATGGAATATGTAAGTGCAGAGAATACAGAAATCACTTCAAATTTTAAGGAATTAACTTCTTTTCATTAATAGAATGTTTCAATACAATTCATGATTATATTTTATTAGGAAACCACAGATTTTAAATCTTTGTCCTCTTGAATTGTGTGCGTAAATTATTCGACTATGAACGAAAGGAAATATTGTTTGAAATGGTTAGGTAATTTTTTTTTTTTTCAAAAAAGAGCATTTATGTGTAGGTCTACCATACTAAACACTTCAGTGCCTGTTACAGTCGTAGAAGGCACACCTATATTATATGTTACTGTTTCTGCATTTAAAAAAATATATTTGCACTCTTTTATTGGAATACATAACAAGGAATTCTGATTTTACACACATTCAGTCAATACACGAAACGTTTATTGAGTTTATGCAGATAAGAGGGGGGAATTGTAATGTAGTCAATGCATGCTCAATACGGGGGAAAACATTTATCCTCTAACGCTGGAGTCTTGTCCGGTTTCTAATGGAAAATCAGACAGAGATGAAAGGCGAAGAGGTGGGAACTGCGTCCTATGTTGGCCCCTGCAATTATGTAGTAATGTCACAAATTTCTGTTACTCCAAAACCTCGTTCTTGTATGCAGCGATGTTTTAAAACGTTTATCGTGATCGTGGATGGGATTTAGTTCTGAAAACAGTGGCTTAATAACATCCAGCAATGCAGACCAAGTAGCCAAGAGCAGCACATGGATTATGCCTGTCCACATCATTCCCAATATCAAAATAAATGGCGCTATGTTTCCTTAATTGCAGAATTCTAAACACTGTGACTTAAAAATCATACCATCATGATCAAGATTATACGGCCTTGGGCTGAAAATTTAAAGCAATTTACAGCAGCGGGAAAAATAAAGAAGCCTTTTGTAAAAGGAAAAATTTAAACCTTCCCATTAGTTGTACTTGTAAAGCATATTTGTGCAGACCAAGTTAACAGTTAAAGCTTAATGGTTCTATATTTGTCTGTAACGCAGGTTTGTGAAGGAAATCCCGAAGTAAAACATGAATAAATGTTTGGCACTTCATGACGAAAGGCCTCACTCACAAGTCGGTTTACATAAACAGCTTCAGAGCTCAGAAAAAGATCCTTACTTTCAATAGCAATGAAAGATTCGTGTAAATAAGAACAACACGTTGCTTACATATCGTCTCTATGTGCAAAAAGTAAAATTATTTTGGAATTATTCTGCTGTAAGATACAAAACATCTAGTGCAATACTCTTTTCAACTAACACATAACGGTGATATCTGTTTGGATAACGTTGCAAATAAACAAAACTGAAATAAACTTCGAAAATTAGTCATCATCATCATCATATATGTCATGAAGTTGGGCCACTTGTTCACCCGTTCCGGTCTCACTTATCCAGAAGTCTCTTCAAAGGTTTTACATAATTACTTCTGCCAGTTAGGGAGTAGTATTTCATAACCCTGGGTAATCTATTTCGAGGCATTCTATTTACATGTTGTATCCAGCTTCTCTTTTATTCCAGTAATTTGTCCAAAATTGGTGTTATTTTTAGCTCCTTTGCAATTTGTTAAAAATTAGTATGCAGTAGAAATGCCCTTAAGAGAACTATACGGCCATAAGTATGTAGTGAAACCGGTCGTTCTGCGTCCAACTGAAACTTCTTGGAAAGTGAAGGTACGAGTAAAGTATGCCTGCATTTCCCAGCCACGGTCACTTAAGGAACTACGTGACCCTGCATTATAATCTGCATTGTCCTTTACATTCACTAATTAATTTAGTTTCATAGAACATAGTATGGAGTGTTTGAGAACATGGTGCTCAGTAGCATATCCGAATCCAGGAGTGAGGAAGCTACAGGAGGCTAAAGAAAGCTGAATTATGAGCATAATAATTTGTATTCTGAACTTTCCTAGGACCATGAAATCAACAACGGTCAGGCGGGCGGGGCATGTTACACATGACAAACTCGCACAAAATTTTAGTCGGAAAATTTGAGGGGAAGATGCCACTTTGGAAGACCTAGCTTTAGCTGGAAGGAAGGATGACAGGATTTGGGCTGGATTCAAGTGGCTTAGGATAGTGGTGGGTTCTTGTGAATACTGCAACAAAACTTGGCGCCCCTTAAGAAGTGGGGGAGTTCTTCACTATCTGAGAGAATATAAATTTCCCATAAAAGACTCAGTTCCAAGGAATTAGTTCAGTTCCAATCATTTTCTCAGGAAAATAATTGCTTTCTGTACTTTCACTTAAAATTGATAAATCAGAACGACAAATGGATTATTTTACTAATTACTTCAATATTGGGGTGTAATTAACTTTATTTTGATGTCATTAATCAAGTAACTTTATTCTCTTATATTCCAAGTTGTTTTAGTTTGCTTCCTCCTTCTGATTCTTAGCGTAACAGTAACTGATTTATGAATCTAAAGTGTCCTCTTTAAAAAAAAAATAGTTCTTAACATAATTAGTTTCTTTGCTCCTCAGCTTGTGCATACAGCTTCCATTACTACAAAACCATTTGCTTCCTTATTAATTCTGATGAGCAGCGTCTATTAACTGAATTACGAAGGTAAATATATTGTTGTTGTGGTTAAGGAAAATATCACGATGGTGGTGTTGGAATAATCGGGGAATAGCTGCAGTCATTCTTATTCTCTGCATTAGACTAAGGCCAACAGGTACCTTAACACTCCGATCCCTTATACCAGTACCCACTGAAATGGAGGCAATGTGGATGGCACGTCGGCCTGTAAGCGGTACAACAATTACATTGTATAATACTTCATGCTTCTTTTCCAAGTCCCATCTTCTTCTGTTTAACCTACCGTCTATATGCATTTCCGTTCTTTAGTGTCTTCTCCACACTATAGAGTTTCCTTGTCTTTTTTTATGGTTCAGTAGTGAAAAGGGTCCGTTGAAATTTCGCGTACCTTCATTCCAAACCCTTTTCTTTCATTTTCCCTAAAGCTTTCACGTCTCCCCCGTCCTTTCTCATTAAAATCTGTTACGATAAAACATTGAAATAAATGACATGGGGTTAGCAAGCTTTTGATTGATAATATGGAAAATACGAAGTAAACGGAGAGGTGTATAAGAAGGAAGAAGCCCCCAACGCAACGAAGAAGGGACTGTAGTTCACACGTTACTAAAATATGAGACACAGGGGTGGAGAGAATAATTTTTGGATAAAAAATGGCTACACATAAATGAAGAAACAGCGTAATAAGATGATATAATTAATAGATTTAGGTACATTTCTATACAAAGTACAATGAAGTGGCAAAAATGGTGCAGAGTCCGACAGCAATGAGACAGGAGAAATTGTCCAAAAAGGAATATATTACTACAAACTCAGGTGATACTAACAAATGACAGTTTAGATACTGTAAACTGTAGCCAGTAGTATTAAAAATAATGACTGTGTACTTGCATAAACCCGAATTTGCCAGTTACAACTTCAGTGGTAAACAAAACTCGACTAATATATTTAGAATTTGAAATAAACGACACTGTTTACTTCAGGTGGCACAGGTTCTCACAGAATGCTACCACATATACACGTATGAGAAAAACAGATGCTTCCGCAGAAGTTACGTGAGAAAGACCTAACATACGAGCATATTCAATCATAAAACTTCTCTTACTCTACAGTCATATATCCCTATTTTTTCCTCCTCTGCACCTTTCCAAAAGCCCCACTCCTCACAATCCATTCTTCTCTCTAAAATATTTTGCTGGTAGGCTTTATGTCGTGTTTGTGGTCGGCCAAAAGGAGCAAGGGACTAGTGAGCTATGTGACACGCTATGCACTTGGAGGCAGTGCACGACTCGGCCAGTCCCTGGAGTAGACGATATACGAGAGCACTAGCAAACAAACAAGGATCTCGTCTCACTGCGGAGGAATGTTTTTCTAAATCTGTAAACTCCGAAAGGAGAAGAAAATGGAAACCAAGACAAACAAAGTCTGGTAGGAGCAGAGGTGTAACTGTATGTGTGTGTTACTTTTGAAACCTTACTGACCAGCACTAAGTCTAACAAAAGGACCCGAATGGTCAACTAAACTGTAGAGTTCATATTGACCCAGAAGTCATTCTACTGATGCAGGTTTCAGGGCGCCGTTCCTCTGGGAAATGGCACCGCTTCACTGGCTACTTTGTACCTAACGTTTCGAGTCGACATAGTGGTTTCAACTGTAAGGATCGAAATGCTACAGATTGTCAATTCTCTTGGACATTTCGAGCCTTGGAGATGAGATCACTATATTTTTGCAAATAGTCAGACACCTGAGACCCGGTGCAATATCGGAGAACATAATCCTAAAACACACGGCTGTGAAATCTTGAAAACTCGCGGCCATAAGCTTGTTTTTATAAATGCAAATGGAACAAAATTTTGCGTATCCGTGTGTCTTTGTTTTTATATACGCCTACTGGAGAATTGCGTTTAATAGAATAAGGATATACTGCCAGTATTTTTTTGCTCGGTTTCTCAGCGGTCACACGTTCCAATGGATAGTTTTATCTCTATCAAGTTGTAAATACCGGACCTGAATTCTACTGAATCAGGAGACTTGTGGTGCAATCTTTGAAAACCTCTAGTGAAAGGTCTACTCAAAAAAGGGGGGAAATTTGGGGCCTCACAGGTCCTTACCATAGACACGGTTTTTCAGATTTCTTTTTTTGGACGTTTTGCTGACCGTGCATCTCAGTATATTTATCTCAGTAATTAACCAACTTGATGCACAAAATTTTTGTTTTACAATAAGTTTATTTCATGCCTCTAAATGTTTTGAGCACATGTG
>Ga0123355_10005659_pt1 | contig 18349 bp, 13 predicted proteins | sample TergutEmb28metaG_3_FD_89872 | JGI IMG/M metagenome (GOLD analysis project Ga0123355, IMG submission 89872) | Embiratermes neotenicus P1 segment gut microbial communities from Petit-Saut dam, French Guiana - Emb289 P1 | ecosystem: Host-associated > Arthropoda: Insects > Digestive system > Gut ... | reverse complement strand
GATTACATCCGCAAAACAAGAGACTTTTACACAATGAAAAAAAATGCCCCAATTTTACAACACGAATTCGGCTTCTACTCCCTAGACCGCTGGATAAAAGAGGGGCATATTAAAAACATGGCCGAAATTTACGAAATGTGTGAACTAGATGGCCACGGCATTTTCTCTTTTGGCGACCTAGGCTGGTGCGAAGCCCCAATGGTACCGTGCTTTGAAGAAAAAGTATTGGAAGACCGCGGCGAATACGAAGTAGTACAAGACTACGCCGGCCGCCACGTCCTGTGTTTTAAAGGCCGCAGAAGCGGTTTTATGCCCGAGTATATAGACCACCCGGTGAAAGACCGTAACACTTGGGAGAGGGAAATGAAATGGCGTTTGTCGCCAAACACCCCAGAGCGTTACAACTCCACCCAAGAAACAGGCGAACGCATGAAAGACCTAGCCGCCCAAGGTGCCATGATTGGCCAAAACATTATTGGTGGATATATGTATTTGCGTTCTTTAGTTGGCCCGACAGAAATTTTGTATATGGTATACGATGAGCCAGACTTGGTTCATGAAATGATGCAAACATGGTTTGACGTTGCAGACGCAACTATAGCAAAGCATCAACAATATGTAACGCTGGACGAGCTTTTCCTTGCAGAAGATATCTGTTATAACATGGGGCCATTAATGTCGCCGGATATGATGCGGGAGTTTTTATTCCCGTATTATCAGCAGTTGATTACCAATATAAAAGCCAGGCAGCTAGACAAAACCAGGCATATGTACCTGCAAATAGACAGCGACGGCGACTGCCGCCCAGTTATCCCCGTATACCAGGAGCTTGGCGCAGATTATTTTTCTCCTTTTGAAGTTGCTAGCGGCTGCGATGTGGTGGAAATTGCCAAGCAATACCCAAACCTGCTAATACGCGGTGGTTTTGATAAAAGAATAATGGCCGCCGGAAAAGATGCTATAGACCGTGAAATAGACCGCATCATGCCGTTTATGAAAGAGCGCGGCGGATATATCCCCATGTGCGACCATGGCGTGCCAGAAGAAGTTAGCTTTGAAAATTTCTTGCATTACCGTAAACGCTTGAAAGAGTATTAGAATACAGAACCCCCGGAAAGTTAACGGCTTTCCGGGGGTTCTGTATTCTAAGTAAAAACTTACTGTTATTATAGCAATTACTTCACCACACTAAAAGTAAATCCATCATAGCCTTTTATACCAATAGTTTGCAACGCCGTAGACTCAATAGCTTCACACATACCCAACTCTTCCACAAACTGCCGTACACTTGTTGCTTTGGGGTTAGTATTATCAATATTTGAAAGCTCTCCATCCAAAATAATGTTATCACCACAAATAATTGTACCTGATTTAGAGAGCTTAATACATAACCTTAAGTACTCTGGGTAACTTGGCTTATGTGCATCAATAAAAATCATATCAAAAGGTTCTGTTTTATTTTCAACTAATTCATTTAGTATCTTTGCCGCATCGCCTTGTACGAGCTTCACTTTGTTTGATAATCCGGCATCATTAATATTGCTTTGCGCTATAGCTACAAATTTTTCGGTAAGTTCAATGCTTACAACTATGCCACCTTCAGGCACAGCTTTTGCAAACCACATTGTACTGTAGCCGTAAAACGTCCCTATTTCTAATATGCGATTGGCATTTCGTATTTTTGCTAACAGGTATAAAAATTTACCCTGTGCCGGAGATACCTCCATTTGTGGTAACGTGGTAGCTCTTATGGCTTTTGTGGCTTTTGCCAGCATATGTGGTTCTTTTACTAAATGCTTATTTAAGTAGTTATCGTTATTTACCCAAGCTTCCATTGGTCTCTCTTCCTTTGGTTAATGAAGTCATGATAATTTTATAGCAGAAACTGTTGTAGTTTTCAATGGAAAACTTGTATACATAATAACACATAAGGGTATATTACATAAGAATTAAAGAATGGAGCAAACACAAATGCTAAAATTATTACTGATTCTTTCCCTAGCAATTTTGATACCTGCCACTACAACAAAAGCATCCGAAGTTCAAGACCTCAACGATACTGAAGTCTTCTTCTTCCAGCAAAAAGAAGTAGAAGTACCAATAATCATGTACCACCTAATAACCGAACGCCCCAAATACATCGGCAAACACGGTATAACCCCCACAGAACTGGAAAAGGACCTAATATACCTAAAAGAAAACGACTACACCACCATCATAATGCAAGATCTTATCGACTTTGTAGAACGTGGCAAAAAGCTACCACAAAACCCCATTATACTAACATTCGACGACGGCAACTTTAGCGATTACAGCTACCTGCTCCCACTATTGCAAAAGTACGAGATGAAAGCCATACTCGCCATAATAGGCGAAGCTACCGACCGTTACACAAACGTATTAGAGAAAAACCCCAAAGCCAAAATCTCCAACATGGCATGGCAACATGTACAGGAGCTCCACAATTCCGGCCTTTGCGAAATTCAAAACCACGGGTACAACGTGCACGGCAAAGGCGGTAGCGGCAAAAAAAGAAGCGAGAGCGCAGAAGCATATCACACTCGCCTTTCGGCAGATTTATTGAAGCTACAGAACGCTTGCGAAGCCCATTTAGGATGGCTGCCCAACACATTTGTATACCCGCTTGGAATTGTTGGCGCTGGCTCACGCCAAGTACTTGAAAGCCTTGGCATGGTTGCAAGCCTTGGATGTGAAGAAGGCATAAACATTGTGCGCCAAGGCGATAAAGACTGCCTTTTTAATATGCATAGGTACAACCGCCCAACCGGGAGAAATGTAGAAAGTATTTTGAATAAAATGAAAAAGTCCTTTTAAGTTTAGAGGACTTTTTCTTTGTAATGAACCTTATAGTCATTTATAGTAATTTAACCCGAAAACCACCACACATAACTTGCAAACTTTCCGCAATACTGCGTCGCTAAAAACCTTGCGCACTCCTAGTGCGCGGCGGCTTTCAGCTTCTTGTCTTGCGAAAAATTTTCTGCATTCTGTGTGGTGATTTTCAGGCTAAATGACTATACCTATATATTACATCATAAACAATACATACAAAATCACAATCCCTACATTAATAAGCACAGCTAATGGCACAAGTAGCTTAAATTTTGTATGTTTGGTTTTGTGCCGCAAAATTTTCATTCCCAAAAACGCACCAATCCCCCCCATCAGGAAAGCGCAAATAATTAGGGTTGCTTCGCTAATACGCCATTGATTTTTCTCTGCTCTACGTTTGTCTGCTGCGTACAAGGCAAAGACAACAACGTTCCACAGCATGATAAGTATTGCAACAATTAACTCAATATACTCCATTTTTTTCATCCTTTACTATATTGGCCTATCCTTAAATAATCCTACCTAAAATACCGCATAGGGTCCACCCGCACCCCGCTGCGCCGTATTTCAAAATGCAAATGCGGCCCAGTAGACCTGCCGGTAGACCCAACATCTGCAATATGCTGGCCACGGGTTACACGCTGACCGGTTTGTACCCTATTTAACGAGTTATGGGCATATAGCGTACTGTAAACACTACAATGGTCTATGATAATATAATTACCAAAGCCAGAGTTAAACCCAGCAAAACGCACATACCCATCTGCGGCGGCAATTATACGTGAGCCTGACGGCAAACGTATGTCAACGCCATAGTGGTGCTCTCGCCGCCCAAATATTGTACGCCAGCCAAAAGGGCTGGAAATGTCTTGTGACGTTGGTGTCGGCCACTCGAAAACTCCATTAAAATTTGTTAGGCTTGCAAGGCGGGTGGCTTGTTCTTCACGTTGGCGGCGGAGCTCTGCTTCACGGCGTAGGCGGGCTTCCTCGTTTTCTGCGGCACGTAGTTGTACTTCCACTATGCCGAATAATTCGTTTATTGCTTGCTCTTCATAGCGTTGCAGCTCGTATAGTAAACTTGCTTGCTCTTCGTCTGCGTACATTCTTGTTAACATTTTTGCGTTTGCGTCTTGGGCTTCTTCCAGTGCCTGCACTGCAAGCTGTCTTTCCGAATATAAACGGATAAAGGCTGCTTGCAAACCTTGCAATTCGTTTATAGTGCTTGCAACCAAATCTTCTGCGGCTTGCATGGCCTCAAGTATTTCTTGATCGAACTGGGTAATTGCACGCATGTGCTCCAGCCTTACAAAAAAATCGGAAAAACTGGTAGCTTGAAGCAGGATGTCTAAATACCCAACGGGGCCACGCTCATGCATTGCACGAAGTCTGACTCTAAAAAGTTCGTCTTGTGCGTCCCGATGGTCTATGGCATAGTTTAGTTCAATTTCTGCATATGCAATACGCAGTTCTGTTTCTAGAAGCACAAGTTCTATTTCTGTCACGTCTGCCTGTGCGTCCATCATTCGCTGGGCATAGTCTGCAATTATGTTCATAAGGTCTGCTATTTCCGACCGTACGCCTTCCAATAATGTTTGGGACTCACGTACATTCGCACGGGCTTCCGTGCGTTGCTGTTCAATTTCTTGCAATTGACGACGTAATTGTGCACTTGCGCCAATTTCTATGGTTGGTAGGAATATTATTAGCGTGGCCAGTATCATTAAAACTGCCAGATATTTTTTTCTCATATGTATTACTCCTTCTTTATCAAAACACCGTTTTCTTTTACATATTGCCTGCTTTTATTTTTCGCAATTTTTTGTAATATTTCTTTTTCCAAGTTAATTCCCAAAATTTCAGAAAGGCCAAGCAGGTAAATAACAACATCTGCGAGTTCTTCGCCTATATTTTCTTTGTTTTTTAGATATGCATCGCAGGCTTCGGACAGCTCTCCATATGCGTAGCAGAACTCTTTGAACACATCCGTCACGTTAAAGCCTTTTTCTACTTTATTTTTGTAGACTTGTTTTTGTAAATTTTGCAAATCAACCAACACAAACTTCCTTCCTGGCAACCTATAGTCACATTTTTTGTTAAGAGCCTAGCTTTGTCTCTACAGGTGTAACGTACACCGTTTTATGGCTATCGTAAATAACAAAACCCGGCTTTGCCCCATTTGGCTTGCGAACGTGCCTTTTTGCCACATAATCCACCGGCACCTGTGTGGAGTTTTTGGCTTTGCTGTGGTAGGCAGCTAAGTTAGCCGCCTCCAAAATTGTACGCTCCGACAATTCCTTACCCCCTGTAATTACTATTACATGAGAGCCAGGGATGTCCTTTGTGTGCATCCAAATATCGTGGTTATTTGCCATTCGAAGTGTTAGGTTGTCGTTTTGGGTGTTGTTCTTTCCAATGTAAATATCAAAACCATCAGATGAAATATACCGTAAAGGCTTTGCTGTTTGGGCAGCTTTTTTGTTTTTGCTTACGGTACTGCGTTTTGCAAAACCTTGGGTTGCAAGCTCTGCACGTATTTCTGCAATGTCTGCTTCGTCGGTTATAGTTTCCATTGCGGCCGCTACACTATCTAGGTATGCTAGGTCTTCTTGATTCTTTACAATTTGCTCTTGCAGTGCAGCGAAAGTGCGCTTTTGTTTATTATATTGTTTGAAGTAACGCTGTGCGTTTTCTGATACGGTTAAGAGTGGGTCTAATGTAATTTTTATTGGCTTATTATCGTCGTAAAAGTTTTCCGCCATAAAGGTTTTAGCACCTTTTTCTACCATGTACATATATGCCATTAAAAGCTCACCCTTAATACGCAGGGTGTCACGGTTTTTTATTTCTTCCAGCGTGCGGTCGTGCATAAATGACTTTTTGCGACAGCGTTCTTGATGGGTTGTTATTAATTTGCGAAGATCTACAGTTTTTTGGCTAACTCGGTAGGCTTCGTCTCGGCGTGCATAGAAATGTTCTAACATGGTGGATGGAGAGTCGTACGTTTCTGCACGAAGGTATTGGTTTGCGTACAGCGTCATTGGCAATGCAGTAAGGTCTACTGCCTTGCTGTCTTCATCCCAGTAGATGTTATTCTCAAAATTGCGGCCTGCCACTTGGGCCATAATATTAGAAAAGGCCACACATAACAACTCTTGTTCCCGTACAGATAAATCTTTTATAAAAGTATCATGGGGTACGTTGGCGCGAGTGCAGATTTCGCTGGCAAGTATGGGGCTTATGCCGTTTAGGTGTTGATATATGGCCTGTTGTACTTTTAAATTTCCCGGGGAAATAGCTTGTATAAGCTCCTCTACGGTGCAGATGCCCCGTGGGTCTTGCTTATCACCAGGCGGGCGAGAGTATGCCATACCTGGCAAAATAGGACGCACAGAGCTAACCGACATGGATACGTGTTTAATTGCGTCTAGTATTTTGCGATTTGTGTCCAGCAACATGATATTGCTGTGCTTGCCCATAATTTCTATAAGCAAAATTTTTACAGACTTGTCTCCCATTTCGTCCATAGCTTCTATATGAAACTCCGCAATGCGTTCAAACTCTGGTTGAACAATGTCTAAAATACGGCCAGAAGTGATGTGCTTACGCAAAACCATACAAAACATTGGGGCTTTTAGCGGGCTAATTTTGCTTTGCTCCGTAAAATTAAACCGTGGCGCACCGGCATTTGCCGTTAGCAACAATTTGTGGTTTTTGCCGCCGCTACGCAAGTTAATGTAAATTTCGTCCGGCTCTGGCTGGGATATTTTATCTATACGTCCACCCACTAGGGTGGTTGATAATTCGTGAATTACACTTGCTATGGCTACTCCGTCAAATGGCATTTAATAATCATCCTTTTTTTTGTCTTTCGAATATAAGAAATATAAAACCCAGAAAACCTACTACAAACAAGCTTATGGAAATTATTGTAAATATATTATTGCGGTTGGGCTCAGGTGTGTATTGGTCTTCATACTGGAACTCAAAATCGTCAAAAAAAGCGATGGCGGGGGATATCGGAATATAGCCACCAGTTCCTCCGGTATCAGGGTAAAATAAAGTATTGTCACCGCCCCCACTTTCGATACCAAACGACTCCATATTAGCTCTGGCTCCAGGAAAACCAAAAGGCTCGTCAGTAAACGAAGTGCTGTTGTAAGCCATTGCCGGATCGAATGTCTCAATAATTCCAGTATGGTAAGAAGGCACGATATCCATATGCGGCCGACGACCTAATTGGCCCAAATTTAGAAAGCCCATTACCAATAAAAATGAGGCAGCTATAACAGCAACAGATGCTGCAAGAGCAACTACTTTACGGTACATAGGTTGCCGGCGTTTTGCAATATTGTGTACAATCTCAGGTGAATATGATGTACTTTCGTACATGTGAGCCTCTACATACTCCATCAAGCTGCTATGGAAGCCTAGTGGAATTCCCGGCTCCGGCAGTTCCCAAATTTCGTCCAAAAATTGTGTATATTTTTTATACTCGCCAGCACAAACAGCACATTTTTGCAAATGCGCTTCAAGCTGTTCCCGGGTAATTTCACCAGTCAAGCTTACTTCTGGTTCGTACCCGTCATAGTAGTCTGAAAATAAGGCTTGATAATCCTGACAATCTGATTTCATCATTATTCACCTATTTCTGCGCTTGCTAGTATAATCCTCTGCATGAAACACATAGCAAATTCGCTTTTATGCCAATTACAATAACGCAGAAATTTTTTATTTGTTCCTAATTATATATAATTTTGCCCGACTTGACAAATCTCTTAGAAAATTTCATACTTAACCAGGGTGTGTTCGATAATTCGGCACAAGCGAATTATCGAACACACCCTAGGAAAAAGTCTAAGAAATGTTCTTCGAATAGATTCTTAAAGATAGCATGCAAACAAGTCAAACGGTTACTGAGAGTAACCATTTGACTAGCTATATTTTTAACCATATCTGGTTGTTGAGCAAGCCTATAATAGGCAGACAGGAGATTCTTAAATGAAAATAAACAAACCAAAACTAGTAATTTTTGATATGGACGGTACGATGCTAGATACAGAAATGCTGTCTATAAAAGGTTGGGAGATAGCAGTAAAACAGCAAGTACCCGATGTATCTCAAGAACTATTTGTTGAAACATTCCATAAAATGATAGGAACAAACGCTGCAAACTGCCGCAGAATAGCACATGAGCTAATGCCGGAGTTTGATTTTGAAAAAGGCTACGACGTTTCCTACGCATATATGGATGAGTACATTAAAATCCACGGAGTCCCATTAAAAACTGGGCTGCTGGAATTATTAGACAAGCTAGAGCAGTTGAACATAAGAAAATGTGTAGCAACATCTACAGCAAAGCAACGTGCTACCCGCAAATTGCAACTGGCAAATATCGCCCACCGTTTTGAGATTATTGTTGGCGGGGACGAGGTTACACACAGCAAGCCCAACCCAGAAATCTTCCTAAAAGCCGCAAATGCGTGTGGTATTGCGCCAGAAAATTGCCTAGTATTGGAAGACTCCGCCGCAGGTGTGGAAAGCGGGCATAAAGCGGGTATGCAGGTTATTGTTATCCCAGATTTGGTACCACCCAATGCCACCACTTTGGATATGGCTAATGTAATGTGTAAAAATTTGTGTGAAGTTGCAGATCTGCTGTGTTAGTTTTTAAGTGGGTTACAATATTTCTTTGGATAGTAATTGCTGCCATACTGCACCTGTTTGACAATAATTGGGGAACTTTTGCGGTTTTGATAGCTTCGCTTATACTTCCGGCTCTCTCAGGAGTTATACTTTTTTTTGCCGCCCGGGCCTTACAATTTCAATTAACTCTGCCAGATTCCTGTATAAAAGGAGAAGAAATATACGGCAAGTTTACAATCAAGCGCAACTTTTTTGCGTTTTTATGTAAAATATCCTGCACTCTTATATGCGAAAACCGCTTTACAGGTGAAACAGATACGTTTGCTTTTGAAAATGCCAAAATAGGTGAAACGCCTTTCACCATTCAAGCCGCTAATTGTGGAATTCTACAGCTTTGTCTTAAAAATTTTATTATGACCGACCCCTTTGGTTTATTTTCCCGGCGGGTAAAATTTTCAACTGGTCAGAAAATCCTACAGATCGAAAACTTCACTGCTGAAAAATTCATCATTATACCGCCCACGGGCTTTGCCCTAAACTTTCCTATCACAAGCACCAATAGTCTAGACAACGACGAGTACTCTACCAGTAAAGCGGGAATGGACGTTAGCGAAACTTTCGCTATCCGGGAGTATATTCCCGGTGACCCGATACGCAGTATCCATTGGAAGCTTAGTGAAAAGTTGGACAAAACCATGGTGCGAGAGTTTGGCTTGCCAATTGGTAGTTCTGTACTACTTGTGTTAGATACCGCACCAGAGGTGGACGTTTCTCCAGCTGGGTGGGACGCCACAGCAGAGTTGTTTTTCTCTGCAAACCTTGCGTTGTTAAACAATGGCATACGCACAACCGTAAGTTGGCAAAGTGCAGAAAATGGCGGTTTTATAAGGCAGGAGCTACGTACGATAGAAGACGCAGCCATGGCAATGCAAGAGTGTCTTTTAACAGTCGAGAAAAATGGAGCGGCTTTTGAGCACCGGTTTAGTTTATATGAGCAAGTTCTTTTAGTTACACCGGGAGATATACCGGAAATAAATGCGCTATAGGAGAGTGAAGTAAATGGAGTTAATTTTCCCAACAATAGAATGGAAGCAAGCAGCGTTAGAGTTCCGCCAGGAACATTTCGACATTGGCGAAACTATAATACACGGCGATGGCGGCCTAGACGATGCAGAAACGTACGAAATCTGGTTGAAAAAAATACAGGCAGACCTAACCCGTAACGACGGTACACTCGTCCCAGCTACACAATTTTTTGCGGTTGTAGAAGGCAAAATAGTAGGTGCAATACAAATCCGCCACAAATTAAACGACTTTCTGCTAAACTACGGCGGGCATATTGGCTATGGAGTTCGCCCAACACAGCGGCGCAAGGGGCACGCCACAAAAATGCTTGCCCTTGCATTAGAAAAATGCCGTGAAATAGGGATTGAAAAAGTTCTGCTTACATGCGATAAAGGCAATATCAGCTCTGCCAAAACCATGACAAATAATGGCGGGGTTTTAGAGAATGAAATTGCCCATGATAATGGAAATATCACGCAACGATACTGGATTATTATAAAGTAAGAGGAATAAAACGTGCTAAAAATTAATGTACCTATATTAGAGAACAAAAAAAATCCCATACACACAATACTACTGGCCGCAGCCCTGTTCATCGGGATTATGGGTGCATTTTTTAGTATGCTTGAAATTTCAACTCTCCCCCCCACCCTTCGCATAACTAACCTACTAAGCAGCTTTAAAGTTTTATTAAACCATTTGTTTACAATAAGCGAGCAGCATCAAGCTTATTTATACGAGCGGTTTCTTGTCCCTGTTTCACCGGAGTATTACCTAATCTATGTTTTTTTTGCTTTAATTTTTATAGCAATTACAGCCGCTTTATACATATTTATAATGCTAAAGCTAAAAAGCAAAATAATGGGCTTTTTCCTGTTTTTTTTGCTAACAAGCCTACAAATTTATTTCGGCGTATTCGCTACACCTATTTGGAATATCATACTATACACAGCCATCGCCTTAGCCTTGCTGCAGAAAGCTAGAATTGTAGCTTTCGCCACAGCATCTGCCGTAGTAGTTGTAATTGTTTTGTTTATTTTCCCAGGCCCAAATGCAAATATTGCCATACTTTCCGAAAACATACGTGACCAATTTGGCCAAATACTGGAACGCCCCATTGCCGCAACCACTCCCCTAACCCACCTAGCCCACACCACACCACAAACCCAAGAAGTTGAAATGCGAGAAGAAGAAGCTGGCATTGGCGACACCCCAGAAGGTGGCCACGAATACTCAATAGACCGTGACGAAAGGTTTGCTGGCTCCCAAATTGGCGCAGCTATAGGGCAACGTTTATGGGTCTTGTGGCTAATTGGCCTAGCGTTTTTAGTTGGATACATTATTTGGTTAGCCAATAAAATCTTTGCCGCATACAAAAAACAAGCAGCATTTAACTCCACAGACAACGCCACCGCCATAGACAGTATGTTTAAGCATCTCACAGAATGGTTAATAGAGTTCGGCATCAACCCACAAAATCACGCATATGCGGAATATGTGAACCAATTGGGGCCTATACTGCCGACGGAATATGCCGAAAGCTACCCACAAATCGTAGAGTTATGGCAGGAGACAATTTACAGCAACCACACAATGACAGAAGAAGACAAAAACCAAATGCGCCTATATTTAAATGAAATAAAAACCACCCTTACAAAACCACTTAACCCCTTAGCACGGGCAAAGGTTAAAGCAAAATTATTTCTGAGAACAAACCGGGAGGTACAAGATGCAGAAGCATAAAAGACACATATTCCACTGTATAACCATATTCTCATTACTAATTTTATTATCCATATCTGGCTGCCGCCAAAGAATAATCGACGTTATAACCGAGCCGGAAGTTGAATACACACCGCCCGAGAACGTCACACCGCCACCGCAAATCCCAGACCCTCCCCCTGAGCCGCAACAACCGGAATCTCCAACCGAAAACACAGTAGAACCAGACCCGGAACCACAAGAACCCGACCAGCCTGAACTACCCGAGCAAGAAGACCCACCACCTCCTCCTGAACCGCCGGAAAGTGAAAGCATTCCTGAAGTCCCCATAACCCCAATAATAGAGCCTCTAGCCCATGACCCGATACAAACCCCCGTATACGACACTCCAACCGGCACAGCCCCAGAGGGCTACCAAGTCCCACCCATTCTAGTAGAAGAAGTTGAAGGCACCCCATATGTAACAATAGAAGACCCATCCCCCGAAGCCGCAGGCGACACTACACTAGACGCAGACGGCGAAGGCACTCTAGGCCTGCTCCTAGACCATCACGTTGGTATTCTAAACCGTGGTCTAGGCTCTTTGTTCGAGTGCCAGCGGCTATATGTATATTTCGAACATTTAGCAGACTTCCACACAGTCAACCGCTCATCTGCGGAGCATTCTCTTATAATAGACTCCGGTGGTTTTAACGCCGCCGCTCGTCGCGGTAACGACTCCCTAGTCGTAGACGAAGCCTGGGTGCAAAGGCAAAACCCGGCCGTTATCATCCGCACAGTAAGTTCCGGCATTTTGGGCAGTAATGTTATAGACATAAGCCACGCTGCGGTTCTACGCAATGAAGTTCTGGAACGTCCCGGGTTCGAAAATGTTAACGCAATAATACACAGGCGGGTTCTACTTCTTTCGAATGAATTGCTCCAGTCATATGAAGGCCGTCTTATTGCCAAGCTTCATATTGCCCACACTATGTACCCTACGTTGTTTGGCGATGTTAACCTTACGGAGCTATACACAGAAATTGCTGCCGCAGGTGGCAGAGATTATACAAGAGGGATATTTGCATTCCCAAATTAATGCGGAGGAACTACATGAATGCAGAAAAGGTCATAAAAAAGAAGAGACGAGTTTTGAAGACAACCACAATAATTTTCATTCCACTAGGCGTTTTAGTAGCTACCCTCGTCATATTTTGGCACGCCAGCGGCAGACCATCTTTAGGCAGAAAAGAAGGTATTGCGCCGCCAATTACTATAGACACATCTGGCTTTTCGGGCTTTGCGGCAGATGCTTTGTACATGGTGCAAACAATAGAGCAAACTCATCCCATTTTCATAGTCGAAAGATGGTTACCCTACAACTATGAAATTGAACGTGACAGGTTTCTACAATACGCCAATAACCCACATATCACAAAAACAGAGTTTGCTTTCGCTGCACAAAGATACATCACCATGCTAAGAGACGGCCATATGAGCGGTATGGTGCTTGTAGAATATGAAAACCAGCTTACAAGATTGGTGGGAGGCCGTACCTTAGGCGGCACAATTGATGTACCTTGGGTTGCACAAGATGGGCAACTGCTCTGGCTAGGTGACAATTACATTATCTCTGATACATTTGTAGTAGACATTGGCGGAGTACCCGCATCGCAAATTCTAGCTACAATTGACACATACTTTTATGCCGAAAACGAAGCTGATCGAAATAACAACCATACAACGTTTTCCCGCTCTGGCGACATTATTCAAAGAGCAGGCGGGGATATTTCCGACAGATGGGTGAGAATTACATTACAAAACGATAATGACATTACTAACATATTTGCTGAATTATCCTTTGAAACCGTAAGCAGAAACGAACATGACTTTATTATACGCCATGAAATGCTCGAAGATATTTTCTTTATTGATTTACGCATCTTTATAGATGGCGACCATATTTCGGAAGTAGTAACGGCTATTGAAGAAGCTGTGACAAACGGTACACATAAATTTATTGTGGATTTACGGGGTAATGGCGGCGGAAATTCTATGGCTGGGCAAAGGCTGTTGGAGGCTATGGGGTTAACCGTGCCACGTTTTGGTGCTGTTCACCGTATAAGCACGTTACCAATAGAGCAACATAGCTTATGGCATTTTCGTTTATTACGTCGGTTGGGTTTTAGTTACTCGAGAACTGCTCCTTCCATTAGTGGCATTAGCAACCCTAATAATGTGTTTATATCTGTACTAACAGATGTAGATACGTTCAGCTCTGCTAATATGATGGGTGTATGGGTTCAAGATGGCGGTTTTGGGAATGTTATAGGCAGTGCAAGCCGCCAAGCACCTACCAATTTTGGCGATGTATTATGGTATACTCTACCCTACTCCGGAATTTATACTCTTGTTTCATTTGTACAATGGCTCCGTCCGGACGAAAATGCAAACCCGTTCACACTTCAACCGGATATTGTGGTGGACCCTGCCTATGCTCTTGAAGTTGCTATCCAATACTTAAGAAAATAATATTGATGAGCTAGGACAAAGCGCATTTCGTGGCCTCCAGAGCACTTTCCTAGAATACAAAAAAATAGACATTTGCTAAATGTCTATTTTTTTTATACCATTTTGCATCAATTTGTCTTTTATTATCTATTCAACTTAACAAATCGACAATTAAAATGCAAATACAAAAGCAACATCGTGTACTAACATAACTCATAGAAATAACAAAATTATCTGAAAGGGATGGTAGCAAATGCAAAGAATGAAACGTTTTTTAGCAATGCTTCTTGTTTTGTCCATGGTTGTTGGGCTAACAACCGTACCGGGCGCAGCAAGGACTATCGCAGAGCTCGAAAATCTTGACTACTTACTCGGTAGTGAAGATTATGTACATTCTGAAAATATAGTCGAATCGGCTATACCTTCAGAATACGGGAATTTTGTTGCAAATCAAGAAATTTCGGAGCAAAACTTAGCCCAAGTCTCCGGTAGTAGTAATTTGCTTGCGAATGGGGATTTTGCAAACGCTAATTTCGATCTTGGGCCAACTTATGACCCAAACAGAGTAAGCCTCTGGTATGTTGACGGATGGTATCCTGAATGGGGTGGGTATGTTGTACCCAACTCCGGTTTAAGCGGAGGGAACACTTCGGCAAATATGGCCACTGTTTCCGGGCACAATGGTGTTGTAAGCCCCGCAATAACCATTAGCGAACCCGGCACATATCGTTTGAGTGCTTGGGGCAGGTCTTCATCCTACAGCCCAGCATGGCTGCTTCTTACCAATAGGCTGGGCTCAGGTAGAAATGAAGCCTATCGTCACTGGTTTTGGCAAGACAATGAGCCTGTTTATTGGGCCGGATTAGCCGCTACAGAAGGATTTTCTGTAACACCTTCTATTGTATCGTTTAGCGATGAAGATGAATGGGTATACAAATCTACTACTTTCTATCTAAGCGAACGGACACTTGAGTTATTCGAAAATCAATTTAGAGTAGCCATACATGTATGGGGCGGTGATATTAACATAACCGGCATTACTCTAACAAAAGTTGAAGATAATGGAGCTGTTGACAGAACTGCTTTGAGTGCAGCAATTACTGCAGCACAAGGCCGTACAGAAGCCAATTACACACCCGCAAGCTGGGGAATATTGGCAAGCGCACTGTCTAATGCAATAACTGTATACGGCCAGGCCAATGCATCTCAAACAGATGTATCCAACGCTGCAAATGCATTACAAAGTGCAATAAACGGCTTGGTACCGGTTGCCATTAACCTACTTACAAACGGAAATTTCTCAAATGGAATGACCGGATGGACAGGCTATTGGGGCGGCAGTGCTGTACCAAATGATGCTCCACTTGTAACAGGTGCAGACTATATGGCTACTCTAGGCGGATGGAATGGTGTTGTCAGTAACACGATAGCTATTACTGAGCCCGGTACGTACCGCTTAAGTGCTTGGGGACGTTCCACAAACGAAAATCAAGCACGGGTTCTTCTTACCCATGAAACGGGTCAAGGAAGAAACGATGCATATAGAGGCTATCAGTTTTTTGGTAATGACGGCCAACCTCATTACTGGGTAGGTGCTGGTGCCGCAGTTACAAATAATTTTGGCCTGCATCCTTCTATCATATCATTTGCTGGTGATAACGACTGGACGCACAGGTCTGTTACATTTGAAATTACAGACCGAATTATTGAAGTATTTAACGGCCAATTTAGAGTGGCGTTTCATGCATGGGGCAATGATATTTTTGTAACCGATATTACCTTAACAAGAGTTGAAAACGGTGGCCAAGCCGTTGACAAAACTGCCCTAGGTTTAGCAATTACTGCAGCGCAAGCGCGTGTAGAAGCTAACTACACAACAACAAGCTGGGCTACATTAGCTAGTGCACTTTCTTCTGCAATATTTATATATGAAGATAGTACTGCAACACAGCAAGCAGTATACGATGCAACCACATCATTACAAAACGCAATAAATGGTTTGCTTCCAATTGGCGGCGGCCAAAATCAGGGAGCGCTTACAGGCACCCCGTTTGGCAACAGACCCAACCCGCATTACGCCTTTGACGGCGAGGTAGATACCCGTTTCGTATTTACCCGTGTAGAACCATTGCCACCATATGGTAGTGGTTACGATGCCGGTTATTATCTAGGCTATGTAGGTCTTGATTTGGGTATAGGCAACTATGCCCGCTTAACCAATGCAAGAGTTTTACCAGGAAGAACTTATGTTGGCTGGGCAACAGGGCACTCATCTGGCCGCATATATGGCTCTGTAGATGGTACCACATGGTTGCACCTAGGCAATATAGGCGGTGCATCCGACCATCCAGACTGGCAATATTTAGAGGGCGATGCACAAAATATTGCTAACCGCAACCAACTTTTCAGATATTTTAGAATGGTGGGTGCCCGTTGGTGGAACTCAAACATTTCAGAACTAGAGTTTTTGGGCTATATACCACAACCATGTATAGACTGCGGATATTATCCATGCGACTGTCCGGAACCTCCAACACCATGTCTGGATTGCGGAGCATATCCATGCATATGCACATGCGTAACAGACTTACCGCCAGGTACCTTCGGAAATGAAATTTTCCGTGAAGATTTTGAAGGTGGTTTAGGCGCATTTGGTTTTGGTGCACCTTGGGCTACACAGCCTTCCCTACAAAATGACCCTGTTCAAGGCAATTTCCTTAGGTTCTATGCAAACGATGGAGCTGCTGCTGCCTATGCACATGGCTATACGCCAAGAATAGACGAGTTATATATTCTTAGCATTACCTTTAGAACAAACACCGCAAGCGGAAACAGGGCAATTGGTGTAGGTAGTGCAAACACATGGATGGAATGGTACACAGACCCTAGTGCCGCCAGCACATGGGAAGCAATACAAATGCCAATATCCGACGAATGGGTAACAGCATATATGGTTTTCCAAGGCAGAGCACTTAGTGGCGGACCTTTGGCTGTTCTTCTTGACAGGCACTATAGAAACTTGGGGCACGGCATTTGGGATATTGCTTTAATTACAATTCATGAATTTGACTTTGCGGCAGCAGATAAAGCCGCTTTGGCCATAGCAATCGCTGCAGCAGAAGTCATAACAGACCAAGAGCTGTATACACCAGCAACTTGGGTGCCTTTCCAAACTGCACTAAATACAGCGAGGGCAATATACAATAACCCACTTGCGGAGCAAAGTACGGTAGATAGCGCAACAACAGCACTGCAGACCGCATACAACGCCCTGGCCTTACGAACTGTAGATGCTTTCAGGGCTATGCTGGGTAACCTCATAACAGAGGCACAAGGCCTTAACCAAGGCGACTACACCCCTGCAACATGGGCTATCCTAACAAATGCGCTTTCAGATGCACAAGCAGTGTATACAGATGTTACTGCAGATATCCCAGCGATACGTGCAGAACTTGCCGCATTGCAAGCGGCGATAGATGGACTGGTACCGCAGCAAGCTGCTGTGCTACTGCCAAATGGCGACTTTAGCCTTGGTACTGTAGGCTGGTATCCAGGCTGGATGCTTAACCGTCAAGCAAATACTGGGCAAAACGCACTAAACACATCTGACTACATGTCAAGGTTAAGTCTTGGTTGGCATCGTGTACGCAGCGATGTAATAATCATTAACGAACCAGGGTGGTACCGCCTAAGTGCATGGGGCATGGCTCCAGGAACCAGCTCAAATATACACTTATTCCTAACTTATGAAGCTCACAACGGCGCACCGGAAAATGATAGAGACTGGCGTTGGGAGTTCCCTTGGGAAGTTCCTAACATGGGCGGCCCAGATGGTACAAGAGTTCTGCCATCCGTTGTAGATTTCTCTGGCATAGATGAGTGGACCCAATTGGGAACCGCATTCGAAATTACCCAAGCACTTATTGACGCACACAATGGCAGGTTTAGAGTAGTTTTCCGCACAGAGGGCAATACCGGGCCACTATATATAACCGGAATTAACCTTGTACAAGTTTGCGAAGACTGCACAATGGAACCATGCATATGCGGCGAAGTATTTAATAGAGATGCTCTTGCTTTAGCAATAGCCGCCGCAGAAGCTATAACAGAAGAATTCTTATTTACACCAGTAACCTGGGCTCCATTCCAAGTGGCATTAAATACAGCAAGGGCAACCTATGCTAATCAATTCGTTCTTCAAAACGCAATAGACAGTGCAACTGCTGCATTAGAAAACGCAATGTATAACTTGGAAGCAAGAACTGTTACGGACTTAAAGGCCCTTCTTGCTATTTTAGTAGCAGAAGCAGAAACACGTATTCAAGCCAACTATAGGCCAGGAACGTGGATACCATTTGCGAATGCACTTTCTGCAGCGCAAGATGTAATGATAAATACCGCCGCTACAGAAGTTATGGTAATTAATGCCTATATGGCACTTGAGGCCGGAATGGCGCAGCTAGTACTAATGCCACCAGAACTATCTGTTGGCCAAAACCTTTTCGATGACGGTTTTTCACGGCATACAACACCATCTGTAGCCGGATGGGCCGATAACTGGCGTGTATCTTCAATT
>Ga0123355_10005658_pt1 | contig 18349 bp, 18 predicted proteins | sample TergutEmb28metaG_3_FD_89872 | JGI IMG/M metagenome (GOLD analysis project Ga0123355, IMG submission 89872) | Embiratermes neotenicus P1 segment gut microbial communities from Petit-Saut dam, French Guiana - Emb289 P1 | ecosystem: Host-associated > Arthropoda: Insects > Digestive system > Gut ... | reverse complement strand
AGGAGGTTGATAGGCTTCAGGTGTAAGTGTGGCGACATACTTAGCTGAGAAGTACTAATTGGTCGAGGTCTTACTTTCATTATGTGATTTTGATTTACGCTATCCAGCATTCAGGGTTGCCTGAACGGTACACTTTGAAAATGGAATATTTATACATACATAAGAGTCTTTTGTATGTTGGTAACTATGGCGAGGAGGGTACACCCGATCCCATTCCGAACTCGGAAGTTAAGCTCCTCAGCGCCGATGGTACTACACTGTAGTGGTGTGGGAGAGTAGGACGTTGCCAACATACAGAAGACTTTTGCAATTTTCACACCTGATGGCAATCTAGCGGCGCTTCAAAAATCTCGCCTAAATTAGTGCTTCGAAGCCGTTATCACAACAAGATGTGGTATTATAACTACTAATATTGGTGATAGGAGTTGAGATGGAACAGTTCTATATCTTGTTTGGTAGTCGCACTGCTGCCGAGACCCTTCTTTTTATTGCAGCATATGAAACTGGTTATGCGTCACGCATAGCTGAAACTTTCGGCAATTCTCTGAATGGAGTCCAGCGCCAGCTATTGAAGTTTGAAACAAATGGAATTTTTGTTAGTCGAACAGTGGGCAGAACGCGGGTGTTCGAGTTCAATCCTCGCAGCCCCCTTGCGAAGAGCCTAAAAGAGTTCCTGCTAGAACAAATGGATTGTCTTCCTCGCGATGTGTATAAGCAGTATTTTTGCCAAAGGCAACGCCCCAGACGAACAGGAAAGGGGCTGTAGAGCATGAAAATTGACAACAAGATGTCTTTGGAGGATTTAGCAAGTGTTGTGAGCACTGCACTAGAAAATGCGGGCGTTGATGCCGTGCTTACAGGTGGCGGTGCAGTTTCGATATATAGTAACAATGAGTATCAAAGTTATGATTTGGACTTCATTACGACAAGAAATATAAGTGAGGTCACTGAAGCCCTGCAGCCACTGGGATTTGTGAGAAATGTTGGAGATAGGTATTTTACTCACTCTGCAACTGAATTTGCTATTGAGTTTCCGACGGGTCCGCTATCGTTTGGTGAAACAATTGTTCCGCTAGATGAGACCAGCATCTTGAAAGTTCCACTAGGGATCATCCGTATAGTCACGCCGACACAAATAATTATGGATCGGATGGCAGCCTATATTCACTGGAATGACAATCAGTCACGTGAACAGGCAATATCAGTCGTCCAGAGTAATGAGATTGACTGGAAACTACTTTATGAGTGGGCAGAAAAAGAGGGAGCAAGTCTCTCTATTATTGATAGGTTGAAAGAGCTGGGCTAATAGATTTCGTTTTTGTTTTGCCGCTATCTCGTTCACCAGAGTGCAAAAATGCTTAGTAGTGCAGACTCAGCCTAGCGCTGGGTTTTTCAATTTGTGACATTGATAGAATATTGGCTGATTAAGAGGATTGAAGTCTACCGTAAGCAGGGAATGCTCTCCAGCTTTTTACTTTGGTTTATCAAGGGTCAGGTTGACCCCTTCAGATTCGGCATGCTCCTGTAGTCGCGCTCGCAAAATTTTGTTTCGGGTTTTGAGGTCTACTGTTGACTGTGCCTCCATAATGGCACTTTCGAGGTTTTCGACAGACAGTAGCGCAGCTGCTAGGCAGAAGTAGCTTTTGTTTCGTCCACTATCATGGTTTTGCAGCATATCTTGCAGAAGTTCAATGCATTTCTCTTGGTTAGAGATGAAGCTATCGAATCCCTGCTCTTGTATTACTTTGTGATTTTCTAAGATTCGTTTATGGGTGACAAATGAATCCTTTTCTACCTTTTGCTTATCGTTGTATTTTTCACAGGGGTAGTCAGGGCATTGAGAGCACACTTCCAGTCCACGCTTATTAAGGCAGCAAGATAAGATTCCGCAGGGAGGGTGAACTGCATCAAAGCCAGCCCCACCACAGCCAGGACATCGTGATGGCCCGTTGGTGTAATAGCGAGGACATAAGCCGCAGTCTATTCCGCAGCAGCCAATGGTAGGATGCTTTTTCTCAACATGTTCATGTGTTGACATAAAAATTCACCTCTCAATGCGATAAGGATGATTGCGTGGTGACGTACTAATCTGATGTTGGGGCGTCTACCTTCCAGCGCTTCAGCGTGGCAAGGTGCTCTTTGAGAACAGTGCGGGCTTCGTCTTCTGTGTAGTTGGTTCCTTGCTCTGCGTTCCAATGCTCTAGGTAGTTAAGATTAACTTCAATCATCTCATCCATACTGGGATTGCTGGTAAAGTTTCCGTCCTTGTAGCAGTACAAGCAATAATCAGGGCTGAGACCATCATTTGTCTCTGTGCCGAAATCTGCAAAGGTGCGCATGTGCATGGCGCAACTTTGGCAGACGATATTGGCTTCTGTAGCACCCAGCAATTCGTTAATAGACACATTGAACATACTTGACATCAACTTAAGAGTATCGACGCTGGGCGTAGTTCCCCCTGTTTCCCAGCGAGAAACTGCCTGACGGGTCACGAACAATTTTTCTGCTAGTTCGTCTTGAGTCATGTCAAGGTTTTTGCGAAATTGTGCGAGGGCTGCACTGGTCTCCATGAATACCATCCTTAGCTACAGTAACGACAGGAGCTACCAGAATAACAGGACTATTTTGTGCTAGCCAGCAACTAGCAGTTGCTATAATCAAAACAACGATGAAGAGGCATAGAGCGTGCTGAACACAACAATTAGCTTTCAGGGCAATTGCGATGAGGTCCTTGCATTGCTTGCGACTCTGTGATGGCTAAACTAGCCATACACTCTCTTCAATCTCAATCGCCTAAGACACAGGCGCATACACTTAAGAGGGAAGTACAGAGCAGCATTAAAGCTAGTAGCTTCCAGATAGTCTTCATCAAGACTCCTCAAATTTAGTCCATACTTACTGTAGTCACTATAGCCTAGCAGAGCACTATGAGCCTTAACCTGTTAACCTAGGTTTATGAAGTAAATAATTCGATGGTAAGCTGTTTTAAAATTGCGATGCTGACAGATAGGGTATTTGCAGGGCAGATGAACGCGCCCTAAATTTAGCTGCTAGTGTAGACTAAAAGCCTCAGATTAATCGCAAAGTGACAGATAAGCTCTATCTCAATTTGCAAGGAATAGAGAGCCCTATGTCTAAGCAAGGTAAAAAAGTCCTCTTGATGTATCCACCTGGTCCTCTTTACCAGCGTGGCGAAGACCGCTGCAAAAGCAATATCGAGGCTTCATCAGCATCTTCAGCACGCTCTTGCAATGACCTAGGATATGCTGCAGCAGTTTTGCGCAAAGCAGGCTATGAGCCGCGCATCCGTGACTATCAAACGGCAGCTTATGATCAAGCTCGCAGCTTAAGCGATATCTATAACTACCAGCCAGATCTGATAATGATAAGCGTTGTTGATGCAAGCATTGTAGATGACCTAGCATTTATCCAGAAAATCAAAGACAGACTTCAGGATAGTTCTTCAGTTGATGGACACGCTCCGCCCAAAGATGCCGTGTACAAGGCACCTGTTATTGTCCTCAAGGGTGCCCTGTTCTTTAATGCGCCTGACTCTCTATTCGAGCAGTTTGACTTCAGCGCAGAATTGGCGGAGAGGTTGACCAATCTATTGCACACATTGCCAATCATGCCTTCGGCAGGCTGGATAGTGCAAAGCCAATTCCTGGCATTTTGTACAAAGACGCAGACGGTGTGTTTCATAAGACCTTCTTTACGTCATCTCACGTTAACTTAGATGATGTACCGTTTCCTGCTCGTGACTTGATGGATCTTTCACTGTATGCGCGCCCTGATACAGGTGAGCCTATGGCAACAATTCAAACCTCACGAGGGTGCTATGGTACCTGCAACCTGTGCAAAACACCTAAAATCGCAGGTGTAAAAGTGATTTTCAGAAAGCCTGAAAGTGTGTTTGCAGAAATTGAAGAATGCTACCACGTGTACGGTATTAAAGCTTTCTTTTTTCGGGCTGATACTTTTACTTCTAATGAGCAATGGATTCATAAGTTATGCGACCTGATTATTGCCTCAAATCTGGCAGGCAAAATTTCGTTTGCTGCAAACTCGCGCGTGAAGCCTCTGCAAAAAGCTACCCTACAGCGAATGAAAGAGGCAGGTTGTTTTGTCATTGCCTTTGGCTATGATTCGGGCAGTGATGAGACGCTTCTAAAAATCCGCAAAGGTGCTGAGACTATCGATAATCTGCGTGCAGCAAATTGGGCGCGGCAGGTCGGGTTACCTGTCTACGGCTTTTTTGTTGTTGGCTATCCCTGGGAGACAAAAATGCTGCTTGCGCAGACACGAAAACACATCTTCAAGCTCAACCCAGATTATTTGGAAATCCATATAGCACTGCCTTATTGGGGGACTCAGCTACAAGTGCTACATAACCAGTCAGGCACACTGGAAGACTATGTCGTAAACCAGCCTGTATTTATGGACAATCTCGAAAGCAGCATCACAGGTGTGCGAAATATCACCATTGACCAGCTGCGGAATTATCGCAAATACACTCTACTCGCTTTTTATCTGCGTCCAAAATATCTTTACACACGACTTGTTCCAACAATCAAAAATCCGCGTGCCACGCTGTCTTATATTCGCTATGGCTGGAAACTTATCTCCAATCTACTTACAGGAAAATGAGTACCGACGAAAGCACGAAAGCCTCTCGACACAATTTAACGTACTGCACCAAATATGAAAATCTTTTCGATAATGAAACTTCCTAAAACCTCTCACCTTCAGAGCTCTAGGAGGCTTCTATTGTTAGTGGCTACCAAAATAAGAAGAGCGCATCAGACAAGAAATGCCCAATGCGCTCAAGCCATAGTCTGCTAAAGAATCTTGCTGTACTTTAACTTGCTGTATCTACTTCACTTCTGTCTTCTCTGTCACTTTCGCCTCTTTCCCCTCCTTTGAAGAGGAGGTGCTAGGTATGGCCACTTCTTCTGAAGGGTCTGACGTTGCCGCTTCTGCGGGATCTGCTGTCATTCCTCCGTCTGCAGTCTCATATCGCATGCCCCATCCTGTAAATATCGCAACAGCCATGACGACGAAGAGGATTATGGGGTAGAAGGTAACAGCCGCCAGTGCAAAGGGACTTAAGGGTTCAAGGAAGTCAAAACTTGGTATCAGGCCAGTTATTGTGCCCAGAACAACAAAGATGAACAAACTGGTGAATGGGAACACGATTGGCAATGAGCAGACCATGCTGTCTATAATGTTTGCCCGCCTGTAGGGATGTATTCCCTTAGGTCGGGCCAGTTCGTCGGACAGCGGTCCATAGATGATGAGGGCAGGACCATTGGCTGACCCAATGAACAGTGAAGTAACCATAACGCCAATAGAGTTGATCCACTCGACACCCTTTGTTGTCCGCGCCATTTTGCTATTCGCAAGCTTGTAAAGTATGCGATCTAGCAGGCCGCTTTCTCGCATCACGCCCATTATTCCAAATATTCCAATTAGGTAGACAACAATACCGGTTTTTGCGGTAATGCCTGCAATCAAGAAGCCTTCCGCTACACCTTCGTTTACGACAAGAATATCAGCAGGACTGAGTGCTCCAGAAATCAGCCCTACAGCAACTCCAACAACAGTACCAACGGTAATCGCAACAAAAATATTTCGTTTGATTGCTGCTACAACTAGCAGAACAACTACGGGGACAAGCATTATTAAGCCACTTGGATTAGAGAATTCGGCCAGAACTTCTGCACCTGCTACTTGCCCAGACGTGCCAAATCCGCCGCCAAAAATAAGGTAGAGTACTGCAGCGACTAAAGCTGCTATGCCGGCGTACTTAAAGCGGGAGGCAACTACGCCTGGTATATCTGCGCCCTCGCCGCTGGACTTGAACCTTTGGGTAGTAGAAGATACGATAGTCGTGTCAGAGATTGGGCTTAGATGATCTCCAAAAATAGCACCTGAAAGAATGGCACCTGCAAGAAAAATTGGGTCCGCACCCAACAGTACACCAGCTGGATAGAATATGGGGAATCCGGAAAATACAGTACCGAGAGACGTTCCCGTTGCCATTGATATTACACAGCACGCTATGAAAACGAAGGCTACAAAAAGGCCACCCGTCATACTTATTTCGCTACCTAGCCACACAAACCCTTCTGCAACACCAGCACGAGCCATCATTTGTGTAAAGATGCCAACAACAAGGATAATTAGGATGAGTATGGCGCATATATCAGACGCCATGCCCTTAACGACACCTTTCCAGTATTCGTTCATATCCTTCGAAAAAACACTGCCAACAATCAGACCAACAAAACAGGCCATGGCAAGATTGACTAGAGAAAATGTGCCTAAAACAACAAAGAACAGAATACTGCCTGCAGCGGCAATCAGCAGAGGCATCAGTGCAAACAAATAGCTCCCCCTAAACTGCACTGGATAATCGTCGTAATTCTTTCTCTCCATTTGATTCCCCCTTCTTTTGTGGTTTGCACTGTTTTAGTGCTTAGCAATTTAAGTCATTATTGCGCGTATTCCATCGAGGAATCGGTCAGCCTCCTCCAATGTGTTGTAGGGAGCAAGTCCAGCACGGATAAAGCTACCGCTATTTGCCAGACCTAGCTTTTCGGCTAGGGTTAGGGCGTAGAAATGTCCTTCAGCTATAAACACCCCGTGCTCTTCACACATGCGTATACAGAAATCACGCGGAGTTATACCTTCAACTCGAAAAGCGATTGTTGGAGTTTTGGGGACATCGTCAGACGCCTGGTAGAGTGTTACTCCATCCATTTCTTGCATTTCATCTCTGATGTAGTCTGCCAGTGAATTCTCATAGTCTTCTATGGCTTCGTAGCCACTTATGATTTGTTCTTGAAGTGTAGGCCCTTCTCCGAATGAGGCAATAAATTTAATGGCTTCGGATATGCTGGGTATACCTTCATGATTTTGGGTACCAATTTCTAGGCGATCGGGGATGTCATCTGGCGCAGGGGCCACCTTATAAACTTCAAGGCGCTCAAACAGATCTTTGCAGATTATCGCCATTCCTACATGTGCTGCAAAAAATTTATATGCAGAGGAGAACAGCATGTCAATACCTAAATCCTGAACATCCACATACATGTGAGGAATGCCGTGAACTGCGTCAACTGCAAGTAGGGCACCAACTTTTTTGGCTTGCTCAGAAACAAATTTGACGTCTGTAATCGTTCCGATGCAGTTAGACGCTGAACCAACGGCAATCAGTTTAGTCTTTGGCGAAATCAATTCAGGCAACACATCGAGATCAAGCGTCAGTGTCTCTGTGTTAAAGGGCACATACTTAATGGTGACCCCCTTGTCTTCAGCGGCTGTGCGCCAAGAATCTACGTTAGAGTGATGTTCGAGTTCTGTGAGGATTATTTCATCACCCTCTTTCCATTCTCTGGCAAGAGCGCGACTGGTGTGAAACATCATAGAGGTGGCGTTTGGACCAAATGCAACATCATGATTTGGTGCATTAAACAGCACTTTAATATCTTCGCGAGCCTTGGTCATAAGAGCTTCTGTTTCGTAGCTTGTGGGGAAATTCCCATGAAGATTTGCGCCACCTCGGGTCATGTAGCCACATACTGCCTCGATGGAGCTATCTAAGAATTGGGTTCCGCCTGGACCATCGAAATACACCACCTGCTTCCCGTTATGGGTTCTTTTTAGGGCAGGGAATCGTTTGCGGACACGGTCGATTGGAAAATTGGGCATAGACATCCCTCTCTTTTCGGCGTACCTGGCGTTTGAATGACAGGAATAGTAGCCCAAAGCATGCATACATTTGCAGAGGGATGAACAAATTCTTCGCTATTTGGCACAAATTGCTTCGGTAAACGGACAGAAGGTTTTTGGGTGGGGAAATTACATCCTACCTAATAGGTGGCTGGGGAAAGAGTTGCCCAAAGCTTATGAAGTGTCGCAGAAAAATTAATACCACTATAAGGACAACGGCTCCAGCAAAGACTTGACCGCCAATGCGAACGAGTTTCGATGAGTCTTTGTAGCGCAAGTATATCCAGCCAATTATCGTATTCTGAAGTGCAGCAGCAATTGCAAAAATGACGGTACTAGCGACAATCCCTTCAGTGCTTAGAAGAAAATCACCTGCAAGTGATAAAAGCCAGGGAGCAAGCCAAAGCACATAGCCTCTGGCAAAGATGGCGTACGCTTTAATGAAGCCCATGATGGGTAATGACAATAAAAATATAGATACTAAGATAGTGTAGCTAGCTCGCGTTAGCTTTGTACCTAGTGGGTTAGTCCTGAACCTTTTTCTCATTGCACCCGCCCTCTTGTGTGAATGAAAGTGCCCTCTGCTTAATAGTTTAGCAGCCTCGACTCCTGGAGCCTAATCCCATCTTTCGCAGAGCTCCTTAATTCGCACTATGTTAAACTCAAGCGTAATCATGCGAAACTTAGTGAAATGTCGCCTTAAAGGGCAAAATGAAAGTGATGAGGGAAATAATGGATTTTGCATTTGTTAAGTTCGAGGTGTTTCTACCAGAGCAATCTATGGAAGAGATCAGAAATGCATTGAATGAAATTGGGGCACTAACAGTGGGAAACTATGACCACGTAATCTCCTACTATCCAGTTACGGGTTCTTGGAGACCAATGGAGGGGTCAAATCCCTTCGATGGCTCTGTAGGGGAGATATGTACTGGATCAGAGTACAAATTAGAGTTTAGGTGTCCATATGAAAAGGCGGTAGAAGCAAAGAGAATTATCGAAGACATCCATCCCTACGAAGAGCCCATTATCAACATCATGCCTCTACTGTACATGAGAGGATAATCGTGCTGTACTTCCTTGTGGCATTGTTTGCTTCAGCACTGGGGTCAGTAACGGGCATTGGTGGCGGCCTCATTATTAGACCCGCACTGACAACGATGGGTTTTGATGTTGGTCTTGCGACCTTTACTTCAGCAGCCTCTGTTTTCGTCATGTCGTGTTTTAGCATAGTAACAAGACGAGTATGGAGGACAGATATCAAGCTAGGCAGCCTCGGTCTTTTAGCTGCAGGCAGCATCGCGGGTGCATTTGTGGGTGCCTATATCCTGTCTTTTTTGAGATCTGTAACTGTTGGCATCCTGTTCATAATATTCCTGACAGTCATCGGAGCTTTGCTTGTTGCGAAAAAGCGCTTTACAGCTCGCAGCATCTCTAGCCCACTGTTAAAAATTGGGATTGGACTTGTGGTTGGCGTTACTGCGGGACTCTTTGGCATTGGCGGGGGGCTTATGTTAATGATTGCCTTGATGTACCTATTTGGCTCGAAGCCAAAAGAGGCTGTCGTGCAAAGCCTGTTCGTTGCAATGCTTGCATCAGCTGCATCATTGGTTCAGTATGTCATTAATGGATTTGCTGACTTTTCACTGCTTGTATATGTGTTACCGGGAAGCATTTTGGGCGGCCTCTTTGGTCTTTTCATGTCGAAGCGCATGCAGGAAAATACGGTCATCATGCTGTTATTGATGATAGTTGCTGCTGGAATAGTCAGCCAAATCTTCTTTGTTGTGACTTATTAGTGTGGCTCACTTAATAGAGCGAAATTGGCGACTATCTTTTTAGCAGATATTACTAAGTCAACTGTTCCACTGTTAGATGATATTATTGTGGCATGAAAATTAACAAAATTGCTCGCTTATTTATCTTTATCGTAAGCACAGTTAATGCATTGGCAGGGCTAGTGTGTGGGATTCTGCTCATTGTGGCTCCAGATGGTAGGCTCATGGCGGCGGGCGAATTACTGCCGGTTATTGCTGCGCTTCCGCTGGCGCACATCTTTTTTCAGGACCTGCGCTGGATAGGCATTGCGATGCTGATTGTGCTATGGATTCCTAATGAGCTATCAACCATTGCCTTATGGCTCAAGCATAAGCTTCAATACACGGTCGTTGTTATAGCCAATGCAGCAATGATGCTATGGTGTACTTTTCAGTTCATATTTATGTTCAATTGGTTGGCAGTGGCCTACTTCGTACTGGGCATGCTCATGATAGTTGCTGCAGTCTATCTCTCGAGACGTACTGACACTGATTTGTCCGAAAACAATCAGTTCATCCCTTAAATCCATCCCTTAAGCCTAAAGAAGGATATCAGCGAAGGAACACCTACTTGAGCAGTGTCTCCAGTGATGCGATTTTTACGCAGAGCACAAAGAGCTTGCTGGCATCCTCCAATTCTTCAATTAAAGGGTAAGTTGGGGCAAGTCTAATGTTGGAGTCTTCTGCATCATTGCCGTAAGGGTAGGTAGCTCCTGCGCCTGTTAGCATCATGCCTGCATCCTTTGCTAGGCTGACTACACGTTTTGCAGTGTTGGGTAAACCTATAAATGAGATGAAGTATCCACCTTTTGGTTGTGTCCATTCACCAATATCCAGGCCATTAAGACCCTTATCAAGCACGCGCAATACCGTTTCAAATTTTGGTGCGACGATGTCTGCGTGCTTCTGCATGTGCGCGCGCACTCCATCCAAATCGCGAAGAAAGAGTGCATGGCGCAGCTGATTCAGCTTATCGGGTCCGATGGTTTGAAGTGATAGGCGACCACGAATTTCCGCAAGGTTATCAGGTGAAGAAGCAAGCGCTGAGATGCCTGAACCTGCAAAGGTTATCTTTGAAGTCGAGGCAAACATATACCAAAGATTCTCATTATCAGCCTCACTGCATGCCGCCTTTAAGTTAAGTAGAGATTCTCCCGGCTGTTCAAAGTCATGTACGGCATAAGCGTTGTCCCAGTAGATGCGAAAATCTTTTGCAGCTGGAGACAGAGCAGCAAATCGTCTTATGACATCATCAGAGTAGGTTGTGCCTGTTGGATTAGAGTATTTTGGCACACACCAGATGCCCTTTACGGACGCATCCGCATTCACGTAGTCTTCGACTATATTCATGTCGGGACCATCTGCTGTAAGTGGCACAGGAATCATTTCAATACCAAAGTATTCTGTTAGAGCAAAATGGCGGTCATAGCCTGGTACGGGACACAGGAATTTAACAGGCTCCCCAAGCTTCGCCCAAGCAGTTTGACCAGCGACGCCATGCGAGAATGCCTGAGAAACCATGTCGTACATAACGTTCAGGCTTGAATTGCCACAGACAATGACATCGTCTGCATCAACATCCATAATCTCTGCCATAAGCTTGCGAGTTTCAGGTAGACCTACGAGTCCGCCATAATTGCGTAAGTCATCAGCTGTGCCTTCTTTAAGAATTTCAGCAGTGGTCTCAGAAGAGACGGTATCAAGTAGCGACATCGAGAGGTCCAGCTGCTCTGGTGCAGGCTTACCGCGTGACATATTTAACTTGAGCTCTTTCGCTTTAAATTGCCCATATTCTTCCATCAGCATTGCGAGCTGTTCTTGTGCTTCTACCTTAGAAAGTTCCTTGAATGCTTTCATGATTGCTCCTTATCGCAAATTGCTGATTTTTATTAGTAATCATGATACCAGTGCCTAAGCACTTAGTAGGCAGAGAGTTTCGAGATGACAGCATTGTTGGGCAAACAAGGACAATGGACCTAGACACCAAAGACAATGGGCTTGGACACATTCCTCTTGAAATGAGCAGGACAAACAGAGCAATCGGTAAGCGCAGTAGGTTATCCTTGTTGCGTGCACTTCAGATCTTATCTTGTGCAATTTGACCAATTCGATATAGGGGGATATCTTGAGCTCACTAAAAGTTGTCTTATTTAACGGAAGTCCGAAACAAAGTGGCACAACGGCTCATGCGCTTGCTGAAATCGCGCGCGAAATTGAGGCTGCTGATATCGAGACACAGACTCTGCAATTGGGCAAAAGCCCTGTTCATGGCTGTATCGCCTGTGGACAGTGCTGGAAAAATGGTGGAATCTGTCGCTTCGCAGACGATATGTGCAATGATCTAATCGAGGCCGCAAAAACTGCTGATGGATTCATTTTTGGGTCACCAGTTTATTTTGCAGGCCCCAACGGCGCAATGTGTGCAATTCTTGACCGTGCTTTTTATGCGTCCTCTTCGCTCTTTGCAGGTAAGCCAGGTGCTGCTATAGTAGCATGTAGACGCGGGGGAGGAAGCGCCACCTTTGACCGACTCAATAAGTATTTCACCTTTGCTCAAATGCCTGTAGTCAGTAGCAATTACTGGAACACTCTTCACGGCAATAATGCCAATGAGGCTCAGCAGGATTCAGAAGGCATGCAGACGATGCGAGTCCTTGGCCGCAACATGGCTCAGCTGCTAAAGCACATTGAGTCAGGTAAAGCGAAGGATCTTGCAATGCCAGCCCCTTCGACAGAAGAGAGAATCTGGACCAACTTTATCCGCTAAGAGATTCCAAACCCCAGACAATACCTCATCGCACGTCGGTGCTGTCTGCTGATAGGTTATTGCAACCTAAGAGCAATAGCAGCGATAGGCATGACGTAGAGACAAGAACTACGGTGGGTACTGTTGGTGCAGTGTGTCCTGTGAGGGGGATTTCGATATGCTCACTGCTGAAATTTGCCATAGTGTGCTCTGCCTCTAGGGTTTGCCATTCCGCACTAAGGTGTGTGGCCTCTAAGTCTGATACGGGACTAATTGTGTGCAAAATTTGCTCACTTGTTGCGATTTCTGCAGATGACCTGTATTCGGGTAGTAGCTTTTTGTCTGCTAGGTAGCGAGTCCCGATGTGGGCATCAGGAAAAACAAGTTTCTGACCATGCTTAAGCGCAAACACCTGCTCCTCATCAGATGTAAATAGTAGGTATGCTCCTCTTCCGTCTGTTCCTGCAATGGTGCCATTTGCTGTGGCAGTCACAACCTTGTCTGTGGCGATTTCGTACACGTAGCCACGATATCCAGAAAAGGGCGCATATAGTTTTGGCGCTATAAGCGTGAGATTAAAGTCAAAATAGAGCCCCCAATTTGCAAATGTTCCTAGTGTTTGTTGCGATATGCTGAGGCTTGCCGGATCAGGGGTGGGTGGTGTCACTGCTGCAGTTCTAAAGGTCCAAGTATGTGGATACATTTCTGTGGTGGGACGGTTACCAAATTGGGCATCAACAAATCCTGATACCTTTGCTGTATGAAGCGTACTGGATTCTATTAAGACAAGAGGGGCTGTAAAGACGCTGTTGGGTCCTCTGTCACTGTCTGACCAGTTAGCTTCTGTGATGTTTGACATGTCTACGTAGGCTCCATGACTGATTTCGATGGTGCCTAGTAATGCTGCATCAGTACACATGGGCCTATCAAAGCGCAGAATAAGCTCAGGCGTATTGACCTCGGTTATATTTTGAGCTTGATGACGGGGAGTCGTTGCGGAACTTTGAGGGTTCCAGTTTGTCAGCCCCGTTGGCATGAGAGAACCCGCCATGCGCCATGGTCGCCAGTTGTCGGTATTTGTGCCTGAACTGTCAAGGGCCGAGACAATTCCCTTGCCTAAGGTCCCGTACTCATTCCAACCCCAGGTCCACAAATCTCTATTAGTGCAAATGGCTGCGACATGCGATGTTCCTGTATGATCTGTCGGGGTAGTATGCGCCATTCCTACAGAAACCATATGCCATTGGGTATTTGTGGTAGTTATCCGAACGGGAGAATTCCGTGCAGTTCTATTGCCCTGACCCAATTGGCCACTCCTGTTGGCTCCCCACATCCAGAGGCTTCCATCGCTACCGATTGCCGCTGTAGTGTTGCTCCCTGTGCTCACAGACTGCCATTTACCCGCACCACTCGTTACCTGCACGGGCGCATTTCGGCTTGCGGTTGAGCCTAGCCCCAGTTGACCTTCGCCACCAGCACCCCATACCCATAGATTGCCATCATCTCCGATAGCTGCAGAGTACAAGGCTCCTGCCGACACAGAGCTCCATGATGAGGCTCCTGTATTTACTTGGGCTGGAACAGTGCGCATGTTGGCAGCTTGGGTATTCATGGCTAGCCCCAAGCCCAATTGCCCGTTAGAATTCCCGCCCCATGTCCACAATTTTCCTTCGCTACAAAGGGCTATCGCATGATATCTGCCTGCACCTGCCATCAACCATGAACTTGGTCCAGACTTTACCTCTCGCGGCGTTAGCTGATTTGTGTTGCCGCTAGAGCCAATACCGAGTTGTCCATTATTGTTACGACCCCATGTCCACAGACTGCCATCTTCGCCTATTCCTATCGTGAAATACCATCCGGGCGATATTGATTTCCAAGTATTAGCTCCTCCAGTAACCCGTTGCGGCGTGGTGTATGAAGCGGTATCTCCAAGACCCAATTGACCGTATGTCCCGCGTCCCCATGCCCACAGACTGCCATCAGTTCCGATTGCAAGTGTGTAGCTAGAAATCGCATTAGGGTCGCCCGCAGCAACAACTGATCGCCAGCTTTCAGCACCACCCGTAACTTGCTGAGGAGAGGTTTGCATTTCGGTATCTCCTAGACCCAATTGACCAACATCATTGTATCCCCAGGTCCATAAGGTGCCGTCGCTATTTATGGCTGCTGTGTGCATAGATCCTGTGGATACTTGCATCACTTTCCCTCCGCCTCTTTCTATGCGCTCAATGCCCTGCTCAAGAGTTAGAGCTGTCTGACTGTTTAAAAGAGGCTCCTGCACAATCGGGGAGGCCTGTTGTGTTGACTTGGTCTGCAAGGTAGAGTCAAGAAGATTGGTTGCTGATACCGCCTCAATCTGCAAGGCAGAATCAAGAAGGTCGACAGTTTGCGCTTGCTCGATTTGCGCTACTGCTCCTAGTGCAATTGCTGATGAGAGGGGGCAAGCAGCAAAAAAGCTTAGCGTCATAGCGAATACGAAAAGTTTTATTGCTACAATAGAGTGAGAGATCCAATCAGGGCGGTGCGTTCTGGTCATCATATGCCTTTCTTGCTATTCCAGCAAAACGTTTGAATGAACAATATCCGCACATATTGTTATTTTAACCACATAAAACAATTCAAAGACTATAAGTGGTTTTAGCAAAATCTTACTATATGCTACATACTTAGTAGCATAATGTAAAGCTGTCCAGAATTGCTCTTTGAAACCCTAAAGTTGCTGCAGGGATTGTCCCTAGCTTGACTTGTGAGTGAGCATGCAAATTCTCCTCCATTATGCTCTTTTACAGACAGAGGCTTTGGTAGAATGTTTATTATAAAAGGTGTTTGTTGCTAGAAGGCAAATAACAACTCAATCTTGAACCGCAGTATAGAAGGTATTGCTCTGCAAAGAAAGGGTCCGATTTATGAATAACGCTATTTACAAGGTTCCTACTCCCATCAATGAGCCCGTTTTATCCTACGCCCCTGGCAGCAAAGAGCGTGCTGCTATCAAGGAGGAGCTTGACCGTCAGGCATCGGCTCCACCTGTGAAAATACCTGCAATTATTAACGGAAAAGAGATTTTTGACGGCCCTAAGGGACAAATCAGAATGCCACATGATCACGCTCATGTCTTAGCAGAATTCACCCTGGCAGGCACAGATGAGTTAAAGCAGGCAGTAGAGAGTGCCATGGCAGCCAAAGAGGCATGGGCTGCTATGCCTTGGGAACACAGGGCTTCAATCTTCCTTAAGGCAGCCGACCTAGTAGCAGGATCGTGGCGTGAGCGCCTTAACGCAGCAACGATGCTTGGTCAGAGCAAGACGGTCTACCAGGCCGAAATTGATGCTGCCTGTGAGTTTGCTGACTTCTTACGCTTCAATGTGCACTTTGCTCAGGAGATATATAAAAATCAGCCTGAAAGCGCGCCCACGATGTGGAACAGAATGGAGCATCGTCCTCTAAGTGGTTTTGTTCTGGCTATCAGCCCCTTCAATTTCACAGCTATCGGCGGCAATCTGCCAACAGCTCCAGCACTTATGGGTAACACGGTGGTATGGAAGCCTGCATCTACGGCGGTTCTTTCTAACTATATGATTTATCAAATCTTAAAAGAGGCAGGACTTCCCGACGGAGTAATCAATTTCGTACCTTCAAGAGGGGCGGATGTCGACACTGCCGTTATACAGGATCCACGCATGGCAGGTTTCCACTTTACAGGCTCTACAGAAGTTTTCTCACAGGTATGGCGTGTGATTGGTGACAACATTAAAATGTACGAGAATTATCCGCGCCTCGTGGGCGAAACTGGAGGCAAGGACTTTATCTTTGCTCATCCCACAGCCGAGGTCAGAAAACTGGCAGTAGCAATGGTGCGTGGCGCTTTTGAATATCAGGGTCAAAAATGTTCGGCTGCTAGTCGCTGCTATATCCCAGAAAGCCTTTGGCCTGCGGTCAAGGACGAACTTCTCAGTGAAATCGCGAAGTTGAAGACGGGTGACGTGCGTGACTTCACCAATTTTGTAGGTGCTGTCATTGATAGGAATGCCTTTGACTCTATCACCTCTTATATTGACTATGCCCATGAGTCTGCGGACGCAGAAGTGCTCTGTGGACACTATGACGACAGCAAGGGTTACTTTGTCTATCCGACAGTTATTCAGACTACTGATCCGAACTTCAAAACTATGGTAGAAGAAATATTTGGCCCAGTTCTCACCATCTATGTCTATCCCGACGAAAAGATTGATGACACCTTAATCAGTTGTCGTGACGCTTCAGTGTATGCGCTAACAGGGGCAATCTTTGCACAAGATAGAGACGCGATTATCCACATGGACACAGCTCTAGCTGACGCAGCTGGAAACTTCTATATTAACGACAAGCCGACAGGCGCAGTCGTAGGGCAACAGCCCTTTGGTGGAGGGCGTGCATCGGGTACCAACAATAAAGCAGGTAGCACGCTTAACCTCCTGTGTTGGACTAGTCCCAGAACCATAAAGGAAACCTTCCTTCCGTCAGAGGAAGTGGAATATCCCTTTATGGAAGAAGAGTAAGAAGTATTTCAGAGCCCCAGGCTTTAAATTCAAAGCTTGGGGCTCACTTGAAGTTTAGGATTCTTTGCTTGCAACAGACTTTAGGTACTTGTCGATAGCTATGTGATCTTGCTCGACCTCAGCGATGGCTGTGAGGACTGTTTTTACTCTTGGCGTAGTGGCTCGTTGGGCAGCTTCGTGGTAGAACTCCGCCGCTACTTTCTCATGTTGACGACTTAACTCAATATTTGCTTTCCACCCGTCTTGCAGGCTAAGCGCCTCTTTTGGTTCGTTGGGAACGGGTGTTTTGAGAAGTTTTCCAAAGATAGATAAGTGCTCACGTTCCACCTTTCCCAGGGCTCGATAAGCGCTAGGGATTAGACTATTACGGTCACCCATTTCGCCCAATGCCTTATAGAAGGTTAGATTAGAGATTTCCAATTCGCAGGCATATTCTAGGTCTGCCCGTTCAGCATCTGTTATCTGGACACCATTGATGTTGGTCGGATAATCAGAAGAAGGCATAATATGTTTTGTGTGTGCCCCACAGAAGGGGCAGTTGCTGGGGCGGCTATGGCCTAAGTAAGTGTCGCCGCAAATCTGACATCGCCATACCTTTGCTTGTGCCATAATGAAACCCCTTTCTTTGGGCTGAAATTTAAGCAGATGCGCTCTCTTCAGCGAAGCAATTTCTGTAGGACAATTCTAGCACTTTGTGGAGTGAAATCCATAATTTATTTATATTTTATACATTAATCACTTTAGCCTGGTGTATGGCATTGGGCACCAATTCCTCAGCCTCAGTAGGGTTTTGGAGCAGCTCTATGATCTCCTGGATGCCTTAAGCAATCATGGACATTTTGTAAAAATTTGTAACAAGCTGCTTAAAGCTAAAAAATGGCAGTATTTGTCTTGGCAATTCGATAGGAGCAGTGGTACTATTGCGCGTGAGTAAATGCTGCAAAAAATTTGATTAGAGATAAGGGTACTGCTGCATGAGTGAGACAAAAGTAAACAGTCAAGAATTTGAAACAGTAGACAGCCTAAACACGAAAATGAACACAGTTCGCAAGGCGCAAGAAATATATGCAAATTTCTCTCAAGAAGAGGTAGATAAAATCTTCAAAGCTGTGGCACTCGCAGCATGCAAGCAGAGAATTCCTCTTGCAAGAATGGCAGCAGAGGAAACAGGAATGGGTGTTATCGAGGACAAGGTGATTAAGAATCACTATGCCTCAGAATACATCTATCATCAATACAAAGACACAAAGACCTGCGGACTTATCGAAGAAGATAGAAGTGCTGGAATCAGAAAAATTGCAGAACCTATGGGTCTTATAGCAGCAATTATTCCAGCAACAAATCCTACATCAACAGCGATATTCAAGACCCTACTGGCATTAAAGACCAGAAACGGCATTATCCTTATGCCTCCTAAGAGGGCGAAACAATGCGTAGCAGAAACAGGTCGCATTCTCCAAGAGGCTGCTGTTAAAGCAGGTGCCCCAGAAGGAATCATTGCATGGATAGAGGCT
>Ga0123355_10005657_pt1 | contig 18351 bp, 11 predicted proteins | sample TergutEmb28metaG_3_FD_89872 | JGI IMG/M metagenome (GOLD analysis project Ga0123355, IMG submission 89872) | Embiratermes neotenicus P1 segment gut microbial communities from Petit-Saut dam, French Guiana - Emb289 P1 | ecosystem: Host-associated > Arthropoda: Insects > Digestive system > Gut ... | reverse complement strand
TTGTGGGAGACAACAGAACGGAATGGCGAGCATGGTATTGTGGGAGACAACAGAACGGAATGGCGAGCATGGTATTGTGGGAGACAACAGAACGGAATGGCGAGCATGGTATTGTGGGAGACATAACGGAATGGTGAGCATGGTACTGTTGGAGAAAAGAAAATGGAAGGATGAACATGGTACTGTGGGAGATAAAAAAGCGGATTGGCGAACACAATATTGTGGGAGACAACAAAACTCACTACTGTATATGTTGGAGGCGTTTGTTTTTGGTGCATTCTAAGCGAACGACGGCAAGGACACAAGTTAGTGTATGCGTACACTATTATATATACGCATCTTATGTCAGCAATTGGACCTAGTACGTATTATGCAATCTTAGCAATTCGCAAAGTCGTTAAATAACAGATTAATTAGACGTCATCTGAAAAGACATTAAAGGTAGTACTGAGAGTTGTGGATGTACAGTACATATATTTCATATATAGATTTTTTAGAATTAAGCAAGTCGGAGCAGTTTGACCTTTTGTGCTGAAACCAACAATTGCACATGTATAAAATATGTTTTGTCACATAGTATAAATTACCAACATGTATCGGTCGCTTTTGCGATCATCATCAGGGTAACTTTACAAGAGTCTAAATTAAAATAAAATGTCAAATTGTATAAGAGGACCCACTCAAGCGATCCCCACTGTGGAGTAAACAGGGTGTGTATTAACGACATACAACAATACACCCAGCTGTATTCAATATATTTTATTTTATCTAATCTTACTAGCATATCAGCTGACATATTGTGACTATATGGAGAGTTTGAGACATTCAGTGTAACTTTGAGTGGTTCGGCTTACACAATTTGACATTTTGTTGTATTCTTAGTACACTTGTAAAGCTGCACTGAAGATGATGACTAAAAGCCTTCGAAACATGTTGGTAATTAATATGTGATAAACATATTTTATACATGCGCATTTGTTAGTTTTATTACATAAGTTTAAATATTTCTTTAATGCACGGTTATGGAACATATTAAGCGGGGGGGTATTTTTGGTTTATTAGATAGTGTTTAATTAAATTATGTTGACTGTTTTATGTCGCTGTAGTCTTGGGTATAATTTTAGGACAAAAATAACTTACTACTTTCTTCCCATTTAAGAATAGATCGGACATACACGAGAATACGGCTAAAATTCAAGTAATACCGTGATACAGGGTGTGAGAGTAACTTTGTCCACTGCTCCCGGCTTATTAGGTCCTAACTTCATTTTTAGCTCGAGAACAGTTACCTCTCTTCGGAACGTAGCGTTTATTAATTTTTATTATTATGTAAAAGAGGGCGAGCTGGTGGACAAAGTCCATGACGTAGATGACTCCAGGCTACGACTGACTCTTGCATAGTCTTTCGAATTCACTGTACATAAGTTATCGCCCCGCCTTCTCATTCAACCCTTTATTCACTTTTAAATTTTCAGACCTCTTAAGGGAATGCTTGACAAACGAGTTACACTGAGCAGCTAATTATGTAAAGGTGTTACGGAGAAGATAATGTAGGGAAATTTAGTTTTAATCTGTAAGACTATTTTCTTTCTATGTTGGTGAAACTGTTAATAAATTAGTTCCTATCCAAGATGGCGAATTCACATTGGTCCTCCTCCGGTCCGGATGTGTTAACGGAATAATCTGCGAGATAAGTTCGCAGCTCACGTCAAAAGAACTACCAGAAGAATGTATGTATCACAAGGAACATTTTAAGGTATAAAGTTAAGTGTGCTTATCGAGAAGGGAAGTGAAGTGTAAACTACGAAGTTGGTGGAACATTCTGACTCCATGGTATATGATAAGAAAGAAAAAAGAAAATTTCCGCCACATTTCATACATGAGTGTACCATCTATTGAGTGAAACTATCAATTAATACGAGTGTCAGCTGTCAGTGACTCAAGTTACGAGAGATTGCCAGCTGTGTCACGGCGTCTAAACTACGTCATAAGCGTCATTGACCATAACTGAACGCAAAATACCCAGGTAAGACAAGCGATTCCCAAAAGATTAATTTCTTCCTTCCTTAATTTAATCTTCTTCGTGTTGCACAGTTTCCACATCAATATGGATGAAAAAGGTAAAAAATTAATAAGTATTTGTGCCAACATAAAGAGTGCCTTCATAAGGATGGAGAGATTTGTGGACAACTATGCTGTAGATCCAGGGCCTGAGCAGTTGGATGTGAGACTTAAAATAATTAATGAAAACTGGGAAAAATACAACAACGTTCAAGATGAATTAGAAGAACTGGGTCATGACGGTTATAATCAACAACAGCGTGATGAACTGGAAGAAAGATACTGTTATTTGACAGGATTCGTACAAACTAAAATGAAAGGACTTGAAGTAGCAGGACCCCCTGAGCTTAATGTTACCACCGAGCCGTCAGTAAAATCGAAATTTCCGCAGTTATTAATACCTAAATTTAGTGGCAACTTGCAAGATTGGTTTACATTTAAAGAGACATTTTTGTCACTAGTAGGTGATAATACAACCATTCCTAACATCCAGAAATTTCACTACTTGCTATCAGCTATTAATGGTGATGCAAAAAGCGTTATACAGCACATACCTATAAGTGAACAGGGCTTTAGAGTTTCATGGGAGATTTTAGTTGAACGATATGAAAATGAAAGGCGTATCATCATTACCCACATTGACAATATTATGAAGTTACCTAGCTTGACATCTGAAAATGCGAGTCAGTTACGTCAGATAGTAGACACCACAAAGTGTAACTTAGAGGCGTTAAAGACGATGAAACAAACCACAGATAGCTGGGATATGATTATCATTTACACTTTAATACAAAAACTGGATAACAAAACAAAAAAAGAATAGGAACTTTATATTTCAAACAAGGAGTTGCGAACCTTATAGCAGCTATATACCTTCCTGGAACATCGATGTAATGCCCTGGAAAGCGTATCAACTGAAATCAAAGCAAATGGACAAAGGCAAGCCAGTGATAAGAAGATGTCACAGTCATATGTAAGTGTTAAGCCAATGTGTGAAGTCTGTAAGGATTCACGTACTGTATCACAATGCAGTACATTTAAACAGTTGTCAAATGATGAAAAATACAAGGTAATGAGGAATACCAAATTGTGCATTAATTGCTTAAGTAACAAACACAAGATAAAGGACTCTCAGTCTCGTGGTTGCAAAATCTGTGGAAAGTGGCATCATACGTTGATTCACAGAAATAAAGACCTTTCAAGAGATCATAGTAATGGAGGCCACGGTTTGTCACAGCAGCAAGAGAATCAAAAGGCTACATATCACACTTTTAAGGAATCACCCTTGACTTCTGTGTTATTAGAGACAGCGCAAATTAAGGTTAAGGATTGTAAAGGAAATCTTCATACCTATCGAGCGCTCCTAGATTGTGGCTCTCAATCTAATTTTATCACGGAATCAGCAGTGAGAAATTTAGGACTGAAGAAAACAAGAAATGAAGTTCCAATTACGGGCATTAACGATGCTACATCTGTCACATATTAAAATGTGAATTTAGAAATAACTTCAATGAAGAATGACTACACTAACAAACTGAATTGTCTCGTTCTGCCAAGAATAAGAGGCAAGATGCCAATGACCGACATAGATATTTCCATATGGAAATTTCCCTCTGATGTGGTTTTAGCCGACAGAAACTTCAGTAAGCCTGCACCAATTGACATCCTCTTAGGAGTAGAAATATTTTTTGAGATATTGATGACTGAAAGATATGTCTGTAAAGGTTTACCAGTCCTTCAGAACACCAAACTAGGCTATATTCTATTTCGAAATTTACACCATTCATATGTTAAGGATTACAAGAGGCAACGTCATTCTTTTTTTTTGTACAGACAGATTCTCTTCATCACATAATGGAATGGTTTTGGTCCATTGAAAAAAGACCAACAAAATTTTGACAAAGGAAGAAAAGGCCTGTGAAAGGCATTTTGAAATAAATATTATAATATTAGAAACCGGTCGTTATGAAGTGAGACTACCCTTGTCAGACAGTGCTGACAAACTAGGTGATAGTTATAACACTGCAAAGGCGAAGTTTTTTACACTAGAGCAAAGATTGCTCAGGCAACCACAACTCGAGAAAGATTATTGAGATTTTCTTGAAGAATATGTTCAACTAGGACATATGTCACCACTATGTGAAGCAGATGTGAGGAAAGAATCCCCAAAGTTTTACATGCCTCATCATGCAGTATTAAAGGAAACTAGCTCTACAATCAAGATGAGAGTAGTATTCAATGGCTCAGAAAAAAGCAGTAATGGTGTCTCTCTTAATGGCATATCGATGATAGGTCCAAAGGTTCAAGATGACTTATTTGATATAGTACAACGATTTCGGTTGCACAGAATAGTAATTTCAGCTGATGTAGTGAAGATGTATCGACAGATCTGGGTGCATCCAGATGATAGATGTCTACAGAGAATTCTGTGGAGGAAGACACCGGATCAACCAATTACCAGCTACGAGTTAAATACGGTTACGTATGGAACTGTTTCAACCCCGTTCCTCGCTACTAGATGTCTATAACAGTTAATTGAGGATGAAGATATCAACTGTCCTGAAGCAGCTAAGATAGCAAGGGATGGATTCTACGTTGATGATGTGATTACAGGAACAGATGATGTAGATACGGCACTATCTTTGCAACAAGACTTAATTGAGATGTTAAGGAAAGTTGAATTTACTCTAAGAAAGTGGTCATCGAATCATCCAGCCTTACTGAAACACCTTCCACCAGAAGATATTGAAAGAAGATTGTTATTAAGCTTTGGAAATGAAGATGTAATAAAGGCTGTGGGATTATTGTGGAATTCTACAACAGAAAAATAATATTTTGCGTTCAAATTAATAAAGACACAACTCCAACAAAAAGAAGTGTTTTGAGAGCAATTGCATCAATATTCTACCCATTAGGGCGTTTAAGTCCAGTTATTATACAATATAAAATATTTATGCAGCAACTGTGGCAAATAAAAATAAATTGGGATGATCAGCTTACCACAGAGTTGAATGAACACTGGCAAAGTCTACAACACATCCTACCGATCGTCAACAGCATCCAGATTGATAGATTGGTTTAAGCAAGGAAAAGTTAAGAAGAATTGAACTTCATGGGTTTTCTGATGCAAGAGAACTAGCTTATGGAACATGTATATACCCTCGATCAATTGACGTTCAAGGGAACATCACTACAAGACTGCTTTGTTCCAAATCGAAAGTAGCTCCTCTCAAAAGACTGTCGCTGCCAAGGCTAGAACTGTGTGCAGCCATGTTGTTAGCAGACATGTACCAAGCTTCATCAAGGTTCTCGAAGATAAGTTTCAACAAGACTAGATTATGGACTGATTCAATGATAGTACTTGCTTGGTTAAAGTCTCCGGCAGCAAGATGGAAGACTTTTGTGGCGAATCGAGTGAATCACATACAAGAAACATCCAATGTTGAAGACTGGAGCCACATCAGTTCCAAAGAGAATCCTGCAGATTTAGTGTCTCGTGGTGTTGACGCTAATGTTCTGAAGAACTTGAGCTTACGGTGGAGGGGCCCAGACTGGTTACAACAAGTAGAAGCATCCTGGCCAAAGTGTGAAGAAATAGCTGACATTAGTGAAGAAAAGAAAAACTCAAGTCCCACTCCAGTTGTAAGTTTACTAACTCAACTAAGCCAGGAAGAAGTATTTACCAAATTTTCATCATGGAATAAACTGCAACGAGTTACAGAATACTGTTTAAGATTCATTCATAATTGCCGTTATAAGACTGCACGTTGTTAAGGTACTTTATCTTCAGCTGAATTGAATGAAATAACCTTACTGTGCCTGAAAAGAGTCCAAACTGACAGCTTTACGAAAGAGAAAGCTGACTTACTGGAAAAGGGATCACTTTCAAATAAAAGCTCATTACTATCTTTGAACTCTTTCCTCGATAGAAATCAACTCCTCACGGTGGGCGGCAGATTAGAAAACTCCGACTTGACGTTTGATCGGCAACATCCAATGATTTTACTAAAGGTCATCATATTACTGCACTCATTGTTCAAGACATTCATAAGAAGAATTTACATGCAAGTGGTCAACTACTATTATCTCTCATTAGGCAGAAATTTTGGATTCCTAACGCTAGAAATGTATTGAAAATAACTCAAAAACATTTGAACTGTTTTAGACTTAAAGCTACCACATCAACACAACTAATGGGCCAATTACCTGAAGCACGAGTTAAGCCTTCTAAACCATTTACCAATACCGGAGTAGACTATTCTGTACCATTTGATGTAAAGAAAGTTGTTAAACGAAGTAGATTAACAGTAAAATGTTACGTAGCGTTGTTTGTATGCCTATCTACTAAAGCTATTCATCTGGAGTTAGTATCAGAATTATCTAATGAAGCTTATATTGCTTCCCTTCGACGCTTCATAGCTAGGCGAGGGTTATGTACTGACATTTACAGTGACAACGGTACTAATTTTGTGGGAGCTGAGAAGGAATTGAAGAAAATCATTTTTGAGAAGAAATCAACCGAGCGCATTTCCAGCTTTGCTACTCAGCAAGGAATTCACTTTCATTTCATTCCCCCTTGTGCTCCACATGTGGGTGGTATATGGGAAGCCGGAGTTAAGACGACGAAATTTCACTTATGTAAAGTTGCTGGCAATGCAAAACTTAACTTTGAAGAATTTTATACCCTGCTTTGTCAAGTAGAAGCTTTGTTAAACTCAAGACCTTTTTGCCCATTGTCCAACGTTCCTGACAACTTTCAAGTTTTAACCCCAGGTCATTTTATCGTCGGCACTTCCTTGCTAGTTCTTTCTGACCATAATTTAATACACTTACCCTCAAATCGCTTGTCTAGGTGGTCACATGTTCAGCAAATGGTTCGACGATTGTGGAAATGTTGATCTTATGATTACCTTCATCAGTTGCAACAGAGGAATAAGTGGAAAGATATCCAGCCAAATGCAACAATTGGTGATGTAGTGCTTTTAAAGGAAGATAATCTACCCCCCTTGGTGTGGAAAAAGGCAGTTATTAGTGACATCCATACTGGGAGAGATCGGTTAACAAGAGTTGTTACATCAAGAACAGCAAAGGGAACATTGAAAAGTCCTGTTACAAAGATTTGTTTGTTACCAAAGTTTGACTCAATTAATTTTATTTTAGTTTTGGTCAAAGGTGTATTTGAGTCCAACTAGAGAACTGACAAGTTAAGTGTTTAAGGTTTAACTTTAATGCTGTAATTAACTATTTAGTTAGGTGGGCGGTATGTTACGTAGAAGATAATGTAGGGAAATTTAGTTGTAATCTGTAAGACAATTTTCTTTCTATGTTGGTGAAACTGTTAATAAATTAGTTCCTATCCAAGATGGTGAATTCAAAAGGTGGAAATAAACCTGTTCACTCTTATCATCAGGATAAGTCACCTCCACATAGGCAATGTTAAAATTTACCTCAGACTCTTACATCCTTCATAGTATGGTGCTATGCAGACGGAACTGTGACCTTACCGAAGTCGTACAAGAAAGGAAGCTGTCTTACCGTGTTATGTATCTCACAAAATACCAAACTGCGAATCATTTACATGACTGTAAGTCCATTTGCAGTTATTTCGGATGATGTTAGAGGTATCTGAGGATGGAAAGGAAGAATGGGGTCGTTTCGGGAGCCTAATCGATATGGTTATTACGTACCATCACGGATATGGGTTGGGTAAAACTCTGTTTTGTTACTATGATGTCATGCTCAAATCCAGGGCTACTCAATACTGTTGCATCTGTTGGATTTTTTATTCACATTCAATACTGCCATTTACTTCGACTTTGGATTTTGTAACTACTTATATAAACGTTAAATATCATCGGACAGTAGGGCGATCATGTGATGCTCTTGTACAATTTGCGAAATTTCGAGTGGATGGCAGTTATATGAGCTGTTCTGCAGACTCGGTATCAGATCTAGGCCCGAGAACCAGCTGTTATACGGCCTGCAGTGCAGTGCCTTTCCTCAGGCTGTCTAGCGAACCTCTTCGAGAGTTTCTCAAATTCGGCCACACAAGTTTCCTTCAGCATTTTTTCCATTATTAATTCAATCATCCTATTACTCGAAGCTGTCTAACCTGAGCTTATTACAAAGTCATTAATTAAACTATAAACATATAAGAAACATTATATCCAATGATTATTATCTTAATGCATATGAAGGCACCGAAGGTCATCTGTCGACGTAAAACCTGACATCTCAACGAGTGTTAAATACGAATGTTCCAACCTAATGAGAAGAAATAAAAGTCACTACAATTCTTGAACAGACCTGTTGGGTTATATGGCGATGCTGCAGTAGCTAAGTACACAAACACAATGAATGCTTTAGTAATAAATATATACATGCATGCATACGTACATACATATATACATAATACATAAAATATAAAAACGTAATGCATATAAGAAAGCGTATACAACATTTCCGGAACCGGTCGCTAGGTTCGATAATGGAAAGTCTTTCACAAACGCAAAATCACCTTGCAAACCCAGGATGATAACATTATTGTGACCATGGAGGTGAAGTGGTAAGTGTTCAGCATGCAAAGACGGTCAGTTACGTAGCAGCGAGAGATATTCTTATAGTGTTGAAAACGACGTACGAAAATGTTTGAAGGAGAAGAGAAGGAAAGGCAATCTGTAGAGTCTTCCTTTCGTCCGTCCTTCCGTCAGGATCAGAACCAGTACACCTCGATGGAATCGACGTGCATAAATGCGACTCAGGTACTGCGCATATTTCTGGCGAATGACAGTCGGTCCGAGACGCTGGTCACGTCATGATCTGGCAAGATTATTACCACTTCATTCGTGCCTTCCCTCTCCACACTGTGCTGTTTTCAGATTGGACTGTAGCGTACAGCGATGTAATCTAGACGTGGCTTCAGTATGCCCTGTGGGTTTATTTTCTTATTCCATTACTTTTCGACATTTTATTAGCTGTTTGTATGCTTTTGGCTTTAAAATATTGGTTAAAATATTTTACTTATAGGGAAATCCTGATCTCCATTAGATGTTAAAAGCAATATCAGATACATATACGGATGAACTGTCATGTGTGCTAATACCTCTATATCACGAGGTAGGACATAATTGTAATATGGGTAATAAATATTCCGAAAATATGGCGTAAAGTAATCTGAGAGCGAGATTACAAATTCATATTATATTTCGTAGCAGAGTGTGACCGAGTTAATGCTAAAAAAGCAGCTTCAACCCAGGCTTGTGGGTACTCATTTGATCCCTGAAGATGGCTGCTTGCCGAAATGTTCCGGATGTTTAATAAATTCCTTTGGATAGTGTAACATTTTGATATGTACTTTTTAGTATCTTACGAATATTAGATCTCTACAGTTATCAAGAAAGAAAGAACAAATTAGGTTCCGTATGACTGTTGCTATTCAAATTAGAATGATGTTATAATCTACTTTCTAGTAAAACCTTAAGGCTGCAAAGTGAAAATATAAAATTTTACATATTGTTTGGTGTATTTGAAAACTTTGTCTGCTGTACTAGGAGAAAGCTGTGGAATGTCTAAGGCTAGTGTGATAAGCTTGCCTTTTTATGTGGTTGTGAAATTTTCTTTCCCATTGAGGGAAGAACAGGCTGAGTGTGTTGGCGAATTGGATGCTGCGGAAGATGCTTGTGCCTAACAGGGGGGAAGTAAGAGGAGAATGGAGAAAACTGCCTTTATGAGAAGCTAATACACGTACCTGCTAAGATGATCAAGAAATTTACTCCCTTGTGTGATACCATAGGCTGATTGCCTTGCCTGTAAGATACCGATCTTTAACCGTATACAGACTAAGTTAACAACAAATGGCTCCTTTAAAATGTAACTGATATAGACTTCGATATTATCTTAACATCAGCGGCTAGGCACCCCTAGTTATCCACTTTCATATTTTCAGAAAAACTTTCGTTTTCATGTGTCATCCACTCTAATTGTGAATTTCATATACATTGCTGTCAATAGTGAAAACAACAATGAACACAAAAATTGCACTTGTATTAATATATTCGTGGGAGTGCAATAAAAGGACATTTAGTGTGCCGGAAAGGGGTTTCGAAAACCTCCTGTAAGAAAATTTTGATATGAAAATATTTTCAGACATCCAAGGAAGTTTTTGAATTCAATGTTAAAAATACAATTATGCGCGATTAATTAAAAATAAAACTTGTTATTTCCTCCTGCAAGCAGCAAAACTTTATGAAGTTCTCTTAGAATTTTACTACTTCTTTTTACTCATTCTTAATATCTTTTGTAGCGCCTATTGTTTCGGATCTATTTATACTGTTATTTTCTTCGCTGTTAATATTTTCCCACCATTTATTTCAGTTTCTCCAATTTATTATTATTTTTATCGTCGTCATCATCATCGTCATCATTCCTTCTTATAGACCTCTACCGCAATTTGTCGTTCCCGGCAACGCACAAGCTAATTGTGCTCTCCAGTACAGGCTCATAAGCAACATCGCTCACCTTAATAAACTCGAGGCAAAGACAGAGCACGAATAACAGTCTTGTGCCAGAATTACTTGTGAAGCGTGTGTAATATTATATCTCCCCCGAGAGGCAGAACAGTTATGGAACTCCTATAAATTCCATCAAGTTTCTTCTACTCTCCCTCTTTCGTACCACATCACTTTTTCCTGGGTGTTTGCCCTATCAGGGACATTGAAGATACTACGGCAGTAGTATTGCCTCGTTTCCGGAAGTGACCTGCTTCAAATCTCGGCTCAGAGACAAGCTGTCATGACTGAGGTTTATTAGTTTTCCCAGTTTTTCCTCCTGTTTAGTAAGTAACGGGAAACTTTCTGAGGGAATAATACGGCCGGATCGTGAAAATGACTACCCACTCTCATATAGTGCCAAGGTCGGTAAAGAATGGAGCTGTAAGTTTACTCCCCAATATGCCTTCGTGTTGTGTACAAGAACCAATTTATCTTTACCGATCTTCAGTCTGTAGAGATCAATTCTGTGGAAGTACCTCCAACAAGGCCAGAGTCACTTATTTTCACATGCTTTTCAGTGCATTGTCCACTAACAGTTTTACTTTTAGACAACACTGTGAGCTGACACCGAGTGTAAAGTATGTAATATTCGACCCTGGAATTGTTCTTTTGTTTCAGCTTACCTATTTTAAGGAACGAGGGATAGACCTTAATGACACTAAAATTAGCAAAGCTTCCACACTATGTATCTACAAGAGACTGCAGGTTAAACATCCACGCAGTTTTTCCAAATGCCTTCAATTAAATGTTGGGAATGGGTCAGGATATATTTTTCGCTCACAAAAATGCAATATTAATAAAGTGTAATATTTACATTTGAAGTGGTCAAATAATTACACGCTTTTCTTCCTGGTATATCTCGTCTCCTCAATAGCTTGTGATTTGTGAGAGTCTTCAGTTTGATGTGAGAGTGTTATCCAAAATATGCCACTTCCTCTACCACCATTCTGAATATTCTTAACATGTTTGGCCATTTAATGTTACATAACGTAAGCAGCTCATGTGTCTGAGTGAACTACGTAAATTAATGTAAAAAGGAAGAGTTTAGTATGTGCATTCTGAAACTTAATACTGTACATTATTCGTGCAATGAGTAATGTACAGATAAGATTTCTTCCAGCTTATTGTAACTTTGTACCATATTCAAGTTGGTATGGAATAATTGTGTCTGGTATAAGCCGTGCAATAAGTTGGAATAGTTCTTATCTCTATACATCTCTTCACAATGAAAATGTCCTGTCAAGTGTAAGGAAACCAGACTCTTGTTCTAATGTGTTCGTATACAGTGCCCTGGGGGTGGTCATTTCAAGTGCATATTTGCGTCACCAAAGAGAGCGTCACTATTTTACACTGCCCTGACTGAGTTCAAGGAAAATCACTCGCAGTTTGTACACCATCTTTAGGTAATCCACAAAACTTTCAGAGAATTTCAATTTGTACTTTATATTTTAAAAACACTGTCATAATTAGTTATAATATATGAAGGATAACAGCTGAAAGATTCATACAAAGTTGTGCAGGTCGGCATGACAGAAACACACCTGGCGTTTTTGTAAAGTTAGATGCTGGGCGGAACACTAAAATATAAATACAATAATGGCGAACTTTTTAGTCTTTATATTTTATGCTTTTAAATTTTATATTTTGATTATGTAATACTTTTTGAGTTTCTCAGGGCCAGAACCTGGATGGTAGCTATCAATACTGCTACAACCTCCACTTTCATTTCACGTAACCCATTTTGCTACTGTGACAGTATTAACATATAGCCTACAGGTGGAAGAAAATGCAATTATACACCCATATGCTAGTATGGGTACTCGGTCTGGCAGTTTTGTATATCTAGGCTGTCACGCCACTGTCCCGTGATGGAAAGGGACAGAAACTCAAGTTTTGCGCAGTCGCATGTTGTCGTGTCCTCTGACGGAATAACCGTGAAACACCGAAAATTTGTGCAGCTTGCGCAGGTCGTCACTTGTTTCAGAGATCACCGAACGCCAAAGATAATCCAAACTATACTCTTTCACGAAGAAACGCAACTGTTAAATTGGTGCGTGGTTTCCCCTAAACATTAAGGACATTTTTTATCATCCAGCTTGGCGATGTTATACATGAATTTTAATTGGGATTACAGTAAAACACAGTTACAACTAAAGTCTATAAAAATAAATCAAGAAACGTTTTGCTACATATACGTATATCTGTCCCCGAATCTAAATACCATGCCATAAATATGCATAACGAGGAAGAACATAAGTCAAAGTGCATTCGTAATCTTTGCATCCTGTGATAATCCAGCGTCACCGTTAGGCTCAGATCGCTTTATCCTTTGGCAAGACCTCACGTGTACCTCAAGTAAGAGACTTCAGAAAATGCCATGACATAAAGACGGAAGGATCGCCGCCAAGGTAGAAGAGACCGCTGCTCTACCCTCTGTATCAAGTCTGTTTTCCGGCAGAAATTCCCCAGCTGAAAGCTGGCGTTTTCTTAGTTTTTCAAATTTTTTTCTATACAAGTTTTATTGGAATTATACCCCAAATACTTGAGGGGTGTGTTATATGTAAATGTACTTCGTGTTCGAGTTGATGTTGCAGGCAAAAGAATATGTATATCTGCCACCAGGACAATGCAACACCTCACTTCGCATAAAATTTACGGAACCTTCGTTAAATATGGCAAATAAAATCTTAAAATGAAACGTGTTTATCTGAACCCCGTAGATCTCAATTCATGGCAAACTGGAATAGAGATTTTCTCTCCCAACCCTTCTGTTAAGCGAAGAATTCCAAGTGAGTGTTTTAATGGAAAAATACCACTTTGGGTGTTCACTGTTACCGATCTTCTAGTTGTTTCCTACACAATGTCGAATAACAGTTTTCTTGAAAAGACTTCGCCAAATGATCTAAGAAACAACATAAATCACAATGATATTTATTTATCACTTCATCTCAGCGCAAATATAGTCTTTCCCCATTTTGACCTCGTGAGAAGAGTATACACAGAGAGGAAACCTTAAAGCCATTACTGCAAATGCCCTAAAGAAAAGAGTGATAACATAACGGAAGCGAAAATTTGTAAAGCGGTAACGACACTTTTTTCACGTATTTAAATACTTAAATACTTAAGTTACTTATATTAAGAGACGTTCAATCAATATAATCCATTTAAGGCAATAATTTTGTGTATTATAACATTTTAAGACGAGGAATATGCAAATATATTGTTTGGTTTTGGAATTTATGACGATTTTAATAAAAGATTGAAACTAAGCATGTGGAATTTGGTACTAACATAGAGTATATATACACCTAAATACTTTGTTTATGTGTATTTTTGAGGTAACAGTTTCAAACACGACGACGGTACGATGCTTTGAGTTTGTACCTACAAAATTTAATAGTTATTAGAGACTGCACCGAAGTAATTATTACGGACTTTTAACAAAAATAAATTGAAAGAAATTAAAAGACCTAACAGCAGAAAAATATTCTTTGTGAGATTTGCCGGAAGCCCTTCTTTGCTCTACTGTGATTTGCGACGTTTTAAGTAGAATCTGTGACTGATGAATTCTACGTTCTGAGGAAAGGCAATGCTACCCTCTTTATTTCGATCGTCTGTAATAGGTTTAACTTTCAGTCTGGGTCCATATACAAGCATATGTGTCAGGTAATTATATTTTGTCGAAATAATATTACACTTTCCTTACAAAAACCTGAAATCATTATGAAATTTTTATGTATATTTTATTGCATAAAGGTCGATATTTTTATGCAATAAAATGTCTTCTGTAGAAGTGAGAGAACTCTATTGCACGGAAACTACTCGTATATCTATGCAGCAAACAGAAGATGAAGTGCAGGTCACTTTCTGTATAACAGTTTTTTATATATGTGTGCTCATTTAACAGTATCCGTAGTTTAAAGCCGAGTGACTAATAAAGGCAACTTTTAAGTCATCAGAGGGTTAAAATTACATGTCATAGCACTTAGTTTATGGAAATGAAAGCTAGGACGTGGAATTAGGAAGCCTGGTCCCGGCTGGGCTTAAACTAGTATAACAATGCGACGTTTTATCGTTATTGTTCGAAAAAATGATTATCGTATGAACTCAAGTTTCAGTTCCATAAATGTAACCGTTTCAAGTCTAAATCAATTTTCTTTCAGTCAGCACAAGTCTTCTTATTGATGATATAAATTCATTTTTCACAAGACGCTACATTACATTTCGGATCGTGATAAAGCCATTATCCGGCTGGAATTAAAAAAAATGACAAACTATCCCATCGTCTCTTGAGTTTTTGTTTTCAGTACTAACGATATCTCATTATGTAAGTTCTTACACAGTTTGTGAGAGATTTGGTTATGTATTATATATATGTATATGTATATATATATATATATATACAGTCTTCTATTTTAACTTTGCAGGGGTGATATACGATCTATACTTTACACATTAAGTACCGAAAATATTATCAGCTGTTCTCTGCAATTCTTATATTTTAATTTGTTTCACTTAAAAATTTGGATCTTAGATACTTGTATAAAATTTTTTGAAAACTCTTTCTGCAGTTCCTCCATAATTTTTATTTGATATTAAAAACTTCGTCGTAAATATTTTAACTATGAATCTCGAGAGTCCGCATCCTTCACCCGTCCAGCTGTCTGTTATCCTGATAGCGCTATTGTGCGTGAAGTATGTCCAAATTTGTGCCAGTACCTGAATGTTTCCCGTTTGGTGACTTTTCCAACTTGTTCAAACGTTATGTCGGGGAATATTTAATTTTAAAATATTAGTTGCTGAAGTGCATTCTCCTGTATGAGTATAAAGTGCCGTGTTGTGAAAACAGAGGAATGGCATCTATTAAAAAAGGGTGCTACTGACTGGGCTGAAATTCATTTAGTTTTGTATTGAAGGCACAACCGGATGCCACATACTAAATTTAGTTACAGACTGACTAGTCTAACCAATACAAGTTCTTTTTAAGAAGAAAAAGCGGGTGTAATGAGAGGCACAATGTATATTACTGGCATTAAAACGGACAATTTATTTTCCTGAAGTTTCCCAGGATGTGCCGCTCGTCATTGTAGTAAAAGTAGGCTGGCGGCAAGGAAAGAACGTAGGGAAGGGAAGTAGAAAAGGTGTTGGGAAATGGACCTTGAGATTATGCAGCGGAAGAAAACATTTGAATACTTGAGCTGAATCTTATAATAGATGTGTTGCATTATTCTGCAAAGTTGACTAAGCGGAGAGGGCCTAGTCTTGGCTAAAATGCCGAAGTTAATATTAGGAAATCTGTTTGAAGCTCATGCAGTGCAAAGGGGGATTGTGTGTACCAAGAAAACCTTTATTATAGGGCCAAAGAAAACTACGGAGAACTTGATATGTTCTGCCCAACGCAGAGCCTTGCGGATGCTAGCGGTCTTCTACCCGGTTCTTAGAGGTATCCATAGTAGTGCCTTTAGGAACAAGTTAGTAGTTAACACAAACAAATGCACAAGTATTAAAAATACGCTTTCACATGCCATTCACTTATACTCCTACATATTCTGAACTTTTTTGGGGGGGGTCATCCTTAGGGAGTTTTAAATCAAACAAGTGGGTATAAAACACAGATGAATTAAAAACGGATTAAAACTGTTCAAGCCACTAGTCCGACCGTCAAGTAGGCGAAATCTAGCGACACTCACTACGCATGCAGGTGTTTTATTTTTAAAAACGCATGGTTGTGTTGTACATAATTATTCTTCTCTCTTCGCTGAGAAGAGCAATAGGCGGTTTAATTTGTACAAAAGAGCGGAGGTCAATAAACGAGAGATTTGAATTTTTCTTGCTTAGCATTTTTGCACGTACATTTACAAAGGTTGAGGTATATTTTTTGTGTTTCTTCTTCTTTGTCTTCTTGGTATCGTCAAAGTCTCAATTTTTTTTCCAGCAGAAAAAGGCGCCTGTGGGCGTTACCTCTCTGATTACCTTCTTTTCCTTCTGTTCCTTCTGTTTCTTATCATGAGAGGTTCTCAAACTTTTGACTGCTTATACCTTCATAAAATTTCCACCTATTGAAAACAAGCAGTATACAGATATTCATGGTCTTATATTCGATAAAAATGAAACTTCTGTCACCCCAGAACTTCGCCTGGTCAGCATGTCCTTATCATTGAGACAGGGAGTTAAAATATACAAGGTGAAACGGTTATCATTGACGATACTTATGAAATTCTTTCATTTAATTAATGTTCATGCCTACAATCCGTCCGAAGAGGACATACGAACAAAGAGACGCTATAGGTGTTTCAGAAGTGGGCAACGATGCCGTTTGTGCCCCCATCATGTAGACTTAAAAAAATACGTAAACATTCACAAGGATGATATATGAAATATCTGACAGACTTTGAGCAGAATTTCACCAGAAAACTGCATGAAGTAAGAGCTGCAACCTTACACATTTTCAGTTACTCGTGCCGTAATTACAAACCAGAAATTGGAGAACATCATCGCTACTACACATTACGGTCACATACAAAGTTCCTTGTGTACATAGATCAATAGACGTACACATGTGTATCGCTAAGCTTTCAATACGGCCCTACTTACGTCACGCAATGCACTGAAATGGTGTCTACCTGTTATTCTGGTATAGATTAGTGATAGGGCACAGATAAACACGTATAACACTGCTAAGCAGATATTTTGTTTCCCAAGTAAAATAAGCTGATTCCATAGAATTACACTCATAATTCCAATCCATGAAGGTGCTTACTTGTTTTAACATTACGTTTTCAGAAATACTTTTTTTATTTGTTAATTACAAGTAAAATTTTGTGAATGGGGCTGTTTGTAGAATGAGACAGTTTTATTGTAGAAGGAAGTTTTGTTTTGAATTGTTGACTACCTGCACACAGTAGTGTCATTCTCAGTGTAATACAGGCTTCTAACGTTAACGTTGTATATTATATTTGCTGAATGTAAGGAGCATGGAACAATAGACAAAGAAAACTTGTTTTAATCGAAGAATGTGTTAAATTGATCTATCTTTGTGACACACATATGCAGCCGAGGTATCCAGTCAGCAGCCACGCTACGAATGCTATCCGCAGTGATGGGGTTACATGAGTCGAAAGTGCTGTTCCGCACGCGTTTTACACTCTGCTGAATATGCTCCGCTTATATTAACGCCTCCAATTGACCCCAGCGATAAAAGAATAGGCGGCTGAGATCAGACTTTTACCGGCCACACCACAGGTTTTTCATATTCCTAAGAAATGAGTAACTTTTTTACCATGTGGCTGCACATTTATGGGACAGCACAGTTGCGAATGGAACCTAAGAATGTCGTATTATCAGTCACTGGTGGTGGGTCTGTTTTTTAAGTATTTTTTTTGCTGTGAGTTATTTTAAATATCGCTGGAGGATCTACAACAGAATCTCGCCAAACGTGTGATCAGAGGCTTTCAAGTCTCAGGAGAGAAAATACGTTTTTAATAAAGGATATATGAATTATATTTCGGTAGGTAATACACAACGTGGACAAATTTAGCTTCTAGCTTCTGATGCTATTTTGTTCAACATGTTTTGTGTACCTTAGAGCTTTAGGTTAGTGGACAACGACATGCTATGCCACTTGCTTTAACCATGGTTGACATGGGATCTTTTACTAGTACTACTTGACTGATGTTTCCACACACACACACACACAAACACAAACACACACACACCAACACACACACACACACACACAAAC